>Ga0209208_10004906_pt1 | contig 18800 bp, 22 predicted proteins | sample S1TSphfallax_3_FD_187694 | JGI IMG/M metagenome (GOLD analysis project Ga0209208, IMG submission 187694) | Host-associated microbial communities from peat moss isolated from Minnesota, USA - S1T2_Fd - Sphagnum fallax MG (SPAdes) (version 2) | ecosystem: Host-associated > Plants > Peat moss >... | reverse complement strand
CTATGCTCCTGAATTCTGCGGTCTGTAAGTCCATGTGTTTGCAATCTTTTCGTGGGCAATCACAATTTGCTTCTCTCTCTCACCTTAGAAGGAAACAAAACAAACAAATGAATGCCTCACCCAAAAGAAAAAAAAAAACAATACCGAAATGACCGAGAATGTATCACTTATCATCCCTCACAGATTTTGTTGAGGTTTCAACATCTTTGGTGATGTAGGTAAATTGGGTACTGACAATTACTGATGATTTTTTCACTGAATCAAACCAGGTACTGTGAACGCACTAATCCAACATTTTCAGTGGGGGAAGTGTGGACAACATTGTCGTATCAAGGCTCCAGACCATCTGCAAACCAAGGTGTATTTTTGACCTGCTGTCCTCCTCCTTCATCCCCTGCTTGTGTCAAATGTAGGCAGATAGAATCAGTGCAGATGACCTAAGCTTATTTTCTCCCATTATCTCAATCAGGGTGGCATATATTTGCCCTTGAATTCAGTAGTGTGCTATTGCTTCTGAGAAACTTTGACAAAGTTTGTTGTCATCCAAACCCTTTTGCAAAGGTTTGGATGACAACAACATCCAGAGTGATGCCTGCTCTTGGAGAAACCCCTTTTTGGATAGCATAGTTGAGAGTCTAAAAGAGCATTGGAATGCTGGACAGATGCACATCGGCAAAGACTTTGTGATTGGATTGATGGAACTGGTGGTCGGGTATGTGCTTTCGATTTCACAACCAAAGGAATTCTGCAAGCTGCTGTTCAAGATGAACTATGGCGCCTTCGAGATTCAAATGGAAAACCTCCTGGTCTCATTGGTATGTGACCAAACAGTGTGTGTTTTGTGTAGTGTCAAGGTGTGGTTGACATCCATCTTCAAAAGGGGTTCTTCAAGGTTCTTGAATTAAGCAGGCTATGGCAATCATTTCTCTCCCTTCAAAGGTATTGCTCATTTCAAGATTGTTTTGCTTACAGGTTGGTGGCCACAGAGAGCTGTTACATTTGTAGACAACCATGACACAGGTTCAACACAACGTCACTGGAGCTTTCCTGACAACAAAGTGGCAATGGGTTATGCCTACATTCTCACACACCCAGGCATCCCTTGTATTGTATGTCTCCTTTTTGAACCTAGTTCTCTATTGGGTTTACAGTTGCAAGTCCTGTTGTTGTGGATTTAACTTTCGTGGTGCTTGAGAACATAATGAAATGACCTCATGAATTGTGATTTATGCATGAACCCATGCGAGTTCTTGCACTGCCAAAGTTGATGAATGACAAGCAGCATGCATCTCCATGCATCCTATGTCATGTCTTCTGCTGTTTTGTCATGATCAGTCCTTGTTTGGGCATATACTGGAGTTTGTGTGCACTCTGGAATAGGTTTTAGAAATACATTTGAATCAAAAAAACACTTGTCCATGTCCATGATGATACTCTCTTCTTGTCAATGTGCAGTTCTATGATCACTATTTTGAGTGGGATCTGAAAGCTCAGATCCAGGAACTTGTACAGATACGGAAGCGCAATTTTATCAATGCAGAAAGTAAGATCACCATTCTGCTTGCAGAGAGTGACATGTACGTTGCCAATATTGCTGATCGTGTCATTCTCAAGCTTGGTCCTCGGTATGTCTTTTCTTTTTAACCTTGTCAATCTCTAAACCACCCATATGAGAAATACATGAAACATGGATTGTTTCCTTTGCCAATCAATCCCGTCTTTGCAATCTTTTTCTCCCTTTGCATCCACATTTGTAAATTAGGCAACAAGTAAAGCAAGAGTGTGGGTGTGTGCGTGTGTGCCAACAGGATGGATATGGGGAGGTTGGCACCAAGTGAACAAGACTGGAAATTGGCGTCATATGGTGACCGATTTGCTGTATGGGAAAGCAGACGATTGCCACCACCCAAAATAGAGTCTCAGTTTGCTGAACCAGAACTAGAGTGGCCACGAGTAGAACCGAGTCATAAAGTCCATCTGATTGACAAAATGACCCATCGGACAAAGAAACGAATTTTGGAGGAAATCCCAAATCTTGTTGATGACGATGAACGTGAAAAGTTTAAGGATGAGTTAAAATATTGAAGGCATAAATTAGTTTTAATAGGTTTTTATACAAGTAAATAATTTATTTTATTTTATTTTCGTGGGTCATATCTGTATACTATCAAATGTAATGCATAGATAGATGTATAGTAGAGAAGAAAATCATGCTTTTGACTTAACGAAGTCTTTCATTTTCAAAGTTTGATTTCTATTTTGCACTTACTAGGTATCTTGTATACCCATGGACACTTTAACTTTGTGGATGTAGGAAAAGAAATTTTCCGATATAATTAAAAATAAAACCTACAAAACTTCAAATGTTTTGTGACAAGATTCGTGACAAATTTTTGCAAATCATGACTACTTGTGTGTAGAATATGTTGATCTCTTTCCAAGATATTTACCTTGTAATTCACGTATAGGTTCTTGGACATAAGCAAGGTTCAAGAGTACTACCATTATTATTGTCCTGATTTGAGGTGAATTCTTACTCAATTCTTCACCTATTTGCAGATCATTTTAGACTATTATGTTGTTTATATTTTTGTGTATTAAGAAATAACCTGCAATTTTTGGTCATAAGAAAAACAAGACTTCAATGAAGAAATGTAACACACACAGACCCACTTGGCCAAAACCAATTTATAACCACCGCCCATTTTGTCCATTACAAAGGCTCGTGTACAATAATAGTACAACTCAATTGTACTCCATTTTGGAGTTTACATAACTCATACACTAGTATTAATCTCGGGGCCATGCAAGTTTATTACATGTACTTCCACCATTGAAAAATTTGCACAAATTGCACACTACCAACCTCTCTAGTTGTGTTTTGTTGATGAAGACAAAACCTGGATCATGATGTTTTAATTGGTCATTCGATCCTGAACTTACCAAAACTGCACATTCAAGTTTGTACAACTTCCATTTTACCAAAACTCCAGACATTGCCTTGGACTTTGTGCAACTACAGAATTTTTTACCATGTACTCCACCACATTGAACTCTACACTAGACTTTTTTTGGCACAACTTACACTTCACCCAAACTCCCTCCACAATGCTCTTTACACAACAAGTTCATGTGCTAAGTTCACCAAATCCTGTGTATTAAACAAGTTTTGCAAAAGCAATTTGCAAGCTAATTGATCTTATGCAAATAAATCATGATTAAAGCAAACTCTACACTTGAGAAATTGCACAACTTTAATTGTAGATTGAATCCGGGTGATTGAGGCTTTGTTGTTGAATCTTGATATGAAATTTCATATTACAAAATGGGTCTCAATTTGAGGAGCTCCACAACAATCCCTTACTCCCTCAATTGGGTCCTTTGCACAACTTTGACACCAGAAGAAATTTCATATTACAAATGGGTCTCAATTTGCTTGGTCAATAAGCTCCACAACAATATTCTCTGACTCACAAAATGAACTTTGCACAAGTTTGACACCAAATGAAAGTTCACAAATTACAAATGGGTCTCAATTGCTTGGCCAATTGAAATTCTTCTCCATCACAATCTGCTGCAAGTCATCCCCACAATGGATAATTTTGCACACAACTCAAGCGCATGGTTGAATGAAACTAAAATGTTGTTTGGGTGGTGAGATTAATTTGTTTGTTGTCGGTGAAGAAGATATTGCATTGTATCAATGACTCGGCCCTCAGTAATCATGCCCCATCTGAGAAGGGACAATGAAGGACCTGGAAGTGCAGGATGAACACCATCATCACCACCACCACCACCACCATTCTCCACCAAATGCCTGAGTGACATGTAAATCTCACAAGCCAATATGTCACAATCCATGAGACTTCCTTCCAAAGTCCTTTGTCCAAATTGCTGTCCTTGTTGTTCGAAGGCCATGGAAGAGGAGGAGAAGGAGGAGGAGGAGGAGGAGGAGGGGATGAGCCCTGAAAAATCCTGTCTGAATTGTTGTTGTAAGGGAGCTGAGCAGGAGGAGTAGGAGCAGTAGCCTGAGGAGGAGGAGGAGGAGGAGGAGGAAGAGGAGGAGAAGAGTCCTGAGGAATTTTGATTGAATTGTTGTTGTTGCAAGGAGGAGAAGATGAGCCCTGAACAATTTTCTCTGGATTGATGATGCCAGTCTGAGGAGGAGCAGGAGGGGCAGGAGGAGGAGGAGGAGGAGGAGGAGCTCCCAGTTGATGGATTCTGATGATGGCAAGAAGCTGGTGGAGCATCAGTGCAGGGTAGTTGATGTTGTTGATGATGATGATGTTGCTGCTCTTGCTGCTGCTGCTGCTCTTCCTGCTGATGCTGATGCTGCTGCTGTTGCTGCTGCTGATGAGAAGTAGTCATCTTGGAGAAACGATGGAGCTCCTGATTCTGGATGGGCTGGACGCGACGTGCAACATGATTATGCGGGTACAGAGGCAGCTGCTGCTGGACGTGATTGGGAGCTTGAAGGTCGATCATTGGGGTCAGGTTCAAGGGGGTTGTAGTTGGTGCTAGAAGTACAATAAGCTCAAGTGCAGGCCTGCTGCTGGCACCTGCTGCTGCTGCTGCTGCTCCTGGTTGTGATGGTCGTGGGCGTGAAAGCGGTAAAAAAGAAGAATAACAAGAAGCAGCAGCAGATGAAGAAGCTGGGAATTGTTGCAACGTCCACCAAGGCTCCAGGAGCTTACGGTATGGCTGCGGTAGTAGGGGCCACCAAGCCAAGAGCTCATGGAAGCTGGGGAAGTTTCCGCTTTTACTCAAATCGCATGCCTCTGCAACAGCTCCACATGCAGATTGTTCACCAAGAACCCACCACCCACGATCTTGCATGATCAGAAAAAAATATTCTTCAGATTCTCAATCAACTACAGCACAGTGTTGAAGAAAACTCTTGAGAGTCCCAGCAGCTAATATAGTTACCGACCATGCAACAAGTGCAGATTTGTGTCGCAATGCTGAAGAATGTGGAGCTGTTGTCGTTGTTGTTGTTCTTCTTCTTCTTCCAGGTTGAATGTGTTCCAAGTATCCCTGGTGAAGGTCTCCAGCGACGACATGATCCGCCCATATTCCTCCTGTACAACACAAGTACGTCATGAGCGAATTCAGAACACGTCTCATGTATGAATGCCTGCATGCATGCATGGCTGGCAGCAGCTTCTTCTTCTTCCACCAAGATCTTAATTCTTATATGATCAGCAGACGACGACGGCGGCGGATCCATGAAGAAGGCGGCAGCAGCAGCGGAGGATCGAAGCACTAGAACTCTAGAACTCTAGAACTAGGACTCACCGAGCTGCCGGCGTGCGTCCAAATGCGGTCCTCGTAGGCGAGTGCGATCCTCAGCAGCTTGGAGAATCGCACTCCCTGTTGTTGGAAAATGCGTGATCGCAATATCGATTCCATCCTGCATGGAAGAAGAAGAAGAGAAAAACACACATGGATGCATGAGCAGCTGCAGCACTACTACAACTACTGTAAAACCCTTTAGACTTTGCAGGTACGTCGTCAAGGAATGAAAAGAATCTGTAGCAGGAGCAGGAGCAGCAACAGGAGCAGCTTTACGACGACGACGACGACGACTAGTCCAGGACTTACGAGATGACGAAGTAGAGGCAACGGTAAACAGTGGTGGCGCATGGGCATTCGTCTCCTCCGTCACCGTCCACTAGAGCATTGCGCCAGTGTACTGTGCGCAAGGAGTATCCAGGGATGGATCCCCAAACCGGATTTGCAACATCATGGTAATACAACAAACCCCACGCGTTGTCCCCGGAGGAGTCCATGAAGGAAAACAAAGGTCCGTCCCGATTCCACTCCCGCAAGAAGCAGAAGAAGAAGAAGAAGAAGAATATCAACCTGGGGAAAAAAAATTCGATTTAGGGATGATCAATTGCACCAACTACTAGCGATCGACAATCTATTGCAGCTCCAGAAATCAGCTCCAGATTCCAGCTTATAAATAGGTAAAGAATCCACACACCCGAGACTGTCGAGCTCGAGAGACAGAGAGACAGAGAGAGAGAACTTTGAGAGAGAGAATCATGAGCTTAGGGTATTTGGCGAGAAGAGGTCCTTGGTCCTTGCAGTGCTTGATGTCACTCTCTGATGGTGGCTGGTCTCGTGAGCTGCGAAAGTCCTCACCGTCCTGTCTCCTCCTTCCTGTCCAGCCATTGTTGGTTGGCTTGGTGGAGTGGGGAAGAAGATTTGAAAAAAACACTCTTATGGGTCAGTACCTCTCTGCCTCCTTGCCTCCCTCCCTTGCAGCTGGTGTCTTATTCTCTCTCTGCAATTCTTTTCTTCAGAATCACCTGCAACCCCTTCTCTTCCTCTTTATAAATCTGAATTTTTCTTTGCATACTCCAGGGATTCTTGGTGGGTGTTGGAGAAAGGAAGGAAGCAAAGTGCAATTTTTTCTTCAACAGTTTTTGTCAGACAGTATCATCCTCTTGTGCATGGATATATGCTTATTTGAAGGATTGGAATAAAACGCTTGTGTAAATAAAGGGGAGGAACTGCATGTCTCTGTGCAGGAATGCAACTTGGTAGAAGATCCATCTTGTGGTTGCAACAACAATGGATGGATGGTAGCTCAGGAGATGCATGTAGATCAGTGTTGCACTTCAGGTTTTGGCAATGTGAGTGCTCTTCTTCCTTAGGCAAGAACTGCTTGAGAATATAGTAAAATGCTGTACACAATCATCAGAACAGATCTGCTGCACAAGGTGGGGCAGAAGGTGTGTAGAGAAATAAGCCAAACACACCAACACTGAGCTTGGCAGATCATCACCACTGTGATTTCTCTTCCCTCAGGAGAGTGTCATGTTTCTCACAATCCTGAGAAGACCCATCAGGAGAACGGATCTGAGAACTTGCCCTTCTTCTCTTCTTCAGTCCAGTGTTCAATTCTGATACCCATCCTCAAAAAATCTTACAAAAACAATTTCATAAAAAGAAACCCGCATCGTGTGTATGGCATCATCATAATGACATTGCCAAAGAGGAGCGAGCAAAAGTAGCACACAATAATGTCTCATCTCCTAAACAGTAACCAACAGCAACAACAACACCTTCTCATTCTCCACCTTCCTCCGAAACTGCAAGAAATTACAAAGGGAAAATTACAACAGGAAACTACATTTCATACACTATAGGAAATTCCATATGGTAGGAAATTACACTGGGAAACTGTTATGCTCGTACAAAGGGAAATTACATCCCGAGCCATAGATGAGTAAAAACCAACCATACCACTTCCTGAAACATTGCAATCGGTGCCCAGTAAGCTGCCTCCATTGTGGCTATTTTGAGCTTTACACCAAGTAAATCCTATGGAGCAAGGACTTCCTGAAATGCTGGCCCAATACTCAGCTGTCAACTTGCACACTGGACCCACATATCAGGAAGGGCCCAACTCCTGAGGCCTTACACTCCTACACTTCAAGGCTTATCTAGTTGCATCAACAGATAGAGACCTGTCCTAATTGAACGGGACTCAAACAGTCCAAATCCATGTGCAGTGATAGATGCCTGTCCTAATTGAATTTGGACCCAAACTGTCCTGATCCATCAATGGCTGATGGCCACACTAATTGAATTGGTCTCAAACAATCTCAATCCTGTTGCATGAACAACAGATGGCTACACAAATTTGAATTGGTCTCCAAAAATCCCAATCAAGTTATGTCAACAACTTAAAAAGTGCTATTCATGAAGCAAGTGCTTCCTTTACTCTGGATTCAATTCATAAGAATTTGAATCAATACACTATCAGACCAGACGAGGGTCCAATGGATATGGATATGGAAATGGATGTAGAGGCCCTCAAAAATCAATAAAATTCTGATTTTTTATGTGTGACCAAAAATATTAAAACATGCCCTAACATTGATGTCTAACTGGTACAATCGACTCTCATTTTTGACTCTTTGTCACATTTTGCAACATGGTTCCTGAATTCTAAGTTCTAGTTTGAAACTGGGAGTAGTACATGGAATTGTACCTAGTCTGTAGCAGCTCTTTGCAAATAGACAATGTTGTATGAGTCTGGAGTGTGTCAATTTATTCTTTTGATCAATGGGGTCCTCTCTACTCTGGTGGATGTTGTCAGCATCATGCTCTCCATGATGAAGGCTGATTTTTGCCTTGTCTGGTTCCTCATATACACAAAGCAATAAATTTAAAGGATATCCACACAAAAAAACAAAGGAACTATGTCAACGACCAAACAAGAGATAGTTTTCTTTCTTTGACATACAAAAGAAGTAATGGAAAGTTTTGTGCATAAGACAAGCTGATGATTGTTTTGCATTTTGACTACTAAAAAGGCTAAGACACAAGAGAGGCACAGAGTGAAACTGAATTATAGAAAGCTCTGTGATAACTTGCTCTGACTAGAGGAAAACAAATCAAATAGAAGATTTCCCAGTCATGGTGATCCCACTTTCAGTTGCTGTTCAAACAAGCTCTCTCTAGTTAGTTGGCTGTTGTTGCAGCAACACTTGCACTCCACAAGTGCCAGGAACAATGACTTTAGACATGAAGATGATAATAAGCAAAGAAGAAGAAAACCCTCTAAACAAAGAAGATCAGAAACTTAAACCACAGAACGGGTGCAGTTGAAAAGAAAACAACACAAAAGTAGAAACAAGAATCTCTACCTGCTTCACAGCCTGTTTTTGCCTCGAGGGCAACAAGCTTATTGTCTGAATTACAACCTACAATCTGCTGCTGCTGCTGCTGTACCACCAACATTAAACTCAAATGTGAAGAAAAAACCCCAATAAAGATTGAACTCCCCAGAAAAAAACCCTAAAAACTTCATTTCCAGGGTAACCAGAATCAAAGAGAGCTTTTTGAGCTCACCAAAACTAGGCAACAAAAACATAAAACACTGTTTTCAGTGTTCTCAATGTTGCTGGCAAATCTGGAAGAAAGAAAATACACAAACCTATTGTGCCTTGAAATCCATGGTATTGGGCAGCCTGGTTCTGCTGCTACTGCTGCTGCAGTTGCTGGTTCTCTAATCACTGTTCCCAAAACCACACAACAACACTCATATATCAGTTGTGTCATGTCATTCCCAGATCCCCAACAGATTATAATGAAACTCTGAAATGGGTAATAAACTTGTTTTTTAATTCCTGCTTTTGCATAAGGCATTGTTGTTGTTGCACCTGCTGTGTCTGCAACTGCTGCAACAGCTGTTTGTGCTACCGTTGCTTCAAGGCATGCTGTCGATGGATGGACACAATGCTGATGGCTCTGACTAGCACCACCATTGATGCAATCTTGTAGCCCCCCTTTTGCTTTAACATTTTACTGTTATTTTGTTGAAAGCCATTGATGAACTTCTAAATATTGCTGCCTCCACCAGGGTGCAAAGCCTTAACCAAATTTGGTTGCAGTACGTTCACCATCCCCAGTTTGCTGCAAAAAGATCTACACAAAGTTAAAGCAATGCAGAACAGAAAATTTTCCTCTCTTCACTCTTGTTCTCCTATAAGAAGGCTTCACAATCAATCAAATGAATGCTCATCATCTGCTCAGTGAATTTCTGAAACTTTTGAACTTTGTATTCCAAGATTGCAGAGAGAAATCTCCACAACAACAATTTCTGAAAATCCATTACCATCTGCAAGCTAAAATGTGATAAAATTGAAGCTACTTTCTGGCTGGTGACTTGATCTATTCTGCTGTACATAATAATTGCAACAGAAAGAAAGCCAAAAAAAAATTCATCTCCAAATCTTTCACTAGAAAGCATCACAATCATCTTCCACACATCATACTCCACATCATACTCAACAACAAAACCCCATTAATGATCTACCAAACTCTTCTGGCCAGTAACAGAAAGAAAGATGAAATTCATTCACCTAGATACTCATAGCTTAAGAGATTGGTTTCTTCAAAGTGCCAAGCAATCTTGAGCAACTCCTCCACACCATCCTCCCCAGCAAACACAAGCATATGGGTTACTGCAAGGTGTGTGTTCTGTGAACCTGAAGAAGCTCATGCTTAAACCCTAACCCTAATCCTGGATGGATGCCCTAAAGCTGTGGAACCTTCTTACCTCTAGTACTTAGGTTACCTTGCACCTACAACTAGGCCTCAGATCCCTCCTACTCCTACATCCTCAACATTCAAGGAAGTTATTCTTTGTATATTTTATGGAGAAAATTGAGAGAAAAAAGGTTTTTTTTTAATAAATGTTATGAAAGAATAGAACACTAAGGAATTTTTTTAATTAAATTAAAAAATGTTATCACTATTTTTTCATATATATTTTCATATTCCAATTCTTGGCATTCTATCTACATTGAAATGAATTATAAATTTTTATTTATTTTCATTAAGTTGCACCCTATATTTCAACATACATTGGGACCTTCCACTTGTATATATACCTAGTTGGAAACCACAAAACACAATTTTGTGTCATATGGGGTTCCCACTCATACCTCCCACCCTAGCCCCCCTCAAAAAATTATTTCATGCACAATTCCGCACTTCAAAACCCTTTGCCTCTTATTTGAACAATTCAAAATCTTTTGTGCGTTAGGGTGCCATCTTTTGGTTGAATGTTGGTCCTCTCATATTGTTCCATCCTTTCCTTTTTTTTTAATGAGTGGGTGATTTTTCTTTTGTTAAGTTTGGTACATCTTTCAAGATGAAAAAAACACATCCATGGTTATGTCACCTCCTTTGAAACCTTTCAAAACTCACACAAAGAGGAACCATTGTTCACAATGATGCAAGAAACAAACAAAATCACAAGAGAGACTTCCAAAACTACAATAAATAAAAATGTGGGTGCAAAATACTTCATGCTTGAAAATATTATGCTTCAATATTTAAAGGATTTTTTAATGATGAAGTTGACCCAATGTTCTTTTCAATTTTGTGGAGTTACTCAAGTGGCAAAGATCCATGAGTATATTTAACCAAATTTGACAACATTCAAAAATATGAAAGAAGAAAATCTTAACCACCCTTTCATATTGTATGCAATTGTGACAAATTTTGGAGATTTCTAAAATAAAAATTCGTTATTTGGAGGATTTTTTTCCAGGAAAAACACTGAATTTGTGACAAAATATCCTTTTTTTCAAAATATTGTTCACAAAATGGAGAAATTTTACCACCAAAATTAAAATAAAAAATCACTAATCTTACCCTAGGATAATGTATGCACTCTAATGAGTAACAAGAGGAAAAGCCAAAACTGCATTACTAAAGAGAATTGTAGGAGGCTACAAATGTTACCTACAATTTGATAAAGGATGTGGTTCCATCACAATTTTCTTAAATAAATAAAAATAATAATTCTCTAAGTTTTGGTGAGATCTAGTAATATCCACAACTAAGTTAACCTAGTTTGGACAAGCAACTAAGTTAACCACAACCAAGTTAACCACAAAAGATCATCTTCTCATCAATAATGAAATTCTCTTTTTCTTTAGGGTAGTGATGAGAACCCATGAGCAAACTACCCCAACTCCAGTTCCCCCCTAGTTAACCATAGTGACTAGCACAGTTTCTGTTTTTACAACCTACCTACTAACAACCCACTAAACCCTAAACCCTAAACCTACACATATCAACCATCTAAATGAACTACTACTTACCTACTTAGTAGCCACCCTATTATTCTCCCTACTCCCTATTTACCTACCTAACTCAGATTGATTAGTTGTAGGGACACTAAACCCAACTTTCATTTTTATTTATTCTTTTATTATTATTATTATGTTATTATTAGTTTAGTTTTTTTTTTTTTTAATTTCTTTTTGTGATGAGTATCATTGATTGGCCCGATCACAAAAAAATTAATCAAGTTTTGGACAGACTGATAATTGATATTTTCTAGTCTACTTTTGGGTGGGTTATATATAGGGCTACAAGAGTAGAACTTAGGGCAAAGGAGATGGGATAAAGTGAGTTCCTATTAGGAACATGTTGGGGGAACACATTGGGAACTTGGGGAACAGTTTGAGAACCCAGTGTAAGGGAACTCGATGGGGTGGGGGGGGGGGAACATAGTGGGAACACCAACAATCAAAATACCCTAACAGGCTCCCTAGCGCCTTAGCCAACCTAATGGGCAGGGGCGTCACCATTCCCTACTACATAATGGTTTTCACCGTGGCCTTTTCCGCCTCGTTTTAGTCCCCTTACAAGGCAGAATGGAAGGGTCATGTTGACGCCTACCAGACCTAACTTGGGTGGGTGCCAAGACCAATTTATTCAACAACACCATTCTGCAAAATCCACATGACCATTCTGCAAAATCCACATGACCATTATGCAAATCCATATGAAAACCATTCATTATATGATGGAGCATGCTAGGCAAAGGGACATTGTGCCCATTTTCTGCCCATTGGGAAATTCGGGTTTGCCCGAATTCCTAACAGGGCACTGCACCCGGCATAAATGACATGTATGCAGCATGCTCCATAGTATAAAACGTGGATAAATGTACATTTTGGCAATCTCCGACTCGCCCATTATTTGTACTATCCGCCACTCAAATAGTTGGGGGTGTTTATATAAAAAGTCAAGACACTGGCCCACTATTCAGCCCTTTTTAAACTAGTGATATATCGCCAAAATAAAAAACAAAATAAAATATTTTTAAAAATCATTTGCCAAAAGTGAGAGGAAAAATAAAGTTTAAAATCACCAGATTCATATATGTGGTTTCCATTATATAGCCAAATCTATATAAGGATGATGCAAGATTTGTACTTTATTTCTGGTTAATAGCCAGATTTGGCTAAACCTTGCTAAGATGATTGCCTCGGTCTTTATGTAGAGTATAAAGCCTATGGACGCGCGGCTGCAATCTTTACAGTTTTCGTAAAGCCTGCGCGTTGTCTGGAGGCTGGATTGGGGGGGAAATTGTGTGAGATAAATGTATGAATTTTTGGACTACAGTAGTGGGCCAGGAGAGTTATCTGTAAAGTGCTGCGTTCCAAAGGAGAATGGCCAGTTTCGACATAATAGGGCATCAAACATTGAACTGAGAATGAAAATTTTAGAATGAAATGACTGACTGGAACCCAAACTAGTTTTTCCAACAAATTTGGTGATAAACTGAGTTTCATCCTGTCTTTCCTTTATCCTGAGCGCCTCCACTGCTGCTACAAATATTTTCACTGCTCCTACCTGTACAACTACGATAATTACTCTTGAACCTTGTGCATTAAATGCTGAGTTTCAGCATTTCATACTGAGATTTAATAAAATTTCCTTACTTTGCGGATACCACTGAAAGACGATAGAGGGTGAAAGCAGCAGGCCCAAAGATAACTCAAGTATCTCAACATTTTACATAGAGACCCAACCTATTTGAGTGGGAGGTAGTACAAATAATTTGTGATTGGGAGATTATGGAAACATACCCTAAGTACATTGGTGTTTGTTAAGTCAATAATTCAATTGAGTGAATACTACTAACCAAACAAGTAGTAATAAGTGAGGTTCACTCAAAGCGCACAGGATGCTTTTGGCTAATAATTTTGCTTCCATTACACAGTAAGTAGGTTCTTTTCTCTGGGTTGCAGTTAGTCTTTTTTTAAATGGGTGAAAAGTGAAAAACTTTAATAATCCGGAAAAAAAAAGTTTGTTTCTAGGGTTATCTCTTGCCATTTTCTGGATTTTTTCTAAACAATCGCCACATATTAATTTCATTTTGCAGTGGGTACTAAAACATATAGAAGAATTCTTAGTTTTTTTAGCTTTCATTCTTCATTTGTAGCCAAATTGGTTAAATTTGTTTTATGGATGATCTCAACCTTAGCAATATCACAAAATTGTTTTAAAAACTTATCTGGAATGCAATCCATCCTGAAAGTGCACCAAGAAGAGCTCAAAACTTTAAAAACATTTTGATAGTTAGACATGTTTTCCCATATCATATTTTGCTTCAGAAGATTATACAAACAAGCAACCCATCCCGTAATGGCCCAATGTTATATGACTATGATCAATATTGTATTCCAAAGACCAACTCCTTAGGAAGGAAAAAAAAGATTTTTTAGGAGTATTTTATTTTTCAAAATTGAATATTCAGAATTAATTAATTGTTTGGGAGGCATGTGCCAAACCTGCCAAAGTACTACATTATATGGAATGTTTGGAATCTAAATTTGAAAACTGAAATTTGAAATTTGTATGTGAAATGTTTGAAATCTAAAATTTTGAAAACTAAAGTGTCTGAATTAGGATGTGTGAATACTTAAAGCTAAAAATTGAAATTTGAAATTTGAAATCTCTATGTGAAGTGTTTGGAATTTGAATCTTAAACACATGCAAGTCTTAAACCCTTAAACCCTTAAACCCTAAACCTACACAATGTTTCAAGAGTAAAATGATAAGGAATTTGGAATCGTCTAATTACAAAAAATTGACTAGAAGGTGGTAATTTGAACATGATGCAAACAACAAGCATTGTGACCAAAACTTTCATTGTTCTAGAAGAAGTAGATGGAATGGGTGTGTCATACAACAGAAGATCGCAAAAGGGAGTCAACCTTTTCATCACCTTTAACAAGGAGACGCATCAAATCATGTGCGACTTTGAGAAGCACCAAATTGCCTACAAGTTCAAACACCTAGTTCATTGTCTAATCCAAATACCATGCCCATCCCAAGCCAAGCAAACCAACTTCTTCAAAAATCCAAAAGAAATTATCAAAACCACAATTGATTATACTCAACAACAAACTTGTCAAATGGAAGTGCATTTAGTGGATGGTGGCAAATACTTGTATGAACCATTGGTTGCTAAGAACAGAACATTCAGCTAATTCAATAATTCGACCCGCAAGTTTTGTCTTATTGTGGGCATCATCGAGGGTTCGCATGTAACGTATCATATGTTCCATAATCACCTTGACATTGTTAAACTTGGTCATTTTGTACAAAAGATCCAAAGTCTTGCACCTTAATGTATCATTTGGATCATGTGAATCATTCCAAACACAAGTTCAATGTATGTGTTAATGAATCCAAAAACAAGGAAGCAAATCAAATGGGGAAAAAAAAAGGGTGCAAGGTATTCAAGTAAGACAAACCAATTGGGTATCACATACTTCAAAGTAATCAATGATAACTAATTCATGCTACTCTACAAAATCTAGATTTATCTTGATGACACACCCCAATGCATCAATGCCCATGTACTTGTAATTGTGATTTTCACTATGTTTCACACCAACACTTGTTGGATGAAACACAATATATACACATTTGTTGCAATTAGCAAAATCTACCATACTATGTTGATTTGAAAAGTTTGAGGAGATCAAGAATATGTACATCTTAATTGCATAGAAGCAATATTCCTCTACAAGATGACTGGGAAGGAACTACCTTCAAAAAATAGGAGGCGATTTCAATAACCATCTCAAGAAGCCTTGGGCTTGCATGGATGGTGGTGATAGTGCAAATGCATTCATACAAGATGGCATTCCCTATGTTGGAAGCAAGGTCACTTTTTTTCAAAACTTCAACCAACACACTATACATAATTATTGATGGACGAATTGCGATTGTGGATTTTGGACTTCATTGCAGTCTACAACAAATGAACTAACAACTTGGCATTTTAGAGATTTGTGATGGAGGTATTTTTCAAAATTCCAACATTTTTCAATAGCTTTCAATTTTGAATTTTCATGGTTTTGTGTGTGGTTGAAAGGTCTAGGGTTTTTGTTGAACTTCAATTAGGTAACAAATTTAATTAAACTTATTATTTCACATCTTATTGATTTCAAGGTCTAATGTTCTTTGATTTTTTTGTCTTTACACTTTAGATTAATATAAACTTGTCAATGTGTCATTCCAAACTTTAGAGGTTTAAGGGATTAATTGGTTGCAAAATGCACAATGTAAAGGTTTAGGGTTTAATGGTCATAGTCTATAAGTTGTAGTGTAGAGCTCTAGGGAATACTAGTTGTAGTTTACAAACTACACTATGTAGTGTAGAGATTTAAGGTTTAGTGCTCACAGTTTATAGATTACATTATGCAATGTAGAGCATTAGGGTTTAATGGTTATAGTCTACAAATTGCATTGTGTAGTGTAGAGCTTTAAGGTTTAATGGTTGTTGTCTATAAATTATAGTGTAAAGCTTTAAAACTTACTAGTTGTAATGTACAAACTATTAATGTAGAGCTTTAGGGTTTTCTAGTTGTAGTTTGCAAATCACAATGTATATATTTAAGGTTTCTTGGTTGCAATCTACATATTATAATGTATAACTTTACAATTTACTAATTATTGATAACAGAGTTGGGGTTTGTTGATTGTTGACAACAAAGTTAGAGATTGTTGTTGAAAATCTTACATATTGTTTTTTGTTGTTGTGATCACTTCTTGAACATGGCACCTTTGCAACCTCTCAAGAAACTTCAAATTCCATCATTTTTTTTTCAAATTGATGCATAAGTGTAGCATCCTCTAGTAAACAATTTCCAACCCCTATCCCTTTTAATCTTGAACCTCTTTTTGATGCTAATATGTGGATTTTTGTTGAAGAAACTAAGAGGAAATAGAAGGACTATGAGTTAAATAGGGTGTTTTAAAATGTCTAAAGTGTTAAATTGCCATGGGCTAAATCACTAGTGGATGCATAGGGCAAGGTGCATCAAGTTAAATGCACAATCTGTACCAAAATAGAAGGTAAGGAAAAATTATTGGCCCCTAAATTGGACAACTTTTGAAAACATATTTTAAACACCTTTGTTATTATCCTTGAAGTGTGTGGTTAATGGGTCCCCTTATGGTAATTTGAAACACGTATTGGTGGATGGCATGGTGTTGTTTGATGATTTGTGTCAGGAAACAATTGCATCTAAACTAATTACATTTGGAAGTAATGGGGGAATGTGTTTTAAGGCATTCAAATAAATGTGATAATTTAGTTGAAAAAGGAGAATGCACCATTTATGATTGGTGTGCATTATATAAGCCATTGCACCAATCCCATAGTCCAAACTTTTTCTGGAATGGGCATTGTGAGAAAGATTGAAAATGTGTTATAAAATTTGTATGCATACTGCTCTCATAGTCCAAAGAAAACCGAAGAGTTTGTTGACACAGTTGATATTGTAGAAACAAGGGGTCAATGAATTTTGAGAAACATTGAAACCTATTAGATCTCTATGCTACTCCCAACTAAAAGGGTCATGTCTAAGTATTATGCCATAGTTTTACAAATGCATTAAGATGTTAGTAGTAATATTCAAAATGCCCATAATTTAAAGTTATTTTGTGATTTGGAGGTAATGATGGGACTTTCTTATATTATGTCCATCCTCGAAAGGTTCAATGACTTGATTAACTTCTCCAAGTCCTAACAATGATTTGTTTGTGATTTTGTTGTTATAATCAAATTGTGCTAGGCATATATCTAATGTTGGTATAATGATCCCTAAACTACCTAAATGCATGATGTGTTTGATGGGTACCACAACTTGCCAAATGGCACATTAGACATGGCGGTGCATGAATGGGCACATGATTTGAATATTGATTTTGAAAGCTTGAGTTTCTAGATTGTTGGCACTTCTATCATGATGCATTGCTCGTGTTTTTACACGTCAATCTATATGCCTATTGCTCGTGTTATTTTCCAATAGACCATTAGTTAGGTGCAAAAACAATGTTCTTGAGTTTAATGATGAACTTGAAAAGTGGTTTTTTGCATAAAATGTCATGGATGCTTTGGGTGTGTTTATCTACAATATTAGATAAAATCTTCATGTGAGGTGATTTTCCCTATTCATATGGCTATTTTGAAAGGGTTTTATTGTCTACCTAAGAAGCTTGGATCCACCCAAATTTGGATTTTATTAGTACTTTATGTGAGTATTTTGGTCTTGCAGTCTTCTTTTTTCAAGATTAGAATGATGTATAATGCTCAATGGGCTATGGACTAGCTGATGGATCTGAATCCAATGTCCAAACTTTGGAAAAAAATATTTAACAATGTTTTATCATGTGCCTAACTTTTTGAATTCATGAAGTTGGCAGAATTGGATGTGGTTCAAATTATGGGTTTTGTGGAAGATGAAAGAACTTTCTCAACCTTGACCTTCATGAAAATAAGATTACAAAATCATCTATGAAAACAAGATTACGAAATTGTTTGTCTGAAGATTTGGATTTGGTGGTTCAAATGTTTACAGAACCTTTTTATATTGTTGACACCTTTCCTTGTAATGATGCCATCATAGCTTGGATTGAAAAGAAAACGAGGAGAGGTCTTCTAACTTTGATGTATTCTAGCTTTGATGCATTTGGGTAAATTTCTCGTTCCAAGCTCCCATTTGATTTATTTTTTATGATTGAACTAATGTGTGGCTTGCAGGTTAGAATGATGTGCTACCATTGGGTGTAGTGTCTTCCCAAACAAGGGTCCAACTCCCTTGTGCACGATTTGTCAATTTATTTTTTAATTAAGTTTGCCACTCCAATTCTCCAACACTTCCATTTTTTTCCTACTATAGCCTAAATTCAAACTTTGTCAAAATTGAATTTGTCACTATTCACATACACAACACATCCTACAATAGCCAAATACACCACACCTCCAAAGGGAAAGTAGCCATTTGTTTTATCTAATTTTTTTTTTTGGTATAGCCCGTTGAAAGATGGCCATGCTTGTGATTGTAGTAGCCACCTAGGTTGCTAGCTCTAGCAAACAGTAGTAGTAGCCACTTAGGCCACTTCCAAAATTTCCTTTAAAACAAAACACTGGTGGGGGAGGGGAGGGGCTTCAATAG
>Ga0209208_10004905_pt1 | contig 18801 bp, 13 predicted proteins | sample S1TSphfallax_3_FD_187694 | JGI IMG/M metagenome (GOLD analysis project Ga0209208, IMG submission 187694) | Host-associated microbial communities from peat moss isolated from Minnesota, USA - S1T2_Fd - Sphagnum fallax MG (SPAdes) (version 2) | ecosystem: Host-associated > Plants > Peat moss >... | reverse complement strand
CAGCAATTTTGCCATAGAAGTTCTGCAATTTGGATTTTCACAATGTGGAATTGGTTGTGCACTTCGAAATAAATTGTTGCTGTAATGGTGTTGTAGGTATATGCACCATCAACAATTGCATTATCTGTAAATTCAAGACATTCATAACCCTGTTTGCAAAGCAAGAATCAAACAAAAAAGTTTCAGACTTGCAGAAAAGTAATTTCAGAGAATGCAAAAATTGAGAAACAGTTTGCAAAAAATCAAATTGAGAAAAATCTCCTGGATGTTGTCAAGAATAAAATCGATCAAACCCTCAGGAATAAGAATCACGCCGTGATGTTTCCCGAGGTGTGTGCTCTTGCAAACGACGTCCGCGATGCTGTTCGTCACTTGCCGCAAGGTCTTGTTCTGCGCGTAAATCTCCTCGCCGATGATGGCAACATTGGGATGCGTCTGCTACAAATCATCACTGAAAATACCACAGCAATTTTGCCATAGAAGTTCTGCAATTTGGATTTTCACAATGTGGAATTGGTTGTGCACTTCGAAATAAATTGTTGCTGTAATGGTGTTGTAGGTATATGCACCATCAACAATTGCATTATCTGCAAATTCAAGACATTCATAACCCTGTTTGCAAAGCAAGAATCAAACAAAAAAGTTGGAGGTGGAGTCAGGTTCAACGGTTCGCTTGGATGAAACGTCCGTCCGGCTTGATGGATGACGGTTCGGGCGGGCGGAGTCAGGGGTTGCTTCATTTACATCCCAAAAATACACCTGGGCGGAGTCAGGGGTTGCTTCATTTTCATCCCCAAAAGCCTTCATATATAGATAGTAGGGAAAGAAATAGTGACTTATGGAACAAGGGCTGTGTCACAGCATGGCCTTGCCATTTACATTAAAAAGTATGTTAAGGCAAAAGAAGAATTATGGAAACTCAAATTTTTCACCATGCAAAAAAATACCTTATCTTCAAAAAAATCCTCCAAAAGAAACCAAAATCCTTCAAGATACTATAACTCTATAACTAATCCCAAGTTTCAACACAAGCCAAAATATCATCTTTGAAAAATCCTTGTATAAAAATAGACCTATTACCAAGGGACCAAAATCCCTTAAGCTACTATACTCCATATTGAATCTCAAAACAGTATCCTTGCCTTGGTAGGCAAGGCCAATAAAATAGGGTTACCTAGCTATGCAAAGATCTTATAAAGCCACTTCCAAAAGTCGGTAAGTATAGAAATTATTCAAAATCTTTTTTTTATGGCATAAAGGACACACCTTGTGTCACTCTATGCTACTAGTTAAATAATTACTTCTTAGGCCATAATTTCAAAATATTCATCAGTAGCGTATCTCCCCTCTCCCTCCTACCGATGCGTGCCAGTCCGCTAAAAAACAAGCACTAAAATACAAAGCCACACCTCCCAATCCCCTCTTCCCCCGCCAAACGTACCAACCCAATAAGCAAAAAAAAACCACCGAAATAAATTTAATTTAAAAAAAAACAAACACAGCAACAAGCGTCCTAGCGTGGTCCTCTATCATTAGGACTTTCCGTACTGCACGTGTCATCATTTGGTTCGCCTAACCACGAAAAATTACCACACACATATGGGCACAAGCGGTGCCAAAGATAGTAAACCGGCGGAATCCGGTCAACCCTAAGAAATAGCCGGGAAACTAGCGAGTGGAGAAAGCGTGAGCTCCGGGTATAGGGGGGGTGGGAATCCGTAACTAGTAGGTCGTAGGGTCGTGTTTTAGGGTCTCTTTGTCTCTTCGTTCATTGAGAAATGCGTTGTGGAATGGAATCCGTTGAACATTTTCTAGAATTGGTTAGTAGGTACCTAGTAGGTGCCTATTTTAGGCTGTAATTGAGCAATTAGGGCACCGGAAAAAGCCTGTCAGAAACGGATGGACGGACAAACCGGGAGCGATGAGTACGACCAGAGGGTCGTGGTTTTAGGGATCTCTTCCTCCATTTGACAAAGCGTTGTGGAATCCGTTGGGAATTTTCTAGAATTGCTACGTAGGTACCTAGTAAGCGCCTTATTCGGGCTTTAATTCAGCAATTAGGGCAGCGGAAAAAGCATGTCGGAATGGAGGCACAAACTGGGAGCGATGAGCGTTGGGGAGAGGGTGGTGGTTATAGGGGTCCATTGTCTCTTCGTCCATTGACATTGAAGCGTTCTGGAATAGGTCGGAATTTTCTAGAATTGGTATGTAGATACCTAGTAAGTAGCTAATTTAGGCTTTAATTGAGCAATTAGGGCAGCGGAAAAGCATGTCGGAACGGAGGCACAAGCTGTGAGTGATGAGCACTGAAGAGTGTGAGTGGGAGAGACAGAAAGAGAAAAGACGCTCCGGCTCTGTCTGCTGCACTGCGTTTGGCTATGGCGGACGCGCTGGTTATATAAACAGAGTTTGTTTCCCTTATCCTTATTGATTTCATTATTCTTCGTCGTGTCCCTTTGCATTGCTATCTTTCTCCCTACTTGTGTTCTCATTTTGTGTCGCTGTTTGATTTTGCTCACATATTTTAGTAGTCCTTATAGATTTTGCAGCTTTCTGAGATGTGTACGTTATTCTGTTGTGGTTTTTCATCTTTCTTAGGCGTCGGTGTTTTGTTTTTGGTTGTCTTTTTCTTGGTTTCTGCGATATTGTTGCTGGTGAGAATCAGTGGCGTACTGGTGATATTTGCTGGTTTCTTTTCCTCTTTTCTTTGTGGCCTTTGTTTGACGAATATTCAATGTTCTTTAGGCGGTTGGCGAAAAGAGGATGCGGCGACTGTGGCGACGTTTTCGTGATTTGTTTATGCTGATTGTTGTCCGTCTTCTTTTTTTGTTCCCATTTGTGAGAAATGAGATCAGTGTTGCTCTGTGGGTGGTTGTGATATGGGGCCGTCGATTAAGCTTTTTGTCTGGTCTTTTCCAATCTTCTTTTGGTTCGTCTTTTTGCAGTCAGGTCATGTGTTTATTTCAAGTGGACTGACTGTTGTGCCACTGTTTTGCGATACCATCATGACCTCGTCGTTCTGCACTGGATCTGTTGTCACTATATCTAGGCTGTGGAAACACCTGAAGCTATTGATAGTCTGCAATGTCAATGGCTCTCTAGGGCGTACTAACGCTGCTGGCACCATCTGGTTTTGTGGTTTGTACTAAGCGAAGCAAACGCTAGTGATGATGACTTTCACGGCTGGGTATCAAGCGCTTGAGGTGTTTCTACAGGCTATATATGGTAGATAATATTACAGTAAATGTGAACTCCCAGTCCATGTTTCTGAAAGGAAGCAACCGTTGTAAGGTACCTATTATTGCAGCATATGATGATTGTAACTGCAATATACGTTTCACATTTGAAGATAGTGCTCACATTTCACAGAGAATATTATCGCTTTATTTCTGTCATTATGTATATAGTTTTGCGGTCAGACTCGATGTGTCGTAACTGCAATGTTATGCAGCACCTTTCTCAAATGAAGGCCGCTACTTCCTTTCGACATATAGGTATTGTGATACTGTTATACACACGACTGTGGGTTTGGTTGTGCAGTTTAGTTTCAGCCGAAAAGTTCCCAATGCTAGCAGCTGTCAACTGGTTGTTTACTCTTCTGTTTTTTGAAAAGTCCGCTTGGTTAAACTTGTCCAGGGGTTTCAGGTTAAGCCTACAACATGCTGATAAGGATATATCTTTTGCTCTGAAGATTTGATAAAAATCAGTGCGCTTCAATTAAATGAATTCTTGTACAGGTAATCATGCTGAGTTCATTTGTCATCTTTTAATGTATCTCAAAAGACCGTTCGTGGGTCTTTTAATGTGGTCTACAAACGATTATTATATGAAATTGTAAGTAAAAAATTAAGTGTTCTTGGGGAGATGAGACGCTTTCATTTTACATTCCTACATGAGTTGTAGGAAGATGTGGTTTACTGATCTCGTAAGCTTCTACATTGCCTGGGAAGTCAACTGTGATAGTACCACAAATGCAAGTGTCATTTATTGATAAGATTCCGTAATGAACGGAAACGAAATAAACGAAATTTAACTACCCTTGAAATTTTCTTAGAGCATCTCTGCCAATGCAGAGTACTGGGTGTATGTGTCTGCATTTGCAATCTTGGATGAGGTGCAGCAATCATCTGGTCCACTGGAGATGTTGAAACTTCTAGGACAATGTAAAGAGGCAATTCGATTGTATATTTAAATATAATTCCCCAAAGTATATTTATTCCCAAGTTATTGTTTTTGCGCAAATTAATGTGCTCGTGAAATATAAGTTTGTGAATACAGTTTCCCAATATATTATTAACAAATTTTCAATATATTGCTTGGAAAGTTTGTGCAACTGCGGTTTGTGAAATTATATTCACATACCTATAATTCTAGAATTCGTAAATATACTTCATTTTAAGTTGAAGTAGAATGTGCAAAAAACAAAAAATTACGAAATGTGGTTACAAAATACTTGTCATCATGTTAGCGCTTGGATATTTGAATCCACAACGATGAAAATTAATCCACAACAATGTAACAAGATAATATGTTGTATGACAAGACTTGATGATGCACTAATATATAATTATATCAAAGTATCTTTCACATGACAAACTGCCCTGAGTAAAATACTGTCTCCTTTGATTTGGACAAAGTGGACCTGTGGGTGAAATGATTAAATAGTTAATATTGCTGTTGCAATTTGACTTGCAATTCTCGCTACAATGCAAATTTGTAAAAATAATCTTGGTCTTGATGTCTTTACAGAGCACAAGATAAAAATTAGTGTCAATTTTTATGTAATTTACTTATTAGTACCCACCTAACCACCAGAAGTACCCTTACAATTGTATGTTCAAGAACTTTCATTAGTTGCAAGAAACAAATTAGAAAGGGAAAGGCAAAAGAAACTTTAAAAAGTAATAAACCTAAGAAAATCTTCACATGTGATGATGGTATGATTCAAAATCAAAGCAACTTGCATTCCTTATAAGGCTATCAACATTTTCTACCTATAGAATGCACATAAAATCACCATAAGAAGGCTAGTGATGCCCTTTGATGACCATGCCATGTTAGCACATTGATGAAAAAAATTGTCCACTTATTGATTTAAACACCCAAAAAATCTTTATGGCAAGAAGAAAAATTGTGTTCATTTAATGTTAATCATGATGAAATCCTTCCTTTGCCTCATGTGCCATTAAAAAGTATGAAAAACCAAATATACTTTAGTGGGATTAACAATGACCATGTCAACCAAAGCACAAACACCATCAATGAATAATACAATGTCAACCCATTAACAAGAATTGAATGACTATGTTACAGTGATTTAACTAATGATAAATCAAACATGCAAATGTTTTTTTGGATCTTACCCATGCTGCAAATTGGAATGAAAAAAAGGAGAAATTTTTGTTTATGGGGACTATTTGTCAATTACAAGTGGATAAACCACAAGGGGAATTACCAACCAACCTAAGGAATCGGTGAACTAGTTGGAAATTCTACCACTACTATTAGAAAACCCCACATTTCAAATACATTTTCAATTTGTTTTCAACTTCAATTTGTGATTGAAAATGACAAACCCATTTGAAAAAAAAATTATAACTAAAATATATTGTTTGTAAATAAAAACCACTAGAGTTGACAAGTACAAATGCCATTCACGTCTCAATACCATGACAATAACCATTTTAAGCCACTTTAGTTGCAAACAACACTTACCATTATAATTGAAAGTTGATTTCAATTGTAATCCTTAAGTGGATGAACTTCATTGTTGACATACATCACACCATCAACTTTTCAACTACATTACAACTAAACTAGGCATAAGGTTAAGGTTTGACTAATAATTTAATTACACATGATGCATCCACATCCATAGGTTAAGCCATGTCACACTCAAGCTCAATTAAATCACATGGCACATAAATATAAGCTACCTAGTGTTTAGTTTATGATTAATTTTTATTGATGTCGAAAATAATAATAATATGTTTATTTTTCAATAAAAATAAAAATAAATTTACCATCTACCTACATAGTTTTAAGAAATGAAAAATTAATATACTTGTAGGCACCTAAAAACAATCCATGTAAGAAAGTAGGTAGGTAGGTAGGTAGGTAGGTAGGAAAGTAAATAGTAAATAAGTGATAAGTCGGACATTGTATATAGGTTAGAAGTAGGTAATTAATAAATAGATGGGTAGGTGGGTAATGCATGTGAAATTTTGGATTTGTAAATCAAGTTGGAAGAAACAACAAAAGTTAATTATTAACATGTTTTTGTATTTGTTAAATACATTCAACTATATCTACAACTTAATTGTATATACTAAAATTTCATGTACAGTTTTGAAATAGAGGTCAAAAGTTTTTTGGTAATTACCACTATTATTATTATTTTACTAAAAATGGTTTGATGATGCAATAATTGATTGAAAAGAAGGGGAAAAAGGTTTAAAATGGGCATTTAGTTCTTTTAGTAATTTGACAATTGTGGGTATTATTTGCAAGATTCATCGCACCATTTTTATAATAAATAAAAGTTTTTCTATAATTCCATAGTCATTTAATTGTCACAATATTCATGAAAAAATTTAGATTGAGAAGAAAATTTAGATAGATTGTCAAACCATGCAAATGTACCATATGCATTTGGTAATTCTCCTCCCCCTTTAATCCCCCCCTCTCCCCTTTTTTCCTTGCACATATTACATACAAGACGAGATTTCAATTTATCACCGCAATTCAAAAAATTATTAAATTTGTTTTGTATGATGTTCTTTTACAAAGTGATGTGGTGATTTGATGGTGAAGACATTGGTTTGGAGTAAAAAAGATCAAGTTTCAATCCCCCATACCAACATACATATACCATGTGTTGTATGTATATTCATATAAATATGTTATACATATACATGTAATGGTATAATACACATGTACAATATAGTTGGGTTGTGAATAGGTAGATAGGTGGCCATAGTGGGTACATAGGTGGGTAGATTAGTAAGTCTAGGTACCTATTTACATGACAAAAATAAACTACTTATTCATTTTTTTAATTAATGTTTTTGGGCTATATAGTTTTGATTAATTTGTTTCAATTGCCCAAATATTTATTTTGATTTTACCAATAAAAAAGATCACTAATCAAGTTGAGCATGTTCAAATCAACTTGTCCTAGATGTCCAAGTGGTCAAATTGACCAAATGTTAAAATAAATGGTTTAATTTGGTTTAATTTTTTGGTCAAATAAATTGTGATTTGTTTTACTGAATCTTGCAACCTATTATCATTAATGGGTATTGTATTAACACTAGTTTTCCACTTCAATAGCTATTTCTTGAAATTGACTACTAGTTATAAAGGTTATGGTAGGATTCTAAACCTTTGTAGTAGCCTTATGCAACTCTAGCTCCATCTCCAATAAGTGAATGGGGGACTCTAGTTCCTTTTGCAAGAGTTGTCCTAATTCTCGTCCTACACCACTACATAGCTTTTGCCTTTGCCTCTAGTTATCATTGTTGTAATATTTTCACTTCTATTATATAACATCCCTCAATTGGGCTTCCAATAGCCAATTTGAATCGGGTCCTCTACATGATCTATTATAAAGTGACTATTTCTTTCAATCCTTTTCATAATTAATGTTTAGCTATGTTTATCAATAGCCCCAAGGTTTGATCGTAATGTTCAAGTAGCTAAAACTTAGCTATTGTAACCTCCATGATATTAACCTTCACCAACTTTTTGGTAAGAGCTTCCCTAGTACTAGCATGTTGTTTTATTATAATTGTGCCAAGTTTTGAGATTTCTTATTTTCAAGCTCCAAGTGAGCCTCCATTAATGTAGCATGCACATAGTATATTGCTTGGCCATTTTTTATGCATGTATTGATGCCCTAGCTCCTTGATTCATCCGCCTTCTAGAACTCCATCTCTTGCATTTGAATAATAACATTAGCAAATAGTTAAACCTAAATGTTGATATGTTGATAGAACTTATGATCATTACCTAAATCATTTGGTAGTATTAAGAATGATGTTGATGAAGGAGGGGCCCACAAAGAAGTCAAAGGTGTGTCTTACCTAACCTAGATGCCAAATATGACATGGATGGTCCATACCTTGTTAAATTCTTTCTCATTGGCCTAGCCCCTACTAGACTAATTAAAGGACTTGTATTGAACATTATTAGAGCAACATTAGTTGGTGGGGTTGCTAATGGAGAAGATACCTTAGTGTTTGGTTCATTTGGTTTGATACTTGGAATTTCCAAAAAGGTTAAGATTAGGGGTTGAGATGTTTGAATTGGTGCATACAACTTTAGCAGTATAGTAATGGCAATATCTAGTACTTGCTTTCCAACCTCCATGGCCTCCTCTTATGGTGGTTCCTCTTCCTCAAAACCCAAGGTTTACAATATTGATATATTTTGCTCCTCCTTCCTTGGGAATTCCTCTATCAAGGCTTCTTTGAACATCTCCTTGCATGGAATAGTCTCCTTTTTGAGTTTTAAAAAGTTGGGTCTAATAGCTAAACCAACCTTTTCTTCTTCAATTTCCTCTTGGTAGTGCACCTCATGTGTGAATAATCCAATAGGCATAGGGACTATGTAGAACCCTATGAATTTTTGTTTTTCTTGGAACCTTCTAGTGTTGTTGTTAGTCTAGCCTTAGGTACAACAACCTTGGGTAAAGTTCGGTGCATTTGTTAAATGTAAACATATTTAGGAATTTTTAATAGTTTTGGACAAAAAACCAAAATTGGAAATCCAATTTGTATTGATTTTTGCAACCGGTTTTGCAAATTTGATTGGTACCAATTTTGTATTGAAAATGATTTACTGACTTTAAAAACATTATTTTTAAAAACCAATTCTTAAAACTGGAAATGTGTAGATACATTTTTGATTGGAAGTTAGTGCTAAATTAAATAGATGATTTAGGGAATCTTGCCCCTAATTCAAAGTTCCATTGTTTTTACTTTTTGCATTTAAGGGTTGGTTAATTTTGGAGCCCAATCATGTGCATTTTTGTCTTAAACAATATGTAGTTTCCACAATAATGGATTTTTTGATGTAAAAATACATTCTAGAAACCAATTGCACATTTATTTTTTTATGTTTTTGTGTTTCCATTTACATTTCTCTCCATAAAGTGTGATTTTGAACTTACATTCAAGTTTTCTTTCAAGTTTTTATGTTTTCATTTTAAATTTAGTGTTTGTACTATTGCATTTGTTTGAAATTTGATAATGTATGTTTATTACTAGAAATTGTTCAAAATCGGAAATATATTTGATTTATTGGAAGTAATTTTTCTATTGTAAGTGACAATTTTCTCATTTCCAAAATACAAAAAACTGAATTTATGTTCATATTCCACTAAACTTCATGTCTACCATGTGGCCTTAACATTTAATGACCATTCCATGGATTGGTTTGGATGATTAAAACATGTCTTTAAGTGTTTTGAAGATGGTTTAGGAATTGTGTTTCACTATGCAATTTTATCAATAAAAAATCAATAGGAATAATAACATTTGTTCAAATTGTTCCATATTTAACCACTTATAGAATAAAACATGTTCTATATGATGCCATAAATTTTCAATTTGATAAATCACCAGATTTTGTGGAATTGATATTAGAATCTTGTATTTTTTTCATAAAAAGGGTAGTGATATTAAGGACAATCAAATTAATTTTGTTTAACAACAAAATTACATTCCAAAGGTTTGGGAAAAAAAAAGGAGACATGGGTGCAAAAAAGAAACATTAATTGATGTTTTTAATAGGTTTTTGGCACTTAAATGAAACCACGTCATTTAAGAATTGTCTTCCAATCTTGCATTTTTTTTGGGTTTATACTTGAACATGACATTCAAAATTTGTTCAATTGATTTGAATCATGCATTATAACACTTAGTGGTTGAAAGCCTAAACATACATATCCCCTTTTCTCTATTTAACATCTCAAAACATTCATTTTGCTTCAGACTCAGGACATAGGACAAAAGGGTGTCATGGTTTCTATTGTGGTACCCCAACAATGAATGCAATTTGAAATTAATCTTGCCAATCAATTGCAAGTTTTTTTTGAAGAATACAAGTTAATTAACAAAATTATTTACTATGTGAAAGATGAAGACACAAATTTGTCTACAAGACAAATTTTCTTAAACAAACTATTATTTGTGAAGAATTGCAGATATTAGCACCATTTGAAAGTCTTTGTTTTGGCCATGCCCTTTTTAAAGTTTGTCAATATGCCACTTCTAATGAGAAGGGAAGTTCAAGTTTGCAACATGTGAACATCAAATATGCACAATTTTCAATTCAAACTTGTATAACATGGCCAAAAAAATTAAGAAAATGAAGGGTAGAATGGACAAAGGTTTGTTTGGTTACAAGTTTGTGACCACGGAAACTAAGTAGATTGGTGAGGACAAGGTTTGCTTCCAAAGTGGTAATGTTCCAGCAAGCCTTTGAATTTAAGGTTGTTATTCATGTTTGTTATAATGAACAAACATTAGCTTTATAAGGCAAAATTCCAACACCATAGATTTGGGCCATTATAAAAATCATTGTTTCAACCTTGGCCTCAATTGTATTAAGTTGTGTGTTGAATCAATGTTGTGGTTATTGGTTGCCAAATGATGCATTTCCAAATGTAAGTAACCTTTGTGTCAAATTGATCAATGAAAGATTTGAATTGGAAATCTAGATAAATTGTATTCCCCCATCCCAATTTGATGCAAATTTGTTCTTGTTAGCAAGTAGGTTGGGATTGGAAGTAACTTGTGTGCTAGTTCCATTTATGGATTGTTTGCATCAATTTGATTTTTAAAAAAGTCACATGATTTTGGTTCTAATGTTTGATCCCATGTTTAAGGATCTTTATCTTTTGAGTAATTATGTGGGAATATAAAAAACCACAATTGCAGTAATAAGGTATGATTCTAAAATTCTAATTGCCCTTTAGTGTTCAATTTATCAAAAAGTTCATCTTTGCAAAACAACCATCAAAATTTGGCCCTCGTGAACAACCATTAGCATTGTTTGGTGCAAGATTAATTCAAAATCAAATTGTCATGGAACAAGTAAGTTTTTGGTTTTTGCAATCATATGTATGTTTTTTATTTTTGCGATCATAAATTTTAATAAAACATGTTTAAGTGAAATGTGTAATGCTAATAATTTGTTTTTGATTATAGGTGCAATTGATGGGAACTTGCATATTTTCAAAAATTGCAATTGATTGCAAAGTCTTGTGAAGATCCATTAAAGTGGTGGAAATCAGGCATAATTTCCTATTGTTGGATAATCGGCTTGTCAAATTTAGGTATTGTGGGAAGCCAAATTAAAGCAATTTTATTTATTTATTTATTTATTTCTTCATTGTTGGGATTCTAATAGGACTTTGAAGATGTTGACTTCGAACTCGAAACTTAAATCAATGCATATCAATTTCCAAGAATTGGCCAAATGATCCACACTTTGGTTGTGAAGCATTTGTAGGGGCTAAGTCCCTTGATGACTTTGGGGATGTTGAAGCAAAGTTTTTAGATCAAATTGAAGAGGAGTTTGAAGACCAAGTGGATCACTATGTTAAGCTTGTTGATATGGTAGCTTTTGATTTTTAGATTTGCATTTATGTTTAGTAGGGCAAGTGACATGTTCTCCAATTTGATCTCAATGGCCTCTCATTTTATCTATGTTTAAGATTCAAAAATTGAAGTATTTTTGTGAAAATTTGTTATTGTAATTTTATATCACATGTGTGCATTGTCCCACTAGATTTAGGCTTATGAAAGTTGTCTAAATAAATTTCAAAGTGTCAAATTCCCATTTATATTAAATAAGATAAAATTATTTACCCTTTCTTTACCTTTCTTTTCACCCTAACCAAGGGTATATGATAAGAGGTACCCAGACCCTACCCATCTACCAAAAATTATAATTTTTTAAAACCCAGACCCTACCTTAATGGGAATAAATAAATCATAATACACCCTCACCCATTGGGTAAACAAATTGAAAATTTGTATATGCCCTTGCCCTAGGATATATCAAAAACAATATACCTGCACAACACTGGTAAATTCCATGGCACTACATCATCATTGATGAGGGCCATCATACAGAAGAATGCATGATTGTGTAATGTCAATGGAGAACTCGGACAGTAGGAAACCACACACAGATTGTTGGTCACAGGAACACCAACTTCAGGTAAGTTTGTGCATGTGTTTTGGTGGCTGTTGCAGAATCTGGAACTTCCAGTGGAGGAGTCCAGAAGTAGGGAGTAGGTTCTACAGATTCAGTGTGTAAAAGGTACCATTTGGGATTTACCTGGCTTAGACTCTTGTGTTTCAAAACAACTTTGAAGAGCTATTCCCATTATTGAACTTGTTACCCTACATATGCAAACTCTTCATATGACTTTTACATTTGATAGTTTTATACTTTGTCAAATATGTCTTGTATCTGGTGCTTCTTGGGCTGCTGTATAGTGCACAATTAGGGTTCAAGGTTGAGGTTCTCAAACTAACACAAGCTGTTGTATGGTAGGTGGACATAACCAAGTGCACCTGCGCAAATGAGGGCTACTGAAACCTTCTCAGGACATCATCTGCAGGCAGTTATTGGATTTATATATTTAAGGTTGTAGAACTGTGGGTGTGAACTCTGTGGAATTTCGGACTCCAATCCTGGAAAATGCTTTACAGGATGTGGGGATTCCAGATCAAATTAAAGCTCTTATCTCTGACACTCTTCAAGTGGTGTGATGATAACTATCCTAACCTTGGTGGATACAGTAACTATGTGGCTCTTGATCACGGATCATTTTGTTTATAGTGAGAAACAATAATGTTGTGGTCAGCATGAAATCAGATCATCTCTCATAGTTTGATTGCTGGAAATGCAAGAGCTTTGAGCAAATAATGATAACAGCCACAATGTCCTTTATCTGGTTTCTGGAGTCTGAATATCTGTGATGTTAGGGATAAGGTTAGACATTGCTGTATGGTGTTTGGAGGCTCTGGAGAATTGGATGCTCAGGGGTCACCTTGATGGAAAAGGCTGCAAGAAGCAATGGATATTCTCTTTTTCCTTTCAAAAGGGATGTGATGGTCACAAAGATACGGGAATGTATGGTTATAGGTGCTAATGGTGGTGCTCGCTGTGGTTGGGAACAACTCTCATACAAGTTGCTTAGTCGAAGATTCTCAGTTTTTGCAAATAGAGCTGAGAATTGACTATATTCCATTTTTCATGTTTTATACACCAGATACTTGAGTGATGGATACAGCAGAGGCATTAACTGGGCACCTGATCTAATCCACTATCCGTGTGTATGTCTGATCAAGGTTTTACCCTGGAGAGCTTAAATTGCCAACTTCATGACAGAACTCAAGATGGAGATTCTTGTTGCTTCTGGAAACATTTAAAAACTCAGGTTGGAGATATTAAAGGTATCTGTAAAGTCTCCAAAATAGGGGGTCAAGTCAGTCAGTCTCAGTAAAATAGGGGATGAGGGGCATAACTGGGTGTCAAAATTTTGCAAAGTAAAATAACAAGAGGTGAAACTAGTTTTTGCACTGAAATCAGTGAAAAAACTAGTTTCACCCCCTATATTTTTCTTGCATCATTGTTCGCACCGTGAGAATAATTTCGTCAATCTCTAAACCCTTTTTTAAAGCTTGTTTTCAAGCTTGTTTTCTGACACCTTTCTTTTCTTCTAACTTGAAAAGAAGTTATTAATCAAATCCAAGAATTTTTTTTAAAAAGTCAAAAAACAAAATCCATCCCCTAACTTTCCTTCGCATCTCCAATTTTTAAATTTCATCCCTTAACTTGGGGACTTTAAGTGTAAACAAATATAAAGGATGAAACTAAAATAGGGTGTGAGATTAAGAATGGGAGAGAGGATGACTTTAAGGATAACTCTAATTTGTTAATTTCTCAGCCAAAATTCTGGGCAGTTTATTCTACATTTGGAACTGATGAAGTCAATGCTATTCATGATGGAGGTGATGGTCTGGTGTGTTGTGAGTGGCACTCATAATGCTATGACCACACTCATTATTGTTGTGGTAGTTTCGATTTTTCTCGAACTCACACAATGATTACCCTAAGTGTTAGTGTGGAGTACCCTAAACCCTAAAGTCTTCAGGCCCAGTCAAGCCCATCACCTCTGCTGGTAGTCCACTTCGAGCTTCGCCATATACCAAGACTATTCTGTTCTGTTCTGTTCTGGTCCATACTGGTCTTTTTAGCTAGTGCGTTTGCTTGTAACCAGTACTCCGACAATTGGCAGCAGAGTCGCAGACCAACAATCTCTGGCTCTTAGTAAAGGCAGGCTACTGCTTGCAAGGATGAGGGTTCAATGTACTTTGTAGAATTGTCTTACAGAGATCGTGGGGGGCATGTAGCAAAATAGGTCATTAGAGATCTCATGAAGTTAATCTTGTGCTTCCTTGGTCAAGGTCAGCTGTGTGTAGTAAGATAGGAGTGTTTTGTTGTGTTTTCTGCTCTTGTCATTGTGTATGTAGCATTGTAGTGAGTGAGTCAGCGAACCTATTCCAATGGACCATCTTCCATCCATTCGGTCGCCTGTGCGGCTCCCATTGCAGGTTCCCTATCTTTTAGAGTTCCAACCCAAGTGCAATGGTGGGTTCGACGACTTTCCCTCACGGTGCAGCATGAAGGTGGAGGAGCTGCAACAGGGCAAATTAGACGCCTGCACCATTGACAGTGTCATTCCATTCCTCCAGGAGTGGCTCTTCTTTGGCCTGCTGCAGGAGATCTTCGAACATGCCAGTGTTACCTTCAGGAGGGAGGACTTCATCCGCACAAGTGACTCCAGCCAGCTTCTTGTTTCGACAGAGCACCTGCCAAGGTACATCTGGCACTGGGCCGCCAGCATAGCATGGGCGAGAGATATGAATCCAGGGAGCAAGAGTTGGAAAGAGCAACAGGGTGGGGCTGCGCGGGTTCTTGCGCTAGCTAATGCATGCATTAACGGTGTTATTCAAAGCCAGTGCGTAAGTGGAGGTGCCAGTTCTCACGCAGATAACGTGCTCCTCTCAATCTCAGTTCTGGGAGAAACATTGGATGCAGCCCGTGATACAGTTTTCTTCACGGGACGTGAGGAGTTTTATGGTGTTTTGACCTGGGAGCTTCCAGATTTTGGTAAAAGACTTCTCCTGGAAGCTGGTTGATGCACCGGCGAGATTAAAGCTCTTTGTAGGGACTTCCCTGATGTGTCCTCGCTCTACTATTTCAGTACTTGGGATCGTTCCACACTTGGCAAGAATCATGACTCATGTGGTCAGTGATGTTTTGCGAACCAAGTCAATGAAAAGACCTATGAGACAAGACACACGGATCCAACATGTCGATGCACACATCTCCCGACTGAGAAACTGCAACCCATCTTTGACATTTTGGGTGAAGGAGGTATTCCTGTTGTGTGGTTTTTCGAAGATGGACAGATTCATGTTGGAAATTCGGCTTGTGACACCCCCGCAACCCCCGGATGGCCGGCTGTTATTCCATATGTGGCCATTTCCCATGTGTGGTCGGACGGCCTTGGAAACGCTATAGCAAATACTCTGCCATGGTGTCAGCTTCAGAGGATACAGGGTCTCGTCGATGCTCTTTACCAAGATACAGCAGGAAATCAGCACCCGGTTCCGTTCTGGATGGACACCCTCTGTGTACCAGTTGAGCCAGCATTTCGAAAGATGGCCATTCGACGGATGTCCGAAACCTACTTGAATGCTGATAAAGTGCTGGTTTTAGATGCGTCCCTGCAAACTATTAGCGTACACGAATCAATCCAGGAATGTATGATGCGTATCACAACCTCTCCGTGGGCGACACGATTGTGGACATTTCAGGAAGGCGTACTAGCTTTTCAATTGCATTTTCAGTTTTGCGATGGAACGATCACACCCAGTATAATGCAGATCAGGTCGCAGACGGAGGGCAGAGGTCAAACCGCTCTCGCCAACTTTCTTTGTGATGACTCGATGTCGACATCCTCCGTAGACTGCACTGCATTCAGGCTGGTCAGAGCCCTCGCCAGTGGCTTGCAAACTCCCCTCAACTCCGACCAACCCGAGCACCAGCTTCTGGGGGGTCCAGAACGACAGGAGCAGTGGAAATCTCTGGCGAGTCAGTGTGTGGACTTCCCCAACGATCACGACATTGCACTTTTCCGCAAACTAAGCAGCAACTTTTCGAGCATAGTTTATACCTCGAGTGTAAAGGCTCTACTGAAAGCCATTGGTGGCACATACCTTCGAGATCTATTCCGACCTCCAGACCCTGGCCGACTGCGATGGGCAGACTGCCCCGGGAGCACTCTCTACGACTTTCTTCCGGTGCTGGGAACCCGGACCTCAAGCAAGCCTGAAGACGAGACTCTGTGCTTAGGGGGCGTTTTAGGATTAGACATCATGCCGCTCCTTGACTGTCGCGGAACTGAAAGGATGAAAACTTTTCTTTCGCTGGTGGACACTGTGCCTGCCGATCTGATCTTTGCGCCGGGTCTAAAGATGTCGGACGCGGGATACCGATGGGCACCAACGTCCTTTATGAACACCATTCTCGAACCCCTGCCGCAGTTGCTGAGGGCTGTTGATCCACCAAAGCCCGGACGTTTACATCCAAGGGGATTGCTGGTCATATTGCCAGGTTTGAAGATGAAGAAAGCGACATTTCCGGAGAGAAGCATGCTGTATACGGTCGGTACGGGCTTCGATGATCATGTGCGCGTGGAGCTTGAGCTTGTGAATGGAGGGCGGTGGAGTGATTACAATGGCTTGGATGGGCTCGTCGTGCTGAGGTCGAATTACACGGAGAGAGCAGCCCTCGTGTTCTTACGGGAAAAAATGGAAGGCACCCTGTTTGTGGAGTTCGAGGCACTGGTAAGTGCGAAGGAGGGTGGGGATTTCGAGCCAGATGTTAAAGTGAAAGTGATGGACGACGATGTGAGATGGTGTGTTGGTTAGGTTCAATTGTGGGAAATGACTGTCTTGCAAATTTGTAACAGGAGACTAGAGAATGATCAATATTGAACAATAAACCATCTCTGAGAAGAAGGAATGGCAAAGATGTACTGAGCAGCTCGAACTAGGTTACCCAGTGCCCTGGCCAGGAAAGCAGTGTGGGAGAACTCTTGTCTTGTTTTCTTCACAGTTACATCGCACTGGCCTTGCCATTCTTTATTTTAAATATAAACCTACTCTGCACCCACCACGTTCTGAGCCTTTGTAAACACTATTAGTCTATGATAAAGAAATGAGCAAATTTTGTGATGCCCTCATTCCCACGCTGTCTTTTCTCTACATGATTTATGAGAGCAGAAAGTTGAGACATACCCTGCAATACCTCAAAACCAGCCCATAATACTTCAACACCAATGCCAAGATCGTTTGGCAATCCCCTAGGCAGCTGCAGCCACACAAGTGGGAAATGAAAGAGCATAGTCAACCATAGTTTCATTCAGCTTGAAATGATTTAGACTATCATACTTTTCCAGGTGTCTGGGTTTGAAGGTGTCTGGATTGTGATGAACATGATGGAATGCACCCAATTCAACATGCATCATCTTCTTAAAGAATACACATCTTCCAAAATTTTGTGTAATGTGTACACTTTCCACAACAAACTACAGATTTAATATTTGCTGCTATGAGGAGAAGCAGTCTAGTTTGGGAGGTGTTTACTAACCATCCTTGACCTTCCCTCGTCTTCAAAATACATGTACACCTTGCCATCTTCTTTTGGTAGATATTCAATGTGTCCAGCATTGTTTAAAGTCACATATTCTACATCATGCAGCTAATAGGACATGAACTTACTATCAAGATTAAACTGTTTCCAAATTGCCAAAAAGTGCCTGCTGTACCTGTAGTTACTCCACACGATCGCAATAAGAGAAATGGGATACTCAACATGCTGTGCATTGCATCATTTGACATGCCAGTTCAAAATTCATGTCAAAATGTGCATCTTTGGGGTTCATTGAGATTCAATGGTAGCAAAGAGTGGAGAGTTTTACACACATAATTGAAGATGAAACAACCTATGAACATATTCTACACTGAATGCGGGGATATAAGAACTACACTGTTATGCTATTGTTTATGAATGTTAAGTTGATTTTAGTTCAATGATCTTTGCTGTTTAAAATTGCATTGAACTTTTGTTCAAAGTACTCATCTACACTAATTCCTTTATATTAAGAACTAAAGAGAACTCATCATTGTAGAAATTCTAGATTGAATAGTGGGGGAAGGTTAAATTGCCCCTACACTGAGACTGGAAAAGTTGTGTGACTATTGTTAGCCTAGTGGTACCTAAGAAATTTTCAGTGTATGATCTGTCAACATCAAGTCAAGATCAAAATATGACCATACATTATCTTACAAGTACCTCTCAAGAATCCCACACTGGGTCCAGAGCAATTTTAATGACAAAAGAACCTTCCTTCACTCCACTGAACATCAGCCATGATTAAGCATTTCTATTCTCACTAGACTAGTGGGTGCCCGTGGCCGAAGGCCACTGTGAAGTCCCCCGTGGGTGCCTGTAGTTTTTTATTTTTTCTTATTTTTTACTATTTATTTTTACTGCCCTGGACGCCCTGCCCTGCCCTGCCCCGACCCTACCCTGCCCTGCCCCTACCCTGGTATTAACCCTGGGCAGCCCGCCGGAAAAGGGAGGAAAAAAAAAAACAAAACCCTGGTATTGGTCCTGGCCCCCCCTGGGCAGCCCGCCGGAAAAGGG
>Ga0209208_10004904_pt1 | contig 18808 bp, 16 predicted proteins | sample S1TSphfallax_3_FD_187694 | JGI IMG/M metagenome (GOLD analysis project Ga0209208, IMG submission 187694) | Host-associated microbial communities from peat moss isolated from Minnesota, USA - S1T2_Fd - Sphagnum fallax MG (SPAdes) (version 2) | ecosystem: Host-associated > Plants > Peat moss >... | reverse complement strand
ACCAAGTGGTCTAGGTCCAATCCTTGAAATATCTTGCATCCACTATGTTTAAGGTATATGTGATTTCTCAAAGCAATCAAAAATATACTTGGAAGTCCATATTGTTGAAAGTAATGAAACCTACTTGAAATGCTTATGGGTCCTAGTATGGGTCCTTGAGATAGTCTCCATCCACTTAACTTAAGGTGTATGTGTTTACTTGGAAGTATATGTTGTTGAAAGTAATGAGAGCTTGCTTGAAAAGTTTTGGGTCCTTTGAACAAGTGGTATAGGTATAGTACATGAGTCCTTGAAATGTTCTATAGATCCATTAAGATTAAGGTGTATGTGCTTTGTCAAGTAGTTCAAAATGTATTTGGAAGTACATATTACTAAGAGTAATGAAAACTTGCTTGGAAATGCATGTGGGTGCAAACAACTATTAGTATAGTTGGTAGAATATGAATCCTTGAAATGTTCTATAGATCCATTGAATGTGTATGTCCTTTGTCAAGCAACTCAAAATGTACTAATTAGAAATATATATGTTGTTGAAAGTAATGAAACTTGCTTGGGTAACCTTTAGGTGGCTATTAAATAAATGGTACATGTACAAAATTTGGTTTTAAGGATAAGTTTAGTTTTTTATGAGTCCACATGTTAAGGTTTGGTTTTAGTGTTTAGGGTTGGGCTTTTTAGGGGTTGAATTTTAGAATTTTAATTTGATCTTTTGTGGGTCCACATGTTAAAGTTTGGTTTTAGGGTTTAGGATTGAGCTTTTGAAAGGTTGAATTTTAGGGTTTAAGTTTGGTCTTTTGTGAATCCACATGTTAAGGTTTGGTTTCAAAGTTTAAGGTTGGGCTTTTTAGGGGTTGAATTTTAAGGTTTGGTTGTACAATTTAAGTTTTCTAAGGATTGAATTACAAGGTTTGATTTAAGGTTTAAATTTGGTCTTTTGTGAGTCTACATGTTCAAATTTGGTTTTAGGGTTTAAGTTTGGGCTTTTTAAAGGTTGAATTTTAGGGTTTAAATCGTATCATTTGGTTTTAAGGTTTGGGCTTTTTAAGGTTTGACTTTTAGGGTTTGGTTTTCAAGTTAGAATTAAGCTTTCTAAGGTTTGAATTTTAAGGCTAGTTTTTAAGGTTTAATTTTGAGCCTTTTACAGTTTGGCTTTATAATTTAAAAATTGAAACTTTAAGGTTTTACATTTAGGGTTCAAAGCTTTAAATTTTTAAGTTTAGGTTTGGGATTTTTTAAGGCTAACTTTTGGATTTAGGGTTTAGTTCTAGGGTTAGGATTTTCAATATGGTTTTCAAAATTTAAGGTTACAAAATAAATCATTAGGATTAAACTAATGGTTTGTACTTTTGTAGAATATGGTTTAAATCTAAGGTGGGTTAATATTTGAAATGTAGATTATGACTTCCATGTGGACTATAAAAGGAAGAGGTCCTTTTTCTTTTTCCCTCTTCGTTTTCATCATTTATTTTTTTCATTTCAAGCCTTATGAGATGTTTTCTTCAAGCTCTTCAAATAGTGATGATTTCACCTCATCTTCAAATGATGAGGATATCTTGGAAGACATGGACCAAGATGACCTTGTCATTTTTCAAATAATGCAAAGAATCGATGGCTCTTAACACCAATGATTTGTTCAATTCACATGAAATGGAAGAAGGGGGGTCAGTTTGTGCACCCAACCATTAGTTTTTGAGATGTTTTGGGTATGATGTGAACCAAATTGCCATTATTCAAGACTTTGACCAACTTTACATTGTAGAAATTTAATGAATTGACTTTTCAAGTGGTCCCTACCATTAGAACCAATGCAAGATCCGTAATGAATTTTTTCTTTCATATTCTATTTTTTACTTCTGATTTTTGGGGCTTAAGGTTAAAGTTTATGTTTTGGGGTTAAGGTTACGGTTTCATGTTTAAATTTTTGGGTTTTAGGTTTTGGGTATAATTTTTATTAAGGTTAGGGTTTTGGGTTTGGTTTTTGGGTTTGGTTTTTGGGCATTATGATTAAGGTGTAGGTTTTTGGGGTTAGGATTAGGGTTTTTAGGTTTCAATTTTAAAGTTTTGGGTTTGGTTCTTGGCATTAAGGTTAACACTTTAAAGTTTGAGGGTTTAGGTTTAAGGGTTAATGTTAGGGTTTTTAGGTCTGAAATTTAAGGTTTAATAAGGTTTTTTGGGGGGCTTATTATTAAGGTGTAAGTATTTGGGGTTAGGGTTAAGGTTCTTAAATTTAATGTTTTGTTTTACATCATAATAGGTGAGGTGTTAGTTATATCAAGCAAGTCATGAAAGTTGACACCTGAACAATGTTTCTTAAATTTCATTCTCCACATGAAACATGACAACATCACCATGTATGCCACCTTTATGTGACATTGGTCAAAATGTAGATTATTCATTACATCATGCATCAACCATGCACTTAAGGATGAAATTTAATGGCCCACACTTGGGGAGAAGGTTATTTTGGGTGCACATTTGTGGGACTACCAAGTTTATTGATGGCAATTTGATTGAGATTTGTAAACCTTAAAAGCACTACACAATAACAAGGTTTTTTTTACTGGGAAAATTGGTCAAAAGGTACCCCAAATGGCCCATGTTCGACTTCACCAAGGTGCCATCTTGGACAAGTCGTTTTAAACCCAACCATGTTGACGTGGTTTTTTTTATTGGTTTTTCTTACTAAATTTTTTATTATCTTTTTTATTAGTGAACAATATTTTGACAACAATTATGGTTTATTTTTAAATTATATATATAATTTTTATAATCTTATTTATTTATCTATTAATTAGAAAATTACCTGCCTACCTTATTTAGCCTAGGCCCTTTAAATTAAGTAAAAATGTCCAAATTCACTCAAAATATAGTGAAACCCATAATGAACTAGTACACATTTTGTAGTAGTGTTAGTATTATCCACCCAAACTTTAATAATTTGTGCCATACCCTTATCATGTTGACATTGATTCTATTTCCAATACCAAGGGTTTGGTGTGCAAGCAATACCTTCATTATGTTGATCATAAAATTAAACAACATAAATAATTATATGAATATGGTATTTATAAATCTAATCCACATTCGTTACAATACACCATTAAAATAAGCAAATCAAATTGCTAAATCTAGACCTAGTTCTTCAATTAAACTTAATACAACATGCATTCAATGCACTAAAGTTGAAATGAAGTTCCATATTCTTCAAGGACATCTACATTAGGTTTGCAATACCCTCATCATCATCATAGTGAAAAACATCTTTTGACAACTTAATGCAGTACCCTAATGAGAGTATCTCACATGATTTAAATTTTTATAACTTTGTGTAATACCCTCAAACAGCTTTAAACATATTTTTTCAAGTCAATGCATATTTGCAATACCTTTATATGGATGATGACAAATATTTTAATCATGCATTTAAATATTGCTTTAGTGGACAACTGCAAGCTCTATGCAAATACTTTCATTTTATTTTATTTTTCATCATTTTCGACAATTGTGAGGCTTATTGGAATGGCAGCCATGTAGGTAGGTGGGATCTAATAAATACCTACCTTAAGGGCTATTATGTAGGAAGGTGGAAGGGCAAGTAGGTAGGTATATGGGTGGGTAGGTAGGTAAATAGATGGGTTGGGGGGGAGTGGGTAGGTAGGTGGGAGAGAGTCTATTTTAAATTTAAATGTATAGGTGAGTAGGTAGGTGAGGGTGAGTGGGATAGGTAGGTGAGAGTAGGTGGGTGGGGGTGAAGTTTCAAATGGAAAAAAAATGGGTCTAGGAACAAGAAAAGTTCCAAAACAAAAACTGAGATCAGGGCTGAGAATTGGAGAGAAAATAAAGTGAACCTGCCAACCATGGTTAGCACAGGGACAGAAAAAAAAATCCCATTAGTGCAGCACCCAACCAGGATAGTGCACTGGTGGGTTTCTGCATCGCTGAAGTTGTGGGTCCACCAAACTGCCTGGGAACAGCAAAATACATAATTTCTGTCCTATTAAGCAAGGCAAGTGTTGATTGTGGAGGACATGAACTGTACGGTGTAAAGAACTATGCAGGGCTCCACAAATAGGCCCAACAGAGCTCCAAAGGGGGGTCTTTTCTTTTTTTGTGTCAGTTACTCTGCTGACAGGCGTCCTCCTAACCACCAGGGTAGCTCACTCTCCTCGCAGAGCATAAGAAGGGGTCCACTTGGGATTCAAACTCCCAGGCACCAGCCAAACTCTCAGCCACTATGGTAGCTCACTGGTCCTATGATTTGGGGGATATTTAGTGTCTCCCCAATCACCAACTTCACCATCAAAATATGCCCCTAAAATCTTAAATGCACAACTATAAGAGTACCCAATTCCATCCAACCTAGCAGCTGGTTTGGAATCCTTAATAGCGTACTTCCTACAGTCACCTCACTTTACACATAAAGTACTGCCACGTTTTTCTTTGTATTTGAAAACACCTTCACATGACATTAAATCCATAACATCTACTACCCTACAGTGCATATGGTGTAAGGCTCTATCATAAATCACAGCTTCAATTTCTACTCCAAGCCTCTTTAGTGTAAACCATGGTTCATATGATGGCCTCAGTTCACATCTCAGTTCCTACAATTTCTGAAATTTGGGCCCAGACTCTCCACAAAACCAGTTGAGACTTTGCAAGCACCAAACTCCTACTGCCCTATGCATTTAACATAGACTCATTCATGAGCTCTCAGCACTTTTGTCTCTCTCAATCAATAATTATTTTCCCAAGTTCATCCATGTTTACCGTCACCTATTCTGGGTTAGGATACCAAAACCCAGTGAAATGAAACTAAACAAAGTGGTGGCAAAAAAACAATTTGTTTAAGATTTGAATGAAACAAACCAGCAGATCATGATTACTGCATGAAGAGTTGCGAGTTGTGCTTGTACTTGTCCAGAGAAAAGCTCTGGTTTGCTCAACAACCAGAAGCAGAAGAAGAAAGTTCTCATTCTCTAATCTCCAGAAGTCCATTAGTAGAAAGCATCCAGCTGATAGCCCACTTACCAACAACCTTGCAAGTAGTTGGGGATTCAATTCCCATTAAAACTCATGTTCCTATCCATGATAGTTAACTCAGCAATGATGCCATGGGTGAACTGGGGTGAAGTGTGAGAACCTGGAGGCTTCCAAGTTGAAGAATTCACAACATTGCCCACATTCCATCCATCTCAAAGTCTCCACCTTTGAAAAGGACACCATAGTCCTGACTGTGAATACACAGTCAGTCACCCTTACATGTGACCATGGCCAATGGTCAGAAGACCATTGTGTTATTCCCTTTCTAAGTTAGCCCAGATAGATTTTGAATGTCAAGGTGTCTCCAACCATGTAAGGCAAGCAAGTTTGCTGATGATCACAATATCAAAACACTGAAATATGAAAAGCTCAGAGCTCAAAAACCATTCAAAGAAGTTACATAGGGAACATGCCAAAAATTCAAAGTTTTGAAGATATCTTGAATAGTGACTGCAACATGCATTTCCTTCCTCTGATGGAAGTGACTTCTGTTTGTAAGTGATCAGTAACTTACACACATCGCTGCCAGTCATATTATAAGGCCCAGCCTCCAGCATCCAGCCTCCACACAACACCCATGTCCCCTGCAGTACAAGATAAATCCCACTGATTTTGACTCAGACTTTGGAAATTGAGCATGGCTAATCCAGAATCACACCTACAGACTATATTGCTATCAGGGTAGACAACCAAGCGCTCAGACTTTTAGACACTTCCATCACTGCACAGCTCTATCACAGAGAGAACTCTAGGGTTTCTGTTCCTAAAGATCCTCATAGCCATAGTGACATACCTTGTTGTCATGAAACTGGAATAGCATCCAGACCACAGTGGAATAGAAGTTTTCCTAGTAAAAGAACTGGTGATAGAATAATCTTATTGTGATCTCTCAGACCTCTCCAACAGATATCTTTAGACAACATATATTATGCAAAAGCCCTCTAGAGGCTTTTCCTGGGATCAACTGGTTTCGGATTCTCTCACATGAGTCTATATTTCATTGAAATTCAAGATCACCTTGCTGCTTATGAGCAGATACACCAAAGGACACAGAACTGAGAACTCAAGGTCTGATTACTATCTCAGGATTTTGTAAGAGGAAAAGTGAAAAGAGACCAGAATTCTCTCCAAATTTGTCTCTCCAACCATAGAACTCTCTCACAACTGTCCCATGTTGGAAGAGAAATTTATGAGTAGATCAACCAATGGACACAAACCTCACAAATTTCAATCTTGCATGTTTACCAGGTGCAAGAGACTCCTTCTGTTTGAGGCCTGCCATCCTTCAAAGTTTGGTCCAAGCATACACCAACCAAGGTCCTTAGCAATTCAGTTTGGACAACAGTATCTTGTTTAGTAATGCTGGATTGACTCTCCCACCGGACACCTTCATTACCTGTAACATACCACCATAGTTCTTTAACCCAATAAATAACATGCACCTCTTAAAGGTCCAATCACATTTTGCACTGCGGTTCTTTCCTCTCTGAAACTCCTTGCAGAAGCATTTCTATGACAAGAAAATACCAACCTGTCCAACAAAGAAACCCTGAAGCTTCGTCTTGCCACCTCTATATGCTGCAACCTGCTTTGGATTCTCCGCAATGATTGCATCCACCATGCTTTCAATGACCGCAGCATCTGATATCTGGTCCAGTGCCAAGCATATCAATATTTGCAGCCTTCCAAACATCAAACTATCAAGAGCCAGAATAAGATGCCAGAGAGAAAAGCTCTGTAACGATGCTGCAAAAATTGTTGCCTGCTTCCAAGTGCAGATTTGGAACAGCACGGTTGCATTAGTCTTTTCAGCAATACCTTCACAATGTCGAGGGTCCAGAAACAAATACATTACTGATCCAATTAGCAAGATGACTAAACTAACATAGACTCATGCATTATCCAAAACGTCAAAAAATATAAAAGCAATCACTGAAGTACCAACTTGCAAGAGAAGGAAGCTATTCACCTGGCTGAGACCTTTTGCCTCAATTGCTTCTCTAGCACTCACTCCATTTTGCAGAAGTTCTGGCAATATCTGTTCATGAAACAACAGGATTGGATTAACTTTTGTTTCTTATCCAGCCCTTCTAACTCTATTGTAGCATGAAAGGACAATATTTTTTTTCAACATGATCCCTATCTACATCATTGCCATGATGTTAACAGCTTCTATATATTATGTTTGCAATTACTTAAGTTCTCAAAAGATTTTAGCATAATGTCATCTGCATTCATTCAGTGGCCTCTTTCCAAACTAGCCTAACATTCCTGCAGATTGGAGCTTTGTCAACATGTGAATGGATGGATGCACCTCCTTGCCAATCTTGCCACTGATGGTACCATCCTTGATAAGACCAATGAGCTCAGCCAATGCTGCTGGTGTCAACTTTGTCTCAGTAATTGCAAGTTTTTCATTTTTGAGCCAGGCAGATAAATCACCCATTATCCAGTTTGCAGCCTGTTTCACATCTGTACCCTTTCCTATAACTTCATCAAAAAATGCTGCCACCTGCCACAGTAAGTCAAGAGTGTCATTTCCATGAGTTCACATCCACTGACTTGAGCATTCTTCATGCACTTATCCCTTTATCTGCCTGAAAATAAGGCACATGTGCTAAAAGAAGACAACTGTGCAGGTGCAGCATAAATGCTCCTCTGTCTGTCTTGAATTCTTGTAGAAATGCAACCAACAAGGTACTGAAAAAGATGATGATTAGGTCTTTAAGATAAGGTTTATACATCACTGTCATTGGCAAGGACAAGCACATCCTGCATGGAGAGGCCAAGGCTCTCATAACGGCGCCGCTTTGCATTTGGAAGCTCTGGTAACATAGCCTGAGTGGCATCCACATAATCCTGGGTCAATGTAACCTCTGGAAGGTCTGGTTCTGGAAAATAGCGATAATCAGCCAGGCCTTCCTTGCTGCGCATGCTTATGGTCCGCTGCAACACCAGCCAAACCCTTGCCAATTCATTGAAATTGCTCATCAAAACCCTGCTCCATAATTTAAGCTGAAGGAGTGAGTAATATTCCTCCAGTAAAGCAAATCAGAGAAGTTTCAAGACAGACCTGAGAACCTTCTTCCCACAACCGAGTCTCCTGCTTGATTTGATGTCCCAGACCTTCATTCTCGAGGGTCACCTGTCTGTCAATCTCAAAATCAATGGCTCGCTGCATCGCAGAAAAGGAATTCATGTTCTTTATCTCCACCTGTGTGCCATAACAATCATTACTATTAGTGAATTGCAGCACATTCTGCAGTACAGGAAATAACCTGTTTGTGTATTTTTCAAAAGAAGAAAAAGGTAAAACCTTGGTGCCAAACTGAGGCCTCCCCTTAGGCCGTACAGAGACATTGACATCACACCGCATGGACCCTTCCTGCATGTTGCCATTGCTGATGCCTAAGTAGCGTACAAGCCTCTGCAACTCAGCTGCATATTCTGCTGCTTCCAGCCCTGTTCTCATCTCTGGCTCGGACACAACCTCCAGCAGTGGAACACCTGCTCTATTCAAATCCACCTGCCCATCATCCAAGTGAGATAGAATTTCTCTGACCCTGATAGCAATCCTTACAATGTCGAAATTCTTGTGTTCACCTAGAGGGATTGAGTTTCAGGACAGAGAGAGAAAAGAGGTTCGACACCTGTGAAGAAGAGGAACCGGATAGTCGCTCGCCGCCAGCATGAACCAACTTACCAGCGTCCTCTTCCATGTGCACTCTAGTAATGCCGAAGCAGCGATGGCCACCTCCAAATTCCACGGGCAAATCTACATCGATGAAACCCTTGCTGGCAATGGGGACATCATACTGTGAAATTTGGTATCCCTTCGGAAGATCGGGATAGAAGTACTGCTTCCTGTCGAACTTGGAAGTAAGAGCAATCTCAGAGTGAAGGGCAAGCGCCAGCTTCACACCATACTCCACCACCTTATCGTTGAGGACAGGAAGAGCGCCTGGCAGACCCATGCAAACAGGACAAACATGTGCGTTGGGCTCGGCCCCATACTGAGATGGGCAGGAGCAAAACGCTTTAGTAGCCGTGCCGAGCTGCACATGGGTCTCGATTCCTATCACAGCTTCGTACTCCAAACCATTATCTGCAACGACGGAGCTGGAGCTCTGACTCTCCTTGCTCAACACACGCCTCGGCAGGCCGCGTCCATCCCGTGCGTGTTTCTGGTTACTTATCCTTACCTCAGAATGCACGCATCGCGGCAACAAGAGAGGCAGGCGTGCACTGCTGCGCGGACGCCATCTTCCCGCTAGTGTAGCAGCAGCCGCCCCCAAGGCTAATGCGAAGCAACGCGACGACACCATCGCCATATGTGGAAGCGCCTGTTGTTTAATCAATCATTTATTAGGGTTACTGTCCAAAAAACACACATTCAAGAAAACGTTGTCATTTGGGATTTTAGATTTTGCAGCGAAAAACTGATCGCGGTAAACGGCGAGGCGATCTGGATGCATGTTGCAGACCGCTGATGATAATTGAAAAATTCGCAATCATGTGTGGTCCGAATTTAGGTCGCTGAAGTTTTTGAACACCTATGTAGCGAAAAACGAGGTCCTCCTCACACGTACCCCAACCCTATTAAAACGAGCATACAGAACAGAGTTCATCGCTCCATCGACGACACGCGTGCACTGCTTCTCCCCAATCGTATTCCATGCCAGGGCTTTTTCATGCAAGAATCATACTCTTCACATTCTCGCTCTCACAGAAGAAATGTTGGTAGGACATGGAAACGTGACTATTACGGAGGAATGCGATTAGCGCGTGAAACGCATTTGTGTGTTGTATAATGATGATGATGCCATGAACGGTGATGCCGCTGGAGCCTCTGCCAACTGTTTGAAAGCTTGTAAATTTTGGGAAGCTGCGGGTGGCTTCGAGAAGAAGCTGAAGGAGGATCAAGGAAAATTATCATAGGGATGGGATTGTTGGGCAACCCTCTGGCCTGGGTGGACTCGGTAGGGGATAAAGTTGGGCGTCTCCTCGGCGACAAGACGCCGTCCTTCCGATCGCATAAGCACATGCCGTTGCCTACGCAGGATCCGGTTGAAGAGGTTCGGAACCTCAGTTTCTTTGTCATTTTTTTGTCTTTTTTCTGGGGTTCTTTCGCTGATCAACTCCGGGTGATTTCATGAAATGCTGTGATCCGGGATTAGCCTGGACGAGATTGGAAGCAATTACGTAGCGTGGGTGCTTTGCTGGGAGTTTTTATTTCTCTTCTTGCTGGTTCGGATCTGTCGTGGAGGCGTCAGGCTGTAGGTTTACCGGTACCTTGGATATCAATGTACAGCTCTTGTGACCTGAGAATGGGCATATGATTCAAGCTTCTCTCCTCATTCCTTGGGGAATCGGTGCAGAAGTTTGGAAGGTGAATTGTGGGGTGCTCAGGACACTACATGTGATTAGGGTTTTTCTTTTAGAGGGACTTGAAAGGTAAATCTTGTATGCTGTTACAAAGATAGTATTGCAAAGCTCCCAGTGATGCGCCTCTGTGTGTGTGTATGTGTGGGCGCATGCGCGCATGCTGATGTGGAAACGAGATTTAGGGCATTTTATCTGATTGTGTTTTTTTGTTTTGTGATTTTACTCAGGAGATTGATACAGGAAAAGAGAATGTGAAGCAGAAGAGAGATCACAATAGAGGGCACAGGTCAGAAGATTGCAGGGATGAGGATTTGGACTTTCAAGGGCCTGACACATCATCACTGTCTGCATTCCTTCGGAATCTTCTCTCTTGCTCTGAGGCAGGTATCCGATGTGGAGATGATGTTGCATCATCCTCAGGTGATAATATGAAGGCCAAAGGTAGACCCTCACATGTGCATGCAAGCTCACCAAGCAATCAAGTTGTTCAAGTGCAGGGGCTAGCCAAAGGAAGCACTCTTGGGGAAGAGAATGTTAGAGAGGATATGAAGATGGTAGGAAGGACTACAGGTGATTATGAGGATGAGACTGATTGGCAGCTGGTTGATAAGCATGATTTGTTCCATTCGAGGATGCCAGGAGGTGTATCGGATCAGGCAGGAGTCACTCTGGGTTCCCATGACCTTCCTGCTATGTCAGATGAATCATCTCTTATGTCTGAAAATTTATGTGGTTTTCTTCATTCAGCACTTCCAACACTTGCCAAAGGACGGCAGTGGGTGCTTTTATACAGGTATGCACATTGAGACAAATAGCCTATGCCATGACCTTGAGCATGTTTCATGGAGTTCTCATAAGACTTGTTTGAATTGCTGAATGCAATGCTCTGTGCTGTCTTCAATCTGATGAATTCAATTTTAAAGCAGTATGTAGCATTTACAACTTTCACCCTGTTTGTGATGGGCAGTACACAGAAACATGGGATGTCACTGTTAACCCTTTATCGGAGAAGTGCCATGCTGCCAGGGCCTTGCTTATTGGTATTTTTTTTCCCTGCTGAAGCTGAGTCTTCTTTTAACATGGTTTCTGATGTTCTCAACCTGTTCCAAGAGCCCCTTTCCCTGACTCAGATACTTGTTTGTCAACTTTTTGTGGCCACAAGCCCATACAAGCAGTCTGATAATTAGTCTATTTCTATGGTCTTCTCTAGTGCAAGGCTAAAGTAAATGTACAACATCCAAGTAGCCACCAGCAGTGTGCTTAATGGATTGTTCAGGGTACAGGAGGTTCCAACCACTACCCTCTATGTGGACCTTTGGCTTAGATGTTTGCTTGTGTGAAGCTTACATTGAACAAGCTTGTTGAGGCTTGAATAAGATATTAATTTCATTTCTGATTACCTATGCCTCTTCAATACTAGCCAACATCATGACTGAGTCTTCCTGATGCTAGAAATGTTATGTAGGATGCGGTTTTTTGTATATTCAGTTGCCCTAATTTTGAGCATACAAATGTATATCCTTCACCTACTCTAAAGGATCCTCAAGTTCTTGGTGTCATTTGCCTCTTCTTTTCTTATTTCCTTATTTGGTTCTCTTTTGGTTTGTCCTTCTCTTTTGTGTCCTGACAAGCTAGCCAGCATCATGGCTGAGTCTTCCAATTACTGCTGGTTTATGACAAAACTTCTGTACATAGCTTCACATAGGGTATTGACCCACTGCAGGATACTGGGGATATCATGGTACTGGTCACCAGCATACATTTTATCGTTGAAATTTACTGAACATGCCTGTGCCTGTCAGCATTGTTCAACATGCTCCTCAGTTTTGTCTGCATTTCTCCAGGGTTGGGGTCTTGTCTTTTTCTGTTTTCTGATATGTTGTTGGAACTGAAATCTCATTAACCTTATTACTGGCCCCATTTCTCAATTCTATTCAGTTTGACTGGGATTGCCTCATTTCTGTTTTCTGATCTCGTTTTTTTGTTCTGAAATCTCAATAACCTTGTTAGTGCGTCATTTATTCTATTCAGTTTGAAATAAACCCTAAGTATGGGAAGTTCAGTCACTACCCTCTATGTAGGCCTCTCTTTGCCTTTGGCTTATGTGCTTGCTTGTACAAATGCAAGCTAAAATGAGGTGAAGCTTACACTCACAGGCTTATTGTGACTTGAATGAGGATGCTACTGACTTTTCTGATTAGCTACACATCCAAAGGTGCTATCTGATGTCATGATGGAGCCTCCTGTAACTTCTAGAAATGTGACAGAAACTTGGAATTCAGATTTTTGTATAATCTTTTGCCCTAGCTTTTTGGCACATATTATATATCACTATACATGCACTGCTAGGAGCTTGTTTAATCAGGGGGGGCATAATGGAAGCCAGTCACTGCCATTCATGATGAAGATAATGGTCTAATATCTTGTGATAGTTTCAAGGTTATGACTGCACTCATTCTTGTTACATTTTGGTTTCACTGGAAGTTACATAACATTTATTTGCATGCTTTTGTGGAGTTTCTGTCTGCAACCACTTTGACATATCACTTAAATCTATTGCAAGGTTGAGAGTAGAGTCAGTCAGTTTACAAATATTAAGTCTCTGCTATTGACCAACTGTCTTTTTTCTTTTATTGCTGGACCCCTAAGCTTTCCTATTTTTAGGAGCAACCTAGTCTGAACTTCTTACCCACATGGTTCTTATCCAGGTGGGAGGTGACAGACAGGGAGCTGTGTTTGGTGGCTTGATGAATGCACCATTGCAACCATCACCAAAGAAGAAGTACCAGGTAAAGCCCTTTGCTTGTTTACAAACTGACATTTTTTGTGCAACCAGTTGCAAGAGTTCATTAAGTTGTAGTGTCCTTTCAAGACAAGTATAATGTTACTTTACAAGGATTTGAGTCGCTATTTACAAGGAAATGCAGTATTTGCTAGCCCTTCTCTTCCTTTGTGGAACTCAGGGCCCTCTACATTTCATTATGGAGGCCAGAAATATTTTATGGAGATTTATGTTGCTCTTTGTTGTTGCTTGTGCTTATAATGGCCTAAGTTACTTTTGCATGTCACTTGCATTTGTTGTATCCTTCTATGTACTAGGGTCTTAACTGTGTTCATCTGTCTGATTGAGAGCTGTCATCGTGCTTTTCTCTAGGGAACAAGTGAGTCATTTGTTTTCACAAATGTCACTGGCCATCCATATATATTTCGCCCAACAGGTAAAGACTTCAAGAAAACAATGATTTTGTGTCCTGTAAACTCAGTTCCTGAATACTGTTCCCTTTAACAATTCAAGTGTAATTTTTTGGGTTTGTCTTTACAAGAGATCTCCAGTGTGCAATGAGACACATTTGGATGTGGGGTCTGATGCCTGTGATGATGTCATGGACAGGCTTAAATAGATATTTTGTGCTCTGTACCACTGAGGCCCTTGCATTTGGAGGTGGTGGTCATTTTGCCCTTCACATTGATGCTGAGTTGTAAGTTATCTGCAACTTATGATTCTTTACTGCAACTTAAAAGACAATTTGCTGACATTTTACTGAGAGCCACCAACTTTTGTGGGGATTGTCAGATTATGTTTCATATCTCTTCAAGAGGCCTTTCTTATGTTTGTTCTTTGTTACTGGAAGCTTTGGTACAACTAAAGTTGTGAGAAGGCTGATTTGTGTCTTGTGAACAGGTTAAATGGATCAAGTGGGGCTTGTGAGACGTATGGCAACTGCTGCCTTGCTCAAACAGAAGAATTCATCCTCAAGGATGTGGAGGTACTTGGATCTACCTCCCTTCTTCAAGATTCCTATGACCTACTCTAATGTCATTCCAGATGATATTTTCACTGTCTCCAGCTGTTGGTATTTGAATTCCCAAGCCTCAAACTAATGCCAAGGTCTGGAAGTGGATTGATCTTCATTCTTGGTGCTTCGAAGTCCTCGAAGTCACAATGAGCCATGCACACAATCTGCCCTGCTGGGCCTTGATCTCCTGGTAATGAGTCTGACTAGATAACTGGCAACAGCTAGTATACCCACGTTTGAGCTGGGAAATGCACTATTCTACCTACCCCAGACATAAGCCATGATCCAGGTTCAGATACTGATTTTATGAGTCTGATATCTTGGAATGAAGGTGATGGTCCAGTGCCTTTGTAGTAATGCTTTGTGGTTATGACCACACTCATTGTTGATTAATTTGTTTTGTTTTGGCTGGATATGACATAATGGTTAGCTTGAAAGTGGGACATAAAACAAAGTCAGAGACAATTTGTTTTCCATGACAATAACATTCATTGACTGTGCTATGGCAAGCAGTAGTACAGATTGCCTAATTGTTGGCTGCTGGTTGCCATAGTTGCGAATGGTACTTTAACCCTGTTTTCAAGTATGGCTTGGATGCTAGACTTCATACCTAGTTGATTATTTCCACATAAAGTTTGCTCTAACCAGTTGATCTGTGGCAGCTCTGGGGCTTTGTGCATACATCAAGGTACACTCCATCATATGCATTGTTCAAGGAGCCAGAGGAAGTCCCCAGTTTCAGATCATGTTAATGGCCACAGGTCTAGCCAGAGACAGCCAGAAAGTAACCAGCATGTCACAAGGGTTGTGTGACTCATGTGCATCTGGAGAGCTGGCAGGTTGTGAAAAAGCAATTTGCCTGCACGAATCTAGGTACTTTCATTACCAGAACTGAATGGAAAACTGTGTACAGTTGATAGTGGTATAGTTTAGTGGAAAGGGTACCCAGTCTCAGCTAGCATTGGGGGAATTCCTGCAATCCTAGCATTACAGATGTAAATCTCCTATATCTCTTGTTGGTTTCTGCAATCAATTCACAACCTGATAACTTTAGATGTTTAAGACTCTGCCAGGGAAGGCCAACCATTAACTTTGAGATCTAGCTAGCTGGTTTGTCTATGTAATGAATAGAGCTTGCTGCTTTGGAGCAGATTCTTGATCTCACACTCTGCTGTCAGGACCTTGGTTACTGCTATTGTTTCCTTGTTGAAGCATATGCTTCTTTCCCCAGAGTTGTCCTGTTCAAATTGGCCCAATGCATATACACTTGTTTGTGTCTTTCTTTTAAACAAGCAAAGTCCACAGATTAGTGTGCCATGACTGAGTCTCCCCCTTGCTTCCAGAAACGTGACAGAAACTTAGGAATTGGATTTTGTATAATTGTTTGCCCAAATTTTGGGCTGACCCATTTTTGGGAGCTGAAGTCACTGGTTAGTCATGCCAGCTCAGCACTGCTATTTGTAATGAAGGTGATGGTCAGACACTCTCTGAGCAAATCTCACTAGGTTATGACTACACTCCTTGTGTTCAAAATGTTGTTGGAGATTTCTTGGCAATTCCATAGATATGAATAATTTGATTGTCATGTGGGTTCTTATCCTGTACCTATATCTAGTTTCAGAATCAACAAATAGTTTGTCAGCTACTTGCTGGAATCATTGTGATCAACAGACGATGCTTGGGATCCTGAACCAAGTGAATTGTGTCATACAGAACTAAACATGCGCTCATCTAATATATTTTTCCTGTTGCCACTTAACCAACGCTGTATTCTTATTGTTTATGGGCTTTTTGTACCTTCAAATTATGCTCAATCTTGTAGCCATTATACATTCAACCCTCTTTCATTCCAAGTCTTTGTATGAGTATGTGTTCTGCTTGTGTGCCAACTATTCATAGTGCTCCTAATCATATTTTGGGGAGTGGATGGACCTCATTTGGTTTGTGCAATGGCTATGCTGGTGAATGTGTCCAAGGTTGAAACTTGAAACTCAACTATGTGTTTTCTCATCAATGTGTACCAGGAGGTTGCAAAGCACATTACAAACTATTGTTAACATGATGACTGTCTGCAAAGGCGGGGTTGCTCATGAGCTTGGCTAGCTTATGGAGGAAAGCAAGATTTATCTTCCAGAGAGTCATGTCGTTAGTTAGGCCATGTTTTATGTTCTTACAATGGTGTCAATATCTTAGTCAAGACTCAATACCTACAGGGCACCACCCTGGTATCGATTTGAAGATGCTCTTATATGTCAACTCCAACCAGTAATTACCCCAAGAGCATGCGATGATGGGGGCTGTATGCTAGTTTGTGAGTCAGCCCAAACTCTCAACCTCTCACAGGTGGTCTTGTTTTTTTCCATCCATCTAGATTCATTCAAATTTTACTGATGGTGGTGAGATGGAACTTTTGATAATGGGAACAATCTTGGGAGCATATGGAATGATGTTGGCCACTTTTGGAATACACTTTGGAGCAACCTTGGCAATGGTAACAATCTAATATAGTCATTGCCTATAAATCTTGGGAGACACATTTGGAACGTACATAACACCATTAGAACATTAGAGTAAACATGGGAAGTTAGAAATTTGCACATATTCACCCATTGGAGGAATGGAATGAGTAAAGTTTGATCAAAATAGTAATGAAAAATAAAACAAATTGAAATAGTGAGTATCAATCTCACAAAAGCAATAATCATAATATTGATGTGAACAACATTAAACACATATTGGAGACCATTAGGAGGTACAAGAACACCAAAACAAATTAAATATCCTATAATTGAATCCAAAAACCTTTCTGCATAACTTATAATCATCTTGACAAAACAAAAAATACAAAATACAAATCTGCTTAAACATTTATAACACAACAACATCAAAGATTAAGTACTTTCCTATGTCTCATAGGCTACTATCACAACAATAAGTTTTTGGCCATTTGCTTCTTCAACATCAACAATTGAGTTTGTTTGTCATTTAATAAAGTTATTCGTAATGTCAGTAAAACCCAAGAGCAAATTCTTGGGTTTCACTGAAACTAAGGTTAACAATCAAATTGTACGATAGGATTATGCCAAAGGGATGTAATAAAGGAGAAAATTCAAATTTTCTCAACCCAAATTACTTGCATTTTTTCTTATCTTTTGTGTTTTGCATGTGTCTACTTAGGGTCCCACCTAGGTTATGGGATACCTAAAGGTTGTTTAGGGGATTACACAAAGCTTAAAGGGTTAATTAGAGATTTCCTAGGTTAAGGGACTCTTAGGGATTACTTAAGGGCTACCTAGGGTTGGCTCATAGAGTAAGATGGGGTTACATAGGCCTATCTATGGGTTTATCTAGGATAATGGTTATCAAAAGCCTAAACACGAAGCTCCATAAGGCCTATCTAGGTGTATCTAGGATAATGGTTATCAAAAGCCTAAACATGAAGCTACATAAGCCCTACCTAAGGGGTTACCTAGGGAAACACTTAGAGGCCTACCCAAGCTACAAGATACTTAAGAGCTACTTAGGGGGGTACATAGTGTTTACTTAAAGGGCTACCTAGGGACTACTTTGGGAGGCACCTAGAAACCTACTGAGTTTAAAAGATATATAAGTATTATTAAGGGGCTATATAGGACCTACCTATGGGGCTAGTTTGGGATTTTTTAAGTTAGAGGATACCTAATGGTTATTTAGGAGACTACCTACATCTACTTGAGGTTGATTCAAAATGCAAAAGGGATTACATATGGCCTACATAGGGGGATACCTAAGGACTACCGAAAGAACTATCAAAGGGTTGCTTAAGGTTGATTCATAATCCCCTATGTACGCCTTATGTAACCCCTTATGTAGCCTTTGAATATTCCCTAACTTAGGTAGGTCCCTTGGTAATACCCCAAGTAGTCATTATGTAACCCCCTATGTAAGGTTGTGAGGGCCTTTATCTTAGCCCCTAGGTAGCCTCTAAGTGTGCACTAAGTAACCCCTTCAATAGCCCCTAACATAGGTAATCCATTTAGTAGCTTTATAGGTAGACCATAATAACCTATAGGTAGCTCATAACTTAGTTAGCTCCCTATCCTAAGCAGCCCCCTAATCTATGAGGCAGTAACTTAGGTGGATTGTGGTTAAAATAGAAACTATGGTGACCACTTGGGGGTGTTCATCCTTAGTTTTGATGAGTGATCCTCAATTCGGTGGATTTTATGGATAGTTTAAAAGGGATTAATCTATGGATAACTTGAGTATATCATAAAACTTGGGCTTCACACTATTACACCCTACCAATGATGATGAAATGATGGAAATTTTTGAAAATTAAAATTCTATTCAAATGAAAATATTGAATGACATTGCATGCAATTTGAATGGAATCCAAATTCTTAGACAAAATTCAAAAATATTGAATTGAATTTAAATCTATTATAATTATATTCAAATTCAAATCAATTGAAAAGAAATGGGATGCAAATTGATGTGAAAACTATTGAAAATGTGCTCATCAATTCCATCATTCATGACTTTGGGATTGAAAAAAATAGCTTTGAAAATACACAAATGCAAAAAAACACCTTTTCCTTCCA
>Ga0209208_10004903_pt1 | contig 18812 bp, 14 predicted proteins | sample S1TSphfallax_3_FD_187694 | JGI IMG/M metagenome (GOLD analysis project Ga0209208, IMG submission 187694) | Host-associated microbial communities from peat moss isolated from Minnesota, USA - S1T2_Fd - Sphagnum fallax MG (SPAdes) (version 2) | ecosystem: Host-associated > Plants > Peat moss >... | reverse complement strand
GGGGGGGGGGGGGGGGGGGTAGTGGGAAGAGGTGAAGACTGTTAGTGAGTTAAGACACTGTTAGTGCGTTTGTTAGTTAGTTACTTTCTTTACTTGCTACCGCTGCTGCTGCGTGTTGTGGACTGAGGAGTCAGTCAAGGAAAAAAAGACTTGACCAAAGAGCATCCGAAAATTGAACCAAATTTTTTTATAAATTTAGTCCCCAGTAAGGTACTGTGTTTCATACCGAGTCATGAGTCAAACTGTGTCTCCCACTCGCACCATACATACTCTCCCTCCTCATAGAGGCTGTTTCTATATGTTTTGGGGGGGGAAGTTTTGGGGGTATTTTCTTAGTAACATTCAAAGTAGGTGGGGCCGATCATTCGGTCACTCCTGCATTTGAATGGCCGGGTTGGCAGTCAGATTCAGTGGGGCCAAATTAGCAGTCAGGGAAGAATCCGGGTGTTTTGGGAGTTCACCTGGCTATTTATTTTAAGGCGGGAGACCATGTGGTCAATTCTGCTAGGTAAAACGTCACTAGCCCAGGCTCACGGTCACCAGGTTTGCCCTACTAGGAACCCACCTGCCTGGTAGAATAGGCCACGAGAAGCCCGCCCTTTCCCTTTTGTTTTTAGTTTTTTCTGTTTTGGGGGGTGGGGGGGGGGGAGAGGGGGCTCAAATGAAGGAACACTACATTGCAGAGGGAAATGAGGAGTGACTTGACCTATAGAGCAGTTGCCTTTTGGTTCTTAGACCAAAGGAGATAAAATGTCTAACATTTTCAGATTGGGCTTTTCATTTAAAACTTGGAATACTGTAAACATAGCACGTTTATGGGAACAGGGTGGGAACACAAAAGAGTTAGCTTGTGTTTGTAAGAGCAGCTCCACAGGTAGGGAGAAAAAGAGCACTATTTTTAAATCTTGTATAAAAAAAGAATGAGCCACCTGGCACTTGTTTGAAAGCCCAGGCAAAGAATATGATAATTTTAGTAACACTCGATGTTAAAAATAAGATTTTTTCCCATGTTTTTCCTGCGATAAGTATCACAAAAATGGAAAAGAGGGCAGGCATCTCAAAAACAATGAAATTATGCTTTCTCCAGTCAAAGTGAAATGTCCACCTTTTGTGGATGAAGAATTCTGCTCTCTGTAACACTATCTGTGCTACAAGAGAAATTAACACTTATGTGAGATAAGATGTGATTTCATCATTACAATGTACATGTGACATATATAGTACACAAACATTACAATTTGACACTAGGTAATGGTATGTATGTACACACTGTAGGCCACAATATACGTCATATATTGTACATTGTAATGGATGGAACCACATAGTTTACCTCACACAAATGTCATGACCTCCAGCCCACAAGTTCTGATAAAACCCCTCTCTTGTTGTGCTCTAAATACACACAAAATTTTGTGGTTCGATACAGGTCTTTACAGTATCATAGTACCTTGACCTCAAAGTAAGGGGGGTTGTTTTTACAAAAAAATCTCAATGGTTCAGCTCATAGCCTATTTTGGAACCCCTCAAAAAATCCTTAAATATTACTTTAGAGTTACAAGATGATTTGTAGAGCTTAACATGGTAATTTCAAAAACTTGAGAAAGTTATGCACTGATGAAGTTGGAGAGGTCAAAATGAAGAAAAATGAAAAGAAATGCATTTTGCAATTTGAAAAAACATATTTTCTTTACTTCTCTTTTTTGGCTGCTCCTTCGGTTTTGCATTTCAAAGATGATTTGAAGAGCTTGAGAAGGCGTTTCTAAAACATTTTAAATCACTCAAAATGGAGAAAAATTGAGCGAAAGTGTTCAGTGATAGGCTAGTGTTCGGTGGGGGGGGGGCATGTCTACCCTAAGAATGGCCACAGTGAACCAGCAGCCGCTGGCGCAACATGAATGAAAAATGAATGGTAAGTGGTCAGGAAACAGTTTTCTGTTGGCTTCCAGTTCCCTAGCTAACCACGGTGGTTAGCTCAGTTGCTTTTTTCCTCCACCTAACCAGATAGCCTAGAGTCAGTTTCCACATTGACAAAATGATTTTTATTCTTTTCAAAAAATGAATTTTCTTTTAAATTTTGAAATTATATTTTTTCCCATCATCTACTATAACATCATGATACGAGTGGTGAAATTATTCAGAATGTAGCCTATGAGAATTTTGACCATTTTTAACATGTCAACTTCATATTTTCACAAATTTTCATTTCACTATTTTGAGGATTATTTGATGACGAAACCGAGCTTAGGGTAAGATAACAACCTGCTTGTGGGTTGTTCATAGGTAATAAAAACAGCCTTTACCTATGTATAAACCATCTAATTACCTGGTGGTCACCTATTTTCCTACCTATCTATGAGACTTACTTCCTGCAGAATTGCTTGCCAAGGAAACAAAATATTAACTCGGTTGAGGTTCATCCACAACTGAATAATAATGGGCATCCAATGGATGGTGCACTGGTGGGTGCTGGTTTACTGTGGCCAAGGTTAACCAACGATAAACAGCAATTCCATTTTGGAGCTTACACAGAACTGTGTCTGATCTTCAGGATGGGAACCAAAAGTTCTGTTTTTTTCAAAAAGAACTGGACCCAGAACTGGATTTTCTCAAATCTGTTTGTGTGAAACTGGAACCAGAGCCAGAACCATTTTAGTTTATTTATTACAAACCAAAACCCCAAAGTTCTTCATAGGTCAATAGCAAAAGTGGTGTCGGAAACTAAAGATGAAATACTTACAAGTGGGAATGGTAGTTGTGTAGCTAAATTCTGGTCAGAAGTATTGGGACTCATTTTTGGTATGTCTGACTTTAAACTAGAGCCGGAGACGGAGGTCAAGAGTCAAGAGAAATAAAGAAAAGGGCGAGGAAAGAGAGAGAGAGGATAGGGGTGGAGAGGAGGAGGAGTTGGAGGGAAGTCAATACAGGGGTCAAATTAGGACTTTGCAAAAACAAAAACACAATTGGACCTTTGTCATAGGTGAAGCTGTGAATTGAAGAGAGAGGAGAGAGAAAGTGAACCGGTGATAGCCAGTCATATTTTTTCAATTTGCTGATGTTTGTACCAGTGGCTAGCATCCCAAAAGAGATTTAGCATTAAATGGCGACCTGTCTAAATAGTAAAGTCATTAGTTTAAAAAATGCTACCAAACTCAAAGCAGAGTCCAAATATGACCAAAAAAAATAGGGGAGAATTTGGCGATTCCCTTTTTAGAAAAAATGGGGATATTGCTACAGAATTTGGCAGCCCAAATATAAAAAAACGCTAGACGACGACCTAGCTAGCGAGCGCCGCGGCTTCGTATAGCAGGACCGATCGATCAGTCTGCAATTTCGTGAACCAGGAATTGTTCAAGATTGATCGGCGCCTTGCCCCAGTTGCAGCACGATTCAACTCATGGAAGACTTTATGTATAACATTGCATCAAGTCCTAGTCAGTCCTATAAAACAAAACCGCAATGTTTCACATAATCAATCATTCGCAGCAGTTGAGTTGATCTGTCTCATCATCTTCTTCTCCATCCATACACTATCTACAACATTGATCGGCTTCATCAGCAAGTGTTGCAGCGTTGCACATCAGTCTCGACTCTCGACTCTAGAGTGTTTTGTGAAGTAATAAGTTTCATGTGTGTGGGTTCCAAGCTGTCATTCATCAGCTGCGTGAACATCCTTAATTCTCGCACACTTCTGAAGAATTTGTCTATACTAGACTAGTTGCAGTTTGCGTTTTGAGATCGCTAAATTTTAGCTCATCATGGCTCCAGTTGCTGCAGCTTCTAATGGCGTCGAGTTTAATGATCAGCTACATAGGAGGACTTCTACTCGAGCCCAGCAGGCGGCAGAGGGTCCAGCAACAGTGTTAGCAATCGGAACAGCGGTGCCGCCATTCGTGCACGAGCAAAGTACTTACGCCGACTACTACTTTGATGTCACAAATTGCAATCACAAGACAGAGTTGAAGGCCAAGTTCAAGCGGATCTGCGACAAGATGCAGATCGACAAGCGCCACATGGTAGTGCGGAGAGAGCTTTTGGAAGAGAACCCCTCCATTGCGTCGTACATGGATAACTCCATGAACGCACGCCATCAAGTGGTGATGGAATGGGTCCCCAAGCTTGCCAAGGAAGCGGCCGAGAATGCTATCAAGGAATGGGGTCGGTCGGTTTCCGAGATCACCCACATCGTCATGGCTACCACTAGCGTGGTGAACATGCCTGGCGTTGATCTCCTGGTGGCGAAATCGCTGGGTCTTTCCCCCAAAGTGAGACGCGTGATGTTGTATCAGACCGGTTGCTGGGGAGGAGCTGCAGCATTGCGAGTGGCCAAAGACCTCGCCGAGAATAACAAGGGTGCTCGTGTCTTAATCGTTTGCAGTGAGTGCACGGCGATTTTCTTCAGAGGACCCAGTGAAGAATACTTAGATGGCTTAGTGGGACAAGGACTGTTTGGAGATGGTGCAGCTGCAGTTGTGGTGGGTTCTGATCCCATCCCGGAAGTAGAACATCCATTGTTCGAGATTCAATGGTCTGGAGAGATGGTGGTACCTGACAGTGAAACAGCCATCGATGGTCACTTGATGGAAGCTGGCATGTACTACCATCTAAGGCCAGAGATTCCCAAGCTAGTCTCCAAGAGCATTGAAGAGTTTGTGGGTGATGCCAGAGCTCAAGCAGAAAACAAGGAATGCAACGAGCTTTTCTGGGCTGTTCATCCTGGTGGAGCTGCCATCCTGAACCAGATTGAGAATCAACTGGCACTGGTACCAGAGAAGTTAGCAGCCAGCCGAGAAATTTTGCGCAATTATGGCAACATGGCAAGTGCTTGCGTCTTGTTTGTGTTGAATCAAATCCGCAATAAATCCATCAAAGCAGGAGCAAGCACAACTGGTGAGGGAAAAGAATTCGGGTTGCTAATTGGAATTGGTCCTGGACTCACCATGGAATGTTGCGTGTTGAAGAGCGTTGCTCTCAACTGATCAGCTTAGCATTTTCTGCTGCTTAGCTTAAAAGAAATTGTTTTAAGTGGACACGGTATTGATCATCGTCATCCAAAGGATAGCTCCAATTTGCAGCCTGCAAACATGTTCTTAAATATAGCAGCTTGCACATATTCGGGATAGAAATTGTATAGTAGCAGGAGTGCAAGTAGAGATGGGAGGAAATGTACTGCATCCTTCTTATAACCAATGTCATTGATTGCACCCAGTAGTGTTTATTATGGGCCACTTGATTCTTCTCTGAGCAGAATTTGTCACAGAACTTAGTTTGTTCCAGATTTTTGCAAAGTTGATATGAATTGTTTCTTCAATTTTGTGCACCACAGAAGATCAAGTAAAACAGTTGTCAAAAATATTCCAGTATCTTGGCAGAGGTAAGTAGTGTTAAAGGAGACAAAGTATGATTAATTAAATGTTGGGACAAAATCAGAGCTTACCATACCAATAGTTTTGTCCAAAACCATGCACACTTCATGTTGTTGCACAGATTCCCTAATTTCACATTCTATATTCCTTTGATAAGATGTCCTTTCAATTGTGTCTCTATTCTTGTGCCCACTGCAAGTGTAGAAAGACAATTTACTCAATTCACCTTGTTTTATACCATAGGAGGTTTGTTTCTTGTGTGCTGTCACCTTTTGTGAAGGCAAATGTACGGGAAAACTCGAACAGCTGAACACATGTGGCACACCCTGTAGCCTTTGGTGAAGGCAAAGGTATGGGAAAACTGAAGCAGCTGAAGAGAAGTTGGGAGACCCTGTAGCGTTTTGTGAAGGCAAATGTATGGGGAAACTCAAACAGCTGAACAGAAGTGTGGCAGACCCTGTAGCCTTTTGTGAAGGCAAATTTGTGGGAAAACTCAAACAGCTGAACAGAAGCATGGCACATCCCTATAGCCTTTTGTGAAGGCAAATTTGTGCCAAAGCTCTCCAACAGCTGAACAGAAGTGCAGCACATCATCCCCATGTATGTGAGACAGACAATCTCCAGACAATTTGGCAGACTCAGCAAGGAATCTGGAAAATACAGTTGCCAGAATGCAAGGATTGTAGTTTCATAGTTGCCAGTCGATGGGTAAATGACCAGCCTTCTCTAGCAATTTGTTTGTTTGTGAAAAATGCCTGTAACAACCAAATCAGGGCAAGATAAGTATGCAGTGCAGTCCCACATTAAGGTACAATATTGAGTTGCAATACTGTGCTGACAACTTGGTTCATCCTAAGGTTCATTGTTCTCCTGAGACAATTTCTGCAGCATATATGCTTTGCATCCATAGAAGAATGTGAGTGCTAAGAGGACATAACTTCATTGACAATCTGTTTATCAATTGAACAAATTTGCTCAAAGTTAGTGCAAAATTCGCACCTGCAACCAAAGAATCCTTTGTGAGCAGATAGGCCAGAAGGATGTGATGCCTTGAGAATATGGTGAGCTTTAGCATCAATGAGCCTGCATTACATCATGACAGGGTTTAGAGGTTTAGGCCAACAAGAAACACTCTTTGGACACAGATAAATCTAAGATAATGATGAAGAGCCCTCACTGAGCTATTTTGATGAAGCTTCAGAAAACAGACAAAAATGGAAGGGACTTCTGGGAAAAATATTCTGACCTGCTTTTCTCTTGGGCAGAGTTGCCCCAGAGGAGAAAGATGATGCCTGTGTGTTGCTGAGAAACAGCCCGTATTGCAGCATCTGTGAAGGGTTCCCACCCCTTTTTGGCATGAGAGTTGGCATGTTGATCTCTAACTGCACAGAAGTGAGATTCACTAGTCAATACTCAAACCCTCACCTTCCATGTGCATGAAGGCTTGACATTCACCTTGCAGATATGACATGAGATTACCCTGTACACATCAGGAGGTTTATACATCTGTATGATTATCTTCTAGACAAACTGGGACAAAGAGCTAACACTTCCAAAAATGGATATGGAAGCTGAAGATCCTTGCTGCATCGAGAAGCATTTGGTTGACATTGTGTGACTGGATGTGTACTGACCTGTCAGAACAGTGTTGAGCAAAAGCACCCCCTGTCACAAAAAAATAGTGTTAGATTAGACTGTTTTCTCAGGACTCACAGACTACAAAAGAAGTTACATTACTAAAAACACCCAAACCTGCCTTGCCTTAAGGTAAGGCGAAGTAGCAGTCATTTTACCTGAAAAGCCCATCTCTCCAGGTTACCATGTGATGGAATGGAGCAGCCAATGTCTGCATGAATCTCTTTGTAGATGTTGACCAGACTAGATGGCACCTTGATGCCATGTGGGACTGAGAAGCACAACCCCATTGCTTGGCCTGGACCATGATATGGATCCTGTGATTTGCCCAACAACATAGGTTTGGATCAGCATGCTGGTGTTCATTCACTTTCAGAAACCTCAAGACTGTCTTGATTGAAGTAAGACTACCTCTATCTTAGCAATACATGAACAAAAAAAAATCTTTGAGATGATCCTGAGATTTGGTTGATGCTGAAGATGGTGGAACTCTTTCTGACCTGGCCAAGAATCACAACCTTCACTGATTCAAAAGGACATGAGTTGAATGCATTGAACAGCTTTGCTGCAGGTGGGTAGATGGGGATCTTCGCTGCTGCTTCCTGACGCACAAACTGAGCAAGCTTCTCCATGTAGGGTTTACACAATTCATTTTGCAAAACCTCCACCCAACTCTGATCCACTAGAAGCTCCACCAACTCTGGATAAGTAACCCCTTTTCCTGGATCATCATAGGCCATGCTCAGAAGAGAAAGTGTAAAAGGCTATGATTACAAACGCCCTGTAAAACTTCTTTGCAAAAAAGCTGCTAGAGTCATGCGCTGAAAACGGGAAGACAGACATACAGACATACCTTGTGCTTCTGCAACTCTATCTTGGCAAGCTCTCAGGTTCCTCTTCGCCCTAGCCGAAGCTTTGTTGATCTCCATCCGCATTTTCTGCACTTTACTAATCTCGGACGCCTTCTGTTCCACTTTGTTGTGTACAGAAAGCTCTCCTGCCAACTCCCCAGTAGATTGCTCTAGAGGAAGCTTACGAGTTGGATCATCTATGATCAGTGGTCTTTTCAAAGCTTGTGTGGTAAGAGTCCCCTCCTCCTCCTCCTCCTCCTCCTCAGAAGGATTATTCATTTGGAATTCCTTGCTGTTCGGCTCTGCCACCCTCAGCCTTTTGGGTGGTTGAAAAAAGCTTGCAATCGGCTTGGAAGTCATTTCTCTTCCCTTGTTCTTCCTCCGCTTCTTCACTCTCTTTGATGGAAAGAAAACCCCACAATCCCAAAACTATGAGACACCCTTTCTCGCAACCCACAGTTCTGTTTTTCTTTTTCTTCCTCTCTTTGATTGAAAGAAAACCCCACAATCCCAAAACTATCGGACACACTTTCTCACCACCCACACTTCAATTTTTCTTCTTCTTCTCTTCACATACTCTTGTAGAATTCCCAGAAACCCAAAACTATGAATCACCCATTCTCACCACTCTCAATCGATGCAAAACTCAATAAGAAATGATTAGTAGGATTTGCAAGTGCGAGAAAAGATTTGCATAAAAAGTTCACTTAGCAGAGTAATAAATAGTGCAGTTTATTGGTACCTAGTACCTACCCAAATGAAGCGGGAAAGTTGCACAAACGAAGCGAAGTTTGTCTTGAAAATCAAAAATGAGAAGAAAATAGTTTCTAGTAATAATCAAAGAAATAAAATGGAGGCCAATTTCACAATTAAGAACCCGAAGTTCTACAAAGTTTTCAGTGCCAACAAGGGTCTACTTAGTTGGATTTAGAGGTTTAGGATTGAGGATTCACAAAGGTTTGGGATTTAGGGTTACGGTTTTAATGAAGTTTAGGATTTATGGTTTGATAAGGTTTAGGTCTTAGGACCTAGGGTTTAGGGCTTAGGAAGGTTTAAGGTTTAGGATTTGCAAAGGTTTAGGGTTTAAGAAGGTTTAGAATTTAGGGTTTAATGTTTAAAACTTCAGAACCAATAATTCTTTATCCACTTCATTGACATAATCAATTTGAATGTGACTATGTCCCATAGTTTGTGTCCCTCCTATTAACCTAGGCCAAAAATGGCAAAGAACAAAGATAGGCTTACAAATTCTTGGCAGCCAATGAGGTGAGAATAATGAGAATGTGTGCTTAATAGTTTTGGCTTCCAAATGCATCATATGTCGGCCATGGTTTTGGCAACCAATGAGGTTGGATCTTTTGGATTTTTGTTGTTCTTTATGTGTTCCCATCAAGTTCCCCTTCGGATTCCAACATGTTTTTCAAGTTCCCATTGTGTTCCCTAACATGTTCCCAATAGCACCTCATTTTATCATTTTTGTTCTGCCGTAAATTCTATTCTTGTAACATAATAATCAACCCAAAATGAGGAAACTACCATATATCTTCTTTGGGACTACCCAAAACTTGATTTATTTTTATTTTGTTTGATGGGCCATTCAATGATGCCCATCGCAAAAAGAAAACAAGCAATCATGCCCACAAGGGCCCAATGGCGGGTGGAGGTAGCCCTTGGGTTGAAGTTAGATACTCGTAATATGAAAATGGGTTTAGATTTGTAAAATTGTACATATGTAATGGTTTTGATGAAATGTATAACAAAAAGATGAATCATTTTGATTGGCCTAATGGAAACAACAATTAACCATATTAGTGTGTCATTGAACAACTCAAAGATTGAAAGGGCTAACAAATATTTAACAAGTGTAACCACAGCTTTGTTGAAGCCTTGCTTCATAATTACTAAATTATTTTTTTAAACCATGAGCTAAAGCTTGTCATTTCAAAATTTACAAATAAGCGATAACAACAAGATTTTGCAAAATATTTAATTATCATTATTATGGATTTCTTGCCCATTTATTACTTCAAACACCATGTGTTAAAATAATCAAGGCATCTTTCGACTTTGGATAATATGTGCTACACTTTGTTATTGTATTACAAATATTCATCTTGATCAACCAACATTAAACATTATAGTTCATCAAATTTAACCTATTTGGGATCATAGCCATAGGCTCAAACACATTCCCTATTGTCTACAACAATAACATTTCAATATATTCCATACAATTACCATCTATACCTAGAAAGCTATAACATGTATAACATGTTTAAAAACAAAGATGTGAACACTATTACCATGACCAAAAAGCTATTAAAGATGAAATGAACATGAAAAATAGTTTCAATAGTCAATTCAACACAAAAGTGATAAAAGAGGAAGAATGCATACCCGAAAATATAATGATAATCGAAAAAAAGCAAGGAAGTGACAATTGAAGCTTTGGACCTTGTTGGTTGGATGGTTGTTAAACACATGATAATCGACAAGTTAACATTAACAAGACAATAATTGGACTTAATGGATGGGGTGCAATTTGAAAAAAATTAGGAAAAAAATGTCGTAAAGTTAGTGTGCATGTCAACAATAGCATTCAAAAATTAAAGAAAAACCCAAAATTAATAGTTTATACCAAACTCTACCAAACACAACAACCATAACTACACAAATTTGTTGTTTTTCAAATACATTGGTTAATTTTATCTCAACTATTCCTATCGACTATTTCATCTACCAACTATCCTTTTTTTGACTATCCATTATCTTTAATCGCTTATTCCATTTCTTAACATTATCCCCCTCTTAATATTATAATGTCCCCACACAATCCCTATGCCTTTGGAATTTGTGCATGTATGTGACAAAAGATGTCAAATAATGTCATGAATTGTCAAGTTCATCTTCTAAAATCAAATTATCTTCAGAATCTTCAAAGTCATTTGACATTGAAAGGTTCTCCTTAAGCATTTATTGATACCTCCTATTAACTCCAATGTTCAACAAGTGAAGCAAACACTACTAAAGTTGCTTCAATGTCAATTTTTTGGCCTTTCCCTTAGCTACACCATTAACTAATAAATATGATAGATTATTGTTTTCAAACTATGTGTGGTTTTTCCAAAGTGTGCATCTCACCTATCCCTATTGGTGATGTCATAATTGAGTTTCCACTAGATGGTTTTAATAGTGCCATCAAAAAAATTTGTCTTGTTTAATAATTCATACAAATTATCCATCATTTGCCCCAAGTAACATTTTTAATATGCCATTATGTTCTCCACTATGTTTAAAATGGGCTTTGGTCTTATCATTATGAAACTTAGCCAAGTAGCAAATGCACTAGGAACTTTTTGATGATACTTTTGAAAAACAAAATTTAATTTACAATAATATATTAAAGTGTACACCCCTCAACAATTAGTTCATTCCTTTAACCCTCCATATCTTCATTTATTGTTGAAGATGATGTATCCACAAAAGATACTATACGCCAAATATTCTTGAGCTCCAAAGCTTCAATCCTCCACATTTACTCAAACTCTTGCAACATGACTATTGTTCCAAGCATTAGTGGAATGAACTTGACTACAAGACAATTTTTGAATCAATACATCAAATAATACAACTCTAAGGTGGAAAATGTAGGAATATATATTTTGGCTCCTTGATGATGTGCAACATGTCATTCAAAGAACACGGTTTCATTCCCATTATTTCTACATTTGAAGGTATGGGTATTGATGGTGTAATTTCCTTATAGATAACTTGTTGAGCTCTCATTTGAAGTAAATTATCATGCGATATGTGAAGGTCCTTGGTTCCAACATCTCTTTACTATGGTTGGCTAGAACTTACACATTAACTATTAATCAAATTTTTTTTGTTGTTGGATCTTCTTTGTCATACATTCGCCTTGTCCTCTTTCTTAATGATTTCATAGACGATGCAACTACTTTCCCTATCAATAATTTGTAATCCAAGGTTTCCACATTGTCATTGTTTCCATGTTGTTCCTCCAACTTTTGAATGCATCCATGTGCCACATTGAATTGGTTCACCATCTCTTTTTCATGCTAGTAATACCAAATCACCATGGATGACTAAACTTCAATTAGTGTTTGTGTTAACTTAACACCATGAGTTGATCATATAGTAATGTCATGGTGGCCCTATCACCAACAATTTGTTGCCACTCAATCTTTCCACCCATCTTGACTTAAACCATAGCTTGATTAACTTTCCTGAAAGTTGCACTTCTCCCATTAATGCACATCTCTAATGGCTATAAATTCCATCTTGTATTCATTTACAACTTGGCATATTCTTCCAAACATTTGTTGAACATATATTTATATTGTTCAAATTCGGCCTTTTCTTTTTCCTATGTGGCCAATAATTCCTTCATTTGCCCTTCATGAACTTCCAAGATTAATTTCTTTCCCTTTCATGTTTGAATCTATTAATTCATCCTTCTATATATTGGTCTCCTTCAATTGTCTAACCAAATTTCCTATGGTCTCTTTCAACTATAACACCCCTTACTTCAGCTTGTTTAATTTTTTTTTTGACCATAAACGTGGACTCAATCCCATGCCTATGTGTTCAAATCTTTGATCTATGCTTCTATCTTCATATTTTTGTTTAACAAATCCCTCTTGCAAATGACTAATGTCATGTCAGTTTGTTTCCATTATTGGTAAGGTGTAACAAATTCCATAGGATTGTTGAAAGAAACCATGCACTATGAGAAATCACATCTATTGAAACCACATTACCTTGCAACTAAAATTCAAAAGAAAACTTATATACAAATATTGTACAATTATCCCTTGGGTATTACAACTACTATTCAATTATCCCCAAAAAAATACGATGTATTAATAAATAAATTCTCATGTTAAAAAAATTGTTAATTTTATTATAATTGCAAGTGAGTTGAAAATGAATATTTTATACAACAATTTATACACACCATACATACATATGTAATCAATCATGTTTAATTTTTTTAGGAATTGCATTATAGTTGCATGTGGCAACTATTTTAAAACTATTATAAATGTGCAACTAAAACAACAACTATGTTGTAACTAATGTCCAATGTACATACATACAATCATGCAATGTGTCCACATTTCCACCACTAATTATGGGATGCATTTGTAATTGGTTTTCAATTATGATTTCCATTGATACAATTAGTATGGCCATTAGTGTGCCACTACTAAAGTACTATCATTCAACTATGTTATGACCATAATACAATTATTTATAACATAATAAGGATACATATGATGGAAATCCTTTGGGGGGCTATAACCTTCTCAATTCTATTTCATTTTTGACGATTTTAACGCGATAGATGTGTTAATATAAGGTTTTCAAAAAAAAATTACACACCAAAAATAATGGAGCCCTCCCCTTGGATCTAACATGCCTTTAACACTTAAGTGTTTAGTCACCAACCCATTTACCTTATAGTTGCAACTCAATTTGCAACTAAAAAACAATTAAAAAATTAAACCCATATATATGTTTTTTTTTCAAATCCCATGTTACAAACTATGTAAATAAAGTTTGTTATTTATATTCTCGCATTAAAATACATGTGCCATTTTGGGATGAATTCAAAAAAGTTTAACCTAAAGGCAAAACATAAAATAAAATAATCAAATTTCATGGCTATTTTTTAATTCATTTAATCTTGTGTTTTCCTACTTACTTACCTACCTAGATAAGTAAATAGGTTCTACGTTTCTACCTACCTATGTAGGTAGGTAAATAGATCCTAAGTAAATAGATAAGTATGTAGGTTTAAAAACCTACCAACTTACCTAGCTGCTAATATATATCCAAAATATAATTAATACGCCACGTGGCATTTTTAAATTGTGTCGCATGTCATAATCTCAGACGATCGTTAAAAATCATAATGGATGATGGATATTAACATTTTGAAATATATATATGTGTGTGTGTGTGCGCGCGTGTGTGCTTAAAATTTTCATAGTGCTGCATGTTAAATTTTAATAGATGTATGACAATTAATGGTGTCAACATAACATCATGGGTATAATTATAATGGAATTACATAATAGTTGAAAATGAATTATTTTAAGAAAGTTGTAATTAAGTTGCAATGAGTTGCATCGTATATATGGTGAGTTGCAACTCTATAATTCATACAATTTGTCTATTAACATTCATGGCATATAATTATAGTGGGTTGCAAGGTTAATTGCAAAGCACCTTTTTTTCTCATAATGATGCAGGGTGTTTACACACTACGATGACTTTATATGGACATCACAATGGCAATTTTTCATATATTCCCTAGATACAAGAAAATAAATAAAATCAAATTCATTGAAATAATATAAAAAGGACTCACTTATCTAAAGCTATCATAATCAACTTTCCAAGAATGAAAAAATCAAATCAAAATCATGGATAACCAATAAGTAATGGACTTTTGAATTTTGCCCACACTTTTTGTCACAAAACTCATGGACATGGACATTTATTTTATAGTGTGTTAGTATTATTTTGAAACTTTGGGATATTGGATTAATCGTGTTTAAGAAAGTAAAAATCCATTGAACGAATGGAATGTGATTTTAATTTATTATGTTAAGGACTTTTTTAAATCCCAAAAATTGTAATTATTTTTAAAGCCCTTTTAAGCATTTAAAAATAATTATTTAAAAAGATATCTTTTGTGATAGTTTTTATATGTTTTATAACATCATGATTTGAAATTGGAAACGGAAAAAAATGTTACTTTCAATATCATCTAAATATTCATATTTTTAGCTAGTTTCAATTACATTAAAAATATATATATATTAATCCTCTGAAATTGTGACACCCTAGTGTGTTTTCACCTTGCATTCCTATTTAATTAGAATTTGTTGATGTAGTTGATCCAAATGCAAAGACAATGATTGAACTCTTCCATTTTGGGTTTTTTTTTAATTTTATGATGTTTTCATTAACATGTGTACTAATTTTATGACATGTCTCTCCCAAGTTTTTTTCAAATTGCACCCCATCCATTAAGTTCGACTATTGTATTGCCAATGTTAACTTGTTAATTATCAAGTGTTCAACAGTCATCCAATCAGTAAGGTCCAAAGCTTCAATTGTCATTTTTTAATTTCCTTAACTATCGTTACACCTTCAAGCATCCATTTTTCCTCTTTTGTAAGTTTACACGTTAATTTTTTTGTTGAGTTGACTATTGAAACCATGTTCATGAATCTCAACTTGTGTACCTTCTTGGTCATGGATCACTTAATGATGTCCACATCTTATTTTTCTAAAGATACATGTTGTGGCTATGTGATTAGACAAAATAAGTTCTTTTGCAACCTTTTGTGTTTTAATGGTTACAACATTTTCTCTTATATCATGAGCTTCCACTAAACTTTTTATGTCTTCCATCATTATATCCCCTTCTTGGATTAGAGCCAAGGATTCTTCCACCATAATTAAAGCCAATTTCCCTTTCTTAGATATTCTTCATGATTCTTTTGTTGAAGTTACCAAATGAACAAATGAATGGGACCTTCAATGGCCTTCTCCCTAACTATAGATGTTTTGATCGGACATCGGTTGTCCATTTCCATATTATATCAATCCCTTTCCACATAGTGCTTCACCATTGTCATTAAAATATGCCCTACCACAATTTCCTAATACAACCTCTAAATGAACATTTTGCTTAGTTCACTTGCCCCTTTGTAACCACATTAATAGTCAAAAGTAAGGTTTTAGGTGCAAATCTTTTACCTTGTTTGAAGGTTGATACCTCCACCACAATTATAAAATGAATTTGCATATACATGCTTGTTGTTTTGTTGATAATGTACCCCGAATCTTGCTTGTAATGCTCCTCTTTCCCTCCTTCAAAGTATTTTCCCACCTCTTCATAGTATGTGTGTCTTCTAAAAATTGTCATTCCTTTTGTCAACAACTTGAAGATTCTACCAATCACATCATAGTCCAACTGAATTGTGGTGCTTTAGAACTTATTGTTTTTTATGGCAACCCAAAAGGTACAAATCAACTCCTTCACCTTCGCCTCCTAGATTGTATGCCAATTGAACTTTCTAAACTTTGACAACCATGTAGTTCATACCCATTTAACTTCTCCCTTTGCACCAACCCATAGTGTGACATGCATACACAAGGGCATGATAACATTCGAAAGAACCAAAAACCATGTTGGATAGTGATGAAAATTGTAAGTTTTTTACATATGTTTTCATTTTGACATTTGAAAGTTATGTTAATCATTTCAAATTGTGCTAAATGACCAATATGCATGTTGAGGAATTCAAATTAAAAATTCATTGAATTTAATTTTGAGTGTTGGTTTTAGTACAAAACTTTTGCACTTGAACAATAACTACATTAAAATCAATTAGTTTTTGCAAAGGACCAGGGCAAAGGAATTTTATAACATAAAAATTTTGATGGTAAAAAAAATAGATAAATTACTATGCATTTTACTACGCATGTTCAAAAAACATTCACAATTTAAAAGTTATGGAAGTTGAAATTTTAGAAACTCAAAGTATGTGTCAAAATCTCAAATTTTCAAAAAAATTTATCACATGTAAATGGGGTGTAATGTACATGACATACAAAACAAAGTTGTATTTTATGATACAAGAAACAAAAACCTAGAGTAGTTACCATATTTTGGTATATTCAAAATTATGATAAATTTTAAAGACAAAACATAAAATCTAGTAGAATTTATACATTTTAAAATTTTCATATTATTCAATAATGACTATTGCAAAACATGTGATATATGAAGCAACTATATATATATTTAATATTAAGGTACAAAAGATTTCATTCAAAAATTATCTTCTATGAATAAATGAAAATGATTAACACTACATTAGGCCAAAACATGATTTCATGATTACACTCTTACAACTACATAATCAAATAGAACTTGTTGTTTATGCCATTTTGACATAAGCAACTACAAAAATGGCATAAACAATGGGTCCAATTCAACTATATAGGAATGTATTTTTCTAATCATGGAAGTCACAATTTGGCATAGTGTAAAAAAGGACTCATGTTCCTTTCATAAAGTAATCATGTTGGCTTCTTTGAACATATTTGCACCCACGATGAAATGTTAAGTTCCACATCATGACAATGGTCTGAGAAAAAGGAGGTCTAATTTCCTAATTAATTATTCCCATAAAAAAAATAGTCCAAAAATAAACAATCACTAGAAGAAATGTGGGGATATGCAACCATCATATTTGTGACTACATGAGACTTCGTGTCATTACAGCTACTTTTGCAACTACTTACCAACTTCATCAAATTTGGGGAGGATTTATGACTATACTACGACTAATGTGCAATTATTATCTTTTTAATCCTCTTATGTGGAAGCTTTTGGGATTATATTCATTCATGAATAAGCTCCGATGGCCCATTAGTTGCATGTGTAACCAAATTTTACTTACAAATCAATTTATAATGTATAGTATGGGCATGATAAGCATACATATTTGAGGTTATATTATTAAAAAGTCTAATTATACTAAAATAAACTTTTATTACAAATGATTACAAAGGTTTAATGTACAGTTTTTGAGAAAAGTAAATCAAGGGTATATTAAAGGTGTAAAAAAAAATCAATTTTGTATTTTTTCTTATCAATAATTATGATGTAATAATAATATTGAATAATTAGTAATTAATACCTAATATTTAAAAATTCGTAATTAAATATTAGTCAAATTCAAAATATTAATATTAATTGATTATCCATTTAATATTAATTAATTAATAACGAGTTGAAATTTTAATTAATTTTAATTTACTCCATCATTAAAATTAAATACAAGTTAATAAACTAGATTTAATTATTCATTGGTTGATATTTAATATTTAATTTTCAATCATTTCTAATTATTTATTAAATATATAGTGATTAATTACTGATTAATTACTAAATAACTCAGAATTAAATATCATTTAATATTTTAATTGTTAATATTAAATAAATTTTAAGTATTGATTAATTAATTAGTTAATAATAACTTTTAATTAATGTTTGATGCCATTAGAAACTATTATTATTAGTAAGTAGATAGGTAATAAGTAGATAAATAGGTAGGTAATAAGTAAATACACAAAAAGAAATCTTGGATTTTTCCACTGCCACCCATTGTAACTACTTGTCCAATTTGATGATTATTTGATTTATTTCATCGTGCATAAATAACAAGTGAAATTGTTTACTAGTTATTTGTGCATAATTTCCATAGTGAAGACAATGATCGCCTTGTTCATTGACATTGGATTTTTTTTTCCATGTTGAATTTTATAATAATGGAAAAAAATTGACATGGAAAATATCTCAACCTTAGACTCCTTGCAAGAATGGTAATATTGTTTAATCAATTTCTTAAAAACTTTTCAACTATTAACATCTAGCATAAGTTTAATCAAGGTTTGATAACAAGTTTAAAATGTTACTCTTACTCATAAGCTGCACCTTGCATTTACATAAAAATTCACCTTATTTTATTTTTTAATAATTTCAAATTGTTAATGTAAAAATTAAAATAATATTTATCTTTATTTGGACATTGTACTATAATGGTTGACATCTCTTCAATTATCAACATGGTACATGAGTTGAATTGTACACTTATATCATGTTGAAACCATTGCTCATAGGTTGCATTTTCCACTTGTCATATATATTAATTCAGTAAGTCTGTCAATCTGTCCGGGACGGTATATTTTGAATCCGTGTGAATAAGGTGTGGTTTTCGTGTTCAACGTGCTTTCTTGGACATGTCTGTCTATGTGGACAAAAATTGGGCAATGCTTGGAAGATTCTTCCAGTCACTGCCCGTTCCCTATGGAGCATCTAGTCAAGATTTTTATTTTTTTCATGGAGGGGGGG
>Ga0209208_10004902_pt1 | contig 18812 bp, 13 predicted proteins | sample S1TSphfallax_3_FD_187694 | JGI IMG/M metagenome (GOLD analysis project Ga0209208, IMG submission 187694) | Host-associated microbial communities from peat moss isolated from Minnesota, USA - S1T2_Fd - Sphagnum fallax MG (SPAdes) (version 2) | ecosystem: Host-associated > Plants > Peat moss >... | reverse complement strand
GGGGTTGGTCTTTAGTGGGAGCCCCGGTCTTTAGTGGGAGCCCCGGGGTGGGGGCAGGGGGGATTTATGCTCTGTCCATTTGGGAGAAGGAAGCTGTTGTTATTATCATGTGTGGTTTGGTTTGTGCCTTTTGCATCTGACAGTTACGAGTTCCGGAGAGTTTCATCGCTAGTCGGAAGTTTAGGGTTGGAGGATGGGAAATGCAAATCTTGTGATTTCTTTCAAAGTCTTCTCTCCTCTTTTGAACGGTTTTTTTTTCCCCCTTTTTACGGGTTTCTCCTGTTGTGGAATGATATTGCTTTGAAGTTGCTTTTTGCATGTGGGTCTTGTTCTCCCCTCTTGGCAAAAGTTGGTGCTTGGGTGTAATCTTCAGTTGTATGAGTGCAGTATTGTTTGCAAGGGTGTGGTGTGCATCATGAGATGCTGAAGGTCAGTGAATATTGTGTTTTTTAGAACCTAGGGTTATGCACCAGGATGCATTTTGGCTTATCTGTGCTTTGATGTCTGATGACCTAAATGGTGGTGTTTGAGCATCACACACGGAGCTATATCCTGCAATGTCAATTGCAGCCTAGAATTTAATTGCACCTTCTGAATATAGGTAAATGCTTGGATTGTCTCTTGGCAGGTTGACGACGCAAAATTAAGGTGGTGTGTTAAGGAGCATGGAACCCATCCAGGATAGAAGTGGTGGAGAGGTGCCTGGTGAAACCATGGAAATCAAGATCAAGACCCTTGACTCACAAAGTTACACCATCCGAGTTGCCAAGAATGTGAGTGTGAGCAGTGTTTGGAAGTTATCTCCAATTGCTTTTTTTTTTGGGAGAACTTCTCTTTGTTTTTGCTTATGGTGCACAATTTTTGTTTGGTGTTGATGGTTGGAGTTGTTGTGAATAGGTGGCTGTTCCTGCTTTGAAGGAGCACCTAGCTACTGTTGTTGGGGTGCCAGCAGACAGCCAGCGTTTGATTTGTCGAGGAAAGGTGCTGAAGGATGATCAGTTGTTGTCAGCTTACAGTATCCTTCTTCACTCATGTTCCCTGTGCCAGAATGAAACTAGTCCACTGACACTACTGGCAAGGGAGATTCAATTGTATTGGCTTCTAATTTCAGAGCCATTCATTTGATTTCACAGTTCCAAGGGCACTTTAGCCTTTTGCTGCACTAGCTAATTCTGGATGATCATGGTTTTTGTATAAGAAATGCAAGTTGCTATGTGGTTGTCAAAGCTTGGTCCTTGAATGAGGTTTGAACAGATGTGGAGGATGGTCATACGTTACATTTGGTAGCTAGACCACTGCTGCCTCCTGCTGGGACTGGTCCAAGCACTGCTGGGGCTGAAGGTCTGGATTCTTCACTGGCCCACATGTATTTTCCACTTTTTGCATTCTGGACAATACCCACCATAGGGACCTAATGAAATCACTGGGAAAGTTGTAATAGAAAAGTCCACTGGTAGTTTATTGCTTTTTAGTTCTTGTTTGTCCCTTCTTTGTATTTGTTTTTCTTCCCTGTTCTCAGTCCTTACACAGAAATTTTTCTTTGCCTTGAAGAAGAGTTTTTCACATGGTCTTGGTTTTCTTAATAATGAATATGGAGATTTCTCACTAATCATGAGAGTTATGTTGTTGACAATTTTCATACTGGTACTTAGGACTGTAGATGATGATTGTGGGAGCATGCAATTATAATAGTTTAGTTGGTGGATTTGCAGCTTCATCAGGCCCATCAGAAGTGGTTCTTGCACAACCAAGAAATAGGGCTGGGCATGTCTCTCACAGTCTCTTGATGGGGACCATCAACATTCCTGATACAGGCGAAGGAGCAATGCCAGACTTGAGTCGTGTATGACTTCACCACCGTGACTTCACTGTTCTGCTCTTCATATTTGCTTCTGCATCTCTGTATCATCTTGAGTCCAGTAGTTCCAAATACACTTAATTTTTGGCTTAAGAATAATCAAGAAATAAGTTGTTTCAATCCACAGTTTGAAGGTTGTGGAAGCTTTGGACTGAATCTATTGGTTAGAGTTTTATGATAGATAATCTGTTCCATACTTTTGGTCTTTCTGGGTGTAGTAAATGTATTGGTAGCCCCATCTGTACTAATTGCACACCTAGTATATTTAGCAAATTTCTACCTCCTTTCTTTCCTTCAATTTTGTTTTATTTTAGTGACTTTTGAAGTCCAACACTTGCTGTATTATGAGATTATCCCTAGTTTATAGGTTTGTGGAACATCTTTTTGTCCTGGACTTTCCAGACATTGAGAGTTGAATGTGCTCTAATGTCACTTCTGGTGGCAGCATATACCGTAAAATGTCTTGTAACTTAAATTGTACTTCGACTGGATTCTCTTATAGCATCTTGGTTAGCCATTAACCAAAGTCCTAGAGGTCTTTCGTTCAATATCTTTGATAAATACACTCAAGCAGTATGCAATACTTTGACATGATCCGAACTCATCACGATCATTCCAACGTCTCTATTACTTCTGAGTTGGGCATTATCAGTAGTCAGTTCTACATGTTCTTGAGGCATTATAGTTCTAAAGTTTCTTGATTTCTGAGATGGTCAATCTCATTGTCCTTCTGAAGATTACCCTCTAAAGATTCTCTTTGAGATAACAAGAGGTTCAAAAAGAGAAATTTCTTTTGAGAATTTCAGTATTTGATTTTTGTTTTGTCTTCTCCCTTTTGTCTGCTATACTCTGTACTTTCTTCCTCATGTGCCTCCTGTTTTGTTTTTCCCCTTTATGTTTCCCCTTGTCCAGTGTAAGGTGCTAGCCAGTATTGTGGCCAAGTCTTCTTGTTGCTTCCAGATTTGTGACATAAATATAGTATGCAGGGTTTTGGGCACAATGTCCTATACCCACTATAGCGAGCTGATGAAGTCAGTGAGTAAAGTCACAATAGAAATGCCACTAACATACATGGTACTACTGATGATCACTGGACAAGTGAGAGGCTGTCACTTCTGTTTGTACTGCTAGTTTTATAGTTCATTTCAAACTGGCTCTTCCAATCTGTGTATTTCCTCTTCCCTTTTCTTCTGTCTGTAGTTGCTCTTCGACCTAAGGAAATAATTTTGCATGGTTGTGATTATATTTTATTGCGAGTATGGGGATTTCTTGATACTCATGGAGATATTAATTTTCACTAATGGATGGGATTTTGGACTGCAGATAATTTCAGCAGTGTTAAACACAGTGGGAATCGCTAATGTTGGTGCTCAAAACACTGGTGGTAATGGTACCACACCAACGGTTACCATGGTGAGTGATTTTCAGTCCTTCACTGATCTGTGACAAGCTTGTCTCTCAACGATTTCTCTTCACTCTATATGCTTTCACAACCACACAGTGGTTTGCTTGAAGATTTGGGCTGATTATTGTATAATTGTAGACTCATGTACACCCACTGTTGGGACCTGATGGAGTCATTGGTAGTCATGGCAGCTTATCATTGCTATTTGTCATGAAGTTGATGGTCTGACGCTTCATGAGCGATCTTCATTATGTTATGACTGCACTCATTTTCATGTTACCTTCAAAGTTTTGTTGTTGAGGTTTCTCTGCAAGTTTGTAGTAACGTTTTTACAATCTGTGCACAACAGCTCCTCTTTTATGGCCAGTATATTCTAAAGAGTTATCAATTTTTACAGGCCATGTATGTGAGCTCACCTTTGAAGGCCATTTTAACTTTGTTGGTTTTCATTTTGCTCATGGATCTATTGTTGTGGGACACTTCTCATAATCATTAACTCTAATGGCGGTAGTCAACCCTACTTTATGGTGCTCAAGGGTAGAGGAATTAATATGCTGGATGGGTGCAGGGAGTACTGCCTACTCAAGGTGGAGAGACTGGTGGGACACAAGCAGAAGGAAGGCCAGCTCTGGGAGAGGAAGACAGTCAAGTCAGGGCTCTCGAACTTCAGATTGATGCACTCTATGGCGTGCCGCCGAACAATTCAGCACCTGGTGTCCCCTCTCCATTCCAGGCAGTCCAACATCCTGGGGTGTGTGCCTTGCAATCTAAGAATGTTTATGTAGGTTGTAGGTAGTGCCTGATGGTTGCCTCACATGCCTCAACCGCCTTCAAGTAGAAGCAGTGTGCTACACATTTGAAGCAACAGGACTATTGACAATGAAATATATGGTTACTTAAAAACTCTTTTTCAGGTTGTACCTGACGTTTTGACAACTATGTCCCAGTATTTGGACCGTCTGGAGCAGTCCTTCTCATCACGTGGTAAGTACATGTTTTGGGCATGGTGACTGCATACAATTACACTACTAAGAATCTGCTCAAATATGCGTATATACTATTTGTATCTCTGAGATCAAGTGCGAGAGTATCAGCAGGCAATGTGTTTATATGTGACAAGTTGATTCATACTTTGTGGATGCTCATGCATATGGGCATTTGAACCCTTCTTCTCCAACTGCATGTTTGTGCAGAAGCTGAAATGACTCAAATCCCAGATGGACGTGCAGTTTCAGGGACCAGTGTGGGCAGCAGTACACCTTCAGGTGTGGATACAGAGAGGACAAGATCCTCACCTGCTGCTCTAGGGGCTCTTGTGCAGAGGGTGAACAATCTTTTGCGGGGCCAAGCTAGCTCTGCCCTTGCTGTAAGTCTGTTCCTTGCCCAATCCAGAGAGCTGTTTGCATACCCTTTTTGTATAGGCAGTTGAATCAAAATCCCTTGACTGGTCTGGTTTCAATTATTTTAGGTCACTGATTCAGATTAAAGCCTACAGGTGAACCGACTGGTTTTGTAAGTTGATGCTCTGTCTGCTGGGAAATGGAGTTAACATGTGCTTGATAGATACTTTATGCAAGGAGAGCTGAGCATGCCAGGGAGCTTGAAAATGAACAATCAGAAATCAGGCATCTGTACTTCAATGCACATTCTGTGCCATGAAGAGGATTGTTGAGTTGGTCTTTGTCGATCACCATTGATTTTTGTCAAATGTTGGAAAGACTTTGGTAACTAGGGCATTAGTGCAGATTTTTTCTTTCTGATGGGCTAATCTTGGCTCCTCTGTGCCGGTGACATTCAACAGCATCTTGGGGAGCAGTTAGCAAATGAGGCAGAAATAACTGATGCAGCAGCTCGGGAGGAAGTACAACACACTGCATTTCATGATGGCAATCTCATTCAGCAAGTGGGAGCTTTGCTGCTGGAGCTTGGCCGAACTACTTTGTCTCTGCGCATGGGGCAATCTCCAGTGAGTTTACTGAGATTATGGGTGAAACACATTCAAACAGATCTGGAATTGCTGATGTCAGTGGGATTGTATGACGAACGCTCCTTGATAGTTTTTGTATGCTGGAATTGCCCTGTGCAGGGTGAGGCTGTTGTCAATGCAGGGCCTGCCATCTTTATATCACCTGCAGGACCGAACCCCATCATGGTACAGGTGAGCAGGATTCCATGTTTAAGAAGGTTCTATGCCAATTCAAGTTGTACAATGGATATTGTTTTAAGCCCAGTTCCATATTCAGCCTTGATGTGCTTTCATGGGGATTGAAATCTGTTTCTTTGCAATGGAATGCTGATGTCTTCATGGTTGTGCCCTGCAGCCTTTACCTTTGCAGACGTCAGCTGCATTTCCTATTGGACAGTCACAACCGCGCCCTCTTACATTGGCTCCATCATCTGCTGCAACTGGAACACCACGAAGCATTCACATTCACATCCACACAAGTGACCTTGGTGCTCCATCGGCCTCCCCCTCTCCATCCCTCTCATCTCCTCCACCCCAACGCTCAGCTCAAGAACTTGCTCTTGCAGCATCTCGAGCATCAGGTGGTGTGACTGTCCATCAGATGCCTGAGCGTGCAGACCTGAGCAGTCCTTCTCAAACATTGACTGATACAGGAATCACAATTCACCCAGTGAATGAGAGTCCTGGGGGGACCACTGCCACTCCAATACCCCCTGCACATACTGGCATGCAAGGGTCCATCATGACGTTTGATGAGCATGGTGCCATACGTGTCGTACCAGTGCATTCACATGCAGGTTCTAGTTCAGGGCATCCTTGGGCTTCTTTTGAAACTGGTGCCCATTTTCATCCATTGCTCGCCAGATTCCAGCACCAGTTTTCAGGTCAACCTTTCACATTGTCACGAAATGCAGTGCCCCCTGTATCCCAACCTGCTTCCACAACACATGTGGCAGCATCAAGGCAGCCTAATCTGACTACTGACACCCAGCAAGGTGAGAAGGGGCAGGCTGGAGTCCTCCATTGCATGTCTGCCATTTGCCATTCATGATGAAGGTGATGGTCCTGATACTCTGAATGTCACTCACAAAGTTGTGACTGCACTTATCTCTTCTCCCCCCTCCCCTCTTTTGCTGGTACTGACACATTGTGACCTTCAAACCATTTGTGGAGTTTTCTCTGCAATCTCATTGATAAATTGTTGAGTCACTCATTTCACATGTGGAATCTGAATTTTGTTTTGGCTTTCATATATCAAATTTGGCAGATACATGGTATTGTCTTTGGTTGAAAAAGTGAAGGAATTGTGGTTGGAACAGGAGCATCTGGAGCTGCAGGAACAGGGGACAGAGGCAATTCGATGAGTGGAAGTGGAGGGGTGGATGTAGCCAGGCTGGTTACATCGGTGGCACCTTTACTACACCATCTTGCTGAAGCTCTGCAGAATGGACCACCACCACTAGGTGCTCAGGTGCTTGTCTTTATTCACCCTGTGTTTCTGAGTGCACCCTCACTCTTCCTAGACTTTGCATTGACAATGAGGTGATTGTTTTAGCAGTCCACTCAACCACAACAGTCAAGCATGGAAACAGATGTAAGAGGAGCAGAAGATCCACAGGCTAGTAGTGGGTCAGCAGAAGGTCTGGGTCGCCAGTCCATTGGGGAAGGTGGAGTTGTAAGCATGGAGTTAATGGCAAGCAGTGAGGATGGTCAGATAATGGCCACAAATAGCCAACCTACCTCAGGGGAGACTATGGAAGTGGGTGAGAGCGGTGACACTAGTGGACCCAGTCTTGTAAGTCCACCAGTTGGCCTAGGGCTTGGAGGCCTTCAGCCTCTTCTACCCAGGGTAAGTGGTTTTATTTGGCTGGCTTGTGTACCAATGCTGAGAAGATGAGGACACCAGCATTGTGTTGGGAGACTCATCTCTCACTTTGTTGTCACAGTTAATGGTCTCACCTGTGGCTTATGTTCAGGATTTCTGACAAAAGGTTTTCAAAGGCATTTCCAGGGATGTGTGGTGATCACTGGTAGTCCTAGCCTATTTTTTCTATGTTTGGGACATAGGTTATTTAAACAAAGATTAGAAGTGCATGCATTGATTGGTTGGTGATACTCAGACAAGGAGGAGGCGACAGCAATCCCAGCACTCAGAGGAACAACAGCGCCAAGCAGGACAGAGTCTGCTGCGGAACTTGGCAGGTTATCAGGAGGCACCTGGGGATACACCAAGTCGAAACAGGAGAGCCCCTGGGCTAGGAAATATTCTAAGAGCAGCAGGGGTTGGAAGTGAGACACAGCAAGCAGGCCCTGGGATTCTTGGGCAGTTCATGCGAAGCCCAGCAATGGAGACACTTGTACAGCAAGTGATGCAGGGAGTTGGTGATGTAGAGGCAGCAAGTGGAGGCCGCCGTGCAGCTCCAGCTGCTGGCCAAGACCTAGGAGGGATGTTGCAGCACATGATGCCCATGATGTCTCAAGTGCTTGGTGGTGGAGCCCTGTCTATGATGCCTCCTCCTGCAGTTGCCACAGGTTCCCAATCTCAGGCTGAAGGTGGGAGTGCAAGGGACACATCTGGAAGTGAACGATGGAAGCAGGCTCTTACTCCAGTGAGTAGCTGTGGTGCTTTTAACTTGAAAACGCTCATCACAATCACTATCTGCCATTAGTTGGGAAATCTGAACCAGGCAACTGATACATAGCAGACATGATATGCACAAATGAAGAATCCACTATAAGCTGTAACCTCTTCTCCTAGTTTCCTCTACAGGTGTTGCCTTGTCCAGAGACTGGTAAAACATAGAATGGTGGACAGGTCAAGTGAAAGGAATGTGCATATTGCTTGCAATGTAGCCAGGAAAGCACGGGTGTGGTAAAAGTTGTGGATTCTGCATGAAATTGCAGGAGGAGCAGTCAGGATGGAGTGAGACAATGACAGCTGACGAAGAAAGCCAACAGTCCATGCCACCACAACGGCCCTTTAGTGATGTGTACTCACGTGGCTCACCTGTTGCAAAACGGCAAAAGGTATGCTTGCCAGACAAGGGATGCTCCAGATTCTACTCTGAACTTTCCAGGAGTTGCATTTATCTCATTGTTGCCAACTAGATTGCTGAAATCACAGTGTCTCCAGTTGTTGGTTCCGAGATTTTCTGGCATTTAGACTTTGAGGAAAAGTGGATTGATTTTTGAGGAGGTTGCAGACAGAGATGGAGGGAACAGCACAGAGACTGGAGGAAGGAGAAACAGCACAAGAGGTGCTGAGGAGTGTGGCCGATGCAGCTGGCACACGGGTGCTAGGCAACAGTAGTGTAACCACTAGCACAAGCTTGGCACAGCACGTGTCGCAGGCAGATGGCCTGGCTGATGTAAGTGGTGCGTTGTCTTTGCTGTAAAAGAACTTCGTTTGCTTTTTAGGTGGGCAGATGAGAGACAACATAGCAGGTTTTTAGAAGAGTTCTGGTTTAACCCTGGATGTTTCACCAGTTATATTTTCCTTAAAAGGGGATGTGTTGAGGCACTTGGGGACTGGTGCAAATCTAGATGGGAGTGGTTGAGGCACTGAATTGTTTCTTTAAGCAACAGCAGTGCTAAATCATTGTCGGTGAGGAACTTCAATTTCTTGTTCCTTCCCAAGCATTTATTGGAGGTGATGTTAGTCGGCAATTTGTTATTTTGGAAGTTAGAACTCTAGAGGTGGCATTCAAAAAGGATTGTCCACTAGAGTGTTGAGTATTGCAGGGAGGAATTGATAACTATGTTGCTTTTACTGTAGCAACAATTGCCATTCTTAGGCATCTTTCTTGTATTTTTGATGTCAGGGATGCACAAAAGACTGCTGATAAGTATCTCTCTATCATTACTATCTGCTTTGTGTACCAAAATTGTTTCTTAAAAATCTTGTGAGTCATAGTGTGCAAGTGGTACCATAATGGTTGGTGCATAATGTGTGCATGTACGGCAGGCGTATTTGGCTGTGCTTTTCCATGATCTAGCTGCCCGGGTGGCAGCTGACCCAGATTTTGAAGATGGTTCTCGATTCCCAAGTGCAACCCGTGTCTTCCAACAACATTCAGATGCACCTACTGAGGCAGATGGACATTAGCCCTCGTCTCTTTCCTGTTAGATGCTTGCTTACAACATTGCAACGTGAGGGTTTTTTCACATGAGTTCATGACTAGTTCAAGTAGGATATTAGGTTGCGAGAGAGCTGAATGTCAGCCAAGCTGCTGCATTGTGAGTCTGATTTTTAGTGGAAGTGTTAGTGTTTCCACGGCCACTTGAGGCCTGGCTTTGAGGCAAAGGCCTACTGTTTTGCATATTAGAGGCAGTTATATAACTCTTAGCTTGTGCTACACAGTGTCTGTAATGACTGCATTGCCTCCTGAAATCCAGCTCTGACCCTATGTCCTTTTCTGCAGTTGGATGTTATCCCGTTTGAGGTATATTACATTAGGAACAGAGTGATCAATGTAGTTTCTTCTAATTTTTGTTTCATCGTTGGGTGGTTTGTTCCATCTCAACTGATTATGTAACTTTCCTTGACCAGCTAGTTATTCATTGAGGCCAAATATTTGTTCTGTGGGTAGCTGTCATATGAAGCTTCCAAATTTTTGAGCCCACTTCCAAGCTAATCTGATTCTGGTGAATGTCTCACTCAGCAATTCACACAAGGGGTTTGCAGTAGATGTGCAAAGTCAGCACTGGAATTTGTTGCAGTACGTAATGATGTGAGGATATCATAATAATGTGCACTTGTTGCTTTATGACTCTTCACTTCTGGTGGACAGCTCTTCTAACTGATGGCCCAATGTTCCTACAGTGTTTGTACTCATTCAATTATTCCCTCCATGTTACCATTTGTGCACATATCTTGTGTGAGTAATTTTGTCTAATTATTTTCTTAATTTGTGTTTGTTGACTCTGCCTGTAAGGGAGATACTGCAGATGGTTTTCATTTGTGAAATAATAGTTGCTCTCCTTGTGGATGAAAATGATTGTCATTACAATATCTGGACATAGTACTAGACTTTTATGATCACCAACAAAAATACAGGTATGATGGGAGCTTTATAGTATCATTGACATCTTGAAGAAGGAAATTATGTGTTGATAGTTGATATTGTTGATGTATGTATAAGTATATTGGAACAATACAAGTTAAGTAATTGATTTTCATGAACTTCTCTAATCTTGATCTAGCATGCAGTTATATTTAAGCTCAACTGCAAAAAGCAATAGGGAAGGAAAATCATTTTCAGGGATCACAGAGTTCTGTCCCTGAAATGCATGAAATGGCATAGAACAAAAATATTAAGATTTAGCACTACTATACTTGGGCTCCATGGTGCTGTGCACCACCAGTGACAATTGATTAAACAATTGATGACAAAAAATTATTGATTTTATAAATATGAAGTTCTATTTGAATGAAAATATTGAATGACATTGCATGCACCTTGAATTAAATTGAAATTTAATTAAATTGAATTCAGACCTAGGAAATGGTTAGATTTAGATGTGGTTAATTTAATTTTTTTGAAATTTTTTGCAACTGACTGATAGATCATGTGAAGCAGTCTCAAAATTATTCAAGATGAATGTACTAGAGTTCTTGCACAATGGCGTATTCTTGGGTTTTTCAACATTCATGAGTTTTCCATAATGCAGAGCAATCTTGTTCATGATGTAACCTTCAGATCAATTGTCTGAAGACGGTGAGAAAATCAGTTTGGTCCGTTTTTTTCTTTTTTTTCTCCTCTCTACTGTTTTCATCCTGACTTTTGATTTCGTACTCTATTGCGTAAATACAACTACGAAATGGATCTGCCCAATTAACTAGCGACCAGTCTTTGCAAAATTTAGGATGGAATATAAAGATTCCCAATTGGTTGCATAAGACAATTCTTTCAGCAAATTGGTAACTGGTAAGCTGCTGGAAATTTTAGCAATCAACAGTAACACAACATTTAGGAGTGCAACTTCCAGAAAAATGCAGTTGAGATTTTTTGACTGTACACACAGTTGTGCAGAAAAATGCTGTTGAGATTTTTTGATGGTACACACACTTATGTCTAGTTCTATATTGGATGCCAGTACTGTGCACTCGACAAGATTGCAAGGAGCTTGGAACACTTGAGAGTCCAGAAATTTGAAACAGGCATCATGAATTGGGTGTATGCATAATGCTTCATAAGTGATCCTGATCTCAAGTCACCCAGTCTTTTGTCTGCAGACAACTGAACAGATTTTGGAAGAGAGCTCCAAACCTATAAGACGACTGCGCTAAGATTCAAACGTCGACAATAATTTAAAAAGGAAAGTTGGAGCTCGGTCGGTCCAAAGACACTAGAGAAATGATGCTACTATATAAGGAGTTAGCAACAAAGAAAAATGAAGAAGAAGAATAATCTTGTTCAGATGGAAGAAATATTATCAACAATGAAGTCATGACCGGTGGTGGTAACACAATGACCACGGTCCATGATAATCTCCTGTCCATTGCAAATCTACAATGGAATGGTCTCTGATGAAGTGCATTTAGCTGTGGACAAGCTGATCAGTAAATGCCCTTGTCATCAGAGACCATTGCATTGTAGTGAGCATTTACAACAACATTTCTCTTGTGAACCAAACGTTGATGATGTTGGGTTTGAAAGGTCTTGCAATTGAAACCTCTTACAGCTTGTGATCCTCGCTCCTTCTGGTGGTTGCACAACGGCTTGAAGTGGAGCAGAAGATGTCATTAAGGGTGGATGCTGTAACTGCAGGATGTCGTAACCCAACACAATAGGTTACAACATCCTGCAGTTGCAACATCCTCCCTTCACGTCAATAAGTTGTGTGGTCACTCAAACTCTTGCAACAAGATGCTTTAAATTTCGTAATTGTAATACTTTCAAAGTTTCTAAACATTGCACTTGCTTAAACGAATAGGCAGTGATTTCATGCTAGATTTCTTCGCTGGACACATAGCAGATCAAGCCACGTCTAGAGCGAAGAAATCTGGCATCAAATCCTTGCCTAAGCCTTTTGAGCTTGGAAACAGAAGAGAACAGTTCATTTTAGCTTGTAACCAGCTAAACTTTGGTTCTTACATGTCCAGAGTGCAAAGGTCCGATGATACTTGTCAAGACTGGATGATGATCCAATGTGATGGATTTCTGAACATCGAGCTTGAATATCAAGACCCTGTAGTGGCTGTGCCAAACACTGAAGGCAATATGGTGTGTAAGAGAAGGATAAGAGACCACAATGCAGTAGAGGGAACACTCAAATTATTAAGCAACACTGAAGAACACTAAACACTGAAAGAGAGAGAAGTAATTCAGTAGTCTTTCTGTCAGTTGACGTGGTTTAGTACTTGATGAATGCAGGAAAATAAACTCAAATCTGGTAAGAAGAAATGAGACGAAGCAGCACGAATCACTATGTTACAGTGCAAGATGAAGACTCTGACTGAGGGTGCCAACGGATCATCAAAAATTCTAAGCAAATCCCCCACGTAACCCGTAATTCCTCCTAGGTCCTGATCATCATCTCAACTCCAGTACAGAAAATTTGATCTCAAGTGAGCTTGCAAAATCAAGCTGATAAAAAATTCAGCAAACTGAAAATCAATTTTCGAATTATGGAGTTTTAACTGCAGTCCTGGGATCTCGAGCTTATAGTACATGTGCATAATAGATAGCAGATAGCCAGCCCTCTTGATGATCAACTTATCTGTCCGGTTCCAGAGGAAAGTGAGAGGACTCGACAACTTGACATGTAGCAAAGAAACGAAAAAGAGAGATGCAAAATGATCATACGAATCCACAAAGAAGACTCGATCAATGTGCGATATTTATAAGTGCCCCCCGGGCTTCTTTCCCTCTCTCAAGTGAATTAAGTACCGCAGATACTGGCAAGCATCATGATCAGTTGTGAGGCTGCCGTCTATTTAAATCACGGAACTCAGCTCGCGGTGCAGCTGCAGGGGCTTCATTTCTTCTGCGCTTGTACCGCTGGCTCGACGGAGACTTGCATGATCAATTGGGGTGTCTGATCACTAGGGTACACCCGGGATCAGCAATTATAGTTACATTACATGATTGCTCGTACTGCTTGGTATCTTCTAATTACTTGATCCCTGATGCTGACGCTTGCTTATAGCCAATTGATCAGCTCGCTCTCTAATTTGCACGACCTTGTACATTTCCCTGAACGATATTGATTGTAGCTGTGTCTATGTTGGACTACTTTCAATCCCTTGTTGGAGTATGTTGTCTCATGAAAATACATTTCTCCAGTGGCTGTAACAGCATCCCCAGCGGTGCTCCTGCACATGAAAGTTGGAAGAAGAAAAGTCAAAATATTCAGGTTTGGCTTAGAAAAATGGTTTTGCCCCCGCATTTTTGCACGGTTTGCTGAGGCTGGTAAAAATCAAAGTAAAACCTAACAGCTGCCAGAGAAGAGTGTAATGACTGCTACTTCCTGTTTCTGATTGACGAATTATAATGATTGGTCTAGATGGTTTAGTATTTGTAGTCTCCGATCTATTTGCAGTCCCAGTTTCAGTTTTATGGTTGGGGTTGGAAAAAAGTAAATAACTAAACTTGGATGTAAGAAATATTTTTGCATGGTCACATAAGGAGCACTACTGGGGATGCTATAACTGCAGTTTGGCGATGCTGGATTACTTTCAATCCCTTTATATTATTAAGATATGTTCCTCCATTAGCTGTGGGAAAAGACAGACAAGTAAGTTAAAGTAGACACCCCTTGGAACAAGTACCTAGGGGCTTTGTCTATTCTTAAATGCAATGTTGTTGCAACATGTCGAAGGCAATATCATGTTACCAACTTGGCAAAACCTTGCAGGTCCCCAGCCGTTGAGACAAATAGTAACTGCCTTCACTGATAATTAAATTAGTTAAGGACCAGCTGGCTTAGGATCAGTTAGATTCGATGGCATGAATATGGCGCAGCAGCGTATGGGATTAGTGCACGATTTACTCTTGCTGGATTCCATATTTGGTCACATGACTTTTGGGGGAGATTTTAATTGCCGGACAGTTATTTTTAGGTCTACTCAGCAGGGGAACTCCTTGGTATGTTCAAATTATTCAGCCAGATTTACTCCTCACTTCAAAGCACTGATCTGCTACAACATCTTTTTACTGTAAATATCAGATTGACAGTTCACTAGTCAAGGTTTATTGGAAGGACTCAGCAGCTACTTGTACGATGCAGTAAGACCCTTAAGTAGTAGTTGAAATGTTGCATCAGCACTAAGTTCATCGATCACCAATGGCGCACGAGCTCACGACATGTCAGGTAGTTTATCACTGCTATCAGATCAGAACTACTCTACTCCTGGCCCGCTCCTGGCAGCTAGCCAGTGCTGTCCTGCAACTAGTGATGGGGGACACCAATTCTAAAGATGCACGAATTTGGTTGCTTTATTCATTCAGGTGTCTAGTAGCTAAAGTGTCCATCTCATGCGGTAGCCGCAGGTGTAACTGGCTTGCGGCCCGTATGAGGAAGACAGATCGATATCTCATTTTTATAGTAAGACCTTATACGGCTTAGTCTTGAATGCATGCATCCGAAGAGGGCAGGGCTGCACGGTTGGCTCTTCAAGCGACTCTTGAGATAATTATATCTAAATATTACGAAACTTGGGAACTGCAGTTGATCCTAAATAGCTAGAACATAGCTTGGACATTTACGCACACTCAGCTTATTGAATTTGTCTATTGCTCAATTGAACGTGGACTGTGTATCAATTAAGTCGACTACTGTAGGTAGCTGTAGCAGGTGCCGGCTGGCTGGCCGGCCGGCCGTATGACTAAGACACATCGATAGCGCATGCTTTTATAAGAACAAATATGTAATAGCCTTTTGGAATGTATGCATCCGTGGAGGGAAGGCTGCACGGCTGGCTCTAAAAGCGACTGGAGAGACAATTGTATATTATATCTCAGGATACGGAAACTAGTTAATTGTAGCCATTGATACAGAAACTAGCTGGGACGTTTATGTACTCGCGGGCCGTTGTCGAATATTATATATTATTGAATTGAACATTGATTATTTATCAAATACGTCTAGTACTGTGATAGTTGAATGTCCATCTCATGCGATAGAGCCTGCAGGTGTTGGGTGGCTGCCGTATGAGCAAGACATATTCATGGCTCCTTTTATACGACCTCTGATGACTCTTGAATGCATGCATATTTCGTTGAGGGAAGGGCTGCACGGTTGGCTGTGTAAGCAATAATTCGTGAGGCAAGTGTACATGACCTCAAGATGATACGGAAACTGGTTAGTTGCAGTTTTTGTCAAACAGGTAGGACGTTGGTGTACTCTAGAGCTGCGGCTTATTGCCCATTGCTAAATTGAATTATTTGATTTACTACTGCCGTGCTAGTCGTGTGGGATGGGCGCGGTAGCTCCGTAGATCAGTCAGGACTAGTGCTGAGTGCTACACTACTCTATATGTATAGATGTTATTTGCACAGGCGCATCAAAGAGGAGGAGTAAATAGACGCAAATTGCGTACGCACCACTACCACCGTGTACTTGTACATTGACACGAACCTACAAAGTTCTACCAGTGTAATTAAAGAGGTATCATGTCTGAACATGATAGCAACACCTCATATGATATGAATAAAAGAAAATTCTTGATGTTTGGTATTTATTAACACACCGAAAAGGACAAGCCAAGGGAAAAAAAACACGTTTCATATCTCTGGAATGAAGACTATGCTACAAGAACGTATCAAATTCCACATGAATTTTCATGTAACATATCATCTCTTTAGAATATTCACCCCATCTAAAATACCTTAGTCTCTAAAATATTCATTTAATCCATGGAGTCTCTGCAATGCTGCCCGATTATTTGGGTTTCTGATGAACCTTCAGTTCAACTGCAAGGCCAATACTAATTAAAAAGCTATAACTCTATGCGTTGCAACCTTTCAACTTATACAAGCATTGATCATCTGTGGATTCAACCAACAGTGGCTCGCAGATTATATATGATGGAGGATTAATCTATCTCATGGATATGACACACAATTACTGGGTTTAGAAGTCTATGATAATTTCTCTATTTATCATTCAGGTCTAATTTGAGAGAAATCTCTGAAAAAATGTTCATCTGCAGGAAAAAATCACCAGCAATTCCCCAAAATTTGAGGAGTTTGAATTTTTCTTAGATGCAATTTGGTCATCCTGCAAGTAGTTAGCAGGGTTTTTAATCCACAAGAGGAATTAGCCAAATTTGGCTACAGACCAGAGAGGAATGTTTCAAACTTTAAGAAACCTCCTGTGTTTTGGTAACTTGCTAGAACCCATTGACTAAATATGGTGATTTCGTGATCAGGATCTTTTTCCTCAAAATCTGGCCACTTTGCCACATATTTCAGTGAACAAAAATCGTTTGTACCTTATGGTACCAGATTTGTTTTGCTACATCTATGCAAAGATTTGCCAAAAAAGAAAACATTGGTATAAATTAGGCTCTCCTCAACCATGTTATTGCCTACTATGATGTTATATTGTGCAAGGAAATTTAATTTGGACTTGAGATTTAAATGTACCAAAACAAGTTTATTGAACATGAGATCAAATTTGATTTGGGAAAAGAAAGATATTTAAAGAGTTTTTGAAAGCTCTTGATCAAACATGAAATTGTGTATAATATTAGAATTCACTTCATATGACATTAATAATTTTTTGGAACTGGAAATGGGTCAAAAACATGTTAATAGTAATACTGTATACAATTGGTTCCTAGGTATTAACATGTTTAAATGACTCAAACTGGATGCTCTATAGAATTATATTTTCAATCATCAAGAAATCCTCTATGGATGTTAGTTTATTTTGCGAGAATTAAAAAAACAAAAGAATACAATTTGATTTGAAATTTATTTTAGTGGATTAAAGAATGTTCATGTGCCATGATGCATTTCATTAGAGTATAAACCATGTAGATGAAGACTTTGAAGGTTACAATTTTTTTTTCTTTTTTTTGGTGTCCACAAAATTTTAATTTCTTGCCCTTTGATTAAGAATCTGAATTGATGTTTTTAGAATTGTAACTTAAGTATTGGTCACATCATGTGCAATAAATAATAACAAATGCAAATGTTTATTTACTAAACCATCAAGTTGTTACCTTTAAGGATCCTTTCATGGTTGGGGTACTCAAAAAAGGAAAAAGGACTCCAAGACTTTCGTAGGGTTACTTTTTACAAATAATATTTACATAAAAAAAGTTTAAGTAAAATAGTTTAATAATTCAAGATGAGATAATTCAAATGGTGGTGGTGATTTTTCACATGTCTAAATAATTGTACATGAACATTTTGGTTTACAAACAAAAGAATATAAAATGATTTAATAAAAGAATCATTATCCTTACTACCTTTTGTTTCAAAATTTCAAGATTTTGAAAATTTCATATGATTTACTTTTTCATGAAATTAACCTCATGAACATGTGGTTACATAAAAGGAAGCATGATTTTTTTGTATAATTAAAAATTTGAAATCAATTACATTATTTTTTGCATTCCTTTTGCATTCATTTATTAAAAATTATAATGTGAAAAATTGATTATAAATCAATTAAGGCTTCAAAGGATTTTAAAATTGTAACATTCAATAATTATTGGATTTAAAAAACAATTCTTCAGTAGTTTAATAATATAAACATAATAATACACCATAGTTGCAATATAGTAAACATGAAAAATGTAAGATTATCCTTTGCATTCCTTTTTGTTTTTTGGACCCCAAATATGAATGATCCTTTAGGCCCTCCTCAATTCCAAATGTTGAAACCAAATAAATACCACCTCGCATTGTTACATCTTTTATTTTGAACCTTTAATACAACTTACACCCTTTCCATGATTGAACCTACAATTTACAACAAATAATACTTGTTAATGCATACGTTAAATTAATTGCTTTTGCATTTTGAAGATAAAATAAACCTTATTATAGAACTAATTGAGTTATAGGGGTGAAAACAGACTATTCTCCCCCCCCACCAAAATTGAAGTCACAAATGTATTTTTTACAATTAATCCTTTTGGTTGTATATGAACATAACATCTTGAATTGTTTTTGTTTGTTTGAAATAGTGATTAAATTAAGACTTAATTTAATCAATTTTTAAAAAAAAATCCAACAACCATTGAAAAATTTGAACCTATGGAATATATTTGCAACAAAATAATACTCGTCATAAAGTTCTAAAAATTGCATATATATTTCAAAACTAAAGTTATGAATAGAATTTTTGGGTGAATTTTAATATGTTTAGAATTGCTTAAAAATTAAAAAATAAGAAAAAAATCAATTAAAAATGTTTTTTCTTACATTTTTTTAATCAAGTGCATTTTTGTTGAACTTCATCAAACATAGATGTAAGCACTCCTTTATCCATTTAAAAAGAAGTTGAAATAAAATAGTATTATTTCATAAGAATTATTTTCAATTCCTTTAAAATAAATTAATACTATAGAATTCAAATAGTTTTTTAATTATTGAAGATGTAGTTTATAAATTATCCAATTTCTA
>Ga0209208_10004901_pt1 | contig 18812 bp, 15 predicted proteins | sample S1TSphfallax_3_FD_187694 | JGI IMG/M metagenome (GOLD analysis project Ga0209208, IMG submission 187694) | Host-associated microbial communities from peat moss isolated from Minnesota, USA - S1T2_Fd - Sphagnum fallax MG (SPAdes) (version 2) | ecosystem: Host-associated > Plants > Peat moss >... | reverse complement strand
AGTTCTTTGTCAGGATGGAGTAGCAGCAGTAAGGGGGAGTCTGAGCTTGGTAACTCACAGAGATCTTCATCTATGCCCAGCAAGGGACTGCCACACTTTGTTGTAGAAGCATTGATGGCAATTGCTGATTAGCGAAGTAATCAAAGCACCCCATCACGTTGCCATACAGGTGGTCTGCAACAACTGGAGGATCTGCAGTCCTGGCAAGGTGCTTTCCAAAGGGATATGATTGGAGCAATGACAGATCCTGTGAAGGTGAGCGTGGCATTAGAGCTGGTTGCTTCCTTGACAGGACAAGCTCAGTTGTCAGCATTGGATATGTTGCAACAATGTCCAAGGGAGGGTGGCATGTACACCTCTCCTTAGAGTGTCTTTAGCCTACCAGGTCATGCTGCATGGAGTAATAGTGGTTTTGAACAACAATAGAGATCTGTTGTAGTGCCTACTGTTACTTCCTTCCACTCTAGTAATTTGTCTAGAGGGTCGGGCACTGAGGAGATTGCAAGGACTGCAGAATTAAGAGATCCCAATAGTGCCAGTGGAGGTATTTGTTTGTGAAGTTTCTGTTCACCACCTCCTGTTGTGTATGTGTACAGGGTCTTGGGCACATGCCCATTGTGTCATTATGCCCTCATACCCCTCAGCTTGCAAATTCCTTAGATGTTCAGGAAACAAATTCAATGTTCTCACCCATTTGGTGTATGATAAAGAGTTTGCCTGGTCATCTTTTCATCAATGCATTCCTCAAGACTCCTTTTGCAACAGGCAGAAATATAACAGATGTATAGTTTGAATAATGGGTTGGGAGAGTGAAGAAAAACTGATCTGAATTGATAAATCTCTATCAAACTCCAATCGGCAAACTGTAAAGTGGTAGTAGTAGTTGGCATTATAGTAGCAATGGCATTACTACTATCCCTTCACCACGAAAGAGAACTGAAAATAGGAGTTGACAGAGTACAGAAAAGCTCCAAAAGACTCCAAAGTAATACAGGTGTAAAGTGAGATGCACATTGAGATCTAGATGTAGCAGTTGAAATCATTTCACTAATAACTCACAATCACATTTTCTTGGCTTTCAGCTTTTGCAGAATGGGAAATCAGTCTTCATTAAGGATAAGTAGATCTTACCTTCCTGTTTAGTAGCATGGCTGAGTAGCACTGTTGTATATACCTCACTCTTCTGCACTTTTGCCACATCCTGCCCATAGTCAACCAAACATGATGTTAAAGAATCTCATTCATGACCATCCCCATCATGCCCAACATACGATGGACGTATTCAACAAGGTCTATTGAAGGTTGTGGATTGCAATTACACATTTTGGAAACGTTCGGCTACAGAGTCTCTGTGGAAGTTCTTCAACGGGATATTGCAAAAAGCAACCTCTCGCTGCTAGGTTCCTGCAAAAGTTCTTTGACGACAGATTGTGAGGAGCAACGTTCGGTTGTAGAGTGTCCTCTTTGACTGCTCGCAACATTTGGCTACATGGTCTTCACAGAAATTATGTTGATCACATTGCCCTGAAGAAGGTGCCTGCCACCAAGATACACTTCGTCTTTTCATTGATCTCCTACACCAGTGATGTTAAGGTCCAACTCCACATTTTCACCAAATTTCAAGCAGTTTTGAACAAGAAACAACTTAACCACAATTGAAGAAAACATCTCTAAAATTCCATGGCAAATTATGAGGAGCAGCGCTCTGTCTCGGCCGAAGTTCCCCCTTCGTTCTCCCGTGGCGTTCTCCCACACATACCCACCCAAAAAAAAAACAAACAAACAAACGGGCAGACCGTGAATCTTTTTAAATCCCGGTATGTATGTATGAATAAATATACAATCCGTATAAATATACGTCTTGCGCAGGCTCCCTGACCGTGCGCCCAGCTACCGCATGCTCGAGATGCACGAGGTCCGAAACAATGCGCTCGTCATTGAAAACCCCGTGGCCGGGAGTTTGAAATCCCGGACCTCATGCAAAAAAGGGAATCTTTCGCAAGGTAGTAGCATCTTTCCTGCGGCAAGGGATATGGTAGAGGACTGGCGCGCGTTCCTTCCTGAGCCAGCCCTCTGCTTAAGGTGCACAATCGCACTACTACCCATCGTTCCCAAGTTTGCCAGGTTCCTGCAAAATTTCATGACCGTCTTCCATCTCTCCCGGATCTTCTTGAGCGCAATCCAGCACAGTCTGAGTGCCCTTGATTCGAAGTTCCATGGAGATAACAATCATTGTCACCTTCGTTCGGCACTGAGGCGCGCAGTTGCTATGCCTTCTTGCTTCACTGATGAATGTATACCCCTTGGCGAATTTGACATTTTTCTTTCTTCTCACCGTCTCGTGAATATATGAGAAGAGAATATGAAGCAGAGCACGAACATCAAGCTCAATCACACAAGGAATACTCCAAGCTTCGCGAACAACATTAGAAACATACATGAGTGAGGGAGGGGAGCGAGAGAATGGCCAGCTGTCGCTGGAAAAACCGCGGGTTGCAATCTGTGACTGATAGTGTTATGCAGGATCAATTGAAACGCAACACTTCCATCACAGCTTTTGCTTGTTTTGTGCACAGCTTCTGCAGTTCCTGGAGGCCAGAGAGCAAAGCTTTGGAGATAATTATTTTTCAGCTCCTTCGCAGTAGTTGGATCACAGGTCAGAGTAGCTAAATGAAAAAGGAATCCTCTCACGAGTCACAGTTGTCTTGTTGAAGTTGCCATAGCTTTCTTCGACGTTGCGATGATAGTGTAGTCCACAGAAGCTCTCAGGAATCCAGGGCAGATCAGCTGATTGCAAGTGAATGCAAAGTATCCAGATTTCGAGCAGAAGAATGATACAGGAGGGACTCTCCAGCATGGAGACTCAAGAAATCCTCCATGGGTGGAAGCGGAGGTAGCTGCAATGGCACCACCAGGGACTGTACAGTTGCGCATGAGCGACCTGAGAAAACGATGGAGCTTTCGAGCAAACGGAACAAGAATGCCAGAGTGTCTTGATAAGTGCACTTTTGTCCCGATACTGAGTGCATGCACCAATTTCCGAGCGGTTGAAGGGGATAGCCATTTCCACAAGCAGATCATTCAAAGTGGTTTTGAGTCTGGATGTGTTTGTGGAGGAACTAGTTGCCTTGTGGAGATGTGTGCCAAATGTGGAAGCATGGAAATTGCTTGCAATGTTTCCGATAAAATCGCCTGCATGATGCAATATGGTCTCGTGGATGTGGAGATGGGAGAATGCATGGCAAAACGAATTCGTGGAATGCCCTGTGGTTTCTCGAGTGTCGCACAAGTGGATCCTGGGAATGCCGCAGGATATGTGCTGGCACTACTCAAACATCTATGCTGTGGCTTACAAGCGGGGATGTCAGTGCGAAGTTGCGAACGTTCAATGGCAGAGAAATGGAAGAGGTGTGAAGAAATAGCCAGGTCGCACCTGAATAGTCTGAGGTGCATACGTTTCGTCGTAGTTGATGGAGACCATCCTCAAACAGCTGAAATTCGTGCAGAACTAAAAAGAGATTGTAGCTGAAGGATGCAGGTCATATGCCAGATAAAATATTGGACTGCACGATGTAGAGGGAGAAGAAAAACTGTCGCACTTGTGTCACGATATCGAAATACTGGCAATTGAATTTGGAATACGGGGGGGTGGTGGGTATGCAGAGGAGATTGTCACACATCCAGCAAATTCATAGCAAAGATAGCTTGGAGAGCAAGCATAACTCTCTGCGACGCCAGTCCATTCCATCACTTTGTAGACGGTGTTTTTAACTGTGAAGATTAAAGGAGACGGCGAGCAGTTTGTCTTTTTCCAATGGACGATCGATCTCAATCTTCTTTCACTCGGAGAATGCGTCTTCATAAATGCACTCCGATATTCTTCAAACGTTCAGAGTGCATATGCTTGAATGAAAATACTATTCATGAGAAGCAAAGCATGAATGGAACAAATTGTAGAAGAATAGCTCTTGCAATCAGCAAATTTCTATGCTTTCACAGATGGTTTCAGGAAAAATAAAATCGGGGTAGCATCTAATCATGTTCCAGACTTTTGTGTTTGGTTTTGCATTCTGGAGTTCTCTTTGTTAAGTAATAAGAATGTCAGCAAAAGAGTGATTCTTTGACTTGATGTATGGCGATGAAGATGAATCTGCTGGCAGCAACCGTGGCATATTCGGTGACTCATCCCGTGATCACAATTGTGCTTTCAATTGTGCTTCCTCTTGCAATTTCCTTTGGATGGAACAGTTGCAATTGTTCTTCCAATTGTGCTTCCACTTGCAACTTTCTTGGATTGAACAGTAGGATTATCAAGGCCAGGGGCGGTTTCCGGTTCCGATCGGTTCTATTCTGGCGTGCGGTTACTCGCGCCCCCGCAAGGCCACGGCCGGTTACTAAACTGCCGTAGAAGGAAGCTGAAGAAAAGAGCAGAAGAAAAAGCAGTAGAAAGAAGAAACCCTTTGCGGTGCTTTTGTGTTGCGTGTTGTGGCGTACAAGCAACCACACAAGGAAGGGAAGCTCAAAGTTCAAAAGCTTTCGTCTTTCTGCTCGTTCTCCTTCTAAGAATCTATCAGGCTATAGGGAGTAGTATTGTGAGGTGAGGTTGGAAAGATAAGATTTAGCGGACCCGAGGCATCCGGGCAGGCTGGCACATCTCCTGAATCTAATAAGAGAATTCTAGGTAGGATTATACCATAGAGTTTTGCTGCATAGCAACGGCGACAGTTGAAAAATCGCGTGTTCTGCCGTGAGTTACGTGTAGCGGATCTGTCTGCACAGGGGATGAGATTGAATCTCAATTGCAATTTCCGCGCTCCGCAAAGGTCAATCCTTGTTGAAGCAGTTTTTCGTGAAACGGTCACTCCTTTCGGTGCGGAGACTGCTTCTCAATATTCCCTCAACGCGTGAACAGACGAAATTCGTGTTAGGAATGGAGCAGTACAGTGTGCAGGCTGTGAGGGAGGCGCTGAATGCGTCTCTGGCAGAGTATGAGCCGCTGATGCTGGTGGTTGCAGCTATGGCTACGTGCTTTCTGTTGTTCATTGTAACCTCGACCGTCAGTTCCGCGGTTCTCGTCTTGAGTGATCATGGTACTTCTCATTCTCCCTTTCTCTAGAGTGATAGAAATCAACCGCATCTTCTCCTCAGCTTAGGGAATAGATTTGTATTCGCAGGCTTCAAGGTACTACACTAAAAATTCAGAAATATTGATTTTAGGTTTGTTCACCTGCATATGCTTTATGCATGCAGAAACTTGATTTTCAATCTTATGTCTAGATCCTGCATTCCATCGCTGTGTCCTTAGCACACTAGAGGCCTTCTTCAATTCAGAGGTCAAGACTTGCAGGTGCTGCTGCTTCATCCCTCTTGTGTCAAAGAATTCCTTTTGTCTTGATCAAGCAAGTATGATTGAATGACTCTCTAGCTGATTGCCTTTGATATCTGGTTTTTTTCAGGACTGATAAGCACCCTCACAATGATTGCATTTCGTTTTATCAAGTAAGCCATCTCCCAACTATATCCTTTCTTTTCTCTACTTCCTGTCATCAACTTCTTTATATCTCCAAAATGAAAGAGCTTCCATCTGAAAACGTCTATGTTGATCGACTGCAGACTTATTCCTGGAGCTAATGACTACATAAAAAAAGAGCAAGCCAAGGTCAGATGGTTTCCTCTGCCTGCTCATGTATACAGCTTATTAACAGGCTCTAATTTTACCTACCATGTCTGTTTTTCCATCACTGCATGTGTGTATGCAAGTGTTATGTTGAGTCCAGCCTTGGTTGTACTCCATGATCAGAACCATGCCAAAGATTATCAAAACCACTTGTTGTGTTGCTGAGTCTCAGTCATACGGGTCAAATTCTACTATGTGCATTTAAAATTTGTATCCAGGCTCAATAAGCTGTCCAAGGTATTGGGGCACTTCTGAGCTCTTTGGCACTCTTTCTGCCCTGGTTACGTCTGTTGTATAGTGCACAATTCATCAGGCAGTATGTCATTTTGCTTTTCTTTCTAGTATCTAAGGCGGCTGCTTGTAGTAGTCTTTAACTAGGGTTCACATGAGCAATTCTCTGTGAACTCTGTGGTTAGTGTGCTTATTGCACTTGCCTTTGGAGATGAACAGGTGATAGACAAACTGCAATCTAGTGCAAAAGCTGAAAAGCTTTGCTGGGCATCAGAGCTGCCTGGTGAGGGACTAGGACCTCTGGTCCTTGAGCAGATGAAGGAGATTAAATCAAGAGACAAGCATTGGCAGGGCCACTGCTCTGGAGCAGTGTAGGTATTTCCCCCACAGATATCTGTCGATGTCTTTAATCTGCCTTTACAGCAAATGCAATTGGGTAGTTAGTCCTATACAGTGGAAAGAGTTTACCCAGTGATTGTGGTTCTGTAGGTATCCGTCTCTACTTTTGTTTTCTGTGTCCTTATGAGACCTATTGCTAGTCAGGATGACTCATAGAAAATTACACCCCAATTGAAGCAAATGTCTTCTATTTCTGCTGTTCAAGGAATGGCTACATTTCAAAATTGAAATTGTGAGGGGCATCATCAGATGAAGCTAAGACAGTTTTGTTTTTTGATATCCAGGTACATTGGGGGCAATGAGTCAGAAGGCCATTTTGCCTTGGTGAATGAAGCTTATTCTATGTATGTGTGACCATACTCTTGATAGTTTTGCAGTGTCAAAAAATTCTGGAACACTCTGTGATTGGCAAGCGCTTACGAGCATCACTTGGTCATGCAGATTCTCACATACAAACCCATTGCATCCTGATTTGTTTCCAAGCATAGCACGGTTTGAAGCAGAGGTGGTAGCTATGACAGCTGCAATGCTGGGGAGTAAATCAAAAAGCTCTGGAGGGCAGGTTTGTGGTAACATGACATCAGGTGGAACGGAGAGCATACTTATGGCTGTAAAGTCCACACGGGATTTCATGAGGGCTACCCGTGGCATCACTGCTCCTGAGATGTGAGATCCCAGACTTGACATCTTTATGGGCTGCTATTTAAACATGCAATTGGAATGAGATATCTGGTAGTCAGAGAAGATATAAACGAATTCAGATTTTGTGAGAATCTACTGTCAGAAGCAAGTGTTCTTATGATAGGGCTGCAAGGACTGTTTAAGCAACTATAAGACCTCATATGCACTGAGGTTGGGAATGATGAGAGCAAGGAGCAAATAGACAGCTGTTCAAGCAAAAATTTAGAAGGGCTGAGCTAAAATGATGGGAGGCATATGCTGGCCACAGCGAACCAGCAACCACCAGTGCACCATCCACTGGATGCCCATTATTACTCAGTTGTGGATGAACCTCAACTGAGTTAATATTTGGTTTCACCCTAGAAACCAATTCTGTAGAAAAATAGGTCTCATATATAGGTAGTTAGGTAGGAAAATAGATAACTACTAAGTAAGTAGTTGGTTTATACATAGGTATATCCCCTTTTTCTACCTGCCTACTAACAACCTGCTTATGGGTCATTAGTAGGTAGGTAGAAAATAAAGCAACTGAGCTAACCACCATGGTTTGCTAGGGAACTGGAACCCAACAGAAAACTGTTTTCTGACCAATTACAATTCATCCTTCATGGTGTACTGGTGGGCGCTGGTTCACTGTGGCCACATATGCTGGGAGGCAGACTAGTTACAGTGGCTGCTTGTCTGAGACTGATTGGAAATCATGCTAAGCAGTGTTAAGGTTCAAAAGGGAAGTCTTGTACTTAGGGTCTTACTGGATTGCAGTCCTTTTTGAAGGTTCAATGCTTATACTCTCATCTTCAGGACAATGAGTAGACATAGCATCTATCTCTTCTGCAAACCTTGTCCCAAATTCTTTACCCTGGGGAAACCATTTTGTCAGGCTGACCATGAAGTGACTTCTTGTTTGTAGGATCATACCTGAGAGTGCCCACTCAGCATATGACAAGGCTGCACAGTACTTTGAGATCAAATTACGACGTGCTCCTGTGACTTCTGATTTCCATGCAGATGTGAAGGCCATCAAACGCCTTATCAACAAGAACACAATCATGGTCTGCCAGTAAAATAGGGTTCTGAATAGAATGCAAGACATCTTTGGGCACTAGTTGTTTGGTTCTTTAGTACTGGTTGTTACTGGTTTGATGATGAAGATTATTAGTACAGTCATGGTTTCTTGCATGTATCATGCTGTGATTGTAGTACAAATTTTTGCTTGTGGCCATCTGCAGTGTCATTTGCAACACAAATTTTGCATTCTTCTTTTAGGTTTTCCCACTCAGGATTAGAAATATGAGCATTCAAAGTTTAAAAGTGCGATGGGTGTTCATGTCCTGTGTGTAGATTGTAGGCTCTGCGCCAGGCTTTCCACATGGTATTATTGATCCAATTGAGGTAACACAATCTTTGCATCAGCACCTTGGAATTGTCTGGTACTCTGTAGTTGCAGAAAGGGAATTTATGCATATGTTTGACTGTAAGTGATACCCAGTTTGGGGTGTGCCCATGTTTTATTCAAGCATGGGAGTATGCAGTGGGTTCCCATTTGGTGCTGTCTTTCCTTGGGCTTCCAGTTTGTTGATAGAATCTAGTGAGTTTCATTGACATTTGGCATCATTGGGAACCATCAATCATCGTGGCTAAATTTAACATCAAAGGCAGTCACATTCTATTCAAGGGGGTTTGAAGAACAATTGTTATTTGAAAAGTACAAGTCCATGTCCTTGGCTCTTTTTCAATCAATGAATCTTGACCGAATACCAGGGCCCGCCTGTCTGCATAATTTTTCTTATCATTTGTGCTTAGTTGGTGAGTGAAGCTTGAGGAATGTAGATTGTCAAATGCAGAATGCTTTCTTGACAGGAAGAAATAACTGATAGATGAATGTGTGTGTAGGAAATAGCTGCATTGGCTTTGCAATTTGGAATCTGTATGCATGTCGACCTTTGTCTAGGAGGATTTGTCCTTCCTTTTGCTCAGAAACTTGGGTAAGCTTCACCTAACCTAATTCATTCAGTGAGGATGATTAGATTCTGAGTTGGAAATGTGAAAGATGGAAATACCTCCATTAACATCTCCACCAACATTGACATTTTCCTTGTGCCAGTGTTGTATAGAATAGCTAGTGTGCCCCACAATGGTACACACATATTGATGTGAAATGCCCCACTGATGCTTTCATATTACAATGCTCAGTCTAATATATTCTGAATTGATTTGTTCAGTCTGTGACTGTACCATATGCACTTACATGTATTTGCACAGCGAGTTGCAGAACTATATTAGAACCATGTTATGCTGCACTCACTGAATGCAATAGTTTATACCTTCGTGTGGAAGTGCTGCCAGCATCTTTCCTCTGGTACAGTCCATATGTTAGGATTAGAATTTTGACTGCAAGTGAAAATGTGATTATACTAACCATGGTCTGTCTCATGTTGTAGGTATCCAATACCACCCTTTGACTTTCAGGTCCCAGGAGTTACTTCCATTTCAGTGGACGTACACAAATATGGCCTTGCTCCGAAAGGCACAAGTACTGTGCTCTATCGCAATCATGAGCTTCGACAGGTTTGTGCCCTGCTCTTTAGCATTGAACTTTTTCTGACTCTGATTTGTAGTTCTCCTGATCTGCTCTTTGAGCTAACCACAGAAGCTGTTCGTTTGCTGGCTTTCTCATTGCATCCTTCAATTGTGGGGTAAAATTTTCCCTCTTCAAGCTTTGGTTGTATTTTGGTCCTTGGACTTCTCTTGAGCAAACCCTAAAGTTCTACATAGCTCTTGTGATTTTGTTCTTCTCAGAAAGGTATTTTTCCACATGGGTGCAGAAAGGACCCTCCATAGGTCTGAGGTACTATAATGGCCATGGTTGGGATCCATTAGTAACACTGGAATGTAAATGTCATGATTGTTGAAAAGATTAAGAGAGGCTTGGGTCATATGTGTTCAGAGGTTTTATGAATTATCATGGCAAAACCATGAAAACTCAGAATCAAAAGAATTCATAGTTCTCACTTTCTTGTCTGCTGCACATCAGAGAATGTATTGAGAACCCAAATAGGAGACTATCCAGGAAGCATACATTCTTTCTGTAATATTTCCAAGTTGCAATTTTTTTGAAGTGCTTGCAATTCACCCAACAGCATGGCCAAGTCTTCCCATTTCCTCCAGAAATGCAACAGAAACTCAGGATGCAGTTGTATAATTTTTTGACCCTGCTTTGAGCAGATTATTAAAAAGAAAGGAAAAGGGGAGGCACTTAGATTGCCAACTAAGCATGACTGAGCAGCTTTTCAACCTCTAGCCCTACTGCTTCCATTTCAGAGGTGGTCCCTCTCTAATCGTTGTAATGGGGTAAATGTGGTTGTGGACCACCCGTGATGTTATCTGATTTCCTAAGAGAGGCAATAGATCCTTCAGTATTGTAAGCTGCTGCAATCTCACTGTCTTAAAAATTGGAAGGAAACTGATGAAATTGATGTGATGTCCCAACAATGCTGGGTGCCTGGGTGTTTCACATGGATCTATGATCGGCACAGTTCCAGTTTGTAGCTGGTAAGCACTCACATCTGTGTTGCCCATAAGCACTCGATTGCTTGGATCCTGTGTGCAATCAAGTAATATTGCCATGAAAACTGAACTTGTTATCAGATAAAGTGACCTGCTAGAACCATTTTCAAAGCATAGAAACAAAAGCAGTGGGTACCAATAGGTCTATTATGCCAGGAAGCTACAAGTACAGTGACACATTCAAGTTTGAGTCTGATCTCAAGGTGGAGAACAACATTTCTTCTCTCCACTGAGTTTGGTCACCAGATTAGGGCTCTTGCCATACACATATCTGGATCATAATCTTTGTGCTTCCAGCTTGAGATCCCAAGGTTCTATTGTGCTAGAATTTTCCTGACTATGAAAAAATGTTGGATGCATCTTTGTTCTACCACAGTGACAGAATGGTCAGGGGGGCTGTATATTTCACCTTCAATGGCTGGAAGCAGATCAGGTGGTTTAATTGCAGGAGCTTGGGCTGCAATGATATCTTTAGGAGAAAATGGTGTGTTCACTGGTTATCCTGAAGATATTGATGCACTGTGTTTAGAAGGCTTTGGTGTTAGAGAAGTATGCTTTACACTTTGTGCTGGTCCTTGAGCATAAACAGCCTCTTAAACATTGCGTAAGACTCTGTGCAAGTCAAGGAGTTTGAATTTTCCAGCAACTTCTCTCTGAAAATTGATTATATTAGTGCTGAATGGAGGGATTTTGGCTGGGATAAAATGATTTTTGATCTGGGGTTTGGCTCAGGCTACATTGAGATTGTCAGAAAGTTGATGGAGACCTCAAAAAAAATCGAAGCAGGGTACCCTTGAATACTCTTCCACTTGTCATGTTAATGTCTCTGATTGAATTCTGGGATATATTGCTACCACAAGAAGCAGTTGTTATTGATTTATTTGATGGCATCAATCCAATGTAGGTCCAGCTACTCCCAAGACCAATTTACTGTCAGTTGGCTTTGCTCATAGTTCTATGCTGGATGGTGCAGAATTAAGAAGATTGAAGGACTGTATGTTCTGGGAAAACCAGAAATGACAGTAATTGCATTTGGATCAAGAGACATTGATATTTACAAAATAAATGATGTTATGGCATCAAAGGGTTGGAGTCTCAATGCATTGCACAAACCAAGCAGGTAACTTGTTATTTGGGCAAACATCTAATGATCCATTTACCTTATTGGCTATTACTTCGGTAAGGAGAAGGGTGGTGATGATAGATAGCTGACAGAAAGTCCCTTAGAGCATAAACCTTTGCTTAAGCTTCACCTTAATGTTCAGTATCTATTTCATATTTCTTGTACCTCTCTTACCAAAGATGAAGGCAGCTGGAATCAATGTCCCCCTCAAAGAAGCTGAAGCAAGGAGGCAATCCAGATGGCCCATTCACACCACTGTTGTCTCATTCCAGATTATGAACCTAAGAAAGGGCAAGAGTGCCAGGAAGCTGATGTGATTGTATTATAGAGTTGTGGAATGTGGGAAGGGTCAGCTGCTAAAATTCATGTTGTCTGTCTGTTTCTGGGGCAGTGTGCACATTTGTGTCACTCTACAGCACGTGGATATTGTCGATGATTTTCTTGATGACCTTGCAGCAGCTGTCACAACAGTGAGCCTCTTTATTTTCGACTCCCTTTTTTATCCTCTTTGTTCTGCTGTCATATTCTATGTTCTCCCTGTATTTGGAGCTGATGAATCAGTGGGGAGTAATGTCCGCTAGTCACTGTCATGCATGATGAAGGTGAGGTCTGGTACTTTGTGAGCCACAGTCACAAGGTCATGACTGCACTCATTCTTGTTGTGTTCATGTTGGTTTTGCTGGAACTGACTTAATTGTTACTTTCAAACTGTTACTAGGGAGTTTGCTCTGCAATCTCATAGACATGTGTTTGGAAAGACTGGGGAGCCCCCAGATTCCCATTCTTTAGTTGAGCAGTTGATCTTGTGACCCCATGATAGATGGGTTGATTACACTACATGTATCTTGGGATTTGAACTCTCAACTACTTGCAGTGTCACCATACACACCTAATGATTGCCTTTTGTGCTTGGTGATCTATAACATGGGCTGTTGGAAAATTGACAGGTGCGTGAAAACCCTGGAAAGTTTGAGGATGGTATGGCACCTATCTATGGGGCTGCAGCCAAGATGCCAGATAGAGGCACTGTCCGTGACATATTGGTGGCATACATGGATAGTACCTGTTAGGAGTTTCCTAGGAAAGATTCATGATAAGTTTCATGAATGCTTTTCTTTCTTGGAGTAAAATTCATTGGTTGCTGCTATTTTCTGTGTGTTTGTCTCTTGAAATGGAGAGATATTTCAACTGTGTCCAATAATGAGGCTATTGTAGCCCAATCTTCAAAGATTATTTTCTCTTGGCGACCTATTTGTGTAATGTCTACATCCATGTGTTTTTGTTGCAACAGTGCAGAAGCTCTCTGCACTTGGCACTAGTAATCTCTGTTTGGGTTTCCCTTTCTTGTCACTATCTTCATAAGGAGTTTGGGACTTGAACTGTTGGAAGAGGGTTCTTCACCAACCTTACTGCAATTGTTCATTTAGTAAGTTTTCCTATTAAGGATCTCTTCTCCAAATGGATTCTATTCAGATACATTCCTGAGATTGCAATGCCTGTAACACAGGCACACTGCCAATCCACTCAGAGAAGATAACCTAAAATGAAGCTGTGTTTGCCCTGTCTTAACTTATTCTGTCTAGCTTTCAAATTTTCCAACTCAATTTCCATATTCATCCATGGGAGCTGATCAATCTTGGCAGGTGACTAACATCCCCATCTGTCTGATACCAGTGATCAGTGACCTTCAGGATACACAAACTCCTATTTGTTTGCCTGCCACTTTGCAGTGGCTAATGTTCCATATTTTGAGATAGCTAATCTGGTTAGAACTTGTGAGAAACATATGACTTGAGAGTGTGCAGTGATAGTTTTAGAAGAGAAATGCACATGATCGTTACAAAACATACCTTATTTTTGGCATCACACAAGGCCATAAAGGCTTTAAGTGGCCAAAAACATCTCCCACACACTAATACTTAAATCGTAAACCAGACGACATAAATGATTTTATTTCGTTTTTGGTTTCAAAATATGTTTTGTCATTATTGCAAAAATTAGTTCATGTTTGAAGCATACCTTTTTGTAATACAAAAGGGTTAAAGACATGTCATATGAAAGGTGTCAAAAAAACCTTTAACTTTAGCATTTTAAATTTGAACTTCTAGATTAATCATTTTTTAAAATTGCTAAATTTTTAAATAGGAAATAAGGATTTTGCAACATAAGAAAACTTTCATATCAAGCTTGTTGTCCCAAATTTGCCATTTGTTTTTAATGAAATGGAATTTAGTTTGCCAATTCTGGAATCCTCATAGTCTCTTGAATGCCAACCCCCAAGGTAGTTTCACATCTTTCATATCCACAATCAATTACTTTGCCCTAAGATCAATTTAATCATTAAACACTCTTTAAATAATGAAATGAATTTTCATTAAATATGAAGTTGAAATGTGGAAAACCATAATTTTTATCACAATGTGTTCCAATCTGAATAATTTCACTCCTCGTATGACAATATAATAATAGACCATGAAAAACAAAAGTTGAAATTAAAAGAGAAATTAATTTTATGAAAAATAATAATTATTCATCTTGTCAATGTGGAAACTAAACCTAGGCTATAATATTGGAAGAATAACCATTAACACTAGAGTCAATGATCTATATATTTTGAATTAAATAATTGATTTATCAAACATGAAACTCAAAACAAACGATGAAGGAAAGAAAAGAGATAAAATTATAGCTGAGAATGGGTCACCACTATTGTATTTTATACTATGTTAGGAAACCCTACTTAATTTCTCGTGTCATGTACATTGTAAGCTACATGTTGGCTGATGCAAGATTGTAATTCTGATTGTGCATGATCTCACAAGTGGAACACATGCAATGAATCTACTATTATGGAGCTACAAAGGTGCTTCTATTGACAACAATAGTACAAAACAATATTATGGCCCATCTTCCATGCATTGCTTTAGAATAAACTACAATTAACCCCTTACAGAGGAAATGAACATTTACATCCATTTGCCAAAATTTACAAAATTGTCATTTATGGAAGACATCACTTTTTATAAATAAATTGACATTGAATGTGCCCAATGTAGACAATTGCTTTGTGCAAAAAGTTTGACATTAAATATAAAAGTTTGTTATTTTAAAGGTGGAATTTACCCATGACCTTTGGATTAAAATGAGTGAAAAAGATTTCCCATACCCCACTTGGCCATTCACTTACTTATCTCCTCAAGAAAAAGGTCATTTTTCACTTTTTTTCAAAGGTGTCTATTAGAGCTAGTGATCACCTTCACAAAGAAAATTAGTCAAAATTATCACCATTTTTCCTCTTTCAAGTGTTATGACCTATGTTGGGTTGGTATATAGTTCAACCCCCAAAATCAATAAAATTGGTATCAAATGTTCAAATATTCCCCTTATACCATTATACCCTCATATCAAATTTGAAATTTTTTGTTGGATATCATACTAGCTTGATAATAAGATTTTTAAATATCAATTTAATATTCAATATTAAGTATCCATTGTTCCTTTTCCCCCTACTACCAATCCTTAATCATCATCTTGTATGGATATTCAAATATTTGTAAAAACTTGGGAAAGATATGGTGGCTTTTTTGAAAGGGGTTTTTTTTTGTGAATTAGTGCCTTGTTTTGCTTTAATGATGATGTGATGCAACTACTACAACAAAAGCATATGTATTGTATAAGTCCTTAAACTTTGAACCTTCAAGTTGGTTCTTTTGTGTTTTATGTTATTTCTATCTATGTTACATGTTATTCAATCAACATATGTAGAGAGCATGTTAAGTTATGTAATAATCTTTTTGGTTGTCATTTGATGGTTGATTTTGTTATTGTGGGCCTCTCTTGTTATTGTGGTGGTCATTGCAATAATATGCTAAAGTGAAGCTTCTATTTTTGGGAATGTTCAAAGGTTCAAAGTTCATAAAGGTTTAGGGTTTCAAGCTCTTGGATATGTGATATGAATTTTAGTACATTCCCAAATTGCAATTTTCTAGAACTTTGTTAGGGAGGGGGAAGCAAAAGAACTTACTAGCATTATGATGAACAACTTAGTGGAACAAAAGCTATACACTATGGACAAACCACATGTCATAAAGAAAGTGAATGAAAAGATCATTGCAAAACATGAGACCATTTGGAAGGTGCAATTTCAAAAGCTGAAAAAGAACTAAAAGATTTTGGTTCCTTGTCATCACAACACACTTTCTTGGGCTTTGTCTATGTTCAATGGTCTTAATTTCACATGGTTAACATTTAAGTTAATCAAAGTATGAAGTGCATCTTGTGCCACCCATATTAAACATTTGTTAATGACAACTAAACATAATTTTAAAAAGGTAGTTGTTTTTTACAATCCTTTACATGTCAATAATATTTTTTGCCCTAGTTTGTTATAAACAAAACTTAAAAGTGATTAAAGAATTTAAACATGTTTGACAAAAGAATGAAAAAGGTGAAAACATTTTTTCCTACTATAATCACTTAATTGTTTTCTAACCTTAACCCATATAAATGTTATAATTTCAAAAAGGCTTGTCATAGTGTGGGAGGGCCTACTCCCATTTGAAAACATGACTCCCTAACATAAACTCCTTATTTATTATGTTGATTAATGCCTTAGCAACATGGCATTACCCTTTAGATTTTGAGCTTCACCCTTTGTTTGCACAGTGTAATGCCTTGCTACCAAAACATTACCTTACATTTAATGAATTGGGTTAGGAACAATTTATAAAGGATTTATTTATGTTCATTGCAAAAATGTACTTGCTAACGTCATTTGTTGAAAATTCGTGGTTGGAGGATCGTGTGATGCAACAATGCATGATAGAATGAACTTTCCATCCCGTAAATTACTTGTTCAAGAACACATCCCCAACATGTTAACTAAATTGATACAGTGGCATGTGCTCCAAACCATTGCACATTGTGCAACTATCATTGCCTTTTTTTACTGTCAAATGTCTAAAATAAGATATGATACATTTGTGGTAGTGACATTCATTTTATCAATGAAGATTGGGTGCTTAATCACATTACAAGCTTTGAAGCTCCTAACATTTCTAACATGGATTGAACAAGTTGATTATTTATTGGTTAAGTGTCAACTCACCAACAATATTATCACTTACATCGAGAACAATGACGCAAACTTCAACCCTTACTATTGTTTGTTGCTTTAACCTCTATTGTGTTTTTGCACATTGTTACAACCTCTTTCACCTTTCAATGAACCCTATTTTGAACATTTGATGTCCAAGGCATGTCACTATGCCACAAATGACAATAAGATTAAAATTAGGATGAAGCAAGTTAGTTTGTTGAAGTTGAATATCCCTTATAAAAAATAATTACGTAGACAAAATAATATAACAATGGTAGGCAAGATTGAGAATTAGTTTGAAAAGAGGTTGGCTTGAAGGTTCAAAAATTTAAAAAAACCTATCAAAACCAAGTTTAATTCCAAAGTTGTTTTGTTTCAAAAGGCATTGAAATTTGTTGCAACCATTAACCTTTCTTATAATTGATATTACATTTCTAGGTTATATGTTTGAACATCTTCATGCTTCACATGGGTAATTACAATAGTTATCATTCAAACCTTAAGTCATGTGGTGTAATGTATTATGAACCAAACTAGGAGGTATTGGTTGCTTTCTAATGTTTTATTTGTCGTTTTTTCCATTTGTACCAAATTGTGGGTTGAGTACTAAATTCAAACAACTGCAAACCCACCTTTAATATGCGGGGAACTTGACCAATAGTGGGAAAATTGTAAGTTAAAATGGGCCTTGAGGTCATCAACATGTTGGAACCTTTTTTTGGAATTTGCAATCACTTTTATTTAAGGAAGTCACTTCCATTTTATTCCAAATGGTGTGCAAAAACATATAGGGTTCAACTTAATGAAAAAAACATAATTTATAATTTACTTAAATGTAAATAATGTGCTTACAATCAATTATAAAATTATATAGAATTTATTTAATGTACTTTGAAATATATCAAAAATATACTTAAAAATACAATTATTTCATAACAAATTAAGAACTTTTTTTTTTATCAAGTGTTTCTTAAAATATACAAGGAGTGACCTCCCCTTACACTTTCAACCTTGTGTTGCACATTGTATGTTTGCCTCCAACTCAATATGTATTTTGAAAGCTTTTAATATGTCATGGAATATGTAGGTGAATATTAAACAAAACAAAATGTAGAAAAGTATGATGAACAAGTTCTACTGTGCTTCTCAATGAAGGTGGTCAAACATATTAACATTCAATGTATGGCATGCTTTAAATCCTTTCAACTTCTAACATTGATGACTCCTCGTGGGGACTTGAACCTTCACTAAAAAAATGAGGTTTATTGAAATTAAGTTGTCATTGTATTGGTGAATTTTTGTGAATGAAATGATCTAAAATCACCCTAGAAATGATGGAAAAATGTATGAAAAACATTTCCCCAATATTGCATTGATTTTTGCTTGGTATTTTTGGGTATTTTAGGATTTCAAATTGAAACAAAAAGGATTTTTAACATCATTAAAATATCAACAAGTTTGCCACAACATTGGTTGGGAATGTAGAACTTGGACAAGTTAGTGATTATCTTGAAAATTTGGCCAAACAATATGAGGATGGGATGTATTATTGCTTTTAAGGGGATGTAAGAATTATTTGATTATGAGGACTTACTTGATGATTGCGAGAAAGAGTTTGAAAAGGTTGAATATTTTGGGGATGATTCTCAAAACCCTTGTAAAAGTTTCTAGTGCTTGGGATTCTACCATAGTTGAAATGTTTAAATTCATGTGTGTGATTATAATAGACATTAGGTGCAAGGATTGAAAAAGCAAAGACTTAAAAAAAATTGTATTTGAGTTGTTGCTTATACTTCTAGTTGGATATGTTGTCATTTTTACAAATACTAAAATTGTTTGGAGATTAAGTGTAAGGATGGAGAAAACAAAGATGGTTTAAGTACTAAATTTTTTAGTTTAAAAACTAACTTCTTAAAAGAGAATTTGTACTTCAATTTTTACATCTAAAATACTACAAAAAAAACAAGTTGAATTTTTTTTAATTATAACAACAATCTATTATTTACATACAGAATTCTGGCCAAAATATCACATAA
>Ga0209208_10004900_pt1 | contig 18814 bp, 16 predicted proteins | sample S1TSphfallax_3_FD_187694 | JGI IMG/M metagenome (GOLD analysis project Ga0209208, IMG submission 187694) | Host-associated microbial communities from peat moss isolated from Minnesota, USA - S1T2_Fd - Sphagnum fallax MG (SPAdes) (version 2) | ecosystem: Host-associated > Plants > Peat moss >... | reverse complement strand
TGCTCTTAGTAGTCCCCCACCTATTTGCAGTTCCAGTTTCAGTTTTATGGGTGGGGTTGCAAAAAAGTAATTAACTAAACTTGGATGTGAAAAATATATTTGCAAGGTCAAATAATGAGGACTAATGCAGATGCTCTAATAGGAGACATAGGAATTGTGGGGGAGGGGGGGGGAGGACTGACTAAATGTGTGCGGCTTGTTTGTTGGTGGAATTATGTAGCCAAGTGACCAAAATAGCTTTGGTTATTTGTAACATGACAAATGGGTGGAGTGCATGCAAGTAATGCTAATTCACTCATCTTCAACTTTGCAAAGTCAAGTATGACAAGATTGGATAAACGTGAGAGATCGGTTGTTGTGATAACATGAATACTTTCTCACACTTTGTTTTTTTATATCAACATTAGTTTTTTTGTCAAATTTGACAACATTTAGTGGACTTTGGCTTAACTAATAATAAGGACTTCAAGAAAAAAATGTCCAAGTGTGGTTCAGTTCGCTATTTGGAGTGCTAGGGGGGCAATAGGAAAAACATATCCATGACAAAATGAAGATGTAAACAGAAATCATGGAAAAAAAATTGTCCATATGGTTGACATTTCCTGCCAAAGAAAAAGTCACAATAATAGCACATTATTACTTGTCAACACCGCATTCTCAAATTTAGTGATTACAAAATTTGTTTATCAAGGTGAAACCAAATTTAACTCACTCGAGGTTCATTCTCATGTTTGGCAATAATTAAATTTTTATTTGAATTCTTTAATTTTTGGAAAATATTATCTGTTTGTAATGCTGAAATTTAAGGAAATTACAAAGGAAGGAAATTTTTTTAAAAATAAAAATAAAATTGGTCTCATTATGTTAGAGGTTTAGAACCTATGGACCTACCAAAAAAGCTACCTCTATTTATGGTCAAATTTTCATAAAATTGTTATTTTGATTGTCAAAGTGAAATTGGAAAAATAAAATAATTATTCCACAACCAATTGGCAAACATGAAAAGATACTAAGCTATCTAAATGGAGCTATTTTTAGGCAAATCTAAACCCATCACTCTAAGATAATTTATAATCAAATTTAATGTTCATAATTTGTGATTTCTATTCTAAAATTATTACTAAATATATTCATAGTAATTTTATTGTAACTACATTATTTGATGTAATTACAGTAATTACTTTGATTACACTAAGTTATTGTATTTGATACTCATAATCACTTATTTCAGTTAAAAGCATTAGTATAACATAAATTTCCTCTAATTATTAATATTATTCAGTAATTCAAATTAATTACTGTAAATGCATTCTGTCTATTTTATTGATAATTAATTATAAAAGTGGAATAGTTTATAATAAAGTTAAAATATTCATAGCTTATAACTTATAATTTCTAGGTTACAAAATTATTTAAAAATGTTATAGCAATTTTAATGGAATTTGAATGATTAATGTAATTACTGTAATACTAGGATTATATTATAGCAAATTAAATATTCATTTATATTAAAAATTATTGAAAAATTATTAATTTTTTAAAAATTGAAGTTAGAATAATTGAATTTAGATAAGTTATTCTATATATAACCAATAAAAAAATTATTTAAGAAAATAAATACTATTATAACATAAAAATTTACACTAATATTTAATATTTTGAGTAATAATTTTTTTATTATAATAGTGAAACAGTTTTACTTACAGTAATTACATATTATTCTATAATTTATAATTAGAATTTGTATCTCAAAAATAACAATCTTCATATAATTGAAGAAATTGATGTAATTATTGTATATAAAAGAATTTAAGCACAATAAAATAATTGCAAATATTATTTATAATTGCGTATTTGCAATAAATAATTATTTAAATATACAATCAACAATTTTTGACAACATTATAAAAATTTTGAGTAAATTTTATTGTAATTAAAAATATGTAAGTTCTATAGATTGTTTTATTTATTATTATTAATTACTTATATTGGGGTAGTAACTATTATTACAACTTAAAAGTTTATAGAAAGTGTTGTTGGTGTTTGTAAAGTATAATTTTTCTTTTTATTTACAGTAATTGCAGAAATTAATATGAAACATTTATTTCTAATAGTTATAAGAAACCAAATAATAATGTGAAATAATAATGAAATAGCTAGTTTAGGCTAACTATTAGATAACATTAGTAATAATAATATTATATAATATTATTATAATATTATACAAAGTGTACGACTAAGTGTATCATGAAGTGTATCGTACGTATTTCCCGTAGAGATAACAGTACGTATTTGAACTGGGTGCGCTCGCTACGGCTACAAGCATCGTCGTCGTTGCGTTTATAACCAGAGGTCGCTCGCACAAGTCCCTTCTATGCACTTGGAATCTTGTTTCTTTCTGGTCCGCTTCTACTCACCAGCCCCCGCCCCCCCGCTTTTCTCTGTCTCTCTCACGCGCCATCGCTTCAACATGGAAGAAGTTTGTGATACGGTTTCTTCTGATGGCCCAATCTCTCTTGCTTGTGTTATGAATAAACGGAACGAAAATTCCCTATTCCTCTCTTGAGTCTAGCCGTGAAGAAAGAATTTTTAAAGAAGTGGAGAGAAAGGAACCACCAGTGAAGTATAAGTGTGGAAGAAAGAGGAAATAAGAAGAAGAGTGAATGAAACGCGTAAGTCGATGATGATGATGAGAGGAGGACTTTCGCAGAAGAACAAGGAAAATGACGGCCTTGAGAAGTTGGAATTTTGTGAGCTTGTTGGCGAAGTGAGGGATTTGAGAGAGAGAGAGAGAGAGATCTGATGATGTTTGTGTGTGATTGCTGAAGAGGTGTGGCTTCTGGGGTTTTCTTTGAGAGAGAGAAGGGGATTAGGGTTTGGTACATGATGATGTGTGAAGGAAGAAGAAGAAGAAGAAAGCGAGGAGGAAAGAATGAGAGAGGGGGAGGGTCGATTGATGCGATGCGATGCAGATTTGATGGCGTGTTTTGTGAGATGAATCTTCGGAAGGAATGACAGAGATCCGATCACTTCCTTTGATGGCTTTGTGGGAGAGATTTGCGGGAACAACGGCAAGACCAGAAACAACGCATGGATTGTACCTACTCTGAAGGGACGAAGAAGAGATAAGGAGGAGTCGAGGGTTTGCAAGTATACCTACTGCATGCAATTGGATTGCTGTGGCGACGGGCGTGAAGTGAAAAGGTGCGTTTGAAATCTGTGTATGGCATCATACCGAAAACCCGCACCTTTCAACAAGCGCAGGAGACACGTGATGGCCCAGATGAATCCGCCGTCCGGCCCTTCGAGCTTGTCATGGGGAAAGGAGCTGGTGAACCTGGCGCAGCAGGTGATGGCGTGCGAGAGGTCAGAGGTTTGTCAGAAACGGAACGGAACAAACCTTAGTCGAAGAATCAAGCTTCTGTCTCCGCTGCTGGAAGAGATTAGGGATGCTGCTGCATACCCTCATCATCATCCTTTGCCTCCGTCTGCTGTGATGGCCTTCCGTGAATTGAATCTCATCATGCAAAGCTGCAAGATCCTGTTAGATGAATGCCGGGAGAGAAGCTGCTTCTGTTTGTTGAGGAATATGGGTTCCCTGTCTGAGGATTTCTACAAGCTAACTAAGAAGTTGGCTAGGGCATTGGAATCTCTTCCCTTGGAGCTCTTGGATCTTTCTGATGAGATTAGGGAGCAGGTAGAGCTCGTGCGCTTGCAAGTGCAAAGAGCACAGCTACATGTGGATCCTGCAGATGAGCTCTTGTATAACAAGGTGGTTGACATCCTGAATCATGTGGAGAAGAAGGAGATTCCGGATTTCTGTGAGCTTCAGCAGCTGTTTCAAACACTTCATCTTAATAGTGCTGTGGATTGTGAGAGGGAGATACAGAAGCTGGAGGATGAATTGACCACTGATTCTTCTGATGACAATGAAATTATGCCTATTCCTAGCTTGATCAGCTTCGTGCGTTATGGTAAGTGTGTTCTCTACGGAGTGATGACACAGACGGAAAGCGCTGAAAGCTGGTCCTGTGAGTCTGGAAACTCATCTGTGGTTGATGCAGCAGAGGAGCTTTCTTCAAGTGGCAGAGAAGAAGGCTCCAGTAATCCTCCAGATGAGTTTCGGTGTCCCATCAGCCTTGATCTCATGAGAGATCCTGTCATTGTTGCCAGCGGGCAGACATATGACAGAGCATCCATTGCAACATGGATAGATGCAGGAAACCTGACATGTCCCAAGAGTGGACAGAAGCTTTTGCATTTGAGCTTGACCCCAAATTATGCTCTCAGGAGTCTCATCAGCCAATGGTGTGAAGAGCATCACATACCATTTGACAAGCAAGACAAAGGGGGCAAGAAGGGAAGCAGCATGGAGCACATAGCAACTACGAAAGCCGCTTTGGAGGCAACAAAGATGACAGCATCATTCCTTGTTGAAAAACTTGCAACTAGCTCCTCTGAGGTTCAGAGACAGGCGGCATATGAGCTCAGGCTACTTGCAAAATGCAGTATGGACAATCGTATGTGTATTGCAGATGCAGGAGCAATTCCTTTACTTGTATCGCTCCTCTCCTCAAAGGATTCCAGGACTCAAGAGAATGCAGTTACTGCACTTCTGAATCTGTCCATCTTTGACAAGAACAAGGGTCTAATCATAGAGGCAGAGGCTTTGGATCCTATCATTGAGGTTTTGAGATCTGCTATGAGCATGGAGGCAAGGGAGAATGCAGCTGCCACACTCTTCAGCCTGTCAGTTGTGGATGATTACAAGCTCCAGATTGGCAGCAAGCCTATGGCGATTGATGCATTAGTAGTGCTATTACACGATGGTACTCCTTGGAGGGGGAAGAAGGATGCAGCAACTGCATTGTTCAATCTTGCAGTCCACCCTGCCAATAAGCCCAAGATAGTGGCCGCTGGAGCTGTGCCAATTTTAATCTCTCTCCTACAAGATGAGGAAGCAGGGACTACAGATGATGCATTACCAGTCCTTGCACTCATTGCTGGATGTCCAGAGGGCCTTGAAGCTATCAACATGGAGGCAGCTGCAATCCCAGTGCTGGTAAGGCATTTACGGTCAGGGTCTCCCAAGGGAAAGGAGAATGCCATAGTGGTTTTGTATGCATTGTGCAAAAGTGGGGGAGATGAAGTTGTTTCCAGTTTGTTGCAGGTTACGGTTACTGTTCCTTCATTGTACTCCTTGTTAACAGTGGGGACACCCCGGGCCAAACGAAGGGCTGCCTCCCTCCTGAAACTTCTCCATAAGTTGCAGCTGTTGGCTCATAGTACCACCAGCAATTTCTTTACCACCACTGACACAAGCACCAGCATGTTTTCATAGTATAAATGCCACAGACAAGTTTTCAAGAATGTGCAAGGCACAATCGGCTGGTGGGTTTTGCTTGTTCCCTGCAACAATGTTTGCATCACACAGGGTTCAGTCCTCTAGTGTATTTGTTGTACAATAGTGATGGGATTACATTTGTATTTTCAAGACAAGGTAATAAAGAAGATCTTGTAAGGGATTTTGATTATGTTGTTAATATTTTGGAACTTCTATCCTGGTGGTCAGTAAAGATGGAGCTGCTATGCCCTCTGTGTTGTTACAAATTATCAGATTGGTTGCCATCATGGTGAATGGAATTTTGGAACTGCAGATGAAGGCATATGTGTGAAGAAACTGGGAGCATTTTCTCTCCATTATCATCTTCTACATCTTCCCCTACTCTTGTTGAGAAGAAGAATCTGTTTCTTTGTCCTCTGTTTCATCATTCATACAAGTCTCAGCCAAACCTAGGAATTACCCTGGCTGCAGGTGCTGCAGATGATGGCCTTGCATCTGGGAAAGCCTTTGTCCACTGTGCTTGTGATGAAGCCTCACTACTTCACCTTGATAACTCAACTATTCTCTTGCTTCACAAACTCCCATGACTTGATACAAGAGCTCACCAATATTTGGTGGATGGTTTCTACACAGGTCGATACTTGTCTTGAATCTCAAGGGACTGTCTTTGTCCTCTCTAATGCTCCTGACTTCATCTTTCCGATGTGCCAATACCTGCCTTGAAAGTTCAAAGAATTGAGTCCTTGTCCTCTCTAACCCTCTCGACTTCATCTTTCCACAATGGTTTTGTCATCACTTTCTGCTTCCTTGAACCACATTAGCACATTTCCATGGTTGCATGTTGCCAAGCAATGGTCAAGGAAGGAGGCACAAAGAGGTGAGAAAGAGAGAGTAAAGTAGCAAAGATATGCACAAAAAGCAAGCCCTACTAGCAGAGAGCGCAAAAGAGCAAACTAAAGTGTGGAGTATGTAACTTGTTTCAGACTAACCATGGATGGCACGATCTCTCATGCAGGCAAGATGCTCATAAAACTTACCTAATTCTTAAAGGGAAAAGTTGATTAGGTCATTTACAAACCATTAAGCTATTGCCCAAGCACATTTGTGGATAACATTAATGGACATGAAAAATGGCATTGAATTTGCAAAGCATACAGTAGTATAGTATCTAATTATGGAATGCTTTTCCTTTGGCTTTTTCTGAAAGAGGCAGAATGGAGGGGTCCTGTGGTTGTCTATCAGACCTTACAGGGACAGGTGCCAAGACCTATTATCTACAAGACCATTCCACAAAATCATACAACCAATATGCAAATCCACATGGTCCCTCTGCAAATCCATATAAATACATAATGGAGAGGGCCAGGCACACACCATTGTACCCAGTTTGTTGCCAATTCTGAAACTCAGGCTCGCCCTGATTCCTCACAGGCACCTCACTGGGCACAATGACCTGAACCCAGCATGCTCCAGAATACTAAAAGAGCCTCAAAAAGTTCTGAAAGTATGTCACTTCTACTCACCTACTGTGAAAGAACCCTAAATTCTATGCTTGGGAGTAAAACAATACTGAGCATGGCCCTTCAGTTACATAGCAGTCTGAAATGGCCTGACCTCACTCTAACTATGTTCTCCCAAACAATTAGCATCTCCCAATTGTGAGAAAGTAAGTAGCCCCTGTCAATTGTAAGCAGTGACTCCAGATAATTTTTTTGGAATTATCTTAAAACTTTCAATCCTTTCATCCTGCATCAAATTTTCTCGACCTGTTTTTGGCAGATAAATAAGTGTCTTTGTTTCTTTGCAACATTAATGTCATCAAGTACACACCTGCAGCCTCACAATTCACATAAAATATACAGGAAGAAAATAAATGCAATAGTGATGGTTAACAAGCTCTTCAATCCTGGAAACATCATAACTCATTCCCATTATTGCTCCTAATTCCAGAATAAAATTCAGGCTCACAAATATGAATGGTGGAGATCAGAGGAAAACATCATGTAGTTGGTGGAAACATGAAATATCAACAATATGAAGTCCTCCATCTTATGTTCTGAAAATGCAAGGAAGTAAACACCCTACTATTTGTCCAAAAAATGAGGGTCAACATTATTGACCAAAACAATTGAGTCAAGAAACATTATAAAGGACAGCAGTCACTCAACAGACTAACTTCATCATATTTGTGGCAGCCGTTCAGCCAGAAGCAAGTTAAAAGGTTCGATTTCAGCCTACATACATAATGGATAAGATGGGCAAACTTTTCCACATGCTAGTTTTCAGAAGTGGAGGAGATTGTTAGTTGTGGTGCCATGTGCACACCAGAGAAACCTCTAAATCCATTTCCATTCATAATCAAATGTTCAATGATCTCAAGTGTTAGCCTAAAATTTCTACAACTTTTGGACCACACCCACAACATCACAAGTGGTCATACCTTCTGTACATAACATATTCATCATTCTGTAGTCTCCAGGGCAGGGATCTCATTCTCATTCTTTTTCTGTGCTGCACATTGTCTGTCCCCAACCTCATCCCAAAAAGCTCTTTGCACTCTCAGGGACAACTCCTGCTTGGTGGGGTTTAACTCCTCTTGGAGCTTGAAGCACTAACACTGCCACCCCAAAAAAATCATCACTGCTCAGAACTGCAACAATAGTATGTGCTCCAAAAACAGCTAGTAGGTTGGGAGGCTGCAGGAACCAACACAATTTTAGCCCAACCATATTTCTGAACACAAAATTCCTCTTAAAACATGACCTTGCAAATGTTGACCTTCACATGCAGAACCAACATAATTTAGCCCCATCACATGCAGTACTGATTCAAATTTACAGTGGACAAGATGCCCATAATCATATGCCTGCCATGCTGTAGTGACCCACTCCTGTAAACCCTAATAGCCACACTGAACCTGGATAGTGCTTAGAATTTTGAAAAGGGGATTCCTGGAATGACTTCAATAGAAATTTTGCTTCCAGAGCTGAGGCAGAACACCTGCTCCAATGCCTGTGTATAGCCATTTCTGATATGCTGCACTAGGGCAAGTGCCAGTTTGTGCAGCTGGTAGATCTTTACAGTGCAATTGATTTTATCATCATAATTAGAGCATCTCCACCACACAGCAGTAAACCGCACCTCTACACTACATTAACTTAGTGTTTTATGTTCACCAACCCCACCCATAAACATAAGAAAGTTCACTTTGAAAAGTGAAAGACAATTTCAGTCTCTACACCTGAGCCGATCATTATCACTGACCAATGGTAGCAAGAAATTGCATTTAAAGGTGTTCCTCAGGGTCACAATATCCTGGCCATATCTAATGCACATCAAGAGCTTTTACATCATCCTGCTGTGTACTTCCTCCAAAATTTAATATGGAGTGTTTACTGCTGCAGGGTGGAGATGCTCTTCATATTAGGCTACTATCAGCACATCCACCATCACATAAAACAATATCATTAGCAAAGACTCAATTCATCTGATCCAAAACATTGTCAAGTGAGTTTAGAAAGGTCAAGGGCTGTGGCCAACCTTTTCAAATCATCCTCAATGTCTGGGAGTGGAAGCTTCCAGAAGTTCCATGAGTTGTAGTCCTCCTGTCCACCACAGTACCAACCAGTTCACTTCAATAGAACTTCATGAAACAGATCATGACAATATATTGTTTACAGCAAGATAACCAATTTTGAACGGCAACACATCAACAAGGAAGAGAGTTAAAATTGCAAAGAGACTGAAGTCTTGCAAGTTCTGGGATTTGGTAGATCATGCAATGAATGAGTGGATAGCACAGAAAATTCAGCAAGTAATCTCTTCAGATCAGACTGGTAACAAACCTGTTCCATGTAGGTTTGTGCAGGGAACATGTCATTGACTAACTTGTGGAGTGATGTATAGGTCTTCACATGCACTCGGTTGTTCACTGCCACTTCCCCCTGTTCTCCACAAGTTTCAGGCCAGAGAACTCATTCTCAGATTGAAATCATGTGAATCATTGAATCACTGCCACTTTTCAAAAGCTGAAAGTGACAGTACTTTAGCTGTACCTTATACAGGCTCAGGTGTGTCCAGTTGCACGCTTTCTCAAGCTATATATAATGTTCTGCTACAAATACTTTTAGAGCAATCAACTCTCCTTCAAACCTACTGACTTTTTGACTGATGAAGTTGACCAGTTGCAGATCAGTGAAAAATGAGGGAAGTTTTTTTTTTCTCAGCCCCAACTCTTCAAAGAAGATGAGCAGTACAGCTGGTTTCTTATAGTTATCTCCAGCAACATAGAGAAATCTGAAACACATACTGTGCCTGCTGTGCATTAGAGAACAAATGCAACTGATGAAAAAACACCTCCTTTTGGTGAAATGCTAGTCAAGGAACAAAAGACCTACTGTGTTCTGTTTGCAGCACTTCCAGAAAATCTCCATGAATGCAGGGTAAATTACTCACCTTAGGATTAATGATGAAGATTTTTCCCTTTGGAATACCAACTTTGAGATAGCTGATCTCATCAGTGTCCCGATTCCCAAACCCTGCATAGAATGGATTGCAGCCCTCTGGAAAAAGAGAGCGAATATCCTGCATGACAAGGTCAAGAAACTATTTTGAGAAAGTTCAACCAAATGTGTCAAAACAAAATCCAGTCAGGCAAGTGGGAGGTTCACAAATCAGTAGGTTAATGAGTTCTTTTACCTCTGCATGTGAATGTCCCACAGAACTTCTACACACAACCTTGGTCTAAGCCACTTGCAAGACTTATTCAAAGAAAATCAACAACTTCAGGTGGCCAAGACCAAGCTTATGGGCTCACATAGTATGGCATTTTGCAACACATCTGGATAAGCCGGACAAAATCAAGCTGACTGATGTCACTCTGTGCTGTCTAACAACTCAAACATGAGGCAAATTTCAGTCAGTCATTCATTTGGGCCCATGGTCCATTGTGATGCATAAAAGGGGGAGCACTCACCTGCAGGCATCCAATTTTGAACTCATGCGGAGTCCTTCGGATCACTGAAATTGCACCCATCACCCCAGGAAACAAGTGAGCGACATAATTTGAAGAAGAAAACCTTAGCCAATGTCTGACACAGGAAGAATATAAACCAAAGGCACAGAGGTGAGATGAAATTTGAATATCTTGGTGAGCTTCAAAACAATACTCCATTATAAACACAGAGAAGAAAGCATTCTGGAATGTACACTTCATTCCTGACAAGTACAGAAAGATACTGGCAGACTTTGAGAGACTCAGGAACTAGCACGACACTTAAAGCTGAATAGGATGCAACCTTGCAACTCAATTCATTTATATTGCTGTCAACTCTGAGAGCAACAAATAGACTTTGCACACGGGCAACTGACTTCACAAAAACCAACACCATGAGATTCAGGTCTGTTGAAACAGAGCTACAACTCAACAATGACATAAAAAGCTAGACATTCTAGTCTGGTCATTTTGAGGACTGCTCAATCACAAATACAGCCAGAAAAACATCAGTCACGTGCCACAGGCTGGCATTGCTGGGTCTGTGACAGAAGGAAATAGGATGGCCATGATACTAGCAATGGGAGATGATCACTCATGCCCCAAAATCACAGAAAAGGAGAAAACCTCAACAAACCTTCACGGTAAAGGGAGGGAAACAGTCCATCAGGCGAGATCACCACTGGTCCATCTGGAAGTGTCTCGCCATCCTGCAAACATGTCCAACAAGCAGAATTTACACATGTAAGTTAGCAGAGGTATATACAAATATAGAAATGTATGGAAACATATTCAACTATGTAATTTCAATCTCCATCATTCAGGACCTCTTGAAGGGATAGAGAATTACATGTCAACTGAACTATAATTTTATAATATCACAAGTGCTCATACACACTGCACAAAAAAGGTCACCTGCTTAACATTGAACAAAAACTGACGAGTGAGATCTGCCTGAGATATTGCCCGTGCACTTAGAAATAGCAGCTCATATCCATTTTCCTGCAGCCACACAACATCTGATATCACCTTAAGTGCAGCATGTGTGCTTCAGAAACAAGTTGTTGAATCAGGAAAGATGGTTTTAACAAGGTGAAGAATCAACATCACTGGAAGCAGGTTCCCCACTGAGTGCAATTTCAAAGAACCTTGATTGCAGAGAAAAGACGAGCCACTCCAGACTGTGTCCAATCCTTTCCAACCAAAGGCATCACTTGACCCAACACGTCTGACCTGCATCCCAGCAATGAGGACAAGGATCAGCCATCCACCCATCAAGCTGCCTCTAGCAGAGAAGATCTACATGAGAAAGGATTTGGGTAGAACCTGACATCCATACCTATCTTGCTTATCATCTTTTACTCTATTGTCAGCAAAATGTCATGGGGGAATACAAACCTAGTAGTACTCACTTTGTGATGGTCCCATCCACATCAGAAATGACAATGCGTGTGTTCCATTTCCAAAGGTATACCCTGGCATCCACCTGTGCAAGATATTACAGACACTCTTAGCATCATCATTCTGGCAAACCACAGCTTTGCAACCTCGCACAAAACTCAAAACTTGAGGCAATCCCTATACATTGGCAGCCAAGTGCAGTTATAAGTTCACTATTCTCTGTAATCAGCAGGTCATCTTTCTCACCTACACTTCTCTGATAAGTACAAACAATGAGGACAAAGAGATGCAGCCAGATGTTGAAAGCAACCTGCTGATTGCCAAGCATGCGGGTGAAGAATGTGAATGTGATCCTATTATTGCCCTCCTTGAGATTCATCTGAGCTAACATCTGTGAAGTAGGAATGATAGTCCGCACTTTGCTTCTGCGAGGACGTTCATAATATGCATTTTGTAACATTAAGTCATTCACAAAGGGACTCTGCACTGCTGTCCCTGATGCTACCAATAATGTATCTCTTGAAACCAAAGGATTGGGAACAATGCTCTGTTCTGGAGTTTTGGGGCGTCGCAGTGGGAAAGGCCAGAGATTCCAGCCACCTCTAGCTGCAGGTACTATTGTGCCCACTGCAGCTTGACTTTTTGGCACTGGTTCAGGGCATTCCACTGGAATTGCACCATCAGTTGCAGGCATAATAACCTGCCCAAAAGTTAGAATTCCAAGAACTACAGGAGCAGCCACACTCCAAGGATAGTATTGTCCTCCCACACGAATGACAAGCTTATCATTTGCAATGATGGATGCTGCATTGCTCTTGAACTCATGAAGTGACACCTTTACTGAGGCGAATGCCTCAGCAGCCTCCTCACTTCCCATATGCTCCTTTAGAAGATGCCTACATAGGGAGACTTCAACTCCTGCAGGCAGAGATCCTTTGACCAATACGTTAGACTGAACTGTAATCCACTTCCAAGCCTGTCCCAGACTTGACTTTTGAACAATCACATGGCTTTAAGCTGAGCAGCAGCTACTGAAAACCACCATTGGATGACAAAATACAAAGACATGGTTCACAGCCTGAAAGAAACGTCAAGATGAGAAACTTGCTGAGCATAAAACACGAGAAAAGACAGAGACAGACCAGTTTCAGCAGCTGTCTCCACTAAATCTGGCACAGCACCATCTCCACCAGCTGATTCAGCTTCTGATCTCCCTGAACCCAGTGGACTTCCAACACACTTTTCAACTAGGTTTTGTTTGAAATCCTCATGTGTGCCTTCAGCTGGACTCCTGACAGGGTTCCCCAAAAAGGAATCTTTCCTGTCTGCACTTCTCTGAGTGCGTGGCAGTGGCTCTGAACCAAGAGAACGGCTCAGAGCACTCCGTATGGCAGAAATAGTTGCATCAGCAGATTGGAACCTCACATCTGGTAAGGACTCAGAGAGGGGATGATCTTTGGCAATCAAAAACATGTCGTCTAAGGCTGAATTCTCAAGTGTCACTGGGACACCAATTGGATCACTCTTTCTCCTGAATACATCCAGGTCTTCATCTCCATCTACAACCTTTCCAAGAATCTCTTCCTCCTCCTCCTCCTCCTCCTCCTCCTCACTGCTGTTAGCTTCAAAGTAAATGCTTTTCCTGCTTGCTGACCCTATGTCACCATATGATAAGAGATTGTAAAGCTCATCCTCTGACCCATTCTCTCCATGCGATATGCTTGTCCCATAATCTATCTCCCCAACTGCTACTTTTCCATGACACTCCTCTTCTTCCTCCTGACTGGTGTTAGATTCAAAGTGACTGACTTTCTTGATCACTGCCCCTGTGCCACTGCACGGTAATGGGTTCTCAAGGTCATCCTCTGACCTGTTTTCTCCATTTTGTGTGCTCACCACTTCATATTTCTCCCTGGTTTCAGCAACTACATCACCTGTTTCAACCATTACCAAAACCTCAGTTCTAACTGGCATTGTCTGAACTACCTCCTCCACATTCATTTGAGTACAAGATGCACCATCCAGTGTGGGGCTTGTTCGCAGCAGTGCTAGATTTCCAGCCAGCAGTTTGTTGCTGAAAGATCCTGCCCCAACTACCCTCTCATCCTGAGCAGGACTGAATAAAGGTACACTTTTCTCTGAAACATCTCCTTGCAAGTCACTGTTATCCACAGCATCATCCCCCTTGTTTGAAGGTTTCTCTTCAACAAGGGAAACCACTGGGGCAGCACTGGTCCTGCCATCCTTACTGCTGCCAGCATTCGCAGGATATGTAGGAGCCATCACAATTGTACAAGCACCACTTACCAGCACATCCTCTGTGCCAGGATTTGAACCTTGTTCTCCATTGACACTGGCAAGTTGTTCCAATGATAGGACTATAGGATACTTCATGAGAGAAGTGTTCTCTCCAGCCAATTTCTGTTCTTGTAACCTGCCTCCTATGGCCATGGAATGAAAAGGCCCCATTGGTGACACCATTTCTGTGTGTCCACGGGGTGAGGCTAGCTTCTGAGAGAGGGTAGGGACAGAGGTGACATCCTCATCTCCAAGTCTCCCTGGAGGGCTGACCCTCCTGCCCAAACTAAATGCTCCTCCCACCTCCTCTGTCAAATTTGCACTTGTAGAAATCGCTGCCAGAGAAAATCCTGCTAGATTTTCCCTCCAGTCCATATTCGAAGTGGACACCATGATTCCATTATCACTACTGTTGGCATTCCTTGTCTCTCCTTGCAAACCAGTCAATCCACTATCCAGTGATGTGTCTCCACCTATGAGAATTCCAGGCCCCTTCTCACCTGCAGCTATATCAATACTTTTAGTCGATGGATAATGAGCTCCTGTAGCACAATCAGCATCACTGCAGTTTGCCTCTGAGTGCCTAGGAATGCTGAAGTCATCAGCAGCTTCAGTACTACTGGTTTCACCTCCTTGCAAGCAAAGCGAGGAGCTTAGTGTTGAATCTTTATTGGCTGGCATGACATTTCCTTCATTCACAGCAAGTTCCTCCTCTCTTCTCATAGTCTCAACTTTTTCACTCCTCTGTGAATGTGAAGACCTTGAATAGCTATCCTGCACAGCTGCTTCATGCTGAGAATACAACGATGAGCTTGCTATAGGTGTTTGGGACTCAATTGTTGGTTGGTTTTGTCCATTTTTCAGTCCACTGCCACATTCCCATGAATTCTCTAGCAGGTCAGAAATAGTTTCAGCCCTTTCCAAAGAGGACTTTGCACCCTCTGCCAAAAGTTGCTCTTTGCCATGTCCTTGGAACATAATTCCAAGTAAAGATCTCCTACCTAAATTTTCTGCCTCCTTGCCTGGAGAGTTTTGAATAGCAATTGAGGATACCACCTCTATTGCTAACCCATCTCTGTTCTCCTCCTCTTTCTTGTCCTCCTCCTTTTTCTCATCTTCTGATTCCCCATTTTCTGTGTTCTGCTCAGACAAATTCCCTTTGGTCCTCTCAGCAACCATTAAAGATTGGTCGATGCTGTTTAATTCAGACTCTTCATCTTTGGACTTCTGTGCATCATTCTCTATTGTCAGCATCTTATTAGCCTCCCTTATGCCTGAGTTTTGACCATCAACACTTCCAGAGGATTGAAAGCCCACCTCCTGTGGTTTTGATGAAGTCTGTGTATCGACCTCATCAACCTGTGTGGTTGTTCCATTGACACCTTTACTATCTTTTTTCTCATCTGGATCAGAGCTCTGTTTGGGAAGAGCAGGACTGCCTCTCCAGCCCCACCATGCCCATGACCTCCTTTCTGATTGTTCAGTTCCATCTGCCTTCTTCTGTGGGGTTTTTGCAAATTGCATATTCTTGTCCAATGCAGCTGGAGTTGAGTTCGTGGGCAGACTTTGTGTGTCCCCAATTCTCTTTGGTGAGCTCCTCAATGCACCCCCAGGATTTGTCTTCCTGTCCAAAACTTGCTTTGGCTGCCAAGCTTTGGCACTGAGAGGTGAAGCCCTTAAAGCTGCAGCTGCCTTAAACGTTGCATCCCGCCAGGCTATTTCTTGTCCAATTGCAGTTGTGAGCACTGGGCTTGGATTGCCCTCATCTACAGAGGACACTGAATTATTCTCAGAAGGCATCATCACAACAGATCCATCAGCCCCATCAGGTTGAATCTCAGTAGTCATCTGCATCTCATCAAAAGTGCCGTCCTGCAGGCCAGGAATTGGATCTCCCCCTAGTCCAATGCTTGGACCCGAGTGCTCAACCTCAGACCCTGTCACCTCTACTTGTAAAGCCTTCTGATCAGCCGCTAATGATAAGACCTTGAATTGAGGTAACACCTCCCTAGCTCCCTGCATCATCTCATCATTCTTTCCAGATAGACTAATTAATCCATCATCCTGCACACTATCTCTCTCACGTTTTTCTTTTTCATATCCCAAAGGTTCTTCACACCCAGTCTTGCTTCCATGCTTAACAACCTCTGCTGGTTCAGTTGTGGTCCTGGCACCACTCCAGTCCTTTTCCACATCCTCCTCAGACACATCATGGTCAGCCTCTGCTAAATCCATTGGACCATGTAATCTTGTATCAAGAGCCTCCAGTGACTCAAAAATTCCATTCTGTTGTGGGCAAAAACCCATAAGATTGGTCTCAGATGCCCATTGGTCTTGTTGATGAGCAACTTCAGAGGCAACAACACCTAATTCCTCAGGATAGTTCTCCTCCAGGAAGACTTGCCCATCAGCACTGGCAATCATTATGCCTGGGGGACAATTCAAGCTGTATCCTGATCCTTTTCTGAGAAACTCCAAGTTTGGCAAAGCTTCAACCAACTGAGAATCAAGTGAATTTGAGCCCTGCAATGCAGACCCTGTGGCCTCCTGTGTAAAATGGACCATTGGCAAAGACTGATTGCTGTTACTCAAAGGACTTGTGCCTTTGCTGAATAGGCTAACACCATTTTCAATGCAAGGTGCCTTAAGAATTCCCTTTTCAGGAAGGCACTCAAGTGTGCTTGGAGGTTGTACAGAAGAAGCAACCTTCTCGAGAGCCACCAAGGCAGCATTTGCAACAAGAGAATTAGCAGGCCCTGAATTATAGCAAGGATCAAGGCCTATTGCATGGTTGAAGAGTGCACGGATGGCTTCTTCACTTTCCACTGTGTTCTCCTGCTCTATGGATCCTCTTGCAGTAGAAAGAAGCTCATCAGACACTTGCCCCTTCTTAGACTTGGCAATTGTATGTTCATCAGGATTTTCATCTTCTTCAGTAAATCCTCTATCAGAAACTACTACATTCTGACGAAGTGAAGTAAGAACTCCATCTGAAATAGTCTCCACTTGGAATGCTTGAACCTGCAAATCAAATATTGATTACAAAACGATTGAAAGGGACATATCCTGACCTAACTTGGACATCTAATAAACTGATGCTGCATTTGTTGAAAAGGAGGTGGTTTGGAGGCACTGTTTACTACAAGTTTGGCAATTGATCCAGGTGACATGCCAGGAAGGTTTCAGGAAGGCTTTAGTGCAGCAAATCAGATCACCTCAGAGCAACAGAAGAGAATAATCTCAACCACACAAACACTGTTCATGCTTGTGCACTTAGAATTGCATTAAGCAGTTGTGACCACTAGACTAGACACCTCAAGATAAGCAAGATGCATGCATTACAGGGTCAATTTGCTCAGATTCACAAGGCTGAAACACCGAGATAAAACACTTCATTGATGAACTGTGCTGGGAAACTATGGTTTAGACCATTTCTTACATCACCAAACAAAGAACAACAAAGTTCAATTCTCATCAGAAGTGGGTGGATCAAATGAAATGTCTTTCAACATATTTCCTCAACAAGCATTGAGGATGCATTTCTGCCCTCTAACTTAAATTCCAAAGCCTTTGTTTTCTCAGCATTGATGTGGGGGTTTTGGTGGCACCAACCTGTGATTGCTGCAATTCCAGTGTATTAGCTTGAACGCCATCATCTTGCTTTGCTGATCTGATGGCCAGTGTATTAACCACAGTATCATCTCCTGATGATACTGCACTGCGTGGTGACAAAATTGATCCTTCACTGTCCAAGTCTGCATCTTTGAGAAAGTAAGCTTCTCCTGTTGCATCTAAGAACATGTGAAAATCAACATCATTGCCATTCACTGCCACATCAACAACATTTTCCTTTTGCTTGAGGACCCCTTGGAACTTGCCAAACTTCACATACCAGGGTGAACTCTTGAAAGTGCCATCCTCTTGTTGGACTACAATGATATCAACAGCACCTCCAAAGGGATGAAAGGGGCCTGCAACTGTATATACTCCCTGCGATATGTACCTTCCTACAGTATACATCTTCTCTCTAGCTCAGAACCCTGTTACCACCCACTGCTTTGTTCTCACACACACATTGCACATTGCTCTACAGTCTCGCGTATCTCTCATGCTCCAGAAAACAGTAGGTCTGTATATTATTGTGCCTTCAAATTTGACATGCTGAGTGCCTGGATTGTCTCTATAGCCCCCACATATTGGGCCACTGAAAAGTGGTGGTAGAGATCATCTTCATAGTATCCATGAGATGGAATTGTCACAACACATGAAAGGAAGGTCTGTAACCTACAATAGTAATACACATGCACAGGGTGAAACCATGACACTAGAAAGTCAGAATGCAACAATCCTATAATATGGTAATGCATGCTGATCTCAGATCAATGCACAGAATGAAGATTGAGTCCAAAATTTCCAATTGCAAAAAGTCATTCCAACTGGTTGTGAGCTTACTTACCGTATTGTGAAGCTTACCGGCAGCAGCACCTTCTGCTCTTTGGAGACGAATCTTCCAAAACCCTTTGTTCTTCTCACAGATGCTTTTTATGTTCCTCCTCCTCCTCCTCCTCCTCCTCCTCCTCAACAAGTCTCTAACTAAGAAACAAACTTCGATTCTTCCTTATTCTGCCAAAATCTTCATTCTTCCGTTTTCCTGTTGAAGCTTTTTGAATTTTTTTTTCCCACTTATCCTTGAAATCCAAAACAATGTTCGTTTGTTTGTTTTTGTTTTTGTTTTGTTTTTTTTTTTTTTTTTTTTCTCCTTTTTTTTTTTTTTTTTT
>Ga0209208_10004899_pt1 | contig 18817 bp, 11 predicted proteins | sample S1TSphfallax_3_FD_187694 | JGI IMG/M metagenome (GOLD analysis project Ga0209208, IMG submission 187694) | Host-associated microbial communities from peat moss isolated from Minnesota, USA - S1T2_Fd - Sphagnum fallax MG (SPAdes) (version 2) | ecosystem: Host-associated > Plants > Peat moss >... | reverse complement strand
CATTTTGAATTCCTTTGCCAATATGAATTTGTCCCAGAAATCAATCATCTGAACATTATACAAATCTATCTATGAAGGAAGGTAGTTTGTTTGTTTTGTAGTTATGAGATCCACGAAACCAGGATGCTTCAGATTGTGTCCTTGGTGTCTTTGGAAAGCTCTTGATGAGGAGGGGTGCATGGGCTTGGTTCCATGACCTTTGGACTTGCAGTGTAAATTTTTTTATTGAATATTGAATGATTTCTTTACTAAACATTAAATTAAATTGTAGCTGAAAATTTTGGAGGAATTGGAATGTGCCTTTGGTGTTGCTGGAAAGATCTTGATGAGCAGGATTTAATGGAACTTATTTGGTAGGATTTGGATTCAGAATGTGGGAGATATTTTAAGTGATTTCTGCCGCTGAAAATTCAAATAAATTTCAAAGAACGAGGTTTTGGAAGGAAAAATCAATTGAGGACAAGTTCTCACTTGGGCCAATGGCACAGGCCACACTAGTTTGAATGATGTTAATATGCAAATTAAATGAGTTACAACTTACAACTCATTCCAATTTATTTGGAATTATGCATTTCAAAAGATGTGAGTTTTTTTTGGTCATCTATTGCTTTCCACATATGTAGCTAGACATTGAGAGCCAAACTATCCTCTTATTTAGCTTCCAATCCTAGGTCTATATGCCAATATTAAAATGAATCAACCCATGGTATCAGCAATATTTTGTGCAAAAGTTCACATTGTTATGATTTTAAAAAGTAATATTTTGTCTTAATATTTTTATTTATTAAATGATTCATCAAAAGAGAGTATAGTGGGTCAATATCACTTAATGTCTATTCCTGATCACTGTGGATAACCAAATTATAAATGGGTTTTTTTTGGACAGATTCAAATAACAAGTCATCATTTAGTGCTAAATCCCTCTTGGGATGCTCACAACTGACGCTTCAACAGAATTTTAAAAATATATATATTGCATGGTGTGGATAAATAATATGGTTTATCCTCAACTATATAATGTATTATCTTATGATGTTTCAATATTTCAAACCATAAAGGCCCTAGTATACATGGATGATATAAAGCACTTTCAGGCAGGCTACAAAACATCCCCCACAATGTGGAGCCTGTGCAGTGGGCCTATACAGTCAGAAATTTTGTGACCCTCTGTCTGGGTCCACTCATTCTTCACGGAGGGTAAATGCGGTGCTCCCAAGGCTTAAAAACCTAAAGAATCATCTGAAGCCTCCACAATTCACATGACTCAACTGAGATTGAGAACGAAATGTGAAGTAACAGGGTTTAGATTTAGGGTAAAGGCCAAAGATTGATTTGCATAGGTGAAACGGTATTTGACCCATTTGATCACCCTTGGTCACTGTGTATATTGAACTCTTCATGACCATTCACACTTCAAAATTCCTTCAAAGGATGGGCCCCCAAATACAAAGAAAAGTATTCCACAAGAGTCACATGTTTTCTATCCCTTCAACAATGAAAATTGGCCAAAATATTAACCTTCAAACAAGTGCCAAGTTGAAAATGAGGGTGGGTGTATGAGACCTTATAAATTTACACATGCCACAATCTTGAGGCTTCTTGGAAAAAAAATTCGTTTGGAAACATTGGCACTTTCAACGGCCTTTGAACCCAAAGAACCCAACTTGAACAAGTCTTCTGTTTCAGGTTTTAGTATAATTCTCTCTACTTTCTACCATGTCAAAATTTTAACAAACATGCACAAATTACACATCACAATTTGCAAGATGACCTCTTTCAGTGCCAAGGGCGACAAGACATGTGAAAATGATTTTTGGGATCAAGAATTTGCCCAAATAAGACCAATGCCTGTTGTACTTTTTGTGTTACAATTTGTTTATCAAATTGAAAGTTGCATCTCTAAAAAAGACAAAGACAAGTGTTAACTCCTTATACAAATGAGTTAAGTACTATGGAATGGTCAAGCCAATGTCAAGCACTAGGTGACACACCCAACATAATGGTTAAGGTGAGGCCATTCCACAACATCAAGGTCTGGGGCCACAGATTGAACAATTTAAAGAAAGATTGATGTTCAATAAACGCGGTTTGGTCAGTATTTATGAATGTATAATCATCACTGGAAGATTACATTATATAATGTGATCAAAAGAATGGCATAATCTGCCACCCCAGCGGTTACTGTACGTTTTGTTAAAAATATTTTATACAGATAGTTGGTGGATATCTATTCAAATAAAATCAGTATCTTCACAAGATACATGTTCCACACAAAAATGTTGTGTTGACATTCAACCCAATTGGAATAAACTAGGTGATAATTAGGTGAGTAAAAGCATGTATGTTCAAACTTCAAACCTTGTTATGCTAATGGGGGCAAATTTTTTAATAAAAGCCGACCACTGGAACCATATGTCTCCATGTTATGTTAATGGGCTCAACATGGAGACATCTAGTTCTAATAATACCTTCTTCATAGATACATTCTAAAAAATCATCATTTCACATGTGTTTGTGTGGATGATTACATAGGTAGCCTGGACAATTGTGGTTTGTAAGTAGCTAGGGTAATGTAATTGGTTAGTATGTAGGTCAAGGTAAATAGTTAACATTTTTTTTCGTTTCATTGTTTCCTGTCGTTCAGTTGCACAAAAAAAAAAGGTATTTAAAATAAAATGAAAAGTAAAAACAAGAACCTAAGTTAACTACTCTAGTACAAAGAGGACACAGACCGGTGCTAATAATATTTAGTGTCCATCCATCCAATCATCCATAGTGCTATAATGGACGCTAGTTTACTGTCGTGGGGGGAATGCAGGCTCCAAACCTTTTGTTTTTTATTTTAAGATGTGGAATTTTCTTTCTTTTGGAAATCATACTAACCACAGAAACATTTCTCCTTCCTCAAAAAGTGAAGTTTTATTGTCCTTCAAAGGGGATATAATGTTTTAATCCTTCCAACTTGTGACTTAAGTGTGAGTGATTTGAAATTGGTGAGGTACCAGTTTTGTCCAGATCTAGCTTTTGAAGAGAACCTCTGATCAGCAACTTCAATTCCTCCCTTTTCTGCGGAAGCTCTCCCTGAAGAATTCAAACGGATGGTCACGGATGTGAGCGTGAGCTTCTTGCAGCAAGCGGATCGTAAGAGAGCAAATCCGAAGAAACTCCGAGACAGACGCAATGGCGAGCAACAATTTGGCTAAAACTTCCAACAATGGGCGCGGCCTTTTCACCATTCATACTGAGCGTCCCTTGGATTCTAGAATCGTACTCATTGAGCAAACGTTTGTAAATGTTGAGCAAGTTTTCTTCGATTCCATGGTTTCCGCTTATGTCAAGATGACATCTTCAAGAGTGCTTACACGAGATGAAGGCTTATCAGACAGAACTGCCGCATGGTCAACAGCAGCTAATATGGAATTCAGTAACAGCTGCCGTGAGATCCAGAAGTCTTGGAACAATTCCTTGTGGCAGCTGTGTATGCTACACGCTTTGCAACAGAAAGAGCTAGTCTCTACAAAATATTCCTGTCCTGCGCTACTACTTACTACTGTGTCTGATCCTAGTAGTCTATACATGAGCTTCAACAAGATCGGCCAACTTGTGGAGCTGAGCTTCAACACCATCAGATTCTGGAGCTTGAACCCCATCAACTTCTGAGGAGCATCGATGTGAGGAGTGCTGAGAAACGATGGAGATGCGCGTTTGTAGATGAGCGTGGAGGCGGGGCCGACGTTGGTGAAGCGCGAAGGCTTGTTTGAGGTTTTGTTTTTCTTGTTTTTCTTTTTTTCGGGCTGTCTTTTTTTGGGTCCTGGCTGCCCTTTTGTTCCGGGCTGTGCTCTATTTTTTAATTATTTTATTAATAAGGATGGCATTTATTTTCTTTCCCATCTTACTTCAGTTTTTCCTTATTCTAAGGGGGGTGGGGGGGGTTTGCCCCCTTCTAGGATTGGGTTCCATTCTCTCATTCTTTTTATGTTTTTGCTTTTAAATTTATTGCTTTAAAATGTTTTATCACAAAAGTTATTATCATATTATGATGAACATGGCATTATAATATTTTATGATGACAATGTGTTGTTGATAGAAAGTACAACAATCACAAATTTTAGTGTTAAATTTATCATTGCACTTTTAATGACAAGATAAGAAAAACATTGTACATAATTGCAAAATATAAACCACCCAAGATGTAAGTGTCATATTTCAATTATATCCTAGAAAACATTATACAAAAAATATTTTCATGTCATCTAACTATAATAATTGAAGATTTCAATATAAACTTTTTAAACAAAACAAATCAATCATCAACATTACAAACATTTATGAAAAAAATATAATTTTCAACTTATTTTTTTAGAAAGCACCAATATTAATGATACACAAATAAATCACATATGAATAAATGCAGTAATACAACAATGTCATTCTAAAACAACACAAGCATATTGCATAGATCATAAACTCATTTATTTTACTTTCAAATTACTCAATTATATTCCCCAATTTGTATTATCACACAGTACCAAAAACTAATTTCATAAGTTGTTATCTAATTCATAACCGTTGTTATATTTATGAAAAACATATTTCACAAAGACAACATTTTACATCACAATTAAATGAGAGGTTGAGGATTTTATAAAATCATTGTCATAACAGAAATTTAATTATTTTAGTTCAATTTTTAATATTTTGATCCATTAAATTGAAACTGTTTTATCATGATTGCCAATGCAAATTGGTGCACATAACAATGAGAACAAAATGTGTGCAACCATTTTTCCACTCATTGTAATTCCCTCATTATGTTTGTTGAAATAAAATGTTCACGTCTTATCATCTTTTGCATTTGAATGTGTTCCTCTTTAATGATGACAAACGATGTTAATCTTACCAAGCAAAATTTAAATATATTTTTTGAAAACAAAAATAAATTATTTAATTTTCATTTGATGAATTTTCATTTTCTATGTTAAACCTTCAATGATTATTTTCTTACTTAACACACATTAGTGTCTTCAATTGCAAAATTTGTTATGTGCATGTAATACTAAATTATAATGACATAAGTGGTTCAATATTGCAACTATAATGATCTTAACATTATTACACATGTATAAACACATATATGCACATACACACAAACACATACAAATAAATCATAGAATAATATATGTATATTTGTATACATACATAAATGCACATGTACAACATTTTATTTATTGGCAAGGTCAACATGTTTGTGATGCTTTGTTTGTTTCGTTTGTCACATTGAGGTTTCCCAAACCATGATGCCTTGTGTTACATTCTTCATACCATTGGAAAGCATTCAAGAAGTAGGGGTGCACCAAGTTGTTTCATAATGTTTTGGCCTACAATGGAAATTGAATATTAAACAAAAATTTCACTAAAACTTCATTTAAACCAAAATTTAAATTGTAGTTAAATTTGGGTGCACTTTTTGTATCATTGGAAAGTCCTCAATAATTAGAATTTAATGAAAGTGATTTGGAATAATTCAGACCTAAGGTCCAGGAGATATTGAATTTTGAGTAGTTTTTATTACTGGAAATTCAATTAAATTACAAAAGCTAGTTTTGAAAAGGAAAATTAGATAGGTAACCATTTCACACTTGTGGCATAACATAGTCATTTCACCCTTTGGTCATCAGCATAACTCACACTATTGAATGATGTACAGATGGAGAATGAAAAATTATTCATTTGGCTCTTGTCCTTTTAAAAAATAGTGGTTAGCTTACTTTGTTGTTTCTATTATTTTATTTATTTTACTTACCTTCTAATTCTTGTGCACTAACAACAAATTAAGCTAACTACTTACCTTTTCTCACCTACTAACCACCTACATGCCACTTGCTACTTACTATTCATTTGGTTGTAACCACAATGTGATATTGAAGTAAATATACCAATTTCATAAAAAATCCCTGAAATGTTGAGATCAGCACTTTTTTTGGTGTAAAATTTTGTCAAAATGCCAATTAATATTTGGGGCTGCAACCCCTGCAACAGCTTTTTTTGGCAGAAATTTTTGAAAGAAGTCGTACAAAAAGAAAAGGTTTTGGATTGGATTTGATAGATTTAGAAGGCTTGATTTGCAAGTCACAAAACATGATTACAATTGTTTTTACTATCTAACCTGTCATGTTACCAGTTAATGCTAAATCTTTCTTGAGATACTAGCCGATGATGGAACATCAGAAAATTGGAAAAAATGCACTGATGAAGATCATTTGAAACACGGTACAAAGATGCAAAGAAGTTCCAAAAGTGTACATTAAACTGCCACAAATATTGGTAGTAATTTGGAAATTGCACTCTCATTCAACGTGAACAAATTGCAAGATTACTACATTCCTACTTCCTTTCGCCCCTCATTGCAGTCTATCACCTCTACAGCAGAGACCAAATCGCCCAATCCCTGAAGGAATCACGCCTATAGGAGCTTTAGGGGATGAATTGTAGAAGCCATTTCCTCCAATCTCAACTGTGCAGTAGGCCACAGTTGGCTAGAACCTCAGTGGTGTAGACCAGTGTTGGGGGCTATCATATTTTTTTAATACGTGTTGGATCCGGTTTTCACAAATAAAATTACAAAAATTTCCAGTTCTCATTTTCAAATTTTTAAAAAAATTATACATCAAGTCAGGGTATCAATATTTTTATAAAAAAATTAATCAGTTCTGATGATGCTGGTTCTGATAAATTTGATAACAGTCAGTTATCATTTGATGGTTCTCACCAACTTTTTTTTTTTATATAAGTAAATAAATAAAACTAAAACTACAAAAAGAATTTTTGATTTCATTCTTTTTAAAACTAAAAGTCATAATTATCTGTAAAGTAAAGAAATACTACTAATTTTTGCTATTTTTTGGGAAAAACACACAAAATTTTGAATCACAAAGTTGAAAAAATATTGAAATTTATTTATATATTTAGAAACCCTGCTGTTGATGAGATATAAGGTATAAGTCTGTCTTCACTCATGAATCAATCTTCATTCCTACACAACATGGAGAGGGAAATCGAGATCGACGTTTTCCTTAAGCGCTCCCCTTGACACTCAAAAATGAACCGCTGAAAACTGATAAAAACCTGACTGCAAAGTTTTCTAGGGACTGCCCATTTTGGCTGGTCAAATCTTATATATAAATTCACTACGTCTGTCTGCGACGAGATCGGCCTGACGCAGACAGAGCTCGATGTTCGGGCTCGACATGGGGGTGGTGGAGGAAGAGGTCTCGACACTCCCTCATTTCTATGTTACAACAATTATAACTGCTATAAAATATCCCATGCTAACAAAACATAGAAATAAACCTCCCACAATTATGGCAATGATTATGCTATCGTGAATGAAATATGTATCCTGTTGGTTGGGCACTCTAACAAATGCCGCACTCGTAAAGGCACCTAGCACACAAACAACAGAAATTATAAAGAAAACAAAAGAAACTCTGAGTCTGCACATCATGGTGAAACATTGTCCCCGAGGTTTACGGGGTTCGAAATTTGGCAGCGCTACAGATGCACAACCCAAGACCGTTGCAACTGCGAAAAAGAAAGACAAGCTGTTGAACGCCCAAAACACCTTCACTGCCTTTTTGTGCACTATGTCATCGTAAGGGAGGATTAACCAGCTTGTATACGTAACGCTTGCGATTAGTGATGCGCCAATGAGAATAGCGTTTGCGGCATCCACGATTATTTTCCGAGTTCCCTCTTTGAGCAGTTTCTTAGTCTTTTGAGCTGTATCCTAGTCGCTGTTAGTTCCCTTCCAGCCGCAGTCGCCCATCTCTTTACATCGCCAACAGGATCATAATTCGGTCCTCCTTCAAGCGCCCATGGAAGAGGTTGTAATGGGTCAACATCCGTCATTCTCGTCGACTTTATTTATACTAATAGCACTCTCTCAATCTCTCTGGAGTTGTTTTCAACGGCAACTTGCAGTGTTGTTTTGCGATTCCGCAACAACAGTAAGGGGTTTTCCTTGATCAGGGCAAGAAGCTGCCTGCTCTCATGAATTGGAAGACATTATACAGAAATATAAAGAGAGGAAGATAGAAAGGCGAAACGCAAAACATACGACAAACTATAAGGAAGGAGAAAATCCCAGAATGAAAGTTGAACCGGAACTGTGAGATTTTTCTTAGTGACAGACCTAGGCAACAAATGCCCAAGAGACGGGCAGGACAAAGAGCCTCAAGAATGAGGAAGAGAGACGAGGGACTGGATGTCTGTGAAAAAACCAAGCACGGCGTCAGATTAATGCTGAGAGGAGAGCATTTTATACGCTTAATTCAAGAATGGCAACCGCGTCTTCCAGACAAGTGAAAACCTTTACTGACGCCCCGAGTAGCAACTTGCAAGATAAGTGGGGCCATCAGTGCGAATATATGACGAGCATTGATCCTTCACGTCAAGGCGAAAGAAGGTTTGAAGCCATGGCTGCTGAGAGGTTTGAAGAAATGGCCCCGTGATGCTGCGGCAACTCGATTATTGACATTTTCATATTACAGGGAAGACAATTCGTGATGGTTAAAGGCCCCCGATTAGAGTTACCGTCTCGGGTGGTACCCGTATTACGGTTGCGGCCTCCTACGAGGGCCTTCCATGAGCGGAAAGGACATCTCAGATTTATTTTCTTAAAGTTCTAAAACGTTTTAGGATGGACGCTAAGTCCTGAGGGAAAGTTCATCCCTCAGGGATTGTAGCCAATAGCGTAAGTTCAGTAAATTGAAAAACAATATCACTGCACAGCAACCATGGAGGCATAAGTATATTAAATTGTAGTACTCTTATGAGTTTTCACTTCTGAGTCCTTCCTGAAAGTGCAGTGCAGAATAGTCGGTAGAATCCATGTGACCCAATCTGTGACAAACTTATGCGTTTGTTCACCATCCAAAAATACAACAAGGCATGTGTCACACTATGGCCCTGCCATGAAAATTTTATTTATTTTGAGCACATATCTAATGAAAGGCACATACTTATTTATTTTAAGCACAATTCAAAAAAAAGTTTATGTTGAAAGACAAAAACTGTGCATTCTAATTTTTTGCTTTGCGTCCATGAAAGTCACTTGTCAACTAAGGAAAAGACAACCTACAAAGTAGGGGCCAAAGTCTCTTCACGCAAGTGTACTCTATTAGGAATCTGAACACCTGCCTCCCAACAAAATGCCGACAAACACATTTAGCATTAGAGATGGTGGGGGAGGCCACAAATAGGTCAAAGAAATCCCTCTACAGGACAGGGTCCCATAGGCTCTTGTGTAAGGTAAAAGACCATGGGTGGGGGGCATTCCCAAAACAAGGGGTCTAGTATGTTGCAGTAGCACAAGGTGAAGGTCATCATGAACCTAGACATAAATAAATCTGAGGGAGAGTTCTTACACCTACTCCTTAAGAGTGGGACAGATTTTACAACTACTTCTAAGCATAAGATCCATCCGATTCTTAGAGACTAAGTATAAGAATATGTCTCCTCTTTTTAGGAAGGATATTCAAGGGCAAAAGGTACCCTCCAAACACATTAGGAAATTTCTTGGAGTGGTTCACAAACAACTTAGATATATTTTGAGTTTCATTAAAAATTTTAACAAAATAATCCTACTGTGCCATGTGACATGATTTGATTCACTAATAATAATATAAATGTGGGTGACCACTGGCCACAAGATTTGAAAAACCTAGATCAAGTGCTGGCATGTCACATGTTGTCTAATTGGATGACCCAAATAGACTTTACAACAAATGAGACTATATGTGTTTGTCATATATTTCATCTGAAATTGGATGATGTCAATGTGATTTGTGACTAGGGTCACATAGAAATTATTGTATGCAATTATCAAGATTTTAAGAATTTTAGTCACAAATGTTGCTTGAAACTACACAATAATAATGGGAATTATTATAACTTTCAAAAAAAAATTCCAATGTCATATGTTGTTCAACAGCTCCTCGCTTAGTTTCAACCCACCACTTTGTGGAAGCAGGAAGTACTTCCTGCTACTAGCTTACTCCTTATTAGGTTTTTTTTTTTCCAATTTCGTAAAGCAGGTGGACTGGCGAAGAGAAATGAGTCACATTTGACTAAAGGTCAGATAATTAAAAAATAATTTAATGATTCTTGCCCAGTTCTGGCGACCAGTGGGAACTCATTGTCTAAATATGGTGAGCATATAACTTTTTTTCCTCAAAATATGGCTACTTTTGCCCAAAAATCCCAAAAAAATCCAAATTGGTTGCCACAGTGGGAAAATTCGCCAAAAAATAAATACACTGCTTTCTACCATTTACAACAACAGGATCCCAATTATATTTCTTCAATTCTTTGCAAAACATTATTCAAACCATGTGCAAAACCATGCAAGACATTGTGCTAACGCCCAGACAGTGCTTGTTAGGGGTTATGTAGTCTTTTCAGGCCTGATGATGTTCTTCCTCAAGTCAAAAATGGATAGGTACAGGTATGGGTGAGCTAGCAACCACACTGGTACCATACCACCCCAATGTTTTGGGTTGCTACTTAACACAATAAGTACCCCCTCGTGTGACAAGATCTGGGTCTCTGAGTTTAAAATGCTCAACATTTTCCAAGACAGATTTATATTATAGCCACTAAGAGGCAGTTTTTATTTCTTTTCCAATTTTGTTATGCAGCTCAACTGGTGATTGTCCAGCAGAAGATTTAGCCAAATTCGGGTAAATTACGGCCATTTTTTCACAAAAGTCTTTTACATGTGCTGAAATCATATTTTCATGTTGAAAATTGCAAAAGTATGCTCAAAACATCACTACTAAGAGACCCTTGCAAAAAGGTGAAAGTACAATTGTGGGTATTGGTTCACATGTGACCTTCATGATTCCAAATAATTAAAATGTAGTGCACAAAAGAGCACACTAAAACCATTTCATTTTTTTCAATTTTGTAATGTAGCTGAGGTAGCAATCTTCCATAAGAAAATTAACCCAAATATGGCTTTAGAAAATGAAATTTAATATAAAAAACGGATTTCCATATTATTTGCTATCCTATTGGAACTTAGTACAAAAATCTGACAATTTTCCAAAAGGAAGTTATGAAAATGCGACTACTAAAACACCTGAAAAACACTCTATTGTCACTGTTCAAAAAAATATCCCTGAAATGGCAAACTTGCACCTAAGAAAAAACCCCTGACTAAATCCTTGTGATGAAGATTGGCTGCAAAATAAGAGTACATAAGTAGGGTTAAGCCCTTGGAGCAGGCCATTCCAGGAACACCCTGCTCAAAGGGTCTTTACCTGACATGAAGGAACAGACAGAATTGTTTTTTCAATTTTTCCCGGAAAAAATGTAAGGCCCACTTCTGTTGCTGAGGAAAAACTCCAATTAGATCAGATAACGTGCCCTCCGCATACACTAGACATGTTCAGCCACTGCTTTATGGCACAGGAAAGCTCAACACAAGGAAGTGGGCCATAACCTTTCGAACGTTTAGACTTCTCACTGCAAGGACATCACATGGAGAAGACAAAGGATTCCATTCCTCTACCTATATATATGTATCACCGGACATTCTGCAATGGCCACTAGCAAAAGATGCTCTTATAAAGAGGTGGTAACTGTCATTGGGGTGCGGCAGTTAATAAGCCCAAAAGCAGGGAGGATGGGATAGAAAGTCCCCCTGATTCCCGTCCCAAGTACAAAGACAATTTGTACCCATTGTACTACCAACTCAATTCTGCTTCAACTAAACCAAAATTTTCAATTTATTCTTTAATTTGTCCAAACCTGAAGTACACATTACATATCAGTGTTGTAAGTGTCAATACTCTTATGTATACACAATGTGTAAATCTCGTGAAAACGTGAATCATTTACACTTACACATCTGAACTTTTTATACTTACATGATGCCAGTGTAAATATTTGTCAAATACACTTACATAGCCTCATGTGAATGTTTTCAGGCGTGTATGTGTATATATTATATATTATTAATGACCATACTTTCTTGCAAATCCATATTAATTAGTTGTGCATGTATCCTAAAGCTCAATTTTATTTTTTTGCAATGGGTCATTTTGAGTGATCCTTCATAAAATATCATGATACTTCGATATTCCCCAAACATTAGCATTTTTTACCAATATGGGACTATGGTGGTGTTATTCCAAGAAATATCTTGAATGCACATTTTGTCCCACCTCATTGCTTGAGTATTATTATTATTATTATTATTATGAGTAGTGTTCAATAGTATTGAATATTATTTATTGTACTTATTTTGATTCACATTAATTCATTTAATTAATTATGGTGCATACCAAAGCATACATGTTTTGATTTTGATTTTGATTTTTTGCAATGGGCCATTTGGTTGGCCTATCACCAAAAACATTATGAAAACTCCCCCCTTCCCAAGTAGAAATCACATTTTTTACATTTTTTTGCACATACATTGTTGGGTGAAAGCATAAGCCCTCCAAAAATTCTAATCACAATTATAATATTTTTGCGATAATGTTTTTGGTAATGAATGGACATCACATTTTGAATTATTTTTGCTTGTTTTAAATATATTTTATTAGCTATAAATTTAATCTAGTCTATTGTTTTGAAACATTCTAAAAACATCAAAAAACTTGAACGTATGGAATATATTTTTAACAAAACAATATCTATCACAAAGTTTAAAATTTTAAATATTTATTTCAAAACTAAGGTTGTCAATGGAAATATTGAGTGAATTTTTTTATGGTGTATGATATTGATATGCATCAATTAAATCTAAGAAAAATTAGAATTTTTTAATTTTTTTTGTGAAATTCCATTTAAAATGTGTTTTTTTTTTCATTTCTTTAACAATGAATGCATAATAATAGCTCAATTGTTTTAAGGAAACAAACCATTCTCATAACAAAAAGGAGGAAATTTTATAGATGGGAATTGCATTATTTTCCAATTTCCTTTTGTTTGGTAGTATTTTATGAATGACAAACAATAGGCCCCATGGTTGTTGATAAATTTTAAGTTATATATTTTATGTACATTGATTTTACTCAATCTTCCTCATCTAACTATTAAATCAAATTTTATTTTGGTTCAAAGTGAATTTTGAGTTCCAAAATGTTATTGTGCAAATTTTAAAGCTTTTTGTTTAGGATAGCCAAAAAATGCCATGAAGATTTTGGTTTATTACATACTATAATACTTAATGTATACATCATTTTTTTTTAACAAAAGTTGTTCACCCTTAATTTGCTTTCACCATGTTTTACATGGTCATGTAAAACCATATGTGTATGATTTTACATTTACACTTACATGTAGTGTAAATAAATTTCATTATGGGATTTACCATTAATATGCACAACATTAAGACACATTGTCATACCTAAAACAAATTAGTTATTATTGCCCAAATTTCTAAGAAATAACTAGAGGCCATGCCAATAATTTGAATTAAATTTTAAAGCACAATAATTTCATTGTTTTAATATAATGCCAAATTCTAAACTTTTGTTATTTTTATTACCAAACATAATGGGAAAAACATAAAACGTTGACACTTGTAAAATGTAAATATACTAAATAATTTGTCACCATAATTCAAACAAATCCACCATAGTCACATGCATTGCAAAATATGAAAATGCATATATGTTGTATGATGATTTTGGCATATCATTGGATGGATACAAATTGTAGGCCTCTTTGGGCATGTACATAAGGTCCCTTTACCTAAGCATGTAGGTAATTTGTTAGCCAAGTCAATATCTTTTTTTTTTGTTGATTTCAAATCAGTTTTAATAGTGGAATAATTGTTGCAAGTTAATTTTGAAGATTGAAAGGCAACACAAGATTTTGTGGTGAAGGTTCTTCTTGTGATGTTATATTATTGATCTTGTTTGAAGTGATTTTAACTAATTATTTAAATAAAATGGTAGAAACATGACATCTACTAAAGGTACTTGATTCTAGAAAGGTAAAAAGAATATTTTTGTTCTCTAAAAATGTAACTTGATTAATGAAGGCATCAATATATATTTCTAGCTAAAAGTCATTAAATTGATCAAATGTAGTTTTATTTACATAAATGAAATGACATCTTTTTGTTGCATCCACCCCTTGATTCCACATTTTATTCTCAACAATGCACATTGATTCATGTGGGGCTTCATTATTCCCATCATCCGCATGTAATAATAAGAATTGTTTTACGATAAAACAAAACCATATATGAATCAAAGATAAGAAAGTATTCAATGTTTTATTTTCATGCAAAATTGGGCCTAAAGTAATGCATTATGTTGCATCTAATGCTTCTCAATGAGAATGTTAATGAAAAGGCCATGCACATATGTGCAACATTCAATAAGGCTTTGGCCAATATGTTGCATATAACTTTAAATGAAACTTGACCCAAATTTTCAATATCTTTCAAAATGCATAATTGCTAATTAAGTGGGTCATTTGACATGCACATTAACATAAATGGATATGTGGAGATTAATGACTTTTGAAACACAATTTCATATTGACATAAGAAATTAAAATTGACTTGGGTGATGTATGGATAAACATTAACGTATTATTCTTAATCAAACCATGAATTGATGTAGGTGCACCATGCAAGTTTATTCACAGTTTATATGCCACCATCACAAATTTATCACATGATGTTCCCATTGTATATTATCTTATCTAGGTTCCATTCTAGGTTGTTTGTCTACCTAGCCAATTTATGCCCGTACAAACTGATTCTTTATTTGTAACATCAAACAAATGATAGTAAATTTTTGTGGGATAAGGAAATGCATGCTAAGAACAAAATAATTTCAATGAATGTTTGATAGTGTTTTGGTGTGATAATATTTTTTTATTGGAGTTTTTTTATAAAAAATAGTTTAAGTATAAAACTAAATCTACCCTATATTTGAAATAAACAAACATAATCCAAGATGTGAAATTTTCATGTACCAAAACAAAACAAATGAAAAATTTCATAAACTAAATTAATGTTGAAAGTATATGTTTTATTTACATGAAGCCCTTTCTAATATGTTAATTTAGCATGTAGTAAAGTTTGAAGGTAATCCAATAAATATAAAATAACTTTTAACACATTTTAAAGCCCATAACTATTGTTTTTCAGCACAATGAAATAGTGTAAAAGCAATGTTTAAGCATTGTTATTTAGCAATATCTCAAGACTTTTCATCCAATCTTGTGCTGCCACATCATCTTTTTAGGATTAATCATAGTGATTCAAGAAGTTGCCATTGGCTCCTATTAGCTTGTTTGTACCCATACACATTGCAAACAATCAATAAGGTTGCCCAAAAAAAATTCAAGAATGAGATTTTAAAAAAGGTTAAATGATGAAATATGACAAAATGGAAATGATCACGTATCAAATTGTGAATATAACTTGTCCATGCATCTCAAACAAAAGTTGATTGAAGTTTTGCTTCATATTTTGTCTCCCACATGTTTTGAATGTGTCAATGTTTTCGTCATGGTTCATGGACATGTAGATATTGTCATGTGGAGGTCATAGAAGATTGCACCCCACATTCAACATCTTTGATTTTCTTAGTTGCATGGGATTGTTAAGCTTTGAGGACATGCTAGCAATAGAGGAAAATAACAACATGGTCCATGGTCCAAATGTAGGCATATACAATGAAGACAAAATTAGTGCATTGATTGGGTATGCAAATATTATAAACATGAGAAAATTCATCAAGCAAAATTTTAAATAAAAATGTATAGAAGATTGGGTATTCACTATAATGCCTTGTGAGGAATCATGGATAATGAAACAAGATGGTTTCTAATTATATGGACATGTGTGATAATATCCTTGCTATTTGGGGTTTTAACCACTCAAACAAATCCTCAATTGTTTACTAGTTCATAATGATCTATCCTAAAGGAACATTCGTGTGATGAATATCAAAACATATCAAAATGAAAAACATGAAATTTCATGTCATTAGTGTCAAATGTGGCATCCATTGAGATAGCACCATTGTGATCACATGAAAACATTGAATAACATTGAATTGGCATTTGAATCCCATTGATTTCACTAGCTTCTTGGAAAAAAAACATCATTTGGATGTTGAAGAGCCCATGATTGAATGAAAATGACAAGGTTCTTGTGTAAGCACTAACTTTCAATTTTATGTTTTAATCCAAATAAGCAATGTCTTGATTCAATGAAATCATCCCTTGTCATGGCCTTACTAGCATTGACATGTTGTCATCAAATCATTTTATTATTGTCATAAATTTGTAAATAACCATGTAACGCAAATTCAACTAAGTCCATATATGATCCTTTAGGGCTCCTAACATTCACAGGGTGTAAAAAGACATATGAACAATAAATCTAAGGTCATGTTGGCAATGTGCAAGTGAAACATTTGCTTGTGTTTGAGATTTACAATAGAAATCTATTATCGCTATTTTGAAGTGTGTGTTAAGTATGTTCATTGACAACAAGGCTAAACAACCTTGCTTGATACACTGAATGTGGTTGGGATCATCTGGGTGGTCATCTGATCCATACTTGCATTAGTACCTAAGCAAAAAATTCAAAACAAAATGCAAGTTTTTTGATGCACCCTGGCATTGATGCTTACCATTTAATGTTTACCATTGATGCTCTAAACCACAAATGACCCAGTTGGTCATGCTGGATTCATTGATACACAAACGACCACCTGCCTGGGTGGTGTACATGGTTTGAGAGCGGAAGCTGATTGGTCATAAGGAATCCCTGATGCAGAAATAAATTGTCACAGCATGAAGTAAGCTGCAAAAGCCAACAGAGTTGGAGCACCCTGCGTCTGCACTGTGTTGGGATGCAGGGCAGAGCAGAGTGTAGCATGGGGTGCTGGTGAGGCTCTGCCACTTTACAGGCAGTTTGGTCCTTCCATCAACATGAAAGCATTGTCTAGTTCCTCTGAAGTCAGATGTCAACAGGCTTCTAGTTCCTTTGCAGTGTGGTATCCATAACAGCTAGTTCCTTGACAGTTGCATATCCCTAATACCACCGGATTTTCCAGTCCAATGCCCTCAAGTAGCCAGTTCCTCTACAGTGCAGGCATCCAGGTTCAACATTCAAGAGCAAATGACTCTTCCTTTGAGATGATGATAGGGACAGGTATTTGCTTGGGTCAATTGTCAATTCATAGTTCTTTAGAAGGGCAATACTCCCAACAGACACTTCGGGTTCAAATCTTTAGAGTTGTTCAGCAGACCAGTTTTCAATTTTTTTTTGAGGTTTCTGACAAACCTTTGCTAAAAAATGGAAAAAATCACCAAACTTTTAAAACCACAAGTGGAAAATAAAACCTTCTTCTTTCCTTACTTTCCTTGATCTTCCATGTATGTGTAGGGTAAAGCCTGAAGATGTGTTATTCCAATTTCAGTAATAATCTCACCTGTGAGCTTTGCATGGTGTAAAATCAGATGTTGGATTTAATTATGGTGCAAGAGTGGGCCTCAGTTTTTGGCAAGCTGAATGCATTTTGTTCAGAGACATTGAATTGTTTTGAGGCTTTTACATTCCTTTATTTTTAGACTTCCATTTAGCCGCTTTTCTCAAATCCTGCAACTATACCATCCCCTTGTTATCTCCTGAAGCACAATTCTTAGAAAATTTATATAAAAGGACTTCATAGTGCACAAATGTAAACTGTAACACTACTCTTACCATTGTGGTACCCATTGTTCATTCTTTTGATTACATGGGGCACGTCCATTGGTAATGAGTCTTTATGCTTGGATAAACCCTCGGCCATAGTCTTCACAGGAATCAGGTTTGTGCTCAGCTCCACCACAACTAGGCCATTATTCCTGCAAAGCTTTTACATGTTTTCCTTGCCCCAAATGCACAACCTCCCCCTAGTCCACCCACCATCTGCACCCACCGTCATGACCAAGAATAATATCCTCTTTCATACCTATGCAATGCTTTTCTTTGTTGTCGTTTAGTGAGTGGGAACAAAAGCATCAGTTTCTCCAAAAAGCTTGGTAAATACTAATGCATAAAATCAGGTTTACTTGGACGTTGCTGAACACTAAACCCCTTGGGTGTAACCTAGGTAAAAATGATTATTGCAATGTGTTCATCGGTACAATAGTAAACACCCCAAAATCCATTTAAAATGCTTTGAAATATTAGAAATATCCCGTGCTTAGACTAAGTCAGGATCTGTGAGTCCAATTCTAACATTTTTTGGGGGGAGAGGCCGGTGGGTTCTAGTGTTTTTTTGGGATGTTTGGACCGTTGGGGAGGAGGCAGGGAGATTGTCAAAAACTATATATTTCTTGACTATTTTCCAGAGAAGGGTTTGGAAGCCCATTTTTTGGGTGTCAGGGTTTAGGGAGGTTTACCCACTTTGGATTAGGTTCAACTTAAGGAATTTTTAAATATAGGAATATAAAGGTGCATTGGACCTCGCTTTTCTTTCTCTTTTTCCAAATGCAAAACCGTGACATTTGCCATGAGGTTGGTCTAGGCTTTTGTGAAACTTGTTTATGTTAGTTTTATTTTTGGATTGTGATTTTCATTTCACTACATTGCTTTTGGGTTTTGTCAATGGCTTTTCACTGTATTTGTTTGGGTTTGACTCCCATTTCTAGGGCTTCTTTTACGGCTTTGTGATATTTGTTTTGATTGGGGGTTTTGTTTTTGGGAGCTCCATTTCATTTGCCATTGATTGTTTAGGGTGGGGTCCTCATTACACTTGTGACCTATGGAGTTTTTTTTTTTAGTTTT
>Ga0209208_10004897_pt1 | contig 18824 bp, 14 predicted proteins | sample S1TSphfallax_3_FD_187694 | JGI IMG/M metagenome (GOLD analysis project Ga0209208, IMG submission 187694) | Host-associated microbial communities from peat moss isolated from Minnesota, USA - S1T2_Fd - Sphagnum fallax MG (SPAdes) (version 2) | ecosystem: Host-associated > Plants > Peat moss >... | reverse complement strand
TTTTTGGCAAATTCTTAGAATAGAAAGACATGGAATTTGGGACATGAGAATAATGCCCCAAACAATCATTCATGTTAATTTAGGGGCATACTAGTGTAACTTTTCAATAATGTATTGTTTTGCACGTGCAAGGTTGAAGAATAGCTACATATTATCCATGTATTATATTTCATTTTATTTCCCAAATTTGAAAGCCTGAGCATGAAAACTGTGTAATGCACACAATCTGACTTTATTTGAGGTTAGAATTACTTAGAAGATGTGATGTGAAGACAAATCTTCGATCCAGTGTCATCATCTTGATCAATTATGAAATGATAAAACATTTAGAAAAGCTAATGTAAGGGAAGAATGATAAATACAAGACAACTGTGGATAGCTACACTGAACAACTGCAAAGGTTTCAAGAAGAGTGATGGGTTGATAAGTAGGTGTAAGATAAAAGCCACCAGCAGCAGTATAATGGCTTGTAATTTGGATGAGGTCCAGTCTTTAAATGGTGCACAATGGAGTTTAGACCTGTCAATGTGGGCATGATACAATGCTCTCTGAAAGGACTATGAAAGAAATATGATTGATTAATGGAACAATGGTTGATCCATGTGATGACATTTTAACACTGCGAGATTTCAGGTTAATATTTCATGTTCATGGGTGGAGATGTGAAATATCGTGCACAGTATTTTAATGTGAGATGTCAATAATAAAGCTCCAAAATACTGGGTGGGGCTGGATTTGCTCTAAAAGCATGGGGTGATAAGTAGTGACTTTTGGATGTACTTCCTCCATCCGTGGGAACCAGGCCAACTACTTGTGACAATTTCTTTTTGCGAAATTTCACCAAATGGTGAATTTTTTTTCAAAGTGGCAAAATTTTAGTGTTTGTTGGTTTTAGTCACCAAATTTCAGAAAAAAATTCTTTATTTTTATTTTTTTTTGCTAGATTCTATCCTAAGTTCCATCAAGTCACCAAAAATATACAAGGATGTTAGATTTTTTTTCTGCTTTCATATTTTCTTATTGCTAAATCTGGTAAAATCATCTTATGGATGATCGCCACTTCAGTTACATCACATGACTGAAAAGAAAAATCCTGACTACGAAAAGGCATCCTTCATAATGGATCCAATGGCTGGTGTATTTGAAAGAGAATGAGAAATAGAGAACAAATTTGTAGAGCTCCACTGAGGAATTGAAGAAATTGGCTTAGAGAAGCATCACGGTTTGATAAGTATGGGTAGAGAATTGGGTCTTCCATTGAGAAAGATAAAAAGTTCACAAACGCTCAACCACCACTGCTGAAAAAGTCTCCATTTTGATAATATATCCACATGACTTTGTGAAAGATTGTACCAACTCAGAACTCTTTATTAGTTATGCATACATACATATGACTATCAAAGCTATTCATGGGCGTCAGACATATCTCTGCTTTCATGAAATCAGCGTTTATGGTGATGGCACTTTCATGGTTAGCTTGGTTTCCCTTCTTCATGTTCTACACGGTTGGATGGGAAAAGGAAGATCCACTGAAGAAATCCAAATGGGAATGAATTGGAAGTTGCTCTGTACCATGGCAAGGGGTACAAGAAGGAGCTTTTGGGCTCTCATTCCACTCAACAGTGCAAAGAATCAGCTCCTAGTTCATTACACCAATCTGCTGAAGGTTAGGATCACAGAAGGTGATCCTAACCTTCTCCATGATGGATCATGGGGAACTTTTAGCTTGTTTGCAACTATGGCATACACTGCCATGATGAGCAGTAGCTCCTCCCTGACTGGAACAACAAATGCTACAAAATTGGAACAAGGTGTTGTAGGTTGCCACTGCAAGGCAACTGCATTGTTCCTATTTTCTGCTCTTGGCTTTCCTCTTGCCATCACCTATAGCTTAGCTTGTAACAAGTTTGACTGCTGTTGCTGCTGGACAACCTAACCCAGGACAAGGTCTGGCAGGGAGGATCCAGAACTTGGTAGTGGTGCAATTGTGTTATAACAATAAATAATTATTAGGAGTTGTAATTGCAAATAATAGTATTATGGTTTGAGGTAATAATATAGATAAAAATGGGGAATAAAAATAATGAGCCTTATGGTCCTTACAATGAGAATCTTTTGACTAGGGGCATAAAGTTGATTTATGAATAATTTAAATAACTAATCGGAGGTCAAGTATGTAGATTTGACCAAATTCTAAACTTTAAATAATGTAAAACTTATCCATAGAAAGATGAAAATCTATAAGTGACACGTGATGATTGGTTTAATACATGAGGATTAGATATAAATGAATATGATTAACCATTCGTCCACTTCAAGTATATAAGGGGTAATGATTAGAGTTTTAAGCTCATAATTTGCATTCAACGGTTTTGTGTTGCTAGTTGATATCAAGACTTGTAGAAATATTATATGTGAATAAGAAGTCTTGAAGAAAAAAATATAATGTGGAGATCATTTGTAAACACCATTTTGAAAATTTTATAATCTTTGGTGAGTGATCCCTGTAAAGGAAAATCTTTAGGCACTTGTGATGAATTCCTTTTAGGATGTAGTTCTCACATAAAAATTCAACTTTAGACATGTGAATGATCTTATCCCAAAGAATGTAAGGTTTCATGTTGGCATTCATGTGAGCAAAGATTATTGCAAGTGTTGTGTTATAATATGTTTGATAATCTACCTATATGCTAGAAAAGACTTAATAAAATAAACCCTCATAGTTCTGAACCCCCCCTAGGCTATAGTGCCACTAGGTACTAAACCTTGGGATGTTTTCTATGGAGGAGGCAATGTGCTTACATTTTCTTTGGCCTCTATTTTTACACTCATGGTTGTAATTGTTGTTGCTTTTTGTAAATTCCCCACTCTCAAAGCATAGGAAACTTGAGTTAAATTGTACGAGAGATTTATATAATTAGTTTTTTTTCTCTTTCATCCATTTCTTAGGTTTCAATCTTTACATGCTACACTAAACTTTGCAACTAGGTAATCATGAGCTTAGTTAAAACCTCACTTTAGTTTGTCAACCATTAGTGTTGGGTGGGTACCCAATTGGGCTAGTTTGAATTTTTGGTGTCGATTCCAATTAATAAGAACCAAACTAGAATTAGGTTCATTTTTCTGAACCATAACTTCTCTCTCTTTTTTGCTCAAGAATCAAACCTAAGATGGCATTCTAAGTTCCATTTATGTATGGAACTAGAACCAAGACAATTTTAATTTATTTTTTAGAATTGGAACCGGAGGTTATTCATAAAAATAAAGAATTACCCAATGATAGTAAAAAGTAACTTGGATGAAGTTCAATAATTAAACAATGTGAAATTGAATTTAAACTTATACATATCATCCATAGGATATATAGTACTCTCCAAGAAAGTTCTAAAGACATATAATCAATTCTCATTGACTGATTTATAAAGATTGGCCCAAGTGGTGGCATTAATCTTCACCTCTACATTGTTTAGGATGTTTGTAGGAGCAAGATGGATCATCTTATTCTAATATATCCATGCTCTTGGTAGGATATGAATGTAAAGTGGTACCAAGCAAACTTGAAATTGCTACTTGTTATTGTTGAGTACATGATGTATGTAACTTGTGACATGGATGTCTAATGAAGAAGAAAGATGTCTATGAGTTACACTTCATCTAGCTTCATACCGAAGTGGTAAAGAAAGTGGATCATTTAAAAGAATAAACTAACCTAAATGTAAAATTTGGTCATAGAAAAATAGAAGTGTCAATATTTTTCATGTAAAAATTGTTTGTTCATTTTTGGAATTGCATTTTCAAATAATATGTTTACATATGTATTCATGAAATTTTCATTCACACTCCAAAATTCAAGAAAAAATTATTTTGGAACCTAAAAACTAGCATCAATTTTTGTAATGTAATGAGAGGGTACCTAGCCCAACAAAAAAATTACTCTGTTGCTAATAAGGCATTTTTTTCAAAAACGGAATGCCCATTCCAATGGGCATTCCAATTTTTGAAACACTGTACAATGTTTTTTTAATTGTTTTACCATGATACCACTAAATATCACAAGAAAAGAAATCAACACAGGTCTTTAGTCTTGGCCTAAGTGACCCAACCCCCATGACTACACCAATTCCGTTTCGAATGAACTAGTGTTCATCCAATTACTAAACCTAGTGTAGTCATAGAGGTTGAGTCACACTTTTTTTGGGCCCACCTTTTAAGAGATTTTTTTTTCACCCATGGAACTATTTTGCTCACCCAACTACCCCATTCAAAACAAATATTCCCACCTACACTACTCCAATACTTATGTTATAGATTTTTTTCAATTTTTTTTTTTTTGTCATCATTGTCATTGCTACAATGGTGCCATCACCTGCCACCATTGTTGATGTTCAAAGAAGAACTAGTAATTGCTACAACTTCAAGGTGTGAGCAACACAAGGTGCAACATTTTCAAGTAGACACCAAAACAAGGTACGGCTTGTACATTTTTTTCTACACTTAAGGTTTCTCTACATTTTCAATTTGGGTTTAAGTTTATGAAACCTTTGTTTTGCCTACTTTCAAAGTTCATCAACACTTAAACCAATATTGTTAAAATGATTGTTGCTAGAACACAAGACCGATCATATTTGCTAAAATGCATGTACATTTTTCTCCTAATTTTTTAAATATATTTTTTAATGCACTTGTAGAAGATGACAATGAGCTAATTTGTCATCTTTTGATTTCTTTTGTGTCACGATTAGAAGACAAAGACGAACCCCTAGCTCATCATCATCTTATTATATTTTTTCATTAGGTGCAAATGATAATGACAAGCCAAGGGTTCATCGTTGTCAAAAAGAAATTCAATACCTACAAAAGAAGATGATGATGAGCCCCCAACTTGTCATCAACTTCTGATGTTTTGTTCTATAATTCTAGAAGACAATGATGAGTCGATGTTCGTCATTGTTTTTTTTGTTTTGTTTATGAGCACCTAGAGAATACGACGACAAACACCAACTCATCATTGTTTTTTTTATTTTGTCTTTGTGCACTTGGAGAAGATGACAACAAGCACCAATTCATCATTTTATTTTATTTTTTGTCTTTTTACACCCATAAAAAACAACATTATGAATTGGTGCTTGTCATAATCTTTTTTTGTTTTGTTTATGTGCACCCAAAGAAGATGACGACAAATGCCAGCTTATTGTCATCTTTTTTATTTTGGTTATGTGCACTTAGAGAAAACATTTTTTTCTTGTTTTGTTTCTTTACAACCAATTTTAAATTAAAGCTTTGACCATTGTGTTGATTAGGAGTGCCTTCTAAGTTTGGAATCAAATCATAGTGATGACATTAAAAACTTCAATGTCCTTGCATTTGGAAGGAGGGAGGTAAAGAAGCATTTAGTTTGGAAAGATTTTCGAAATGTTTTTTTTATTATACAATTCACAAGGTTTCTTCTTTAAAGTCATAAAAGAACCCATACATGCTTGAAGAATGTCCTATGATTGGTCATGTGAAAACATGCCACCATTGACCAACTTGGTGATTACCACATTATCTGAAGTTTGCTTGTCTTTTGGTAGTTTTTTTTCATTTTTTATGGTAGGTTATTGTTCTATATGGCTTTTATTACTACCATCAAACAAAGACATGCATCACAAACTTGCCCCCTTGTTGTATCTATGCATTTACAATACTTTAATAATGTGTTCAAAGTTAAGTGTTAATTAAATGTTGATAAATTATTGGCATAATATTGTCATGGCATTGTAACATAATGTTTGATCATCACAATGTAATTTCAATTTCATATCAATGATTGTATCAACAATTGGTTAACATTTAAACTTGGACACATTGCTAAAATGTTGTAAAAGCATTAAACCTTGTAAGGGGCAAGTTTGTGATGTAACATCCAAACCTAACCTTACAGGAAAATTCATTCCTTGATTTATGTACTCTAATTGACTTTGTAGCCGAACATTTCTTGCAAATCCACTAGCATGGGTTTAGCTTTGTAAGGGGAACCAATGAAGCCTTAATTCAATTGCACCTAGAGAAGACAATGACGAGTCCATGTTTTTTGTGTTTTTTGTTTAGTTTTTGTACACCTAAAGAAGATATGATGAGCCGGCCAAGCTAGTTATCATATGTGTTTTTTCATTGTGTCGTAGAAGACGACATGTGTCAGTCTAATAATTAATATAATTAAAATATTTTAAAATAGTCAATATAGTTAATATAACTAAATAAATTTTTATTTTTATTAATTTTGATCAAATGATTAATATAGTTAATATAAATAATTAATGAAGTATAATAATATATTAATTAAAATTATTGTAATGAAAAATGAAGTGTAATAATATTATAATATTATATTTATGAATTGTAATGAAAAAATTATAATTGTTTTTTAAAAATTGATGGTTTTTTTCCTTTGAAGATCTTTTAATTTTTCTAAAACAAAATTTGGAGTTTTGTTTTTAAAAAGCTCTTAAAAGGAAACATGCATGAAAGGCACGAAAGGTGTTAAATACAATTGAAAAGCAAATAATGCCAAATATAATTGAAGAGCAAGCAATTGTCATTTATGTAACCCTGCCTTTTCAAGGTATGTCATAAAAGGTGCATTCTGAATTTGCATACGGCCACATCAAAACCCATCCTTACTTTCGCATGGAAAGTAAGGATGGGTTTTTTTGGTCAATTTTTTTTTTAGCAATACCTTAACGTTTATAATCAACTTTCTTTCACATAATGGAATATTACCTTGGTTTTTGGTTCACAACGTTTTCATCCTTTTTTATTTAGGGTTATGATTTAGTGCAATACCCTCATATTGTTGACATTGTGGTGGTTGGCCTAAATGTAATTCCCCATTATGTATGTTGATTTAATGCAATACCTTCATTTTTTTGCCATTGTGGTGGTTGGCATAGGTGTAATTTCGCACTATGTATGTTGCCTTAGTACAATACCTTCATCTTGTTTCATGTGTGGTGGTTGGCCCAGATGTAATACCCTCATTAATTGTACCAAATATTGCACCTCAAAAGGTTCCTCTTCCAATTCAAGATGAACATGGAGATGTAATGGAAGATAGTGAATGTGTTGATGGTGTCGCAAGGTGGATGCATGCAATAGTTCTTGTGCACCCAAATGGTTGCTTCATCAACACTTGGAGTGAACACACATTCCTTTTGAATGTAAGCCAAGAAATTAAGGCATCCATTTACTCGTCATGGGGGGTTTAGGTAATAAAATCATGATTTTATGAATGTTCATATTTTAAATAACCCACATGTAAGGCAAAAATTAAATGAAAAAAAGGCCCTTAATTGAATGAAGAAAAAAACAAAATTAGAGTGGGATGAACTTTAATGATGCAACCCCAAACTCCTTGATGGACTCAACTATGAGTCCAAAGGGTGAAAACAACATAAGGATGAGGAATTGGGGCACACTCCCTGGCTCGTAACACTTTGGGGGTAGAGGGGCGTGTTAAAACTCCAAAATGGGGATTAGGAAAAGTGATAAGTAAGTCAATTACTCACACGAACATGCACACACCAAACAATAAGTTGGTTAATGTGTAGTTGGAATATTTTTAGTGCACGAACAAATCATGAGCAAACATGGATTCACAAGACTCACCACGGCCCAAACTTGGGGGAAGTCACCACCTTCCCCCTTATAGTATTCTTTGTGCTTGGCCATAGGATTAACACCCAAATGTCATTTTGTCCTTGGTAGTCCCAAAATTCCTGAAATTGGGATTTTTATGACTTTGGAAGCCCATAACTTTTTGTTCAAACCTCCAATTAAACTATAAAGCAAAGTTGTAGCCCTCGTTGAAAGCTTTCCAACAACATGTGGCACGCCATTTACACACAAGTAAATCAGGGCAATTCCTGACTTTTAATAGTCGAGAATCAAATTGGCAATTTGATTCATGGCCCTTCTTTTGGCCATAATTTATGTTTTAAATACCCAAATGAACCAATTTTAGACATATAAGTTCCAAGAGTTTTTCAATATATAAGGAAATATTTGATCCAATGCGTTTAGACCCTTGTAATTACCTTCTAAAGATTCAGGAATCCATTTGAACTCCAACTCCCAAAGTGGGAACTCACTTGGGAGTGTGGGGGTTCATTCCCTCACACTTTCTTACATTCCTAGGAGCATGAAATGTGATTCCCGAGCTTCACTTTTGGCCCGCACCTTTGTAAGCCCTTGCTTTAGTCACAAACCCAAGGCTAAGGTTGTAACATTCAAACCTAACCACAACAAATGCTAGAGGTTTAGGCAACCTTTGTTGGTATATTTAACCTCTAAGATGTTGGGCATCATTGGGATTATGGCATGGGGGGTGGGGTTCATCCCACAAAGTGCATGGGTGCACCTTGAAAAGGATGAAAACCTTGTTGAAACTATTTGGGCAAGCAAAATTACCTATGCAAAGCTTTTGAAAGTTGCATGGAGCGCTCGACATTTGACATTAAAGTCCAATAAGCACAAGTGAGCCAAAGAAATGGATGTAATATCCAAGTATCATGATTCCAAAATTATTCATGGGCAATATATTTCCATATTTTTATTTACTTTATTTTAACATTATTTATTTTTTTGTTTTTTTGTTTTTTTTTGTGTTAGGTTTTAGGGCACAACAAAACAGGCTTTTGTTACATATGCAATTCAACTTACACTTGAGCATCATCAACTATTTAATCATCATCATGTAGCAAAAGTTATAGAAGTTGCAACAAAGTATCGCACCAATATGGGCATTGCTTCTAGTTCATACTCCTAGAAGGAATAATTATAGATATAACTTTAGTGCATGTATGCACTATTTTTGTATCGAACCATTATAAATTAAGATATATTTTTGTCACCACTTTTTTTGTAGTGTGGCTACTTGAACATTTTTGTATCAATCCACTTGTTTTATTTTGACTTTTAATTTTGGGATTTGTAGATTTTGGGATCATATTATGCCATGTTGCACATAATACCCCCATCCACTATGAATGGATTACATTTATATTATAAACCAAATGAATAATACCTTCATCTAATAAGGTTAAAACATTATGTGGCCATATTAGAGCATTTAAAAGCAATACTTTAATTATCATTATCATGAAATACCCACATAATAACCTTAAGGAGAATTTGTAATTTAACATTTTTATATAATTACATTACCCACTTTCATGGAAGGATCCCTTGGTGCATAAACCAATTTGTCTATACAAGTATTGCAAACTTTTGATCTTCTCTTGTTTATGGTTGGGTTCTCCATGAAACATCTCATATTGCAATACCTGCATTACAACCAACTCATGTTTTTATTACATTACCCTAATCTAAAATTTTGTATAATATATGTTTCAAATAAATAAGGGGGACATTGGGTTTAAGGTTTAAGGAAATTAAGCCTACCTTTTTGTCATTGAATTGTTTTAGGGTAACTTTTTTCTTGACATTTATATTATTTGCATCGAATATTTTTTAAGTGAATTTATGTATTCACATACACACATATATCTAAAAAGGTTCCTATTTTTCTTTTCTTTTTTCATTAAGGGAAAAGAAAATGAAGGTGATTCCATGATAAAGGTATGAATGATAAAAAAAACCTTCTCATTAGTTGGGGTCCCGCCCCAAATTAGGTCTAAAGCACAAGTTGATAGTATGTACACAATTTAGGGCTATGCAAAAATAATTCCAAAATTAGGTTTAACACTTAATTCTAAGAAAATTATTAAATTCAACCATTAAAGTTATGCAACCAATTTTTTTGTGTTTATTTAATTTAGGGTCAATGTAGGCATTTTTTGTTACATGAAAAGGTTTTAATTCAACATTTTAAAGTTCATTGTATAGGGTTGCTTAATTTTTCAAATTTAAACCTATGTGTTCATTAGTTGTAATGTCTACATGATGAGAGTTAAAGTTTTCAATTTGTAATACCATACCCTATCACCTTATGTCAGATCCCAAATGCATGCCCCAACCCCAAATTGCAATACCTAGGTAAATCTATGTTATGTAACCCCCTTTAATTTCACAATGGAAAAACTTGTTCCCTCATCATTTAAGGTTATGTAAGTACATCTTATTTACCAAATGTAATACCTACATAAATCTATATTGTGTACCTTCACCATAAGCCCCTTTTGGTTAATAAATATTGATTATGCAAGTATTGCAAAAACTTAGTCCCTCATGATCTAGGGTACTTAAGGGGATCTTGTCCACCAAATGCAATACCTACATTTAATCGACCAAATGCAATAAGAAACAACCAAATGATATTTATAACTAAAGCAAATCCATTAAAATAAATCATCATTTTAATGAAAAAGATAGGACAATACATGCATTAAGTGGTCAAACCCCCCTTTAGAAAGAGTAGGGAATTTGTAATACCTTCATTTAACGTAATTAACACCCGCGAAAGATATGAGATTATATTCAATACTTGTATTAATGTCCATTAACCTTTAACTATGATATACTTTAAACCTTGCAATATTAATTAAATGCCACAAGAAACAAGATGGGTAAACATTACTTGCACATAGACATGGTGATTATTATATAATTGACCTGCAATACCCACCTTTATATGCCATTTGAGTGAGATTTTTTAAAAAGGAGTTTTAGAAGATATGTGTTATATAGCTTTAACAATTTAATTTTAACTTTCAAATTCTATATGTTCACTAATACAAAAATCAATGCATTAACACGTAAATAATATATTCTTTAACATAATTGTAACATGATGCACATTTTAGTACTGGAAAATTAAAATGGGGGAATAGTTACAAACAAGTTTGTGTTGTTTTTTTTTACTCATGAGCATTCTTCTTACGGATATTTCCATGTTCTAACATTGTTTCATGCCAATCCTTCATTTGGTGCCTTAAATTACTAAGTCCATCATTGATGCAATGAATTACCATGTTGGGATGCATGATTTCATTTGCCTTGGAAAGGCAAAAACCTTGTACATATGTTGCAATAACATGTAACAATGATGTGGTGTGGTTTATGAGTTGAACCCCACCTTCTTTGAATTTGTTGATGATTTTTTGCATTATGTCACCCATTTGAACAAGTAATTTCTCCGTGGGGGTGGATCAACTTGAAGGTTGGTTGTGATCCTTCTTTTTTTCCACATTGGGGGAGGTATCATTTGATGTCATAAACTTGCACATATCAACAACCCATGGTTATTTAGAATGATCTTCATTGACCTCTTCATCATTAGATTCATTGTCATAAATGTGCAAATAAATAGGGTCCACAAACATGGTGGCAAAACCTCCACGATCAAATCCATACCATGTCCAACAATATTGAATGATATTTTCATTAGTGAGATTGGTACATGTAAGAATGAACGACAACTTGATGTTTGCACAAGTTTCCATGCAACACCCATTCACAAGTGCAACAAACATATTTGGTGAAAGGAAGTGGGACCTTGTATGTCATATTCAGATGTTGGCTTCATATCATCCATGCATGGTTGTTTTCATTCAAATCATCTATCCCATGGGTGACATTGGTGTGAGGGATAAATGTGGCCTTTTCAACGTTCGTTTTCACAATGTGTTCCATAACTTTCTTTTTGATGAACTTGCGTTTCTTCATTTCAGCTATGTGCATGTAGTCTTTGCAATTGTTGTTGTGAGTTTCCACACTAACTAATCAATCCATTGACCTTGAAGCCTATTTGTTCCAAAGATAACTCAATTTATGTTTATGCGTCTTGGTTTGAATGTGGCACTTGTCAAAGCCCCACCATCCACAAATCTACAAGATACAATGTGCATCCATAAATTGTCGTGCAAGTATTACATTTCCCTTTACCATATATAGGGTGGATTAGGGTCATAATATTAGTGTCATAATTGCATTTTTGTCACCACATATAGTGTGCCTCTTTGTTATGCAAATATTGCATTTAGTGTTCCCACATATAGTGTGGATTAAGGTCATAATGTGCGTATTGCACTTTGCCCCCACATATAGTGTCACATATAAGTTTAACCAAGAAAAAATATAAGTTTAACCAAAAAAATATATAGGTCTAACCAAAAGATAGACGTTTAGCCAAGAAATAGAAGTTAACCAATAAAATATATAAGTTTAATTAAGAGATAGAAATTTAGCTAATAAAATATATAGATTTTGGCAATAGATAGAAGTTTAGTCAAGAAGAACTATAAGTTTAGCCAAGAAGAAATATAGATTTAGCCAAGAGGAGATAAGAATTTTGCCAAGGTAAGTAAGGGATTAATTGTTAGTTCGTAGGCAAGGCTAAGATTTAGGTCAGTAGGGTAGCTAGGTGGGTGGGTAGTATGGAGGTCAGGGTTGGGAAAAAATTGGCAGTGAAAAAAAAAATTGGTCATAGGTCAGCAGCCAAAAAAATTGATTGCGTTAGAATGTTGGTTAAGCGTAAGGTAAAGAGACGAATGAAAAAGAGGCGAATCATCCAGCCCATGCTATGGACAGAACGGCCAACTGGTGCAGTCATGGTGGCTGGTTCAATCTGGTAAAGCCTGAGGCCGTGGGCTGTTACCCTACATTAAACTTGCAACCTTTTGCAAATTCTTGAAAAGCTATGGAAACCAGCCCACTGGACTATAAACTTATCATGTATTTAAATTTACCAAAATTATCCAAGAAATTTAGGGTTACCAAAAATTCCATCCTTCTCAACAATGGGTATCAGGTAATCAATTTTTGAGGTAAAGGAGTAACTAATTTCCAAAACGAAAGGGTGCACCTAAAGGTAACATTTAGTTCTGTGGATTTATCCAGAATCTATCCTTTCAAGTCCACAAGCTACTTAATAATAATAATAATAAGTATTTCAATATTTTTTCAAAAATTAACTACCTCCTCAAAGCCTAGATACCTCACTCCTTTCCCCTATAACATGGTTCATATTTATGAAAGAAATAGATAATTATGAACTATTGGAACCATTTGGGAACAACTAATGGGGAAATTTTTTAAAGGAGAAACAGGGGGAATATTACAAATTTTGAATAGTAAATATAATGTTTCGATATTTTGAGGAAAATATGAAATGTATTTAATTATATAATTTTTGAATTTGACACTATATAAGCTTGGATTGCTCCAGAGGGTTCTAGTAAAATTCACAGCTAGGTGGTTCCTCCGGGCCAAATAAAAATCCGAAGGATAAAATGAAGCTGGGAACAGGTTCTGGCCTGGTTCAGCGCCCAAGTGTGAACAGGGGAGAAAAAGGGGCAAAGAAAGGGTCAGGGACTCAGGAGGAGACGAGAACAGCAGCCACGATTTTGGCAACTGTCGCGCGCACTTGTCGTCGGTGTTGGAGCAGATTTGCGGAATCAATTGTGTTGGGAGAGAGGAGCCATGGCGGTGGCCAGGAAGGATTAGGGGAGGAACAGCTGGAGTGAAGAATATCAAAGAGACAAAATACGGTTTTCTTGAAGCAAGAGAAGATAGGGTTTGGGGATTTTGTTTTTGGGTGGTGTTCACCATGGCCAAGGCACTTGTGGTGTCAGTCTCGGTCTTCAAGTCTAGGTAACTATGCTTTTTTCCTAATTTCTTTTGTCTACTTGCATGTCTGTTGTGATGGTAAAGTTGTGTTCGATTTTTTCTTTTTAAGGTCCTATTGTGCCGCATTACTATGCTTCTTGGATTTCTTTTTTTCTTTTGTTAAAACATAGGCTTTAGAACACGGCGAGCGTCTAATGCCTGTAGTAAGTTTCGAGAATTCCAGATTGTAAGTGTGAATTTTGGGATTGGTTCAAATGCGTGAAGTTTTCTCAGTTTTCTCGATGGCGTTTGTGTCAACCGTAAGTTGAACCGGTGGACTAGGGATTGAAGAAGTGGGGTTTATCCATGCATTTCACTTGTAGCCACTCAGGATTTCCATGGCAGCACGAATTGCTACTGTTTCCAAACACTTCTTTGAACTGTTTGTGAACTTCTTTAGGGTTTAGGGTTTTGCCTTCACGGGCACAATCATTGATGTAGAAGAGTGACCACAAAATTTGCAGATTGATGTGCAAATATTATTACCAAATTGCTTGTGGATACAGCTTGCTGTCCATCAAAGGCGGTTTCCTTCATTTGCAAATTTGGTCACTGCCAAAAATAAGATTTTCCAACCCTAGTTTTGTTTCATAGTCTACTGTCCTACCAGAAAGCAACCTTAGGGCTGTATTTAAGTGTCTATTCTGTTTATCCAGAGTTATGTCTAGCATGCTATCTTCTGAGCAATGCTGCTTGCAGGGAGGTCCATCACACCCAGGAGACATGTCACTCAACAAAAGAGTCAGGCCTTTCACCTGAGGTTTTTGCCTGTTCCAAGCATGTGAGCTTCACGAATAGGTTGCAGTCAAGTTCATTGCAGGTCAGAGGTTCACTCAAAGGTCCGCAACAACATTCATGGGGAAAGTTAATGTACCAGTGGTGTCGGCCATCCTTGGGCTTATTTACTGCATTATCAGAAGGCGCAAGCTCCAGAAGCCGCAGGTATGATCTGTACATGTATATTTACCAATAGCATGCCAGAAGGTGTTATGGATGCTAATATTCTGAAAAGTAGAGATGGAGTCTACTAGGTTTGTTTTCATGGTTGTGCACCATGTCACTGAAAATTATTTGACACAGCACCCTCAGGTTAACCTCACTTATCCTGAAATTAATTGGGATTTCCATTTCAGAAAGAACTCAATTAGACAGCAAGATATTGTGACAGGCGCTCTGGTGCAATGAGATGTATAAGGAGATGCCTGTGGCATGTGCAGACACTCAAAGCGACTAAAGAGGTATGCAAAGTATGAGGATGGCCCAGTTTTGGATTGGCAATGGACACCTTCTTCAGTAAGGTATTGTGACTTGCTTCCAAATTCAATCACTGTAGAAAACAAAACTTTTGGGTTATTTTAGATGTTTAGTGCTTGTAATCAGGAGGGACATCTTCTTCCCAGCAGATGGCTTGATTTCAAGAAGTTGGATGCAGAGCTATTTGTTGGTTTCAAACTTTTGTCCTGCTTTGTATGGTTGAGAAGAAAGCTGAGAGGTGTGCTGCCATCTATGTCAAATTGCAACCATGCCTGTTGCAGAAATACACAACTGGATGATGAGGATGAGGGCATCAGCAAGGTGGAGATAGTGGAGGATGATGAGGATGATAGTAGAGATCAGGTTCTGCAGGATCAATTCAACCTTTTTGCAATGGCAATGGCCTTAGATGATGATGACATGGCAGAGCAAGCAATACAAGGATTTGGGTATAATCTCATTCTCTTGCAAACCATCTGTCTATTTGAAAAATGGAGTCTGAGCATTGGTCCTCTTTGCATCTTGCAACATGCAGTTCATCACTCTCAAAGACCTCTCATAAACAGGTTATCTGTAGGTTGTCAACAATCGTTTTTTGACAGCACAATCAACTTTCCTGCAGTACACAAAGCAGGTGTTGAAGAAGTTATTTTCTTACACAGTGCTTAATTCCTTTGTGTGATCTGTTTCAACAATGTCACTTATTTTTTGTTGATGTGGATATGCCACAGGAATCCTTTGAAGATGAGTGAGATGAGGAAGACAGTAGATGGGGTCACTGAACTGCAGGAGCAGCTACAAGAGCTATATGAAGAAGTGAATAGGATGATTGAAGAAGGAGACGAAGACACAGCACGTGCCCTGATAGAGGCAAACTATGAGTCTCTGATGGAGCAATTTGAGCCCGGAGTCTATTGTGTTGAGCAGGCTGCCATGTTGGATGTCCTGGCCCAGCTTCGTATGAGTTTGGGAGATTTTGTTGAAGTAGAGGATCTTCTTATCCAGGTTTGTAATCACTCTAGCTCAATTGTAATGGAACCTGTAGCAGTTATTGAGTGTATTCTGTCTCATCTAAACCCTGAACATTGGTTGAAGTCTGGGTTGCAGTTTTGTGGAATTGAAGTTAAAGTTAATGACAGGAACTTCTGTAGCTTGAATATGTGCAGATTAGGGAAGTTGTGGAGAAAGTGGGAATCAATTCCATGCAGCCATTGGTTGATGGAATATTAGAGCATGTTGGAGGAATGTACACAGCTCTTGGAAAACCGGAGGAGGGACTGCCTTTTTATCTTAGTAGTCTGGAAATTCAGGAAGAGCTGCTTGGTAAGGGCCTGCAATCCTGCCTTCATAACTTTGGATCATGATATTACTCCAACCTTTTAGGTTCTTTGAGGCAGATTTCCTTGTCTTGGTGTTGAAGTCATGCTGTGGTTTGTGAGAGGTTGTATTGGTAGTCCTGTCTAGTGTAAGGATCTGGGGTTGCAGAATATTTGAATTAATTACATGCTTTGCAGTTTGGAAGTCTGTTTCCATTACCCACTGTCTCCTATCTACATTGAATATGCATGTGAAAAATCTGCTGCCTCATCAGAGCAGGGATCCTCACCCACTCTCCATTGGAAAGAGATTCATAAGTGCACTGCTGCATATTTGCTTGGATGTGCTCTAAGACATGAGCTTTGCCAAAGTGTGTATTGCATTTGTACCTTCGCTGTTCTATGATGTGGGGCTTAACCTGTTTTGTTGCCTTAAAACTGGTGCTAGCAAGATTGTAATAGGGTACATCTGACTGTTGATGTTTGTTCCTTCTTTTGACAGGACAGGATAGCCCCTTAATAGTGAAGACCCTTTTGGGGCTAGCCACCACATACACTGACCTGGATGAGAATCCCAAGGCTATTGAAACTTATCAAAGGGTTCTGCTCATTCTCGAGAGAACCAGAGGTCCCAATGATGAGACCCTAGCATTGCCACTTTCACATTTGGGTCATTCCCTTCTGGAAGAGGGGAGGGTTGATGAGGCTGAGCTCTCCATGCTGAGGTTCGCTTCTTGTTGTCATTTTTCTCTGTAGGTGAAGTTTGGTTTCTGTTCCTCCTTTGCTTTGACTATGCTGTGTTCAAATTCAACATAGTGACCATGTTAGACCAAGCACTCTTAACTCTTATGAACAATGTTTGACCCTATCCTGCTTTTACTGTGGCTGTAACAGCATTGGACTGCCAGGCAGTTGCAATTATGTGCTAGCATACTCTGTAGGATTTTAGTAACATCCTTTCTCTTCAACTGATGTTGTTCAGAGCATTGCGAATTGTTGAGAAGGCATTTGGCGCACATGATGGGAGAGTTGGGGTAGCCACATGTGCACTGGCCCGAACTAAAGCTGCCAGAGGTGACCAAGTCAGACCCTTTCATACCTGTGACAGCTGCTGTACTGAGCTGAATTCATGCACAAGGTGTACTAAGTGAGTTGCTTGAAAATGGTTGTTTCCTTTTCAAAAACTAAGTCATATTTCAATCTCTTTCTCAACCATGTAGCATCCATGGTGCAGGTGAGGTGAGTGAGTCTGTTGTCCTCTACAGAAAGGGATTGCAAATCATGGAAGGCTGTAGTAAGTTTCCTGATGATGACCCAACCATGGAGACAGTTCGCACTGATTTGGCAGAACTTCTCAACTTGCTGGAAAGGTGAGCTGAGGTTTGACTCATGGCTTGCATATGAACTGTTAGTATCTTTGTGCATAGTTTTTGTAAAGATCATGTATGAAGATGATATTGGTGTAGAACTCAGCAAATTTTACTTGCAGGAATGATGAAGCTGAAGAGTTATGGGAGGAGAACCTGCGGGTAAAAGAGCAAGCCCTGGGGCCTAATGATCCTCGGTTAGTGGTGCACCTTCAAAACTTGGCTACAGCCTATGCTGCTGTTCAAAAATATGATAAATGTGAGCCTCTGCTCCGGCGCAGCTTGAAGCTGGTCAGTGCCCACCTAGGCCCAACTTCACCCCAGGTCTCTGTTCCACTTGCTTGCTTGGCTACAGCCCTGCACCATTTGGGGAATCAATCTGAGGCGGAGCCCCTTGCTCGCCAAGCCCTGCACACTCGAGAAGCTGCATTTGGACCTGACAGTCCCATTGTTGGTAAGACCTCCACCTATTATCTCTTTCTTTCTTTGAGGCTCTTCCTCCACAGACTTGTCAGTTGGTAGACATGCTTTTGGATTGGATGTGCATTCTTTGCTTATCCAGTCTGTAAATTTTTACAGGAGAGTCATGCAATTGCCTGGCATCTATCTTACACTCACTGGGAAGGAATGAGGAGGCATTGACCTTGATGTTCCGTGTATTGGCAATCCAAGAAAAGGAGCTAGGCCATGACAGTCCTGAGATTGGACTGACATTGGAATTGCTGATTATGTTGTTACAAGATCTAGGTAGAACTTTTGAAATTCAACCTCTTGTTCATAGGATGCAAAAGCTGCTGAGGTCTCAGATTGGCAAAGCTAATTAATGTATTGGTGTCCTCTGAGGAATCTAAGTTTTGATACAGTTTCTGATCAACCAGTTGATATCCAACCACTTGTTGAAAGGCTACAAAAGTTAGGCTGTCAGATTGGGGATGCTAATTGAGTGTCTTAATGTACTTTGAGGAATACAAAGTTTTGGTACAGTTTCTGATCAATGAGTTTCAACTGTAAGCTTCTGATGTGATCACAGTTCTAATGGCCAAATTTGCAGTTGAGATGCTGTGCAATTTCAGAAGTTGAGTGAAATATTTGCTCTGCTGCATCATTGCTCCAGAGTGTGACTCCTGGTCAGTATGTAGTGAAGGCCCACAAGACGAGAGAATCACAGGTATGGACAGAGGGTTTAGGGTTTAGGGTTTAGAGAGCCATGTTGGTACCATGAACTGTAAATTCTTGAAAATGAAAATTTAACTCTGCACCCTTTACTTGGGTTGTTTGAAAT
>Ga0209208_10004895_pt1 | contig 18825 bp, 15 predicted proteins | sample S1TSphfallax_3_FD_187694 | JGI IMG/M metagenome (GOLD analysis project Ga0209208, IMG submission 187694) | Host-associated microbial communities from peat moss isolated from Minnesota, USA - S1T2_Fd - Sphagnum fallax MG (SPAdes) (version 2) | ecosystem: Host-associated > Plants > Peat moss >... | reverse complement strand
GCCATAAACTTAGTATGTTGACTAATGTCTGGCATTGGCCTTCACCTACAGCTGGGAGCTGATGAATTCTGTGGGGATGTTATGATAACTGGTTACTACCATATTGTTACTGTTGAAATTCACCAAACGTGTGATACTGCCATCATGTTCACAATGCTCCTCAGTTTCTTTCTATGTTTTTAGCATTTGGGTCTCCCCTTTTTCCTGTTTACTGTTGCATCTGAAAACTCTCCAACATTATCATTTGGTCATCTCTCAATTTTATTAAAGTTGAGAATCACAAGTATGTAGAAGTTATCAATGCTTTTGAAGACATTTCAAGTCATGGTGAAAGCATTCTGTCTGTGTTTGAAATGGGCTTTCCTGGGCTGATAACTGTTTGTAGAATGATGTGACAGTGAAGAGTCAGAAACTTTAAGCAGAGTTCTACCAGTCTAGCATGGAGGCAGTTGCCCGAAGAGTTAAAGAACCTGACTTAGTCTCACTCGTCAGCTAGTATGCACCATTCTTTTTCTGGCAGCAAATAACTTGCAATTGGGTGTTCTTCTGAATTAAATTCAGAATCTGTTCTTTCCAGAATCTAGGTGATGACAAAGTTTTGCTGGATTAGTGCATTTTCAAACTTGGAACTTCTTGACTTTGGACCTTTTCTTCATTGTTTCTTTCATTTCCATTATACACACTTGGTCTTGAAAGTATCAAACTCAAAACTGTTCCTTGAAGTCAGAGTTCATATAGTCATGCATGTGTGTATCTCAATGGTCAATACAGGTTGCATAATGTTCCTTTACCTTTTCTGTCCATGTTGCCATATTTTGCAGCTACATGGTTCTTTTTTGTCATGTTTGGTGTCAGTATTTAGAAATCTGTAACAGGCAGCATGGAGTACCAGATGCTGTTTGAACCCTTTTAAGAAAACTCTGCCGGCCTTTTCCCTGTTGCACTTGTCATAGCCTTTGTCAAGAAACAAAACATTGAATACTATACCCTAAATTTCAAGCCTGAAAATTTATACCATTGACAATATGCACATGCATTTCAAATTTTTGTTTGCTCCTGGCATATTGGGAGACATGCCTCAGATTGGATGAAGGTTCGTTGACAACATTGATGATGTTTAAGTTTTTTTTTCACCTTGAGATAAATGAAAGTGATCTGAAACCACCCATGATTTAACCTTTAGGAATCCCAACTGATCCACAATCCACCAGCAATGCTTCAACAAAAAGCCCCCTGAGAAGACTAGTGAACCAATGTACTTGAAGATTGCTCTCTTGTTTATATGAAACCTCAATTTCTTAGTAATTGGTACTTTCAGTTGTTTCTGGCAACCCTGACACACCTCCATCTCTTTGCCCTTCTCTATTTTGTAAGGGTGATGATGATAAATGAGAGATTGGGCACCCTCCCCCAAATTTAGCCTTGGATCTGACCTCCTAGCTCATCAATTTCCCAAACCCTGATGGTTTAAGATAGGGAATTAGAGAAGTCACCCCCCAAGCATACATCATTAGGCAGTAACCATCCCATGCTTGAAACAATTGTTCCCCAGTCCATACAAACTCTTTTGAAGGTTTCTTGTATGTGGGCACTGGCTTCTTAGTTGGTCAACATCAATCCCAATACTTTCTTTCAATCTTTGAGGCGCTTGAACTTCATAGCGCAATTGGGACCAGGTGTGCATCCTGGTTTAGCTCTATGAGACTTCATGGTATCACACATTGACAAACTCCAAAACGTTCATTTACCCAATTGAGATTGTCATCAACACCTTGGGCCTTGGCCGAATGGGCACCACAGGACACCACCCCGACCCCCATGGAGCTCTGTCCACCCACACGGGTACCATGACGTAAACTATATACCCTAAAATTCTTGCTTTCTGCACATGATACATATCACCTCCAAAGACTAAAGCAGCAGGGTCCCCAAGCCCAAATTTCACATTTCCAAGGTTAAATATAGCCACTAATAGGCCTGGCTCAAGAAGCTGAAGGCACCAGCATTGGTGTTGGTTCACCCTGACCATGGTCAACTACTAGGTATACAATTTCAGAATTTCTCTAGGAATGGATGCGTTAACACATCAGAGGGGTGGAGGGGAGGGTGAGCAGCAGTCTTCTGTTGGCACAAAGGATTACACATAAGCAACATCCAATTCCTTCATGGCAGACAAATTGGAAGAGCAACCAGCACATTTCCTCAAATGTGCCAGTGAAAAGTGCCTCAATGGCTGGGTTAGGGACTTTAAACTTTAAACTCACACCCTCTGCATTATCCAAAAAACCTGCATGCAAGTCTCAGTACTGCTGCTAATCACAGAATTCATCTCACCCAGAAATGAAAGGCGCTGCAGGGATGAACCCCAAGTTGAGGCCTCTCAACTGCAGTCACACTGTCTATTGTTGTGGGCTTGTGGGACTGTTTGATATGAGAGTGAGGAAGAAAGTGAAAAAGTCAGACAAGAAGTGAAACACCCCCACTCAGTCGACAATTTTGAGAGCTGACACAAAATTGCACATGGAGGTTGGGAAGATGAAACTGTAATGCATGAAGATTCCATTGAACCCCAACCAGACCCAGTGGACACTATTTACCTACCCATTTCAAACTACCAATACTATTTACAAGGTCCTCTCAACCCACTTGTGCTCACCTACTACCATGATAGTTACACAACTCTCACAACTTTCGCCATAACAAAGTACCCTACTAATTTTGAAAGTTACAATCTATTCACTTGCAAATAACTGTTTTCTTGTCCAGGCCTAGGTAGACATATCATATTCACATTCTATGTCTACTTAAGCCTGGCCAGTATAGTAAAGGATAACCAAGCTATTCCTACACAATTGTGTATATTTTAGGAACCACTCTGCACCCATCCCATTTGACATGACACTGAAAATTACATACAAGTTGTGCCTATCCTTGCTTTCTTCTAAAATGTACAGGCCATCAGGCAGGATGCAATAGATACTGTCATTTCATTTAGGCACATTACAATAATGGCACTCAACGCTAACTTCCTTGGGTGGCATAACTGAAGTGCCACATTTTCACATCAGTTGGGCAATTTGGCTTGGCCCCTCAGAAGAGAGGTCATTAGGGCTTCATGATATGCCAGAGTCCTGTGACCCAAACCACAATGTTAGGTCCAAAATATATATAATGGGTGTAAGTGCCATATTCCATTGGTACCCAAACATCCCCACATACCATCATCCTTAGCCATAAAACCTCCTAGTTAGTTCAACAACAAAATGCTTTGGGGTGCCCCCAAGCTAATCACCCACATGGAGGGGGTTCATAAAAACACTTACCCAAGGGATAAACAAATTTTGTCCCTCCCTGCCACCAATGTTTTCAACTACTATATCCTGCAAAGTTGCAATTTTTATAGAAGTGCCCAACTTCATCTGAGTTTAGGAAGGGCGATTGCTACTTGTCGGTGACAGGCTTTTGAGGGTGGCCTGGATTGCAAGGAAGCCTGGCACCAATTGAGTTTTGGAGTACAACTTTCAGTATTTAGGGTATTGATTAGTTCAGTTTTATCTTGGTAATCTAGGCTTTGGTTACTGAGTGGCTCCAAGCATTCTCCAAAGCTTCTTTTGGTGTGTGTTTAACATGCACAACATGCAGGTGGTGGATGGACTCTGTCTGTGCTGACATAAACAGACCATAATCCACCCTCCAACCCTACCTTAACCTCATGAATCAAAAACCACAGCCAAAACATATAGCTTCCTTAGTTTTGGCAAATGTCAGGCCCATACCAGAACAAAACAGGCTCCCCATACTTCTTAACTTCTCTGTTGCTTTACTTTCTTGGAAACACAACAATGCTAGTCAAGTGCACTTTAGGGGGCGGGGGGAGGGTGTGTGTTTACGCCAGTGTACATAAGCAATTCACCCACCTTTCTGAACTCCAATTTTCAAGATGATGACTTTGATGTCTGCCAAGCCCACCCACCAATCACCACCAGAAAGCCCATGGTGAATGGACCAAACTAATTCCATGTTTCATCTGGAGCTTCCATGTTAAAGCTGCAGTGTTCCATTTGAACATGATGGATCATCATGGTCCATTCTCCATACTTACTCCACCCCCTACAACTAGTAAGAAACTTATATCTCCTGTATCTAAGCCTTCCGAGACCAAGCCTGGCTCAGGCATCAAACTTCAAAGTAGCCAGCCTTTTGCACTTGATTCCCATGCGACCCTTTATAGCTTATTCTGTACTTGTTCTTCTTAAATATCCACCGTCATCTGTAGCACGGTGCACCCTATTGGAGTGAACCACATATCATGGGTTGTTGTTCGACAAGTGCCCTTAGTACTTACATACCCTTGAGAAAATTATGAGTTTTATGACCGCTTCTGTTTTGATAGGAAAATCTGAACTTCTTTGAGTGATCCAAGTGAGAAATGGTTCACACTGAGAGCTAACTATGGCCCAGCCTACCACCACTCCAAGAAATGCTTTGGAATGTCCAGTTGGACAATGTGGACAACCAATCTCCAAAGTCCATGACCATGGGGTTTTTTTTTTCTCCTCCCCCCAAAACACTTTCGGATATGAAAATGTCTCTTCTAGTGGCTCTTGGAACATCTTTTGTAGGTGTTTATTTGTCTGTGGGTTTAGCCACCTCCCCACTTCCTCCACTTACTGGCAGACCCATCTCCCATACCCACTGCCATCTTGCTACAAGTAGTTGATTGAGTTCGGGTATCCAGTAACCAACCGTATTGTCACCAGGAGTTGGTTGAGTTACGATCTCAACTAACTTGAGATCTGACACGTGACTTATAGCAATCAAACTTCGACTTGGGTCCTCGCTGTACTTCCTTCCCACTTCTTATCCCAGTCAGTGCCTTCATTAATAGAGCTTGGCAGAGTTATATCATTTTTTGTGATTGTCCTTGGCAGGGTTCTTTTTTATAAAAAATAAAATGTGCACAAGTGGCAACATGACTGCCCTTGAATATGCCTAACTGGCATCTTATGTAATTTGGCTCAAGGGTTGGTTGGCTTCTTGGTCATTTGTTTAGTCAGCTTTTGGCCAACATGGATTTTCAAAATAGCCCAAAGTGGCTATTCATTTTTTAAAGAAATAAGTTTAAAGTGGCACCTACTAATTTTTTTAAGTAAGTCTAATTGGCACCCACCAAAAAAACCAGTGCAGAATGTGGCTCCTGGACTGAAAAGGGAGGAACAAAGACACCAGTGACATTGTTCCAAAACCAAACCTAAAAACTAAACACAAATTGTACACACTTTGAGCGGGAGTTGAACCCTAGTCTGATATCAGACTTTGCCCAATGCAACTCAAAGTCCCACCCACCACACCCAAATGTCAATAAACCTCATAACTTTATAAAAAACCTAGCACAATCACCAAACTTGTCCAAATCATGGAAACATGAACACTTGAATTTTGTGTTGTGAAAAAAACAGAACTTTCTAAGAAGCAAAACCAATTTGGACTTTCTGATCCTTCCAAGCTATAATAGCCTCATGACAAGGAAGCTTTCTTAAGTATAAAATTCTTGTGCAAACATGCAACATTTGTGTCTAAATGCAAACCCAACCTATTGCACAACTTATCCTTTGTGAATGCAAACGTAGAGAAAGTTTGTTCATCTTTTACAAATCCAAAAACTAACACCACCGCAACTCAGCCAACTTCAAATACCCACTCAGCTTGTCGCAACCCTAATCTTGGACTCACAACCAAGGCAAGGGCTTGCAAAGGTGCGGGCCAAGAGGGAAGCCCAAGACTCACATCTCATGCTCTCGGGAGTGTAGGAGAGTGAACGAAACCCCACACTCCCAAGTGAGTTCCCACTTTGGGAGTTGTAGTCCCGATGGATTCCCAAATTTTCAAAGACCAATTACAAGGGTCAAAAATCATTGGATTAAATAGTTCCTTATATCATTGGAAATTTCTTGAAACGTAGATGTCTAAAATGGGCTTGCATGACCCATTTGAGTAATTAAAACACAAATTATGGCCAAAAGAAGGGTTAGGAGTTAAATTGACAATTTGACTCTTGACCATTAAAATTTGGGAATCACCCTGATTTCCTTGCGTGCAAATGGGGTGCCACATATTTTTGGAAAGATCTTGATGATAGCTACATCTTTTCTTGAGACCTCATTTCAATTGAAGGTTTACACACAAAGTTATGGGCCCCCAAAGTTGCTAGAGTCCCAATCTTGGGAATTTCAAGACTCCTACTTGGGAGTCCCGAAACAAAATGAAATTTGGGTGCTAGTCCCGTGGCCAAGCACAGAGTATACTATAAGGGGGAAGGTGGTGGCTTCCCCCAAGTCCGAGTTGTGGTGAGTCTTGTGAATCTATGTTTGCCCGTGGTTCATCTGTGCACCAAAAGTGCTTCAACTCTGCACTAACCAACTTGTTGTTTGGTTTGTCTTTCTCCTTCTGATGTTTTCACATTTGGACTCATAGTTGAGCCCCATCAAGGAGCTTGGGGGTGTGTCATAGTCGTTGAATGAATAAGGCATTGTTGTTGATTATGACCCACAACTTGGTCATTGGATTAATATCAGAAGGCTTAGCCATAGCCTTTGGTGCTTGTGTTTTCATGGTGAGTTTAAATATGCACATCTGCAAATCCAAAAGTTTAACATCCAAAGGTTTTACAACTTGTAACAATGACAGTTTCACCCTTTTTGCTTTATAATAATGTTTCTTTATGATAACCATATGCAAAGAGAAAGAGAAATCCACATAAGGTTGCATCCAAAACTGTGGATACACAATGCCAAGGGCATTCATCAACTTAAAATCCACAAAACACCAATCCAATTCAATGATGAACATGTCCACTATAACAAAACACTATTTTCTCACTTGCATGATGGATGTTTAAAAAATGGCCTTGCATATAGGCTACTTAACACCAATCAACAAATTGAAAATGTGAATTGCATAATTATGACCAGCCATACCAAAAGCAACTATTCCCATACCATTGTTGAAGTCCATAACCCAATCCTGCGTGATTATAATTGAATTGTTTTCCACCACATCTAAAAACACTTGGAAATGCTCACACTAATAATTATTTGATGGATTTGAATACATCATATGAAGATCTATTAGGAAAATCTTTATAGCTGCCACAAAATCACAAATGAAAATGTCCTTCCCTTGCACAAATTTGATTAAGGCATTCACTACCTCCAACAATGGTAGTAAACAAAACAAGCCCGTCAAGATGTGAAGATCACAAAAGAGGTATAGATTGAACCTTACTTGAACAACTAAAACATTATCTTATGACATCTTCACAATCGGTGTCTTATATTCTACCATCACCCATTTCAAAGCTCCAACATGCTTATCCACCGAATTTTCACATTTCGCAAAATCTTTAGCCTTCCTGTTTCCATGATCTCAGCAAGCTTAATGAATTTCAAATGGCGTTTAGGGGAGCTAGAGAAATAAAAATACAGCGACTATAACAAATCTTCCAACTTGGCCACCATGGGCAAATTTGACAAAACTTGAATAGCAAGATTCATCTGATGGGCCATGTAATGTTGTCCCATCATGTAAGCAGCAAATTTTTCCTTCAATTGAAACGTCACTCCAATGTGCCAACCTTGGAAAATGGAGGCCCCATTAGCACCAAAACAAATTAACCTCTTGGTTGTCTCCTTTTGAGTCAAACCCCTTTGCGACATGAAGGTTTAAATTATTATAGTAGTAATTTTATCTACATTTCCACCCTCAACAACATGTTGAAGTGTGAGTATAATAGGAATTCTTTTCCATGCATGCATCACATATGCATGCACTGAAATCCAAGATTGGTTATCATCAATAATAACCTCATATGCATTCAAAGAAAGAAAGCTTCTTTAGTAACAATAATGTGAATTTGTTTCAAAACTTGCTTAAACATGTAATTTGTCATCTCCCACCTTAGAACCATCAAACCAATGCTTGATGGGATTGTCATAAACATTCAACTACACAAATAGTGTCTGCATTGATGTGTATTCTATCATGGGGCAGTTGTGACTGAGTAAATGAAAGATTAATGCATACTACAAAATATTCTTCCTCTTATCAAAAAACTGAATTGCACCATGAATGACACATTGTAACATTGTTTTTGAACCCTTTGCAAAATAAAGTTTTTCATTAACAACATAGGCATTAGACTTCAAGAAGTAATCCTCCCCCACCTTTACCCCTGACATAGTTACCAAAGCTTTAGGATGACCTACATGCTTTTAAAGTGAATCAAGCTTGGCAACTATAAGCTTATCTTTACCATCAATTAAGGAACATACATTACACCAAACCTAAACAACCTTGCCATTGGAATTCAAAACATATTGTGCCCAAGGAAGTTTAACTACTCAAGTATCTTGAAAGTGCCTATTCATTTCATAGGCCTTCTTTCTTTTCTTGGTTAGTGGGATGTTTTCTTGTGCCAAAACTAGGTCCATAACCTCACATTAATGTTCCACAACAAAAGAAATAGGAAAAATATCATCATCGTGGCTACTAGAAGCACCATCCCCTTTCAGGATTTTGTCATTAAATAAATATTTATACTTGAAGTTTTTAGGGGGTTGCAACTTCACTAGTAGTTTAAACATGAAGGCCCAAGTTAGAATGTTGAACAAGAAACAAAGTAGATGAACACCATCAACACACTTTGCAATGTGCACGTTGTTGATCCAACCCAAACATAAAATATGAACACCAATTATATGCATAATGCATATGTAGGTAGTAGACCAAGATGAAAGCACAAAAAAACAACAAAAAAATGTGGCAAAAAAAAGTGTGGCAAACCTCTAACCTAAATCCTAATCACAACAAACAAGCACCTAAGTCAAACAAACTTGTAACCAACTTTTCAATGTAGCAAAATAACATGAAAGCATGTTACACATTGTGTAGACTACATGGATGGATAGCCTAGACAAACGTGACAAAGACAAACACGATCACCACATTGAAGGCTCAAACACAAGTTGCAACAATAATTTCTTGATTGTCGTGCAAGTTTCAAATTCAACAAAATGCGAAAAAAAGAGTCGAAGACAAACAAATGTCAACTCTCATAAATTCATTGTTCACAGTGCACACCTCAATAAAATACAAAAATAATAATAAGAGGAGTTAAGAAGGCTTACTTGTAAGGATTAAGCCTTAAGGTTTCTAATCACAATGTGCACCTCAATGGTGAACAGAAACAAACCACCAAGGTTCAAGAGTCAACGATTCAACTATCATGCAAGTTGCAATTCCCAAATTCGAACTTTTGACCAATGTCATTTTCTCTCAACTCCATCGAACGTCTAAAGTTTGTATCGAAATCCATGAACTCATGGAGGCTTCCAAGCTCCAACTGAAGGTTAAAGCTTGTGAACAATGACACCATTAGACTCTAGAGTTCCAAGTTCCAACAATGAACACCAAATCTTGTAAAAAATCCCGACACTTGGGCCCTATATTGATGATTTTTGACCCACCAAGTTCCAACAACATTAATCCACAGCTTTACATTACTAAGTTATTGATCACATAATCAAGAAGATCCTTTGTTAGCAAATGTTGCAATGGACCACTAAAAAGAAATGGTGAACATTCAAGAAAGCTTGTAAATTCAAGTGGCAAAAAAAAGAGGTGATTGTGAGAGAAGAAAGTGACTACACGAGTAATGAGAGGGATGGGTTTGGCGAGGGTTTAGGGTTGCATCTACAGTGAAGCTAACTTTTTGTTGGCTAACGATGGAGGGGTGGTTGCAGTCACCCATCCATAGTTCAGCCCACTTTTGGGGATGCCCTAATTTTAAAAACTTTTTTCCCCTTTATATGATTTGGAGGCCCTATTTTTTTTTAGCCTTTTGGCAAAAAAATTCACAAAAAAAGAACGTTGGTCCTTGGTATACATGTTTATCATACTACCTAATTAGTTCCAAACAAAGTTTAGTAAAATCTCATTAAGGCCCCCTTTAAATTAAGAATCAAGGCCAATGTTCAACCCAAATCCAACATTCCTATTGATGTAAAAGTTGAAATCAGCCCCAAGGGCTTTACACTAAGAATCAAAGCTCTGAAATAGTTTTAAAATATTTTTTCATTTTGCCCCAAGTTATTAATAAATGCTAGGATTTATGGCTTTGTATTAGCCCTAAGGCTAAAAAAAGGATACCATCAAATTTGGGAGGCCAATGTTCCAACATTTGTTAATATCCTGACATCAATGTTCTAGCATTTATTAGTAACTTGGGGCAACCCAAAAATGCTCAAAGTTGGCCCCAATTTTATTCCCTTTGACTCTTGATGTAAAGCGGGCCTAATATTAAAGTTAGACCCTTAAAGTCCCCCAAACTTGGCATGGAAACCTCATGTTTTCCATACACGTGTCAACATGTGATACATGGCACAAAACCCATTCAATGGGGAAAAAAATCATTTTTTGCTTCAAAATTCAAAATCATTTAAGTTCAATGCCAAGTTGTGGTGCTTGTCATGAGTGAACTCTCACATATTTTCATTGGTGTGTATCATTTTTTGTCAAGTAACATTGCATGGAGAAGCAATCATTTGTTGCACTATCAATATGTAGATTCTAACAATATGGAAGTATTGATAATTTGCCCACAAACTAGATCACTTCTTTAAATCTTCTTCTTCTTTTGTTAAATTCTTTTTTTTCCCTTCTTATAAAGCTTGTGTGCCCACAAGTCATTCATCCTCCCATGCATTTAATTCAATTAATAACACACATCAAGAGAAAATTATAACCTCCACAACATATTCATGGGATGTAAAAATCATACATGATTTAATAGATTTGTAATATTTTCAAGATTATTTAAACACCTTTGATTGCTACAGTAATAATGACAATAATGACATTATTTCTATCAATGTCATTATTGTCTAGGATGAATCAATGACATTTGTAATGAAGATAATGTTGGTCATCTACCCATATATTTAATGATATGCAAATTAAATTTTTAATAAATTACTTTTCAAAAGAAAATAATGAAAGGATCACTATTAATGACTTAATTGATGCAAATCGATCATGAATATATAGAAAGATTTTTTTATTTAATAAAAAATTAGTGCAAAAATCTTTCTATATATTTATGATAGGAAAATTTGGATAGTGTAACATATCATTATCTCAATAGATTGTTGATAACCATTAATTTAGTCACAAGACATGCACAAAAATATTTTAGGTTATTTTTTCATATTATGTATGCAATTATGTAACAATGATAAATGACATTTTGCATGTACAATGCCTTGTAAACATTCATAAATCTTTATTCAATTTTGTTGGAGATTGATTTTAGGAAATAAAAAATGTCAAATGTGAATTTCAAAGATAACATTATTCACAAATATACCTCTTCAACCATCATTTGATCAATTTCTTTTGTGTTATTTCATTTTCAAACGATTTAATCTTTTGCTTCATCTTGGTACAATAATTGCACAAATATGTAGGTTGTAAATGCTTAGGTTTTTTTTTTCTCTCTTTTGAAGATCAATACCCATGTCATTGAAAGCATTTTTGTAAAGGTATAAATGGGTTGATATCATACAACATGCACTATATAATAATGATGCGATACATTTAATCAAATTATCAAAACACATATCAAAGTAATTTTGTGACCAAAAATTTAAAAACATAACAAAGACATTGAGGAAAATAATACATCTTTCTTTTTTTGGTCCATTAATTCTTTCAATTGTTTTTTTTCACACAATGCACACATAATGAAATGAACATCACTTGGTGTTTAATAGTTCAAATAAGTGCAAATCATAATGAAGGAGAAAGAATATGTTCATGCCCAAAAATAGAAAATTCATTTCATGTTTATATGTCAATGACATGAAATGTTGAAATAACCTTGAAAAAGATGAATTTCAACCAAAGAGTAATGTTGATATGATGCGATGTGTAACATGTAATAAATATTCCTTATTTGCACCAAAACTAAACATTGGAAAACAAGGAAATAACAAATATCATTGTGGAGCAAGAAAAAGTGTTGTTGAATTGAAAGACACTAATTCCTTCCTATGTAAAATAAAAATCCATTCAATGTATTTGAATTCAATTTGATTAAATCTAAATTCAATTCCAATTTAAAATTTGGATTAAGAGTCAATTGAATTGAATTCAAATTCAATTAAAGAAAATTGATATGCAAATTGATGGAAAGTGTATTCAATATCTTCTTGCGAATATGTTGTTGGAAAAAACATTCAATATACACATATGAAAAGACACCTTTCCATTCCTCTTCATTTGGGAATGAACTAACAAATTCCAATTTAGAATTATCCAATGTACAATAATTTGAGGAACCTAAAATTGTCTAAATACTTAAACCAGCTTCGATGAGTCATCATCGCATGTATATTTGTGAATGATCACCACTTGAACAACATCACAATATTGGGAAAAAAACCATTAGGGCCAATTCAAAATAATTGTGTTTGCCCCATACATGTTTGATAAAACCTAAAATCATATGCACATGTCTACTATCTTAGGGCAATAATAAATTTTATAACATAAAAAAAACATCAATACAAAGAAATTAATCAATTAAAAATTAATTTCATTATGATTTTTGTTATTAAATCTTCATCAAAACCTAATTGAAGTTTTTTAAAACAATATCAAATTTATATCAAACATTTATATCTCAAAAATAAGTTTTATATTAAAATGTTAATCTATTTTTAAATTGATGTGTTTTATTTTAATTTATTTTTTCATAATCTTTCAAATCAAAATTTTAAGAATTCATTTTAATAAGATTCAAAAGAATTGAAACTAGTTATTTGTATGTTTATTAAACAAATTTCATTCAAAAACTTAATCATATGATTTTTATAAAAATATTTCACAATAATATGAATTCTTGTGATACAAAAAGGCAAGTGACAACCCCAAAAAAAAAATGATATAAAGGCATGATTAAATCAATTGCCCAACATTCATATTGTGAGAAGAAACCCAACAAGTAAATGAATAGAATTCAAAATAACCCATTAATTGGATGGGTGCACCCAAAATCTACACATGCACGTCCATTAGCTTGGGACAATAAAAATGTTTGAAATTGTCACAACTTCAACCCCTAAGAGCTTGAGCCCATTTTACACCCATTTTACCTTTATTTGAGTTTTAGTTTGAAATTGGTCGAATCTATTCATCCATGAATCAAATTACAAATCCTACTATTGGACTCAAAGTTTATAGATTCATAACTCTCTGATAAAAATTTCAATCAATATCAAGCAAAGGATGGCAAGAAAACATCTACTTCAAACACCTTTCACACCTAATGTTATCTCAGTGCTAAGTTGGTGGTAGCCACTTAGCAAAAAAACTTCTATTCACATATGTAGTGGTAGTCGGAATCCTAGGTGGCACTTGGTGTTAGTGAGGTGTTAGCTTAGTGGTAAGGATGAAGTTAGTTAACACCCAATCTTATTAAAATGTAGATTTTCAGTTGATTTTGAAGTGTTACACGTCAAGTCTAAAAAGGAAACGATAAGTCAATGGTAGCACCACCCCTTTTTCATCAATCACCCTTTCCACAATCTATTTTTCCCTTTCACTCTTCTTCTTGTTTACTATGGCTACAATTTTTGCAAGGAGTTTTTAATCCATCATCTTTAATTTTTTCTTCCTAGTTTATTTTTTCTTTTGCACCTTCATCTTGCACTATGATGTTTACTATAAGTTCACATGTAGTTTTCACTGCTATTTGTTATGGATCTACTTGGTTGAAATGTTTTAAGCTTTGATGATTACAACCTTGATGATCAATGACCTAATGATGAATGTAACTGTTCTTGACCATTTCAATGTCAATGTAGATTCCATTTGCTTTTTAATGTTCTTTTATATTTATTTGTTCAATACGACTTGTTTTTTTTTCCACACTTTGTGATCAAGCTCTTTGTTCCACTTGAAACATTTGCACATGGAATACACAAAATGTGTGTCAATTCCCATAATCATCTTGCTTCTTGAATGTATATTTACCATTTGCAAGGAATGTTAAAAAAAATGCCAATCAAGGAAAAAACACAAAGGGAAGAAGAAATTCAATAGTAATTTAGCTTCAAAGTCTACAATTGAAATCCAAACAAATAAACCAAAGCAACCCAATTGGGAGCATGGAGAGATTTTGGCACTTGTCAAGGCTAAAAGGGATAAGCACATTGTTACTATGGAGAAGGCGGACCTTCGTGACCAATTTAAAACAATTGTTGTCAAATGGAAAAAACATTTATACTAATGTCATGTCAACATGGTGCTCTCAACATATTTGTCATGGCCATGCATGTGAAGATAAATGGTAATCAATATTGGCAAATTTCTTAAAAATTCATGATTACAAGTAAAGTACTAAGCACAATGAAGATTTTTGATCGATGAATGTTCAAAACAAGATTGTCACCGCATCTATGTGTCCATCACGACGTGATAGACACATTTAGATGTAGATGCAACCATGTGTCACGTTAGTGTAAGGTCAACCTAGGTCAAAACAATGTTGAATTGCTCAAAAACAATTAGGGGTGACCAAATATAACATTATTCGATTGTCATAAACGTTGTGGCAACTAAAAGAATAAATTTGGTTGCTAACTTTTGGTCACCACAGTGGGCAACCAAAAAATTTCGATCACCCACTTTCGGTTGCCATAATCGGTTGCCTGAATAAAATAATTAGGAATTGCCCAGAAAAATTGGTCGTTTGATCAAGAGTGGCCATCAATCTAATAGCTTAAAAAAATTTGGTTGTTGCTCAATGTTTTTAGGCAATGCCCGAAAAAATCGATCATTAACTTGGGCAATCAAAAGAATTTAGTTGCCTTCGGTCATTGATTGTGGTGACTAAAAATGGCAATTGAATTTTTCGGGCAATGCCAAAGTTTTTCTAGGTAGTGATAAAAAAAAAAGAAAAAAAAGTTGTTGGATTGATGGCCATTCTTGATTGAACAACTAAAAACATTTTGGGCAATTCTTAAATTTTTGGGCAGCCCAAAATTGTTTGGTCACCCAATTGTGGCGACTAAAAGTTGCTACAATCAAATTTGTTTCCAGTCGCCAATCATGTGGCGATTAAATCTGTTTTTTTCACCTTGCAAAATGGGGGCAACCCGAATGTAATGAAAATGTTCCATGCATTAATCTTGATGGATGTGATGGACGTGTCACGACAAATGTTGACATGATGCTTAACACAAAATGGGTGCATCATGTTCATTTTGACAACATTGGTTCAAGACAAGAATGCAATGAATCTTCTTCTTTTTTCAATAGGAGCATATATGATATGATGTTGGAGTTCTAGGGAAATTGACCAATCTTTAACCCACCACATGTTCGTGACATCGTGAACGATAATGATCATATCTACAATTTCACTGGCTTGAATGTTCAAGGCCCAATTGATCTCAATGATATGAGGAATGAAGACCATCTACATGGGAATGACCCCATTAGCTAACTTCCAAACAAAATGGGCGCATCATGTCTTGATTAGCTAATATCCTTCTCACATTCTTTTGTTTTATAAAATGCATCTCTCATTCCAAACTGCTTAGTAAAGATTGCTCTATAACTATTCACTACTCCCTTTTTCGATAAACGATATATTTTTAACAACCTTTTCCTTGTGTATAAACATTCAATGAAATTGAAGGTATGAATAATTTCCACCCAATGCCTATTGCAGCACTTAACCTAATGCCTACTCCAATCCACACACCAATGCAACCTTTAGTACAAACTCCAACCATCTTAGTGCACAAGTCTCACACAACAAGTTCGGTGAATAGAACTTGCAACACTAGTGTTGGTGCTAAAGGATCTTGTACAAGTGGGAACAATGGTGTCAAATGAACATATTCATTTTTGCACAAAAATGTGGTAGAGGTAATGGGGAAAGGTAGTCAAATGTTGGTGGATTCAATAGACTACACTAAAGATAAACGTTCAAAGGCCCAATAGGTTATATTAGAGAAGCAGTTTGACTATTTAAAAGAAAAAGAAAAAGTTATCAATGAGACCCAAATAAATATGGTTAAAAAAATCATAGGCTTGACACAAGTTATGAGGGTGTTGGCAAGTTATGGTCTACACAAAAAATTGTCACAATTTGATAGTTTTCAATATCTATCCAAGTTTCATGCATCATGGTGGAAATTTGGAAAATAATTTTCACTAAAATTTTCAAAAAGATGATGGTTCATATCTCAATCTAGCATTATGTTGTGAAATCGATGCACATATGAATGATATTATAATCCAACAACGTAATATTTTGATTTGGAAAACCATGTCACATTTTTTCAATTCCAACAAAAGGATTAAATAATACTACATTTAATAATAAAATTTCCAAGAAATTTTACACATACATAAAAGAAACCATAAAAAACAATCTTTCCCATCAAAGTTTTCAATTTTTCTAAAGGTTGTGGAATTTAGATAAGATGATTTTAAAACGTTCATTAGTACATTATGGTATGAAAATGTTGATGATTATGATTTTTTTAGGTGAAAAATGTTCTTCCATTGAAGATTTACTTGGGTGAAGTGTTTTGTAATCATTTGACAAAAGTGATATGAAATTTTGAATTTTTTTAAAAATGGAAAACTATTGTCAAATAAGGGTTTTTAAAATACCTTTATTAAATTATTGGTGTACATTTACACAAATGTACAATGATTTTTCAATTTCATATTCATAATTTTTGTGAATTCTTTTAATTTTGAAGCCCAAATCATTTATATGTGATCTTTAAAATTATTCAAAGTGAGTGAAATCTTATGTGTTGTTGTCTTTGATACTATATATAGTATTTGCCAAAAATTGTGTAGATCGTAATTTGCCAACACCCATGACCATGGTGTTGACACAAGATAGAACTCCTACACATGCAATTAACATGTAGTTCCATGACATTGCACCAAGTGAAGCTCATGGACATTGAGCAATTGTAAATAATTCAATAAAGCAAAGAGAGTAGAGAAATGATATAATCAATGACAAACAACATTAAATGTAGAAAGGTGAATTACATTGTTTCAACATGTAACACAATTTTGATGTCTAATAGATAATGAATAAGATTCAATTTACAAACATTGAACTACATAAGATATTAATGTAGATAGAAGCTTGTAGGTTGAAATGAAATTTGCTATCAAATTTTAAGAAAGGAGGAGGGTTAGAGGTCATTCTTTCATGAATTTATTATTAATTTTTTTGTCTTCCAAGAAAATTGCATAATTTTCATCATTTTGCATCTCCAACTTACTTTTGCTTTTCAACTTTACTAGTTTGTTCATGATCACCAAGTTCATTGAATATGTGTGGAACATTAACATCATCCCCTCCTCTTTTAATTGTTTGCAAGTCTTGGTTGATGATTTGCATCAATCTCTCAATGTTGGATTCAACTTCAAATCGCAATAGATTATGTAGAAGACAACAAGAGATGAATACATCAAGCAAGAAAGTGACGCCCGATTTAGACTTCCCTAATGATTCTTTTAAGGTTATTTTCAAGATCACAAAAGAATTTTCCACAACACTTTGACCTCTTTTGTGTTTTTTGTTATACATGAATTTTAGAATTGTATGGTTAACATCTTCGTTGAATGGTGTCATTATCCATGATATTAGTGGATACCCTTTATATCCTAATATGTAAAGGGGAAATTCATGTTGGGAGCCTCTAGCAATGTCAAACAAAACCATATGTTGTGCCTTTTTTATGCACACCAAATTTACAAAAAACCCTAAAACCATTAACTGAACCAAGGAGCCGAACATAAACATATATGAACCTCTTATTGCAATCAACCATAACTTGTGAAACTATAAAATATCTACCAATTTTATGGTAATAATCTATAGCATGAACTCTTTGTGGTCTTGGAATGGATATATGGGCACCATCAATGACACCCATCACACTAGGTAAACCACACCATTTTAAAAATTCTTCCATGACAAGTGTCATTGTTGGTTCTTCATGCCACTTCATCAAACCAGCATAAACTTGATTGATTGCGTAAACAAATTCATGAAGAATGAAGGAAACTATGGATTTCCCCATTGCAAAAGTTCATTACAAACCAAAAAGTTAACACCCTACGTTAATTTGTACATTGCACAACATATAGAAATTTCAATAAGAACAATTTTCCTATATTTGGTATCTTGCTTTCCTATGATGGGTTTCAAATTTGCTACAATGTGGAATATTGTGGCTTTGGTCATATGAAAATTTTCTACCCATCTTTTGTCATCAAACTTAGTAAAAAGAAAGTGGAAAACTAAGTAATGCTTTTGGGTTTCACCCACAAACCAAGGTCAAGTGTCAAGCTATCAACATCATTTGACATACAATGATTATGTATTGCACCAACATGAAAATTCACAATCTGAGGTGAATGCCTTAACAACTATTCCATTGTTTCAAGGGATGATAGCAATGCAAGTGATGATTGAAACATTTGTTGGACCATTTGAATTAACAATAGAAGACATGACAAAACGAAAACATTCATTGCTTCATCATCCATGGCTACTAGATAAGAAATATATATTCAATGAATGTGAAAGTGTAGAAAAAAATTACAAAAAAGGTGGAGCAAAAAAAAAAAGTAATTTAGGAAAACACAAAGCAAACAAAAAATCTGAACGCATACAAAGTCACCTTGAATGAGAGCAAAAAAAAAATGCAAAAAAAAAAA
>Ga0209208_10004894_pt1 | contig 18826 bp, 14 predicted proteins | sample S1TSphfallax_3_FD_187694 | JGI IMG/M metagenome (GOLD analysis project Ga0209208, IMG submission 187694) | Host-associated microbial communities from peat moss isolated from Minnesota, USA - S1T2_Fd - Sphagnum fallax MG (SPAdes) (version 2) | ecosystem: Host-associated > Plants > Peat moss >... | reverse complement strand
CCTCCTCCCTTTTTTTTTTGGTCCAGCTTCAGTGGTGAGAGAAACTTAAAAACCAAGTGGCAACTAACATTGCACTAACATATCAGCAAATTGTGTGTCGTTTGGGTTTTCTCCTTGTTTGGTTTGGTTGTTTTTTGGTTTTGGCTTTGGTGGTGGGTTTGGGTTTTGTTTTTTTTTTGTTTTTTCAGCCATGATTTGTTGCTGCTGTAGCAGCATTGGGAACGAGGCGTAAGTTGAGCTAGAGATGAAGAAGTTGCAGCAAGGAAGTTGGGCGCAGCAGCTGCCTTCTTCTTTATTGTTGTTGTCGCGGATCTTGCTCCTCCTCCTCCTGCAGCTACTGCTCTTCCTGCAGCCAGCTGTTTGCCGTATTGCTCCTCTTGGGAGAGTAGTAGTTGCAGCGAGGAGGAGTCCGGGTACTATTAGTAGTAGTAGTAGGAGTAGTTCGTCGGCCGGTTCAAACCCAATTGACGTTTTGTTTGTGTGTGGCGGCGGCGGTGACGGTGATGTCGTTGTTGCTCCAGACGCGGCGGATTTTCTCGAGAAGCTGAATGTCAGCTTGCTGTTGGGGATTGATAGTAGAAGTAGTACTCTTTGTAGGAGGAGACGGAGCGGCGACGGCGGCGGTGGTCGCAGAAGCAGTTTGGATTCTGTTTTGGGTGGAGAGCGAGAGAACAATGGAGCGGCAATGCAGTGTTGGAGCGACCATTACATACGTGGGTTTCCGATGGAAAAGCGATCCGTGGACTACTACTGCGCCGGTGCTGCTTCTGCAGCGCTATCAGTAAAAGCAACAACACAAGGAGGAGAGAGGAAGCAGCAGCAGGAGTTTCCATCAGCCATGACTTTGCAGAAAAACCCCAGTATTATTCTAACTCCTTGCTGCGACAGCAGTCACACTTCTTCTTCACCAGCAACCCAATTTCCTTTAAGCCGCAGATCCTTACAGGCAAGTACCCACACTGTCCAGAGGGACCTTCTCCCCGCACTGTATCTCAATTCCAAAGGAAGAAGAAGAAGGCTATAATCAATCCAGTCTGCACTGCTGTGGATTTTTCCAGGAGAAACATAAAGAAAAGTAAAGCCTGTTTGAGAAATTAGGGCTGAATCCATTCAAATGAGCAATTGCAAGAAGAGAAGCGGATTGAAACCAGGACTTGATGGATGGTTTCACAAAATTGCAGGCACAGACTGGACAAGCCACTGCTGCCACCATATCTTATTTGGAGTGCAGACGAGGGCATCTATGGCTTGGCTGTGTGAGACTTGCACTAATTCTCCCCTTGCCTCCTGCAATGTCTCCTAGTTTCCATTGTAGAGCAGCTCCACCCATCTTCAGTATGGGGCCTGCTGCAACAGTATTTCTCACATGCATGATTAGTTATTTGCTTTTTCTCAACCTTACTCATAAAACTGAAACTGGGACTGCAAAAGATGGGGATACTACTAATAGCAAACCACCTGGACCAATCAAAACCATCTAGCCAATCAACAGCAGGTGTTAGGCTTTGCTGTGCCTTTTGCCAGCCTCAGCATCCTGTGCAAAAGTGCTGGGCCAAAACCATTTTGCTGAGCCAAACCAACACGTTTTGACTTTTCTTCATCCAAAATTTGCTGTACAGTGCACTGAGTTGGAGTTGCTCTTAGTCTGTGGGATGATAGCCGTCTCACTGTTATCCAGAATCTGCCAAAATGTATCAATTCTGAAAGATGGTGGACTGGGTTCATGATGAATTCTAGACTAATATTGTCAATAGGAATCAGCTTTGTTGAGATGCAAGTGTGCATGTGGTGTGCAGGATTGGTGGGAAAACCAAGTGGTGGGTGCACTTGTGTGCATTGCCGGGGTCCTAATGGTGGTCATTGCATGCGCACACTCAGCCAAAGACAATGCCACTCATGCTGACTTTTTGGAATCCATTGCAAGCTTACCACCACGGTTTTCTTACACAAAGCTGCAAAAGTCCACCAAGAATTTCAGCCGGAAACTGGGTGATGGTGCCTTTGGTTCTGTTTATGAGGGGTTTCTTCCCAATGGCTTGAGGGTGGCTGTTAAAGTGCTGGATAAGACGTCTGTTCAAGGGGAGAAGCAGTTCAGAGCCGAGGTAGCATCAATGGGTGCCATACGGCATCTCAACTTGGTGCGCTTGCATGGGTTCTGTTCTGAAGGCTCACACCGCCTGCTTGTGTATGAGTTCATGGCAAATGGCAGTCTTGACAGTTGGCTCTTTGGGAAGAAACATGGGGAGAAGCTACTAGACTGGGAGCAGCGCCTCAACATTGCACTGGGCACAGCTAGAGCCCTTGCATATCTGCATGAGGAGTGCAGTGACCATATCATCCATTTGGACGTCAAGCCTGAGAATATCCTTCTTGATCACCAATTTTGTCCCAAGGTTAGTGACCACTGGACAAGCAAGACTGTATGTGGTCCTGGTTTGTTTGACCATCATGAGTGCCTTTTCAGCTGTGAAGCTGTACAGAGCTCTTGAATCTGGTACTCTTTGGGGATTGCTGCAATATTTTGTGACCTCCTAGATTGCTTGTTATGCAGTGCAAGCTATCCTTTAATCTTCCTATGCCATCTGTGTGATGTGCAAGTGCTCCAGATTAAGCAAATCTGTACAATCACATCTTCTTTTGAGTTCTGGTCCTTTTGCTTCAAAAATCAGTAACCGTAGTCGTTGGTCTGCCAGCAGTATACATTTGACATGGCCCGCCTTTGTAGAAGATCAGGAAACAAATCTTGCATCAGTGTTTGTCTGGAATAGGCAGATCTTACTCCAGAGGTACTGACAAGGGGTTCTGACATGATTCTCACAGCTATCAGATTTTGGGCTTGCCAAGTTGATGGATAAAGAACAGAGCAGGGTGGTGACGAGCATGCGGGGCACACCTGGGTATCTTGCTCCAGAGTGGTTACTACCACAAGCTGCAGTCACGGCCAAGACAGATGTTTACAGTTTTGGCATGGTGTTGCTAGAGCTAATTAGTGGACGTGAAAACACCAACTTCTCACTGGGGAAAGAGCAGTGGTATTTTCCAGCTTGGGCTTTTAAGCTTGTGGGTGAAGGGCGTACTATGGAACTCTTGGACAAGCGACTGCATGTGGAGGAGGTGGAGTACTTTCACAAGGACAATGCGTTACGTGCAATTCATACAGCATTGCTTTGCATACAGGATGATCCAGTGTTGAGGCCCTCTATGAGTCGTGTAGTACACATGCTGCAGGGCCATGTGGAGCCAGAGCCCCTGAATTCTCGGCAGGCAGCTATCCATCCCCCAAGGCGCTTACTTAGTGCATTCACTGCAAGCAGGAGTGACATGAAAGCTGAGGATGTACGGTATGAGCCTGCAGCACCTACGGTCCCTTCTTCTGGACCAATTGTACTCCCCCAGCCTGCTCCAGTCAAGCTTGAACCTTCGACCCCGCAAGAGATGGATGCAGGAACTAATCAGGGAGCAGATAAGATGTCTCCTCTGCCACCAGCAGCACTATCATCATATCAAGGACATCAGTCATCTGGCAATAAGCAGACAAGAATGGTTCAAGCCCATGCTGTAGACACAGGTCAAAATTCTATTCCTCCTTGGCCAGTCAAAGGGGATGTGATATTGTTACGAGGGCCTGGGGGGGATTTATATGGAGTGGTGAGAGAAGTAAGAGTGCAAACAAAGCAAATGAGACTGGCACTGCTACACAGAATTGGCTCAGAGTTGAGGTGGAGTGTTTGGGAGGAAGAAACTTTGTGGAGGCACTGGAATGAATCCATCAAGACGCTTGACTTCTGGGTTGTTGTGCGTTGGTCCACCATCCCAGGACGTGGGATGGAAAAATTTCCTGTGGAATGGATGGCGAGATAATAAGAGCTGAGAGGAGCCCTGGGGTTTTTGACACTTAGGTTGAGAAAGTTGATGACTACACAAAATGTGCAGTCGTTGTTTACCTCCCAGAAGTGGGTGTGGTGATTACATTATGTTTGGCAGCTTATATCAGAAGACTCTGCTGATTCCTATAATCAAATAGGTCAATCAATAGTTTTGACCAGGCATTGCTTTGAATTAAAACTTCAACCAGCCAAGAGAGATTATAAGGGATGATGAACCAACATCAGCTTCGACATTGGGTCTAGTGTAGGATACTTCATTATTGCAAAGCTGTGCTTCATCGCCACTGTTTGTTCATCCCCACATTCAGTACTGTTGGTTGCAGAAGCTGGAAATAAATTCTGCATAAAGCAGCTGTGGATCTGTATGGATGGTCTATTGTTTCACAGGACCGCATTTTATATCGCCCATCTTTCCAAAGGCAATGGTGATATTTTGCAGTAGAGATGGAATTACCCCCTGCTGCTAGCTGGTGCTCCTGTATTCAATGTTATTCCTCATCAATCTGTATAGAACCCGAACAGTGAGGACATAGATCTTTGTGTGGAAGTCTCTACGGTCACTGGGCAATTAGCTAAGAATACTTTAGCACTGACTATCATGCATACATGTTTCACTCAAGGAGCCAACAATGGGCGTCATCGTCTCATCTTTGTCTTAACATTCTGTGCATCCTTCCTGTATGCATCACAGTCCATCAAAAATTGTGCAGCTTTATAGGTGCAAACATTGCCTACAGTTTCAGTTCGTTACTTGCACGGTAAGCCAAACAAGAGAACTGAAAGAGATTTGACAGAAAGTTTAGGACAAGTGCAGGCAATTTTAGCATTCAGGAGGGCAAGAACATTTTTACAGATTGCTCATTCGAGGTTCCACAGGTTATCATTCACTGGACTCTAGACGTATGCAGTCCTTGAAAGCCCCATTTAGCTGGTGGGCAAATGTTCTAGGTTGGATCTAGAATTGAACCGAATTTCATGTTTTATGGTAAAACATTAAATAACCCGACTAAGATGCATCAAGTCGTGCATCAAGCAAGCACAACAAAGTGTGCACCTGCACTAAACATGATTAGCAGTTTGCACTGCTTGTCTGCTTGACTAGCAATTTATCCGCATCATCAACTCATCAAGTCTTGAAGCAAATTTGCAATACACAACTAGTTATCATTCAGATCATTGGTTGAATCTCTTATCCACAAGAAGCTTTGCTTGTAACAATATACCGTATTTGCAGACAGAACAAACACTTTTTATTTTGTGAACCTTGCAACTAATGACAATGCAATGTGGTCAATAAGCATTTAGGTGCAATTTATTTTCACCTTGGAGAAGTGTAAGAATGATACATGCAAAATGTTGATGAATGTTGTAAAGAACAACCAATTTTAAGATTAGATAGCAATGTTAGTTTTTATTATTAATATATAGAGATAACATGATTTTTTTTGTAAAAATTGGACTTATGAAGACTTGGTCCATTCATCATCATCAAACAAACAAATACACGGTGTTGCATTGAAGTTCAAGCTTCTGAACTCTCAAAAAAATCCATCCTATATTCATGTTTCCTTGTTGGAACTTGGAATGCTTACCTTTCATCAATAATTCAAAAAAGAGTTCCAAAACCGTTTCCATTGATTGGGTGAATAAGAATTCAAAGTGAAGGAAACCCTTGACTTGAAGGTTAACCATCATCAAAGTATATTCCTTGTCTATTGGCAAGGTTACAATGTTAGCCAACTTAAAAATGCCTTTGAAAAGTTGCATGAAACCCACTTATGATAGTCAACCAAACCCGAGGTCAATCATCATGGAATTTGTTTGCTAAAAAAAATGATGCCATGTAACATATCACATTCACCATCCCAACATAGGTCATATATTAAGTACTTCAAAACTAGTTTATAGACTAAATAAAATATCTCATAATATAGTTCATGTAACATAGCTCTTCATTCAAACATGATGTTTGCCCATGATTGTTTCACCTTTCATCAATAACGTGGATAAGTTATTCATCATCATAATGTGTTGTTGGATAAATTCATTTATGAATGTTTCATTTTAATGAATGAATGAATTTCATCCAAATAGCTTGTTGTTCACAAATGAAGTTCATACACCATTATCTAATTTATATTCAACGACATTCACTTGGAATGCCCAAACTTCATCCATCATGGATGAGATTTATTCATGATTGTTCACTTTTCATCAAATAAAATCTATTCATCACCATTCATCTTTTATCCATAATAGAAACTCAAAAAGGTGTTCTAGAAAATTCCTCGGGGCTTATGGAGGGTTTGTTTAATTATCATCAAACACAAACAAATAAATGTAGTCCCCTCATAATTATTTTAATTTATTTAACATCAGTTTGATATACATGACCTTGCACCATAGTCATACTTCACACTTAATTCATACCTTGTGTTTTTAATTTGTAAAACACATTTCTTCCCCCACCAATTTCGAGTTCTCACAAAAGTTGGACATGAATGATAAGTCTCACCATGCAACTTCACAAATGTGTCATGTGGTCTCCTTTTAGCTTGCGTATTAATTTTGTTCCACCATTTTTTGTTAACACTCCTTAAGCGATTTTATGATATTGGGTCTTAAAATAGGATCTATGTTATTCATGTCATCCTTTATCAAAGATTTCTCATGAAAAGATGTTAGACGCATTATCTCCCTATGATGGGCAACATCCAAATAGCTTTTGGGATTTTAACTTGTTTTGCTCAACATGCACCAAAGCTTTCTATGATGTTTCCCCCCTCTTTTCAAATTTGACATTTTTTTATAACACTTGATCTTTTTTTTTTCCTTTTTAGGTTTTAGGCATCTTTTGGGTCTAGGGTAATTCAATAGTCCACATGGGTTTCAACCCATCAACAAGATTTTCTCTCCATTTTTATTGTTCACATTAGTTTCATTTCAACAATTATCATCACCCCCAACAACCACTATGAAAAATCGTGTATCTAAAAACTTAACTACAATGCAACTATATGTCCTTTTGCAATTGATGTGCAACCCAAGTTACATATTTTTCATAAAAACATGGTGTATTTATAAATTAAATGCCACTTTTGATATTCATGAAGTTCCATATTAATCACATAGTAGTTGCATGGGATATCCCTTTATGATTAGAATATGCATTGGTTATATGATTTTGGTCAATGTATTTTTACTTTATTTGCACATCACATTAAAGTTATTATAGGTGAGTATGGTGCAACAAGCATATGGCCCTAAACTATACACTCATGCCACATTAGTGCCTTGTCACCATGGCAAATTCAAATTGGCATGTTCATTTGCATGTCATCCATGAGGTCATTATAAGCAATTCTCTTACGATTGGCTTTTGACTATATAGTTATATGTAGGGCCAAGCAACCAATATGCAACTAAATTTCAACTTGGAATTTGAAATTTGGGTGTGACATGTAAAAGCAAGTGACATATTAGCATAAGTTAGTAGATCGTCCCCTTCGCATCAATAACCCTCATGTGCCTATATTTGTTATTAAGAAATTCAAGATGAACTAAAAAGGAATGGTCTTTTTTTCTGAATATTTTGTGCACGTTTTGGTTGTTTGAAGATGTTAGTGTCATATTTGTAAATAATTAAAATTGATTTTTCTTTCTTTGTACCCAATTTCAAATTAGAGATAAAGAGGCTTATTAAATGTGTATTTTTTTGTTTGTGGGAAACCAAATGAAGACATTAAAAAAAACAAATGTCACCAAAACAACTTGGTGAAACAAAAGACCAAATATAGTGAAGTCTAATGTCAATATTCTTAGTATGTGTTGTGGTATATTTTGAAAATCATCATCGTGTGCAAATGTAGGTTGTAGTTTAGTTTGTACCAAGGCACTACAATCATTAGTGGAACATAGCTTTGTCACACAAAGGCAATAGGGAGATGTTTTTCTCCCCAAAGCTTTTTTCCAAGCTCCACACCCCATTCTTACATTGTAAAACACAAGATAAACATTGTGTTTGCATGAGGTACAAAATCTCATGATATTTAAAGGGGTCTAGTTAGTTTTCAGCCTAGGGTATTGTAGGTAGGTGTACAAGTAGGTGCTTGACTAAATTGGTCTATTGTGTCCATTGAAGGTTAATTATAAAAATCATTGACTATTCACACAAGCAAACAATGTTTTTTCAACATGATATGTATGAGAGATTGCGGAAAAACCCAAAATAGTACTTTGAAGGTGACCATCGTGTCGGTCGAAGCAAAATCAACTGACATAAAGAGGAATGAGAGCAGTGATAACCTTATGTGTGTCAGTTACAAAGTCTCGGACCATCACCTCCAATTGTTCAACAACAGAAAAAGCAAAGGGGTTTAGTAGTAAGTAAAACCTGGATTGAGGTGAACAGAGAGGTCCATGAGTTTGTGGCAGATGATGAACAATGAAAGAATTTGTGCAGAACTGTGATGAATCATACTGAATAAGCTTACAAGTCAAAACTTGTCCTGCATCACATAGAGAAATAAGAAAAAGTTGTTTTCACCATAGCATTAAACCTGTTCTTTGCATTTCAGCTCATCAGCACATCTCCTGGTACTGCATCACATTACAAAAAACAAGCATACACACCAGTCTACCAAATGTTGGTGGCATACACATTGCAAGGAGATCAGTGGGCCCAAACTTCAGTGGTGGCTTCTACCCCATAACATAAAAGATAGGCTTTGGAAGTTTCAGCAAAGTTAGACCACTCACAATACAAACTCAGTTTTGACTTGCAAACAGCATCACAGATGACATCAAAACTTGCTTCAGATGAGTACACCCAGAGTTATTTAAGAGAACCACAGCTGTTTCATAAAAGAGCATCTGTATTACACAAGTGTCACAAGTTCTAGTTGACAGATTCAAAAACTTCTACGCAACAGAAATTCATTGAGCCTACCAACTAACAGCAGTGTAACCTCTCTAGAAAAATCCTAAGGAGAGAAACATTGGATTGAACAAACTAAAATCCTTCAAACTACAACTACCTAGTCAGCCACCAGACTTACCTGCACAATTTCAAAAAGAGCCTTCGTCAGTCAACAGACATCATACTAATAACACATCAGACATGGCAATTGCTTGTGCAAGACTCAACAGATTTGTGCTTGTACACCAATACTGAGCCCACAGCTTACAGGCCCTGCCATTAGGACCACTTGCTACCTGCTAGGTGGCTATGGGTTGGAACAACCAGGAGTCATTTTGACTCATACACCCCTCAGTGGTCAAACCCAGCCAGTAATCAGAGCTGAAGTGTTAAGTCCTTGGAAACTTCGATGAAAATACCAAGTCAATTACAATGTCAAAATGGACCTAACAAGGGTGTAACAACACACAACTGTGCTTCTCAGCAGGCTTTGGCACTCTTCCAGTTTTCAGCATGCAGGTGTTCTACAAGTGGTTCATTAGTTTGAGAAGATGCAACAAACATGTCCACCCAGCAGGTCAATGTTACACCTAGCCTAGCCCCACATTTTGCTAGACACAAGAAGATGCCCACCTCTAATGACGAACATCCAGCAGCTTGAGGATCAGAGACCAAGCTATGCAAAACTTGGTTCTGTTGGAGGTAGAGATGTCAGAGACTGTATCTTCAACAGCTCTTGTTCCTTTGCCTGCAAACCAATCCCCTTGCTTCATTGAATACCCAGCCACAGGATATATACTACATTCAGGCTGAACACCAAGTCAACCCAATCTCAAACCACACATCTGACAAAAAAACTAATACCTTCTGACACTTGTTAAGATGTCGAATAGCATGGACCAATCGTGCATCTCCAGCAACATCTCGACAAACTTTAATGAGTTGTTCCCGTGGCAACCTCCCAGTCTGGAACCAAAGAAACCTCATCAAACACTTTCATATTTCAATTCTGAATTAGTGACACTTCCAAGGAGAACTGTTTTATTAACTTGAACTTTCAAACAGTTGTGACCCACCTTGAATGAAACATATTGCTGCTCCAGAAAATCAAGGTCTCCTGGTAACAGTTGCTGCCGCAAAATTTGAAACAGGCAGGGGAATGAGACACAAGGGGATGTTGGACCTCGCACATGCTGTTGAATTCCACCCACATGGTCATGCCATTCTTCTGATGGCCTTTGTGTCTGCACAACAGGAACTATATTGAGGCTCACAAACAGCTTCCATCCCAACCAAGGAGCCAAAGTAACTAGTTAAAATATCTCCTATGGTAGCAAAAGCAAGCAGGAAGCACTGTAATCCAGAGCACAACTCAACCAACTGGTATGAGAAGGTGTTAGAAAACTATTGAGCATGTGTTGAGCATCACTCTTGCACAGAGATATCCCTGTAAGACCCTGTAAAAGATCCTACAGTCACCCAAAGACTGACAACAACGATGGATGCTCAGACCTCAAGCTAGAAGGATAAAGTGCCCTGCCCATTACAAATCGTTGACTGACAAAAGTGCTACAGGAAGTGACTTCTCAGAAGAGATAAACTGAAAGACAGACCTTAATGTAGTGACATGAAGAGGTTACTGGAACTTCATTCCAAGTTCTGGAAATTCCTCTCTGGTTCCCCTTGACTTCTGCCATCAAATCTGCCAGCAGCCCACTACAGTTAGCCAGGTGTTTCTGTATGAAACTTAACAGGATAGATGCAGGTACAACAACTACCTTGCATGAGTATCTCAATTCAACAACAGGTGCTAGGTCTAACATCTGAAACAGCATGAGATTTCATACATTCCTAATTCAAGCACAGTCCCATGAAAATAAACAACCACCAAACTATACAATGATGGAAAAATCAGAAAGCTAGTTCCCTCACCAAGAAGTGTCATATACAAATGCAGAAACTTACTGTGCCATTTAGGGGACAACTTGAAACTGACCACATAAAGTGGGAGAATGTGCGTGTTCATGTGAGTACTCCATATAATTAGTCGCTTAGGATCAGACAGGTCATCTACACCTGTGTCAAAGTTTTCACTGCTTGGGTGGAACCAATCAGAGCCTTGTAAAACAAGCTCTGCAGTCCCCAATATGACCCTACACAGCAACATGTGTTGCTCCCCATTTTCGTCATTATCTGCATACACGGCACTATACATAGACAATTCACAGATCAGTCTCATTACATCAGGAGCCCCCACAAAATGCCACTCAATGAACCTCACTTAATAAAGAGCTAACCACCAAACAGATGTAAGACCCAGCTCAACTGAACAAACAGTAAGTGGCAATATGTCTCAAGTGCATAAGGAATATGTTTTTACCTGACTTCAGCATGATTTTCTGGGGCGAGATACACTCCAACACCATAAGCTGAGCCATTCCTTGGCATCCTAGGCTGTCCAAAGCCATGAAGAATGATCCCTGAAATACCTGCCTTTGAACTACCATGCCATGCGTATTGCACATTAGCATCAACTCTGTTCTCTCTTGTTAGCTGTTCCTGTCTTTCAAAGGCTTCCTGCCGTGCTTGTCCTTTGGAACTTGTATCTCTGTAGATCCCTGTTATCAGGACATCTGACCCAAACACACCTAGTCCTTTGATAAGCTTGTCCTTCACATCCATAAATTCCTCCTCATTTTCTAGGGAAGGCCATGCAAACTGCACATTAGCATGTCCTTGGGACTGTCTTATCAATTGTTCTTGTCTTTCAAAGGATTGCCACTGTGCTACTCCAGTTATACCAGAGTCTCGATAGATCCCTGGTATTACAGAGTCAGAATCAAACAAACCAAGACCTTTCAAAAGCTTGGCCTTGGCATCTGCAACTTCCTCCTCACTTTCCAGGGCAGGCTGTTGCTCAGAGATTGCATTCTCCCAAGATAGTGGCCACACCACTCTTTGACTAGAATGATTTCCTCTGGTGAATACTCTCTTGGCAAACCTGCCGTGCAGACAAGTTGGCTTTGTGGAGTCCAGGCTGCTGAGGTCCTCAACTCTGGTTCGTTTAATACTTTCCCGTATGCATTGCTCTCCATTTGCTGGTGCAACTGCAGATAGAGTGGTAACAACCTTGCAACCTTGCTTCCGTTTTCGACTGTGTTCAGAACTATTAAAACTATGAGGAGTGGTATTGCTAGCTGAATTTCCATTGGAACTAACTTCCATTATCATATACAAGTCGACTAATTTCAAAAGCAGAACAGCTAATACCAATATATTTACAAGCGTCTACCAGTTGCCAATGTAAAGCCTGCAGAGCAGACCAACAAATCATGTTAGAATACATCGAATTAACACTAAGGTATGGCAAAGTATAACAGCACAGAAGAGTGTGCCATATATATATATGTGAACAAGTGCCTAAACAGACAGTACCTCTTCATTAAGAGTACTTCATAGAAAGCCCAAAAAAAAACATACCCAATGCACTGGCATGCTGAAGGAACTAGTTTACTCTACATCATCATTATATGCAAATTAGTGGAGAAAAAACTTACACAAGCTCAGAAAGTGAGAGCAGGAAGATCCTCCTTCACATAGAGGCACCTATCAAATGCACAAGACAACGTACTATGAGACTTGAAATCTGTACCTCATTGTTAAAAAACTAAATAGAAAACAAAAACCAAAACAAAGAATTCTCAGAAAGACTGCAAAGAGTCCAGGTGCATATTCACTAACATAACTTTGTTGTTGGTTACCAACATGGAGATAGCGGAACTGTTAGCAAACTGCCCACACTTTGCTCTAGTTTTTTCAGTTGCCACATGCATGACAAACTGCCAAATTAGACTCTACAGTAAACAGCATATTCCCCAAGTAAAAGACCCAGGCATCAGTGATGCAACAAAGCAAACAGACCCTGCCAAGTTGTGAGCCAGGCAGCTAGATAATACCCTACAGTCAAAGAACTGCAGAAAGACAAACCCTGATGAAGTCTCTTCCTCTTCCTGGTTACCAGCACAGGGAGGGGGAGGGGAAGGAGGAGGAGCCGCAGAGGCCCTTCGTCACATCTCAGGAGTCCTCAAGAGCATACCCATCACATCGCTGGGTCATCAACAGCATACCTTCTCATAGAAAAAGAGCGAAAGACTTGTGTAAGACAACATGCAAGTCGTTTCTTCTGTCCCTACAATGCTTGTGCCGATGCTACTACTATCTTTCCTTCTTTCTTCTCGCCAACAAATAACCAACTCCTCCCTACAGCAAATCTGGAACAACAAGAAGTCCTCCCATGATTTCTCGTCTGCAATAAGTTCTTCCTCTATCACTACGTCCCTCCCCAGCGAGTTCCTGCCACAACCTCTTAGGGTTTGAGGAAGAAGAAGAAGAATAATAATAAGAAAAAGGGATGCAAACTCATGTGTTTTCCCGTTGTATTCACCACATCTGCTTCATCTTCTTCCTCATCATAGTTTCTAGACGCGACGAGCTGAGCATGCGGGGGGCCATTAGACCCGCGCCCCGTTTCTGTTCTTCTCTACTGTCTCCCGAACTTGACACCGATACCAAGATTCTTCTTCTTCTTTGTTTCTTTGTTTCTTTCTTCTTCTTCTTCTTCTTCTTCTTCTTCGCTCATTACCTACCCTGAAACCAAACCCTGAACCCGCTGAAACCCTGAACCGACCAAAACAAACGCGCAAGCCGAGATGCAAGAACGCAACCGTGGACACAGCACACTCTTTGGCAGCCAAGCACACGAGACACCGGAACAGGAGGCAACGGTAACGGCCTATTGGATTCCTACAGAAGATGAAGGAGAAGCAACGAGGAGGAGGTGTAGACCAAGTGACGCCATCGCCATCGCTGCCGCTGCAAGCAAAGCTTCCGGGAGGCAGCAGGGGTGGAAGCGCACTAACGTGGGCGGCAAGGCAGCCAAAAACGGTGCGGTGTGCGTGGGAGGGAATAGAACCGACCGGTCTGGAACCGGGCGAACGGCCGGCCCTTGAGAGCGGCCGTTTTGTTTGGCTATGTGAAACCGTGCGGACGCCGTTTGTTTGGCGTGCGTGCAACGCCAAGTCTTTTTGCGGCACATTTTCCACGTCCCGAATTGAACTCCGCGGCAAACTCCGGACCCACCAAAACCCCACTTGCTCCCGTGTTCGAGGTCCTAATTTTTAAGTCCTGCTTTCAAGGTCCCAACTTTTAGGTCCCGATTTCGGGACCTCAATCGTAAAGCCAGAATACAAGGGGTGGGGGGCGGGGGGGGGGAGAAAACTTACAGTAAACTATTAACTATGGTTAACCCTACCAAGATGGTATTTACCTTCATCCCCCCCCACCCTTCCCAACAATCATAGCCTAGGGTCAGTTTCCAAATGGACAAAATGAATAATTAAAAATTTAAAGAAATTAATTAGATTTTAGAAATTAGATTTTTTTTTCCTTTATTTTTTCTTTATTTTATTTTTTTTCCCATGATCTACTATGATTTACTCATATTGAAAAATGAAATTATTGATTATTTAATGACTGAAACTGACCTTAGGGTTAAGTAATCTCTCGGGCCTGTGTTGTAGAACTATGTAACTGCTCCAAGTGTGAACAAGAACCTGACATAAAGTGCAATTGTGAAAAAATATTTTTTAAATTTTTAATCAATTTTCAGTGACAAGGACTACTATTATAAATAAATAAATAAATAAATAAATAAATAAATCTCCCTTACCTTAGGTTTTAAAATTACAAAAACCACCTCCAATAAATCGCATCCTCAATAAATACCAAGAGCTCCTCCCAATTTCCCTAAAATGTTTTTTTTACAAAAATTTTGGAGAATTTTCTATGACCAAAAAATTGTTTCTTTTGACCCTCATGAATCATTTTGATGGGAATTTTCACCAAAAAATTTATCTCACAAGATTGAAAACAAAAAAATAAACCCAATTTTTTTTTTCATTCATGGTGGTATCCTCACCATTTGGCCCTATTCCACCTTGTAAAGGTGCCATGTTTATAATATAAAAAAACATTTCAAAATCATTATGCAATTTAAAACATCATATCATGAGTAGATGACTTTGATCATTCTTTCAACATCAAAAAAGAAATATGATTCTAGATAACCAAAACCATGAAAGCAATATGAAAACATAAGCATGACAAACACCACAACAATGTGACAAAGTTTGAAACTTTTTTTTTTCCCCTTATTATTAAGTACATATTAATTTACATAACAAGCTTAAAGTAACCATTTTATTTGGAAATGAAAAAGATAAATAGATATGATTTCAAATGCAAATGCGGGTTAGTTGCATTATTGTTTTTGTCCAAGTATGTGGTAGGATAAGGTTAGGGAATAGCATAAGGATTTCACAAAAGTGTTGGAGGAAGCTTGGGAAGGCACCAATAAGAGTAAAGATGCACATTTGCAAATCATCCAATAGATCATGAACACACATTATCTTTGGTTGCTTTGAGTTGGCAATGCCCATTCATGAAAGGAGGAACATTGGTTGATTCATAAGACATAGAATGGACATTCAAGTATTAAGGAAGATTGTTTGTTTATTTTCTTTACCACAATGAGATCTCCCAAACCATAATGCACCTCACCATGCTTTTGGCATTGTTAGAAACTAAAAATGCAAAAATTTCAAGGTATTTTTAAATGCATCTATAACTAAATCTACAAAGCATAAATCATCACTATTATTTTTTTGGATACATGACATTGCTTCCCACCAACCAAATTAACAATGCCCATGCATTAAAAATACTTAATTAGAATATAAATTTGCCCATACTTTTAACATACCATACCTACAAATGATGTTTGACATTGATTAATAATCAAGATGACAAGCTATAAATAAATAAAAAGTTTAGCCCATTGTCCTGAACTTGAGGAAAATCAAACCATGCACCTATTACATACATTAAATGATCTTAACCATTAAATTACCACAATGGTCTTAAAAAACATAAAGAAACCTAACATAAGTAAAAGGTCTTGTCAAAATTTTGAAATATTTGAAATGAAATTGTTGGGCCAAAATTTCCCCCCAAAATATCATTTAACAAATATTGCCAATTATTAGTTTTTTTGTACAATATTACCTACCAAACACGTGTCATTACAAGACAAGGTCACATACATATTCAAAAATATGATCATTTTAAAACAATCAAAAACATTTCACCATTCATCTTATTGTTTTTATTAAAAGATTGAATCAAATGTCATTTTTTAGCAAATTTGGTGGGATTAAAACTCAAGTTTGTTTCATAAATATGTCAAATTCGATAAACATATCATCTAATAAAAAATCCAACACAATAGAATTTTTTTTTAAAAATGAAATCAAAAAATAGTTGAGCAAACACATGCATGTTCAAAAAACCTTCAACATCAATGATTGTGATCAACTATTGTAATATTATTACACCAACTTTTTTAGCTTTCAATGATTCATGGAGGTTAATGTCGTATGTAAACCAACAATTTTGGTCACAAAGCAATGAAAAGATTTAATCATGTATGTACTTATAGGTTAAAACCTCACCAAAAAGAAAAATAAGACTAAGGAAATGAAAAAGAAAAAGGAATAAATGGAATAAAAAACCAAATTAGAGACGATTTTAAAAAAAAAGACAAACAACTTTACGAACATGATATTTTGAATAGAAAAATACAAAACAATGATAGAACCACAAAAGTGAAGGAAGGAGAGGAAAGCAAAAGGTTCCACTTGGTGCAACAAGCTTCAAGATGTGAAACACCAAAATAAATTTAAAAAGTGTGATTTTGAGGAAGAATGAAAATTTTCTACTTATTTCCAAGTGAATAAACAATTGGTTAACATTATCACTTGCATTCTCCATGATTTTAAGAAAACAATTTCATAATTCCATTTGCATATTAAAAGGAATGCATGTGAAGAACAAAAAAAATGCAAGAAAAAAATGTAATCTCCTAATTTAAAACTCCAATCACATTTAATGTTCAGTGAGTGTTAAATCAATTTAGGAAATGCAAGTTTTTTGTTGCATTCAAACCAAAAATGTTAATTGATATCAAATTATAGATCAAATCTTAAATGGCACACAATGTTAAGGTGGTGTTAGTTTAACATTAATTTTAAAATACAAAAGATATATTTTATATCAAAGCACAATGTTTGGTAGCAATCCATAAAACAAGGCTTTAAATCATTGTTAACATAAATGATTTCCCATGGTTTTCCTCGGTTTTGCTCTTATGCCCCCACCTTATCATCCCTACACATTCATTAACATTCATCATGATGGTGTGAATCCATAATGAGAAAGGCAAGTTACTTTTTTTAAAAACTTTAATTAAGATGAACATTAAGTTAGGGTCCTTAAGCATGGTAAAGTGAACCAAGTATGTTTGTCCAATCCAAATTTTAATATGATAGTTTTTCAACATAAACATAAGAAAATAGGTTCAATTTTTTTAAAATCTCATTGTGGAAGACTTCATGCGTTCATTGAGTTTTGATGAATTGAATACAAAATTTGAAAAAATTTAGTACAATAAAAGTAGGTAACAAGTAGGAATGAAATTAATAGCTTAACATTATGTTCACTCCTACTTTTACATTAGATGTTAAATATATTTTGATTTTGCTATGAAAAATTTCAAAGTCCACTAGTAAATAGTTATAGCAAAGTCAAAGAATTTCATATAATTAAAAATTAAGGTAAATATTTTTAAAAATTCAATATACACAGGCCTACTTGATGGCAACTTTCCATTTATGATGTAAGGTAATTCTTTGGTCTATTTTACCATGCTTTCACCCATTAGGTGTTAATGGAAAACAAAAAAATCAACTAGCATTTAAGTTAATGCTACCTAACATATATGATCATTTAGTTTTTTGATTTTATCTAAATGTTAGGTTAATTAACACCATAAGTTTTAACATTAGGTGTGATTGAAGCTTTAAAAATCATAAAGACATTTAGGGTTTAGGTGTCGAGGATAGTGAAAGTAAATTGTACTAGTTGATAGTCATTTTACATGGCAAAATTGGGTCCTCGTTGAAAGAAATATCAAATTTGAAAGACATGCCAATTTTTTCTGAAAGATTCAAAAGTGTTAGTTTTCACAAAATTTACCCTTCAAAACTTTTATATCTAAAAAAAAATCCTTGTACGGCAACATTATGCACCTTAAGCTACAATCACACCTAATGTTAAATAGATTAATGTTAAGTAGGCTAATATCAAACGAACATTAGCTATACATTTTCATAACCATGTTACTTAATATTAACATGATTGTTAATTGTTATTATTTTCAATTCACAACCGTTAGTGTTAAAGGTGTATGCATGTACCTTTGTGATGGTGGATTTACACCATCATCATGCTTATTAGTGGGTCATGGCTATCTTTCATGTTCTTTTTTGGTTGTTTAGGTATTTTCTTCATTTTTTTTATCGTCACATTTATGAGGTGCAATAAACTTCTTCATCAACATGCTTTGCATTCTTCACATTCATGTTCATTTGTCACAAGTTTCTCATTCATGTTTTGTGTTCCTTTCACTTGCACTTTGTGTTATTGTTTTCAAAAGTTTTGTTCGCGCCATTGCCTTCATGTTATGTTTTAATATCTACAAAAACTTTGTTCATGCGATCACCCTTGCACTCTATGTTATTGTTTTCAAAGCTTTGTGTGCACCATCTACATCACGCTTTATGTTCTTGTTTACAAAAATTATGTTTGCACCATTGCCTTTTTGTTTTTCTTCCAAAAAAAATTTAAACATCTCGCCCACACCATAATTTTGCATTTTTTTGAAACATGTCATCCACACCATTGCTTATAGTTGCAATGACATTTCTTTGTTTTTTTTTTATTTTATGTTTCTATTTTTGTGTTCTTATATCAATTATTTTAATTCTTCTACACAATGTTGCTTATGCAAGTCGTGTTTTTTTCTTTTTCACACCTTTGTTTTTTGATGTGGAATTGTGTTGCAACC
>Ga0209208_10004891_pt1 | contig 18827 bp, 19 predicted proteins | sample S1TSphfallax_3_FD_187694 | JGI IMG/M metagenome (GOLD analysis project Ga0209208, IMG submission 187694) | Host-associated microbial communities from peat moss isolated from Minnesota, USA - S1T2_Fd - Sphagnum fallax MG (SPAdes) (version 2) | ecosystem: Host-associated > Plants > Peat moss >... | reverse complement strand
TTGAGAATCTAGACCTATTTTATCCAACTAGACCACCATGTATCAACATGTTGTTGATACTTGTTTTAGATTGCTTTGAGTAGGTTGGGAGGAAAGCTTTTCAAAGTATTTTGGAGAGTGATGATTTTTTCATTTCCCCTAAACCATCTTTATAATCATGCCCTTGGTGACCACTTTTTTTTGTGACAAACGAATTGTCATTTAAACATGTATAATCACATTCCATGTAAACCCTTACAAGATTGTGACTATAGGCCAAAAAAATTGTACAAAACAACTCTTTAATGTTAGAATAAATGTGTCAATTGTTTAAAATTTCTTACATGGGTTATTCTAAATTCTACTATCCATTATTAGACTTGAAAAAGGTTGTGATTTTTGCCTATTTTAATGTTATGGTTTACATTGAGTTGGAGCTCTTTTACTATTAGCTTGTGTATCTTGTCAACCAGATTTTTAAATGAAGATTTTATGCTTTCTTGGCAAGTTCACAATAAAGTTGTTTTTTCTTTTCTTTTCAAATGGATTCATTGTTGTTAGTTTGCACAACTTGAACACAAAACAACACTAAAAATGCCAAAAGAGACTACAATTTACAAAACCCTAATATTTCCCCTAGATTTCCCCCATTATAGTCACATTTACAAAAAAAAACTTTGCAAATATTTTGTGCTACTAACAAGTGTGATAATGACTCTAAAGAATAATGTTTCTTACTAAAACAAATGGTTACCAAAAATTTTGTGACGTAAACAAGAATGTGACTAAAATAGGTGTGATTATAAAGGGGGTTTACTATATTATGAAATTATCAATCTCAATCCTATCCAAAAATATTGTCTTAAATAACTTTTTGTAATTTTTTGGGTGGAAAATACCATAATTAACAATTTTGAAATGATTATAACATTGTTATAAATGAAATTTGTTCTTAAGCACAATAACAAAATCATGATTTCAAAAAGTGGATTAAATGCATTAATTTTGCATGGTATTTTATAAGTATTTTGTGTTTGTCCATAGGGTTGTTATCTTGTGAGCATAAGTGATGAGTATGTGAGCATGAACAAGTGAGCCCAAGTGAATTTTTTCAAGAATATCATGTTGATGTCAACAAAATATTATTTGACACATGAGACAAAACATTTGATGACATGGAAGAATATTCTACCACACGTCATGGATGAATGATATTCTTGGATGATAAATGGATGATAAATCATATAGATGAGCTTTCCATGAACGTTGGCAACAAAATTGTTTTTGCAAAAAAATGAACAGAAAAACAAGATGGAATATTTCATGTTGGTTTATTTTGAAAACTTACAACACACGAAATGTTAATGCAATATTTCAATTTATACTTCATATTTTCTTATTATGAATATTTGCAACATTTAAACCACTTAAATTTTTTAACTAAATCCAATTCAATGGCATATAAACATGTTGACGCACCAATAAGTGTGTGCCAATCCATACATTACCCATTCACCACCAAGAGGCATGTGCCCATTAAGAATTAAGACCAAATAGGCACTGACATTTTACATTGTTTATACCATTTCAAATTATTTATTATTTTCATTCACATTTTCAACCTCTTGCATCTAGCACCACTCTTGTAACTTGTACAATCAAATTACATTTTCCCCCCCTCTACTACTAATTTTCCCAATCTATACTTAAAGTTGCATTTATTCCACCCTTATTGTTTAGGTGAATCCTTTTTACCTCTACCATGTGTGTGCAATTGTGAAACCTTTATTCTACAATGGGAAAAAGAAAATTGACACCAAATGTCACACCAAACACTTTGGAATCAATGATTGAATACACATTAATCTCAAACATACTAGATAGAATTTGCGAACTGACAAAAAACCTATTGGAATATCGAAGAAATCATACCATATTAAACCCCTTCTAGCATTTGCTCAAAATCAGAACATGGGGAACAAAATGGAAAAGGGTAATTAACAAAACATATGAATGAGCGGCATGGTGATGGGCTAATGTGAAGATAGACAAAGAAAATCTTGCATTGTTCAAATAAATTGTACACATTTCCAAGGAAGATATGGAAGATTACAATTTGGCAATGTTTATACATGTCATGGATTTCTTCAAAGAATGTGTGAATTTGAAGAAGCCAATTCTAGAACATTTTTTCACAAGTTTACTTAACGATTTGTTGATAGAAGACTTAATAACCCTTGGTGACTTACTATCAAAAAAATTCATGAAACCCAAAATACAACTTTATGCAACTTTAGGTAGGTGAGATTAAGTGCCACAAGAATTAAGGAACAAAGTGTTAAACTAACCGATGAATTATTGGATGATAAGGCCAACCCTAAAACCACAAGGAGCATACAATAGTTGAAAACAAAGACATGTTGAGAAATGAAGGAAGGACTAAAACTCAGTTCTTTGCATTAAATTGTAATGCAATGCATATGTTAATATGAATATTTTTTCAAAATATGTGATCTTGGAAATAAATATTTAGTTATGAAAAAAAGAAATAAAAGGAAGGCTGAATTTGAGCATTGAAGTTGCATGCTAAACAAATTCATATTGATTATTAAGGGAAACAATCATAGACAAAATAAGGTCAAAGCAATAAATGATTATCATACGCAAGTACATGATTTTGTGGTTGTTGATACACATGCAACTATTATACCATTAGGAATCATGTGACATATGCTACTATTATAAATTCATCACTACCAACCAACTGGTCCAATGAAAACCAATGGTTATCATGGTAGATCCAAATCAAGAATTGGAGTGGACAACTACAAATATGTCACTAACCCGACATGTTTCCAAAGTGGGTTATGATTTGCATTCAGTGTAATTTTACTTTCAAGGTGAAGGGTTCAATTAAAAAAAACCTAGGATAAAGATTTTTTTTTTGCAAAATGTCATGGTATACATATCCACAACACTCTTCTCAAACACCATCAAATTTGGATTTGTACTTATTTATAGCAAAAGGAAAGCTGAAGAGTGTAGATGCAAAGTTCTAGGTGGAGGTTGGATATTTGGTGTTTACTAACCACTTGTAGGACTATAAGATATATGGGACAATGATCAAAATGTTTATGCCAAAGCTTATGAACAACTTGCAACAACCACCTAGAGATAATCCATGGTTAGCACACCCGACAAATAGATATTTTAGAACAAGATTTCATCAACAATGCAATTACATGTTGGGATTCCAAGTGCCCAAAAAAATAAACGATTCAATCTTAGAAAAGAAATGGCGAAGAAACGAATCAAATGCAAAGGATGATCCATATGAAACATTAGCATTTGCATACATCAAGGAAATGGACCAGTTGGTGGAGGCCAATACAATTACCAACAAGGTGGAGGAGGAGGACTCCATAATATGTGTAGATGCCAAAATGATGAAGTTGGATCACAAAGAAAAAAACACGATGCCAAAAACACAAAACCCAAAAAAAAACATGACAAATGAAAAAAAGGAAGGCCCATATTAGCTTTAATGCCCTATAAAATTTTCAAGTGGCATAATGCCCAATTTTTTTACTTTTGCGTGGTATTTGATTTATTCTTCAACAAATATTGTGAAATAAATGTTGGAAATAATAAGAGGCACCATGTGTCTAATGTTTTAATTTGCACGTGTAGTTTTCCTTCAATTGATGAATATATAAAATCCAAGTTAAGTGGACGTGCTAAGGTGTCTTTATTCCCAATTATGGCCTCCATTTTACAACTAACCCATGGGCACTCTAGAATACAAAAACCACTAAATTTTTTTTATTGTTTTGTGCCACCCTAAAAAACCAACACCCTAAATAGGATTTAAATGATACAAAATCTACAATTGTTAAATTCATTGAATTGGCTCCCTCTTGGAAATGAAAATAACACCACATATCACATTATTAGACAAATTCTTCTCCTCAATCAAAGCACAAGTCAAAGACAACCTTCGCAAGATTATGGGGAATCCAATAAGCTTAGTATGAGTCTATGCCATCTTTATTCATTTTCAAAACAAACATATTATTTGTATCATCTTCAAATCATATATTCCAATAACCCCATGAAACAATTAAAACATTCAAATGAAAAAACCCTCTCCCAATCTTCAAATCCCTTCTTTCAATAAGTTTACATGATGATCAATGATTCCATAATTATGAGATGTTATGTGCAAATTGCATCAAAAGACTATTGATCTAAAATATTGGAACTAAAATGGAACTCTTAAAAGCAATTTCGCCCATTCCCAATTTGGGCCTTCAACAATATTTCTCACATTCAAGATGGCTTCATTATTAGTTGCCAAACTTCACTATACATATGAAAATTATGATTATAAATTGTGAGAGATTATTAGTAGCTAACCACCCAAGAACCAATCATTTTGTATGCCCAATCAAAAGTAGTTAATTATGATTGTGCAATGCCTTTTGTAGGCACAACATCTTGTGCACCAATATTAACCCAAAACCATTTTCCTACCCCAAACCGACATAAACTTTATTATTCTTCATCTAAACATATTGTGCAATGTGTCACAGGGATGATCTAAGTCCTTTCGACTAACTTTAATTGCTAAAACTACACCATTTAAAAATTTGTTAACTTGAACATTTCACACACACGAAAAGGTACCATTATTGATAGCTTGAAACCAAATGCATGAATACACAAGGTTTATCATACCTTTATAATTGATCATGATGATGTAAAAAGACACTTAAAACAAGTACATGAAATCCATTAAATAATGCCATCCATTAAATAATCCAAACAAACAACAAATTTGGATTGATTAACACAATTACTCAAGTTGTAAAATCAATAAGTTAAATATGTGTCATTTGGATGCATAGTTTATTTATTTGGATTTATAGTTTCCTCTTCATGAAGTCCCATCATCATTCATGATGTTAGTTCCATTAGCATCTCCAATCGCCTATCTTATATTATCAACAAATACCAAGGTAATGTTTTGTATCGTTATGCAATAGTAGAAACTTGGGCTATGCGTTATTGCTTGTGACAATCAATTGACACAAGGTTAAAGTATTAGTAGATTTAAATGTATTAAATAAATTATTTAAGAGATAATTCGCTATTTAAAAATTGGTAATCCATGATCATATAAATTTCTTGTGAAATTATTTTTATTTTCATTAAGTTGGGCTTCACATTGCTTCACATTACCAGTGATGATCAATTGACACAAGGTCAAAATATTAATAGATTTGAATTTATTTAAATAAATTATTTAAGAGATAATTGGTTACCAAAAATTAATAATCCATGATCATATAAATTGTCCATAAATTATTTTTGTTTTCATTAATTTTAAAATATGATATTTCATTTTCACCTACTAAAACATTAATATTTTTAACACCCATGATATCCTTTTTGATATTTTTTATTACCTTAAAAATAAATTTTGGGGGCCTTTCCACTATCCCCCAATGTCCTTCCTATGCTTCCCAATTGCAATGATCCTTGATTTATAAATATATAAATACAAAATATTTTCAACTCTAAAGCCCACAACATCCCCTATGTATTTTTCAATGTCCTCCAACATTATATCCAATACCTTCAATCTTCAATGTTTTGATACCTTCTATTTCTTGGAAAAAGAAAATTTTCATGTTCAACTTAACACCTTTTGTATTTCCAACGTGCCTTTTCAACAACCCTATTTGGTTTTTGGTCATTTGGTTGTTCCCCATCAACATTCCTATCTTTTATTTTTTTTCCTTTTTGTCATATGTGGTGTTGTTTAGGTGTGAATTTTCTGTTGACAAAATTTAGGTCATTCTCAAACCAAAACATTGTACCGATTTGAATTTTAACTAATTAGGATGTTTAAATTTGAAAATGTTTGTTAAGTTGACATCCTAGCTTGGGACCTTTCAAAAACTTGGCCTGACAATAATCATAATGGTTTAAAACATAGTTATGACATTCTTGGTGCACGAATGTTATGGAAGCCCAAAGAAGCACGAATTTTAATGAATGCCTAATGTTTTGACAAGGTGCTTTACCACATAAATTCGCGAATTTTAAAGTGCAAAATGACGAATGTCATTACTTTGGTTTAAAAGCTCAAAAAAAATTGAAATTATGGGTGAAATTTTCATTAATTCTAAATGTGATCAAAGATGAAAAGGCCAATATATTCAATTGATGTGAAAAGAGAAAACAATTAGAAGGGGAAAAAAATGTTTACCCATTTTAATGAAAGGGTGGTTAAAAGGGACAAAATAAAATATCTAACCTCCGAGTTTTGTGTGGTGGTGATATTAAAAGATTGTCAAATGCCACTTCCCATTAAATATTAATGAATTTGATGTTTAGAATGAGTTTATTAAATCTAACTAATTTCATAAACATGACATTGATAAAAACAAAATGTCAACTTGTCAACTTTGATAAATTTTTTGATGGATATATCATTTTCAATGTTGAGTTGGGTATATTTTTATTTTTGATTAAAAGGTGTCCATTAAAATATTACAAGAAAGTTGAAATTTAATGTTTTAATGTTTTCATATGTGATTTAATTAATAAAAATGATTAATGTTAAGTTATTATATTATTAATATTTTTACTTAAATAATTATTAAATTTAAAATGCCAGAAAATTAGTTATTAAAAAATCTTGATAAATCAGTTTTTTAATCATTATTATAATGAAATTTTGTTTTATTCATTTGTAAATTTGATTTTCAATACAAACCAAAAGCTACCAACATGTTAAATTTATTGTTAGCATTTGTTGGAATTATTAACATTATGAAAATTAATCAATATCAAATCAAATAAAAAAAATTATGGATGTAGAATGTGGTTGAGTGGTTTGAATATACCAAGACATGTTATTCCTTTCATCTGATGTTAAAATTAAAAACATCTAAAACAATTTGCAATCATGATGTATAGGTTCAAAATTTTAATCATAATTTAATATTCATCTTTCAGAAAAAAATAATAATGTAATATTTAATAGGGTTTAGGGTAACCTTAAACTTAAAAATGTAATTGTTGAATGAAAAAGATGAAACAAAAATGCACTTGAATGTGAATCATGAATTTTTAAATAACAACATGCAAAAAAATAATTCAAGATTTCAAAACCTTCACATGATACATAATGATAATAGGTTGAGAAACATGTGATTTATGATTAACATGCAATTGATTTAACCAAAATATTAAATCTTTGAGTAATGTAGAATTTGAAATCAAGAGTTAGATTTTGAACACATTTCAAAACTACATAAAAATATGGGAAATTTTTAAGATTTCTTTTTTTTAAAATCAATGTTTATGGTTTTTCAAGTTTTGCCCATTTCAATTTGCACCAAATTTGCAAATATTGATGATTTGCTCAAAAACTAGATCACTTCTTTAAATCTCCTTCTTTTTTTTCATCAATTTTTTTTCTTTCTTTCCTTCTTGTAAATCTTGTATGCCAACAAGTCATTCATCCTCCCATACATTTAATTCATTTAATAACACGCATCAAGAGAAAATTATAACCTCCACAACTTATTCATGGGATGTAAAAAACACACATGATTTGATAGATTCATCATATTTTCAAGATTATTTAAATACTTTTGATTACTATAGTATAAATCCAAATTCAACACATGTTTGTAGAATAACTAAAGAATTTTTAAAGATTCATGTCAAAAAATAATATTTCTGAATATTCCAAAAAATATGTATATTCCTTCACAAAATTTTGTTCTTTGAAAAAATAAATTTGAAAATTATGATTTTTTTGCAAATAATGTAATTAGTGTCAAAGATGCCAAATTATTACATTAGTAAATAAATTTTAAACATAAATTATGCAATAAACAAGATGATTTATTTTTCTAAAAAGGTCATATTTGCAAAAGAGACAAAGGATCATCAAATAATTTTTTAAAAACATACAAACCATTTTATCTCATGCAATCATGGTTTTTTTATAGCAACATTTTAATATTTGTCCTATTTTGCAATGTCAATAATATTTTTAAAGGTTTCTATTAGTTTCAAAGATATTTTAAATTCATATAATAAGATATCATTATTTTGTTTGTTCGAAGTTTATTTAATATTTATCATCAAGCAATGACATTTGTAATGAAGATAATGTTGGTCATCTAGCCATATGATTAATGATATGGAAATTGAATTTTTAATTAATGAATCAAAAAAATAAACTAATGAAAGGATCACAATTGATAACTTAATTGATGCAAATTTAATTGATCATGAATATGTAAATATATATGTATATATTCAATAGAAAATTCATGCAAATTTTTTTCTATATATTTATGATATAGGAAAATTTGGATAGTGAAACATATCATTATCTCAATACATTTTTCATGTAAATTTTGTCTTGTAAACACTCATAAATCCTTATTCAATTTTTCTGAATATTGATTTTAGGAAATAAAAAAATGTCAAATATGAATTTCAAAGATAACATTATTCACAAATATACCTTTTCAACCATTATTTAATAAATTTATTTTTTATTGCATTTTTAAATGATTTTATGTTTCGCTTCATCTTAGTTAAATAGTTTCACAAATACATAGGTTTTTAATGCTTAGGTTATTTTTTCTCTTTTGAAAGGTGAATACTCATGCCATTGAACACATTCTTGTGAAGATATAAATGGGTTAATATCATAGACTATGCACTATATAATAATTGTGTGATGCATTTAATCAAGTTATCAAAACATAATGTATCAAAATAATTTTGTAACCAAAATTTTAAAAACATAGGAAAAACATTGAGAAAAATAGTACATCTTTCCTTTTTTGGTCCATTAATTTGTTCAATCATTTCATTTCACATAATGCATACATAATGAGGTGAACATCACTTGGTGTTTAACACTTTAGAAAGTGCAAATCATAATGAAGGAGAAAAAATATGTTCATGCCCAAACATAGAAAACTCATTTCATGTTCATATGTCAATGACATGAAATGTTGAAATAACCTTGAGAAAGATGGATTTTAGCCAAAAAGTAATGATGATATGATGTGATGTGTAACATGCAATAAATCCTCTTTATTTGCACCAAGACTAAAAACATTGAGAAACAACAAATATCATTGTGGAGCAAGATTTTTTTTTAAGTGTTGAAGTGAAAGACACTAATTCCTTCCTATATTAAATTGAAATCCATTCAATGTATTTGAATTCAATTTGATTAAATCTAAATTCAATTCCAATTCAAAATTTTATTAAGATTCAATTGAATTCAATTCAAATTCAATTAAAGACAATTGGTATGCAAATTGGTGGAAAATGTATTCAATATATTTTTATGAATATGTTGTTGGAAAAACCAATTTAATACACAAATTTGAAAAGACACCTTTCCACGCCTCTTCACTTGGGAATGAGCCAATGTATGATGACTTGAGGAACCTAAAGTTGTCCTACTTAAACCAACTTCAATGAATCATCATCATTGGAATTTTATGAAAGATTTTACATAGACTATGAAATGTAAAAGTTCAAGAATATATCCCAAGCTATGAGCTTCTTCTTGAGATACTCATTATTATGAGTCAAAACTTTAAACACCATTATATTTAAGTCTCAAGTGCATGTTCTCCTAAGGATGCAAGATCTAACGTTTCCAAAACATCAATCATATTCATGAAATGACATTGTTGTTGAAAAGCCTACTCTTATGAACTTTCACAAACATTAGAATGGTTGATTCCTCAAAAAATTGACAAACAATTACATTCAAAAAATTGCAATCCCTAAAAAATTCAAATGTTTTGATACTTGTGCCATTGTTGACCCCACATCCTTAATCCAAAACCACAAGAGCCAAAATCACTTCCATGATCTCCATTTTGAAATCCACAAAAATTCATTCCTTATTTTTATCAATTATCATGGTCTCCCTTAAAATTCTCATTGGTTTCATGCATGCCCTTGTAGTTGAACAAATCAATAAAAATATTTGCAACTTGCATTAAGGGCAAAAATCAAACTTCTTTTTTCTTTACATGGGTTTTAAATAGGGCACAAATGATCAACCATATTTCAATCACTCTTTTTCAAGAGCTTGTGCCATGCTTGTTTGCAAACATCAAAAAACATCCATTGTTTTGAACACCTTGAAGACAGGTCTTGATGTCAACCCTTTAAACAAAAGAGTTGCAAGGCAAAGGATATAATTTTGCAACAACACCTTGAAGAAAGGTTTTATGAAAAGTGGTGGAAACAAAGATCACTACATCATTATCTATTATTGTTGAACCTCATTGATACATTTGCTTACATTGACAAAGCTTGATTCTTTATTGTTAATCCTTGTTCACAAATTTATCTATGTTAAAGGATCCTTGTTCCATGAAAGATTTACTTGTGTGCCATTTCTTGTTGATGATTTTTTTGTGGATTATTTTCAATGACTATTTTTTTTAATAAAAAGGGTAGAAGTGTAATTTGGTTGTTTTTTGTATGACATTGTAAGGTGTTATTTGAAATTGCAAGGAAACATAAAAAGTACTAAGGATATTATATTGGAGGCATTTGATTGCTATAACACACAATAATACAAATTACACTATTATATATTATTGTGGGATATAATATTCAAATGCTTCCAATATAATCTCCTCAATTTTTTTTATGTTTCCATGTAATTTCTAGTAACACCTTTATCCAACATTTATTATTTACCCAACATTTTAATTTCTTTATGGATATAATTTGGATATGCAAAATCGATGTAGTTTCAAAACAATACAATTTTTTTAATTTGTTCAATGGTTGTTAAATGAGAAGAAATTTAGGGTTATAATGTTAACTTTTGGCATGGTTTGTTGATGATGAAATATAAGCTTTGGAGGTGTTTGGAAATTGTGATATGGTGAAACTTTTGACATTGTTTGTTGACGATGTTAATTAAGCTTTTGGAAACTTTTTAAAATCATGCCATGAAACAACTTTCTATGGATGAATCATTTTGGTGGAATGAAGATACATATTTTAGTGTTTGGAAATAACAAAAAAATGAATGTGTGGTAATTGGCATTTTGGTTCTTGACCTAAAAATGGTAAAGCTTTGCTAGAAGAAGTTGGCAAGGTTTTGGATGCTTGATGGCACTTATTTGTTTCTAGATTATGGCAAGCTCTTGAAGTGATTATGATGGTGTTGGAATGTAGTGGAGTTTGAAGATAAATGGATCGCAAAGTATGGTGATGATCATCAAGTTGCAAGGGGGAAATTTCATCTATTTTGTTTTTGTAACTAGTACATTGCTTAGTTTTGTTGTTTTAGACTTCTGCTACACTATAACTATCAAGCAATATCTTCATAAATAAAGAAGATTGAATGATAGGTGTGACAACAAAAATAGGTTAAATTCCACAATCTTAATGAGGATGGGATTGGTGAGGAATTCAAGGAATTGATGGGAATTTAAAAGTGGAGTGGCATTTAGGTTTTAGGTTGTCTATTTGTGGTGTGATTTAATTGTTGTTATCATGGGTTGTTTGTATGTTGATCATGTGTTATTTGAAGTCCAAGGTGGATTTAGAATGGGAATTTAGTTGTTGTGGGATTGTGGCAAACACAAAATACTAGGCATACAATTAAAATGTTTGAATTGATGGAATTTAGGGTTTAGGGTTTGTAAATTCCATTTTAATTGTATGCCTAGTATGGGTTCAAAGTTTCATGTAATAACATTGTGTATGTTATGTCGCGATGTTTTGGGTAAGCAATGCACTAGTTACAGAAAACAACTTCTTGTTTGAGGATGGGTTATGTGTTTTTATTGTCTCTTTCACATCAATGGGAGGGGAGCTTATGTGTGAGGCTTGTATAGACTAGCACCTCCTAAAAATGGGTGGGAGGAATGACATGAACAAGAGAAGTGAATACAAGATAGAGTTTGACCCATGCACTCTTTCTTGCTTTTTTTTTGTTTTGTGGTATCAATTGTTATACTATTTTGTCAATAGTAGTGACAATCAATGTTTAGAGATTGATTTCATGGTTCATTGATAGGTTTACTGATAATTTTACTTGGGTAGAAATTCAAGCATTAACAAATGTCATGGACATTAAAGTTCCAATTAATATGTAATGGTTTCCTCTCCTCTTTTGGCATTGGTTAGGTTATATCTCTAGTGAGGATTTTAAAATGAAACAAAAGGAACAGAGAGAACATCTCCACCTTGTTCCTTTTGTTCAATTCAGTCTAAATGTAGGTGAAGTAAGTGAGGGAAGGTAGGCTTTTCTCTTGACCTTCTTACTATAACCCATACATGGGTGGAAAGAGGGAGAGAGGTTGGCAAATGAACTTGGGACAAACATGGGGTTTGCTCAGAGAAATCTACTATGGAGTCTTTGAAAGAAGTTTATTTGTGTATACTGATTAGTTTTAAATGATATGAGTTTCTTTGCAGAGTAATCAGGTATTGAAGCTTTGAATGATGTCTACATTGCCAATCCCATCGAAAGGGATGATTATTATGTCCAAAAGGATTTTCTGCGACACTTGATGAATAGGTATTATACCTTTGTCTGCAGCAGAAAAAGATTGGGCTATTATAACTTACTGCATATGGGTAGGAAGCAAATAATTTTCAGAAAAAGTTGGTGCAGAATTGAAAGACAATTGACATTTATGAGGCAAATGTATCACGTCAAATCTGGGCGATCAAGCACAAGACAGCAAACATGTCACCACAAGCAACAAGTTCATACAAAGAATCCATCATCAAAATCAAACCAGAGTATTTTTTGCCAATTTTGTGATGTAGCCAAATCTGGCTAATTTGGGCCATTTCTTCCATGAAAAATCCTTTGGATGTGTCAAAACCATATTTTTCAGGTCAAAATTTGGCTGACTTGAACCCACCCATTGGCTATATGTTCCAGGGCAATTCACATATTCAGAATGAAGACTTTCAGGAATTGTAGCAAAGTGTTAAACAGGCCAGAGGGTCTGAATGCAGCAAGGACAAGCCTGCTTAGTCAGCTCACCTTCAACCCTACCATTGTCATTCACCTCCACCTGCCACAGTCCTAATGGCCCCCAACTCATAACTGCCACATCATCAGGTTATTACTACCCAGAAAATGGCACTCATGCAGCTAAGGTTCTTAGTAGACACCAGTCAAAGCTAGACCTAACATACCTATCTTCAAGATTGCAGACATGCATCCACAACAATGCTTTGAAGGTTCCCAACAATGAGTGCAGTCATAAGCTTATGAGATTTGCTCATCTGAGTATCACACCGTCACCTTCATCACAATGAATAGCAGTGATAAGTTGCCATGATGAACCACTGACATCATCAGCCTCCTGACAGTGGCTGTAGATGAATATAACAATCAGCCAAAAATTTCCAGCAAACCATTATAAAAACATCTGCATCCTGAGTTTCTGTCATGTTTCCAGACTCAGTCATTATGTTGGCTAAGAGACATGACTAACATATCATGAATAGGTCTGTATACAAGCTATCAGCCATGGTAATTGGATCAACTGGTTCCAAGTTTTGTCAATGCCTATTACAGGATGGGACAGTTCTCAACTCCATGACCACTGACATGCCTACAAGATTGTGTGCAGCCAAGACTATAAACTGTAAATGGTATTTGGCAGGTGTAGTACTGCATGTTGGTGCCACTGATTAGCAGCAACAAGCAACATGGATCCACTAACCATGTCATGGTAAAATGTGTGAAACACGGAAACACGAACCCCAGCACAAGAAAGTGAAAGAACGATTCTCGCCCCTTCAGCTGGACCATATATTTTCTCATGCATCTTAATGCAAAAGAGTAAATTGGTATTCAAGCCTTTGGCTATGAAATGAATCTAGAGCTAGAGTAGAAAATATAAACATTGTCTAGAGCAAACTCCTGGACTTTGGTGATTCCAGAAGCCCTTCATTGTTACAAAGAACTCAACTCTCTATGCTGGTTGTCCCAGCCTTCTGGAAGCTTCCACTTTTCATACCAGTGAATGGAGACTCTGAGCCATAGTGGGAACTCAAACTCATCATCAGAAGGTTCATCAGCTGGCCCATCCATTGTCAGTGGTAACCAAACATATCTTGAGTCTCTAAGATCTGCAGGCCGCCACCTGCTTGGCATGACAGAGAGGCTGGTCAGAGTTTGCAAATCATGGACAAAATGTCTTATTGACCTGTAGAGCTGCCAAACAACACTTGAGACACAAATAAATGGATGTACAGTACAACTCAATCCCTCAAGCTACAAACCTGTCTGCCATGAAGATGAAGGTGTTCTCCAGACCAGGCAAGGGCAACACAAATGTGCCCTGTGAGAAAAAGGTGAATGATCGAAATTCTTCCTCTCCCCCAACACAAGGATCTCCAAGCGTCACCCATGGTCCCAACATTGATTCAGCTGCATGCACTAGAGCACCATTGGGAGCCCAACCAGTGCATCCAGATGTCACCATGTAGTACATTCCATGGTGCTTGAAGACCGCAGGAGCCTCTCGACGTTCCTTCACCAATACCTTCTGAGAACCTCTCTCCACAACATCCATGTAATCCTCAGTCAATGGTCCTGCAGGCATGATCATATTAGATCAAAAGGCTGATTTGACTAGAAGAAAACCCTTTGTGCAAAAACCAATGACAGAAGGTCTTTCTACAGATTCTAGAGCAATAATGAACCTCAATGCTTATTGAGACATTGCCACATCACTGGTCAAGCAAATGTGGGACTCAGTCTGCAACATACCAATATGCAATTCACTGTTGCCTAAAGATGAGTAGATGAGGTAGGCCTCTCCATCATCATCTTGAAAAATGGTCATGTCACGACTGTCACACCCATGCGGTCTCTTACTCCCTACATACTCGAAAGGGCCTTCTGGATTGGGGCTTACTGCAACACCAACTGCAGCTTTGGAATAGTTTGCATTGTCAATATGCATCCACATTATGTACTGCTTTGTGCGATCATTGTAAATGACCTTAGGTCGCTCAACTACATTTGTGAAATACAGGTCACTGCTCTTGTCTCTTCTCTCTGCTTTGAGGGCCAGCCCCAAATAATGCCAAGTCCAGAGGTCCTTGGATGAGTAACAGCTTATTCCCAGCACATCTACCTGCAAGTCACACAAATTCAAGAACCCTAAGACTTTTCCAAAACACAGTCAAGGAGAATGAAAAGATAGCCTCTCATACTAGAAAATTGTGACAATCAACTCCCCCAAAGCTTTTCTTTGCCAAAATGGACATGCTGCACCAATATGTCCAACAATTCACTTTAGTACAAACCATCTGCACATCATTGAACTTTCACCAATTCATCTTACTTCTGAGGATGGCTTATTGCACTTCACACTCTAACAAAGTGTCTCCAACTTCACAACTTCTTTTCAGTCTAAATGCATAATACATAGGCACAAGAATCTTTCAGAAAAAAACAGGTTTAGTGCAGGACAGCCCAGTTGTGCCAACAGAAATCACAAAACAAACACCTCTGGCTTGTTCATGCATATTTTACTTGATTGATGAAAAGTTTACAGTTGCTGGCTGAGACTATCCAAACTGATTTTACAGTTGGAAATGGAAGTTGACAAGAAGGAAATATGACTGTGAGGCATCTGAATCTGCTAGTGTTGTTTCAACACTAGCACTACAATGACCAATGAAATGAATTTTTTAATTTAGGGAGTCACAAAAGCTTCATTGGCTTGAGAGGGAGAACAGTACAAACACAGAAACTAGATACATAAGTCCCTGTAAAACCCCAGGAGATTAATGGGCACATTGAGTTCTCACCAGGAAAAGAATAACCAAATGCCTACTAACAAATGACTGTCTTAGCACCTCCTTGTTCAAGGTGACACTCATCAACAATTATAATTGGGTTTAAGTGGATACCTAAGCCTTTTGCAAACTCAGAAATCACTAGGATCCCATGTGTTGGATCAGTGACCATAACAGCTGGGTTGGTTGTTGAGGATGAGATCTAACAAATCTACAGGTAGATTTGAAAATGGTATCACAGGAAATGTGCTAACAGCCCATAACCACTAGGCCATGTGTCAGATGCTTTTCTGAACTTCAAGACTGTCCTTTACAAACATTGGCTGTTCTGGCTGTTCTGATAATATTGTTCATACAGTTGACTTGTGGTCAGTACATCCCTGATGCTTGTCAAGAGGGTACTGATGTGAAATGCCCCCAAATCAATAAATGCACATTCCTTTTCCTTCCACAGTGGGACTTTGGATTGGTCCTTCTCTGTCTGCAGTTTGTTCAGTCCCCCCTTAACCCTTGAAATGGTTTTTTCAGAGCGTTCAAACACTATTCCTTCCTCTTTCTCAAGGTTCACACACTTTGCAAAATCCTGGTCTGCCAAAGGGCTAAAAGAGAACAAGCAAGTTTCAATACAATCTGGTGAACAAAGCCCTATTGTCAGAGCAATCAAACCCACAATAACAGGGACAGAAATAGGAAGAGAAATGGAACTTGAAAGAACTTACTCGAGCTGTTCCTTGCTTGGGAGAATATTTTGTTGCACCATCCTTGTTCTCACCATACCAGTAATAGGTATGAGTTTCTGCCACATACATCACTCCCCCACCATGGGCTTGGATGGGCCTGCCCGCTGAGTCAAGCCACTCCTGACCTGGGTAGAAGTACCCATACTCACTGCCATTCACTTTTGATGGGTCTATTGCTGAGCTCTTATCAGGAAACAGCAGTGCCAGCTTTCTACGTGCCAGAGCCTCTTTAGATTCCTCTGGAGCCTTTGCAGTTGTCATAGGCTTGGCTAGTGCAGCAGCACCAAAGGTTTCTTCCAAATCCACATTCTCTTCAAGTTTATTCCAATTTCCCACCTTCTCCACTTCCATCTGTGCAATTCCATCCACCATCTCTATCATCTCCACCTCCATTTTCTGTGCTGATTGCTTGTCAGCATCATGGTATATGAAGGGGGAGGTCATTTGCCATTGTGATTGAGGTTCAGGAAGTTGAGAAGGGACTCGCAGGAGAGATGTATATGCATGGAGAAGAAGAACCCAAGCAGCTAGTGACCAGAGTAACACTGGCACACAGCACTTGCTTCCAATGTGGAAAGTCTTCAAGAGTTGACATACCATTGGATTCATGTGATCTCTACTGCCTCACCTGCTTCCTGCTTCCTTCCTCCTGTGTCTTGGGAACTACCATACAAAATTTCACCCTAATCAGGTATATTATTATACACTGATTCAATCATATCTGTTCAGCTTCTCAAGACCCCTTCCTTGCCAAATGTCCGACTCTTGCTCTCTTCAATGCTCCTGCAACACAAAAGAAGTGATATTCAGTTGTTGACAACAAAGGCTGTAAGGAGAGCCAAGGAACAGAATGACTTCAAATCAAAACAGGTAGTAGACTGTGCATGCAATCATTTCAAGAGGATTCCCTTCACAGTCTACTATGATATGGAACAAGGATGCAAAGTCACAGGTTTGGAGGACACTTTCTGTGGAGAACAATTATGGAGGAAGTTTCAATTGCATTGGTCAATCCTAACCCTATGTTTGATTTTACAAGATTCCACGCCTTCGTGACCACCACCACCATACTCAGAGGTCAGGATGTAGACACCTAATTGCTTGCAATGCTCTCATTGAATTGACAACAAATCATAGTATCATGATCCCTGTAGAATATTGCAAAGAATTGGCATAAATTGTCTGTGACTGACAACTTCAGACACTGCAAGAACGTCACAAAGATGCAAAAAAGAACACTTACTCCATGCAATTGGTGCTGTACATGGGAACAATAATGCTCTCCATTCACCACCTTTCACAAACAATACGCAGTATGTTGCAGTGAGAAATGGAAATGGCAGTCTCTTGATGAGATCTAGAAAGAAGTCTGATGGGTAATAATATGTATGCAAAATGATCAGGATTGTACTCTACCTGAATAAGCAGATGGTGAATTACAAGAAGAAAGTCATAAAAATTGCTGACAAGAAAAGGAACTGCAGATCTGTTCCAAAAGCTCCAAAAAAAAGGAAAGGACCATACTCTCTGTAAAGAAGTAGAAACAATTCCTAAACTGTCTTCAAATCCTGCCAGCAGCAGCTCCATATCCGATGGCTGAGCTTGGCAGCTGCTTCAATCGACACGCCAAAAGAGGGGAGCATGACAACGTCACCAGAAACCTAATAGATATATGCAACCCCAAATTTCGAAACAAAGTTCAAGACTTGGACAAACCTGGAACCTCGGGCAGAAAAAAACAACCACTTCCGCCATTTCTACCTGATTCCATCGGTCTCAATAGACCAACTTCCCCGCAATATCTTCTGACAGAAGGAAGCCAAAAAACATACACACACACACACACAGATCAAACCAATTCTTGATATACGATTTCCAACATACTAGCAAGCGAGTGTGCAAAACGGAGAACTCACAGTCCACGCAAACTTTTACACATCAAAGCCGAGAAGAAATGATTATCATCATCGAGGAAGCCAATCGGCAGAGGAAGCAACCGAAAAGAAAGAAAACGAACAACAAACCTCAGAACACCAAGCATCACTGACACAGCAAAGAGACAATCCCATCGCCTCCCCAGTAAATAGAGACCTGGAAAGCAGTCGCAAAAAAAAAAATAAAAAAAAGTAGATGGGGGCTGGGATCAAAAAAAATTACCTGAAAATGAACAAAGAAATTTTCGTTCCAATCTCAACGCGAAAATGAAGCAGGTATTAGACCAAAAAACGGGGAAAAATAAACCTG
>Ga0209208_10004890_pt1 | contig 18830 bp, 13 predicted proteins | sample S1TSphfallax_3_FD_187694 | JGI IMG/M metagenome (GOLD analysis project Ga0209208, IMG submission 187694) | Host-associated microbial communities from peat moss isolated from Minnesota, USA - S1T2_Fd - Sphagnum fallax MG (SPAdes) (version 2) | ecosystem: Host-associated > Plants > Peat moss >... | reverse complement strand
TTAAAATTTCAAAAAAACCAAAAAAAAAAAAAACTGAATTTTATTAAGAAAAAAAACAGTTTCCCTTTTCCCACTGTCCCTGTGGGAGGTGTGGCTTGGCCCCTCGCACAGTAAATTTGATAAGAACAAAGCTAGGGTGCTTTCGGAGCGTACTTACCGCCATCTGCCAGCTCATCATTTAGGGCTGAACTGCAGGGGGGTTACGGTCACGGCCTCCACCCTGCCGTAGACACGAGGACCAATCAAAAATTAGGTCATGGGTTTAGAGAGTTACGTGTCGGGTTTCGGTTCGTTGGACTCAAAAAGTAGGGAGAGTTTGGGCTCGTGTGTCCATACACAGCTGTCTTTTGTCCTCCCCGCAGAGACCGCACAAAGCGCTCACAGTGCAGAGAAACAGAGAAAGTTCCCCCGCGCGCGAGAGAGAGAGAGAGAGAGAGAGAGAGAGAAAGAGAGGGGAACGGAGGGTGGGAAAAGGGGGGAAGGATCTCGCAACAAGACGCTTGCACGATCGCGGCTCTTCTGTCGGTTCCAGAAGATTTTCACCCTCGTCAGTTTGTGGCAGGAAATGTCCCGGACGACCTTAGCAAGGTGAGCTTTTCCTTTCCCTAAAAGTTGTGGTTGCAATGCTCTGAAATTATTGCTGCTGACCGAGTCTTTGATAACGGGATTCGGTTCAGGTGCATTCTCTCTCTCTCTCTCTCTCTCGTCCTTTTTTTCTACCTTTTCTTGGAGTTCAAGCTCAGTTGGAGAGGGTTTCGGGTTGTTGCAAGACAGGAAGCAGCAAGCGGCGATGGACTATGCCCTCTGACCGGTCTTGGGATTTTGGATCTGTTGGAAGGAAGCGGGTTTGGTAGAGATATGTGACTTATTACAAGGATCGGGGCTGGAGTGATCGATCTGTTTGCTTGCTCTTGGGGGAGCGGTTTTGGTTGAAGAAGTTTCGCTGTTTAGCGAGATGGATATCTCTTGGTAGTGAAGCATAGATCGGGAAATAGGCTTGGAGAAACGGGGTTTCTTGGTCAGGCAAGAGGGGGTTTGTCGGAACATAATGAGGCATGTGAAAGGAACTCAGGATTTAGAGAAGTTGTTAGAGGAACGCAAGGACTTAATATGCCCTTATCACTCGCATGAACTTGATGCGCATCAGTGCGGCTCCATCCTTTTGCAACAGATCAACGCGCCGCTCCAACTCGTATGGTCGATAGTCAGGAGGTTTGATAAGCCGCAAGCTTACAAGCGCTTCATCCAGGCTTGTACAATCACAACGGGAGAAGGCGGAGTTGGGAGCATTCGAACGATGGAACTGGTGTCAGGTATTCCGGCCACTTCCAGCGTCGAGCGGCTTGAGATATTGGACGACGAGCAACACATCTTCAGCTTCAGAGTGCTTGGCGGAGGCCATCGTCTGCAAAACTACTGGTCCCTCACATCGGTGCACGAGCTGGAGATAGGTGGGAGACTTGTGACCTTGGTCATGGAGTCGTATGCTGTGGATATCCCAGAAGGTAACACACGGGATGAGACACAAATGTTTGCTGATACAGTGGTGAGATGTAACTTGAAATCTCTGGCCCAGGTTGCGGAGCAGCTTGCTGTGCAAGAGCGACAGGGCACTCAGCACACAGTACCAAGGTTTGCTGCTGTTTACCCTTTCTCTCTCTGATTTGGTTTTCTTCCTTCTGTAACTGAGTTTCTCCCCACTTGGGAATGCTGTACACAAGACACACAATCTCAGATGACTCTAAACCCTAAACATGCCAAACTGAATTCATGGATATGTCATTCTGATGTAATTGTGTTGTAGTAGATCAGTAAACTTCTGTGAGTCGATTCCTGTAGTGCAATATTGGGTTGATCTCAAGAGTACTCAATGTGAGTGTATGTATGTATTCGTTTGCATGTGTATGCAGGGTTGATGGTGTTCTTTCGGGATGGATCTGATGAGCATCAGCAAGAAAGGTTCCCTGGCAATGGGAGGGATCTTCAGGTTTTGTGCCCACTTTTATGCACACACTGATAGTGGCAATAAAGAAACCAGTTCGTTAGAGGTGTTTAAAAAAAAGCTGTTCCTGATCTCAAGCTGAGTTGCTCCAGGGATGGGATGAATGAAGTAGCAGGATTTGTGTTTGAGCAACTCCCCGTACTTGATCCTTACAGGAGCTTGGAGATATCACTGAGCTCTATATAATAGGTGATGAGAGTGTACTACCATGCACTGCATCGGTGTGAGCGTGAAATTTGTCAATCAACAACTGTCAAAGATCAAGTAACATGATGTGGAACGCAAGTGGAATTGCTTCATGATGGAGCAGAATAGAACAAGAATAGCTGGGATGTGTTGGCAGACAAGGAATAGCACTGAAGGTGCATTTCTTGGTGTAGCTTTCTAGGTCTCAAGTACTGTACAGTAGCACAACTTTATTGCATCAATCAGGCTTGGATATTGTTTTCTTATAGAGCCTGCTGAGGCATACCCAGGTGAATGTGTTTTGTGTCTTTCTATCTGACCTTCTATCTGACCATATTTAGGGGTACTATTCTGTATCTAAGTTAAGATACCAAAAATCTGACTATGTGCAATTGAATTGCCAAGATTTGTTTTTGATATGTTAGGAGAGGATTCAATCCTGTGTTAGACGAAATCATGTCATACTGTCACTCTTTAGCTTGCAGGCTCCTGGTTTCTGTACGATTGTTAAGGAATGATTAAAACTTCTTTCCTGCATCTTATGTTTTCTGCCTTTTCGAGCTTGATACACAGGTTCCACACCAAAGGTTGAGTCTGAACCATTGGATGTCTGGATGGCAAACTCTAAATGCCTGTCTGTACACTACAGCTTGTCAAAGGTGCTTCCCACACCACACTGGAAGTTTTCTGGTGTGTGAAGGTGAATTTATTGATTCAGCAATTTCAGCCCCATCCACCACCACCAATACCTGGTAAGTAGGTAAGAGTGTCATTCAACCTACATCTTTTTTAGAAGATGCTTTCTACCCTTCTTTTCCTTCTTTTTTGAGGAAACTGTTTGCAATCCTCCTTCATTTGTACCTTGTTTCCACTGTTCAGTCAAATGGATTTGTGGTGATTACTGAATGAGGTGTGGAAGTTGAACTATTGCATTTTTTGGTAGAGGACTCACTACACTGTTAGTAAGTAGTCCATTTTTGTCTCATCCAATAAGTGGACCGCTAGCAAATTGCCGGCGTGTTGATATCACACCCTGGAGAAGATGTTGTTCAGTAGCTAATGCTGAAGGGTCAAATGTGGCAACTGCCATAAATGTAACTTGAATCTGTTCCCCCCTGGTTTGAGGGATTTTGCTATGTTTCATTTGGATGCATGATGTCAGGTTTGTCTCAATGACCAGTGCATGAAAAACAAACCCACACATTTAGAGACAAACAAGTTAACATAAAGGGTTTTCTTGGGGTGACCACCATGCATGTAAAGTTGCTTTGTGCAGCTTTTTGTTTAGAAAGTTGTGCACGACTTTGTCCATGTAAAGTAATTGTCTATCACCATCTACCTACTGTGGAGCAAAAGGGGAAAACTGTGGCCTTAGGGTGTTTGCCCAAAGTAAGGTTTGGGTGCTAACACCCCTCAACTCAGGCAACACCTTTCAGTGCCACAATCTAAAATGCTTTTGTGCCTTATTAGCATTATTGTATGAACTAGTTTAGTCTAGTTTTAGGTTTTTAAAGAGAAACTCCAGTTCTAGTGTTCCTAGTTGGCTTTGGGTAATGTTTTTTTAATTGTTGGTAGTGTGGTTTAGAAATGGCTTTTCTTAATTATTGTATTTCCAATTACTTATGGTGCTTTTCATATTGAAACTTGGTCTGGTTGGGATTGGGTTGGTTCCATCTATTCTACACAGCAAACTCTAAACAAAAGCAACCAATGAAATCTGAGGATTGGGTTGTGGACTTCGATGACCAGAGTAAACTTGGTTGACCCATCCTGGATGAACCTGTATTTGGGAAAACCCTACCTATCACTTCCCTCAGCTTGCTTTGCAAAACCCTGGCCTCACCTTTTTGCCTGCCCACTCCTTCCGATCCCTTTTCCCAGATCTAATATAGAATTCTTTCCATTTATTGGGGAGGAATGAAAGTTGAAAGACAATGTTTCCATTGGGGAACTATGTGGCCTCATCGAGGGAGCACTGTCATTCCCTAGCGTTAATTATTCATTGAAATTACAAATTTCGAAAATCTCCAGATATTTCGAAATTGAGTGTGCAATTTGCATTTGCATTCAATTGCTATTACAATTTCTCATTCATATCTGTGATTTTATTTTTTTAGTATTGTAAATTTCTTGAGCATAGCGCTTAACCATGCTTATTTGTGTCTTCTTGGTGTTTTTTCATCTTTTTGATTTGTGATGGTGCTTTCCATCATTTGTGATCATCTTTTCTGTCATTCTCAACCATGTTTGACAAGAAGTTTATTTTCAATACACATTATAATGATGGGGGTGAGTCTTCAATGTCTCATAACACTTGGAAAACGAATCCACCATTGCCAAAGCCAAGCATGTTGCGATGATGGCACAAGGTGCATGTGAAGGAGAAAGGCAAAACAATGTTGCCTTCAACATTGCTTTGTTTTGGTATATTGCATAGGAGCGGGCAAAGAAAATTGCTAAGATTGATGGGTTGTTCAAGGTGCATTCTATGTTTCCAAGGAGTAAGCATCAACCCAAGTACAAATGCTTGTGTTATGATTAAATGTGTGAAATCAAAGTCAAGTTGAATTGACATTTTTGGACTACGTCTTGCCTAGGGGTAATTGTGGCACGTTGAAAAAAATGTTTTGAAGGAAACATTGCAAAGTACGAATGCACTTTGGGCCATAAGTAACAAATTTTTTTTACCCACCAAGCCTTAGGGAAGGACATGGGGAAGCACAAAATCTAGGTCTTCAAGGCGGGAAGTTTAGGTTAGGTTTTCAAACCAGGAATTTTAGGTTGGAACTAGGAGCAAACAATAATCGTCAAAAGTAAACATAGGCATGCGCATTCAAGGGATGCTCACAACCATAGTTCCAATTTGTACAAACATTGTTCAATTGCTTGAGGAGAATGCACATTTTCAAGTGCATGTTACAAAATCATTTACATTCATGTTATTCAAATAGACAATTGCAATGTTGGGTTGTTGCAACTACAAACAACTTGTTGGTAGAAATACATGTGAAGGAAACTTTTGAAAGGCTAGGTTTCAATCTCCATTTGGGTTAAAAAATTGTTCTTCCTTGTATGTGGCAACTTGAGGACCTTATTAATCATTTGCAATTATTTGGACTTATTCCAAAGGCAAGGTTTCAATATGATCATTTGCTACTTCCACTTGATTGACATGGCATGGTAGGACATGAATGAAGCCCATGATTCTACTAGTCATGGTAGACATGGGATACAAACATAAAACTATACAATTATATCGTAAGGTGTATAATGCATTTGAACGTTTCTAGGTGCAAATGTTCAACAACTTGCCCATTACAAAAGAAAAATGAATGAATTCAATCACACATGTTCCATTTGGTCGATGAATGTCCATTTTATTCTTGTTTTCTTGTTGTTTGAATAAATGATTAGAGTTGTTTTCCCTACCAAGGAACTACAAGGAAATCCATGATTTCCCTAGGAATAACATAGTTTCAATTATGGATGGAAAAAACAAGGAAAAACCATTTGTGAAGGGCATTACATGAGTTTATCAAAATTTTAGGAGATTTAAGAGGTCATGGAATCTAGTTCCCAAGGGATATCACATTATTTGTTCTAGTGATCCCTGGAAGGTGGATTTAAGGTTCTCCTAGCATTTCATCAAGGAACTATTGGATCTTGCTTTAATTGGGGTGTCATTATGTTTTCCCCCCATAGTCCTTCATGGAGCTATTGCATGTTACTTTTTCCTCGAAGAGAACACAATATTTATTTTGGGGCTCCTTGGGGAGAGGTACAAGGTGCTACCTAACATACTCCAAACATCTATTGGATGTTGATTTATAGGGATGTCATTTTGTTTTATCCTTGACCTTGCTTGAAGAACTATTACATGTCATTTTTTCCTCAAAATTCATAGAAAGGGTTTGAGAAAATTCATTCCCCCAAAAAAATAAAAGGGGGGAAAAATAGTAGAAGAAGAAAAAGAAGTAAGGAAGTAGTGTCACTAAGGTGTGTGAGTAATTTCCTAATCTTATTTGAAGAAGATTTGTTCGGGTGTTGTTGAACTTGGAAGCTACATTTTTTTAGATTTGGAATTGTTGGTGGAAGGGAAATTTTTGCTCTGTTTCCTAGATATTGGGCTTTTCAACATTTTTAAGGGTTTAAGGGTTTAAGGGTTTATTGAACTTTCAACTACATTTCAGAATTGGTAAGGATTAATTAATTAATTGATTACTTATTGTTTGTTTGGTTTCTTCGATATGGGTTTTTCAAGGTTTTTAGGGTTCATTGTGCTTTCAGCTACATCTCAAAATTGGTAAGGATAAATTAATTCATTAACTAATATTTATTCTTTTTCAACATTTGGTTTCACATATTGTCCCACATTCTTTCAATTTATCCGAATTAGGGTTCAAGTACCCGTGGTAGTATTATTTCACCCATTTGTTGCAGTGAATTGGATGGACTTGTGGAAGGTCTCTACAGTTTGTAGCTTAAATTAGCCCATAGGGTTTTTTCTATGAGTGAGCTTGTTGCTTGTCATTAGGATTTAAAAATAATAATTTGAGCATTTACAATGCAATCGATATGTTAATTTTCTCAATGGTGAAACATAACTAAATCTTGCTGATTTTTGTTTCAACATGTCTTTTTTTATGTTGTTATTTATTTTGTGAAAGTCATTTTCTAGCACCCTTCATGATGATTGTGATGATGATATAAATATTTTGTTGAGTGGTGTTGACAAGGTTATAACATTAAAAGGCTTTTACCGCATTCCATTGTCTTCATGGCTTTCTTGGTTAATTAGAACTGGCATAACATTATTTTAGTTAATGAACATGCTTTTTGTGGTTTTTTTTTTCTTTCTACCATCACATTGATCATTATGACTTGTTGATTATGATTCAACATGTGTAAACCTGCATAGCAATTGTGCAATTGTAATTCAACAAAGCTACTAAACATGTCTTTCCAAAAGGTTAAATTTCAAGTTTCCTGAAAGAGTTCATGGCAAATCAACAAGGAGCCTACTAGAAATAAACTTCAACATGGGTTGGCTATTCTTGCACACCATCCATGGGAGTGTTCTATATTACTTCCAACAAATCTTTAGCACAATTTAAGTTTTATAAAAAATAGGTTTGGATTATTTTGAAGAGTAATAATTGTAAAGAACATGAATTATTCTACATGGAATTTTCTTGGGATGGATGATATTAAAGAGTCTTGTTTTTACAAGCGTTGAACACATGACTTGTTTGGAAAAGTCTACTATGATATTTTTATATGAACTTGTAAAATTTTATGCACATCTCAAAGTAGATGGGTTGTTTGGGACATGCCACTTTCTATGTTTGATTGTAAGTGAAGAGAAAATTGAGAATTTATGTTGTTTAGCATGAAGTCTTTTGCAACTACCAGGCCTATAGAATGGGACCTCTTAATGTTGGAAGACATGTCTATGTCTATTTTAGTACTAGTAATTTTCAATTGATGTACATACTTATTTTGTTGCATGTTATTTGCCTGCGGTGCAAGTTTTGGACACACCATAGGAGGCATTCAAAGTTTGAAGGTGGCCAAGAAAGGACACTAGATCATGCCATGTAACATTGCCTCACATATATATTTCTTGACCAAAGCTGAAAATGCTTTTTTGAGTGCTCTTTGTATAGTTCACACAAAAAGTGAAAAATCTAAAGTTACATAACCATGATGATTTTTGGCAAAAATACAAAAGCGAATGACTTTATATGTCTTGATTCATATGAAAATTGCACACATCAAGTGGACAATTAACTATGTCTTGTGATATTGGTAATCAAAATGGTTGTACCCATTGAACTTATGTGGTGGATCTATGCAAGTAATTTGGTGTTTTTCTGATGCAGAAATCCATTTCAAGTGATTGATCAAAAGACATTTGGTGCAGCCAAGGTGGTAGAGCAACTACAAGACATGTATGAGGAGGTGAAAAATATTATAAATAATGGGGATGTAGAAGGTGCACATGACATCATTGAGGTTAACTTTGATGCCCTTAGGGAGCAATTTGAGTTGGGTGTAGAAGGCACTAAGCATGCAACCATGCTTGATATTCAAATCCAACTCCACCTGACTTTAGGTGATTTCAAGAAAGTGGAGCATCTACTTCTTGAAGTTTCTTTCCTACTCTTACTTATTTCATGTTGTGTTGTTTTGGGTTGCAATGTTAACATGGGTATCATCATTGATTCATCATTTTTTTTCATGTAATAAAATAAAAATGTTAACAATTAAAAATTGAAATGTTGCATTTTAGGGCATGCACATGAAAAAATTAATAGAAAAATTTGGAACTAGATCTCCTTAGTTGTTGGTGGACAATGTATTGGGAAACATGGAAAACATGTACACAACCATGGGCAAACCTATTGAAGAAGCCCTTCCCTTGAAACAAGAAAATTTCAAGATTAAAGATGATGCATTTAGTAAATGGACCTGCAACATTGCTTATGCACTAGCATATTTGTCTTGAAGAAAATTACTCGTTCCTTGTCTAATATATGCAGTCCATCTATATATATTAGACTTTCATCTATATAGTCCATCTATATATATCTGAGGACTTTCATCTTGCATTACCTTAAAAATACCAAGTTATGTGCAAATGTTTTGTCACCTATCATAATGTTTTAGGCCTAAACAACATTCAATCTTGTTATCAAGGAAAGACAAGTTAACAAAAATTAGGCTATGTGGACATGCAAAGAAGATAGTCCTTTGGTAATGGAGTTATTACTAAAAGTTGCAAGCACTTATAGTGAATTGGATGATAATGAGAAGGCCATTGAACTTTATAACTATGTTATAGCCATCATACAAAGAACATTAGGCCCTGAGCATGAGAGTTTGCAGTGCCACTTAAGAATATGGTGTATTTGGTTTTAGATGAGGGAAGGTTTGAGGAATTAAAACTTGCAATGTTTAGGTTTTGCAACACTATTCCTCTCTTTTGCAATTTTTTTGTCATTCGATAAGTTTGTAAGGGTTCAATTGTTGACTGAACGAATCATCTTACTCCACATCTAGGACATGAAAGAGGTTCATTGTATATTTGTTGTAATAGTTGACAATAAAGTAAATCTTTAAAGTGTTCTTTAACTCTAAACTTTGCAAAGTCTTATAAAGGAGTCAAAGAGTAAAGTTTTTTTAGATTTTGGGCATATGCAGAATCTTTCAGCGAGAACCATGGAGAATGAATATCATGTTGTAGTTACTAAATGGGTTAAGTTCAAAAGTTTTCATTTCTACATGCATGACATTGGGCAATCTGGAAAGGGAAGTGCATGCACATGATCAAAGAATAAGGGAAACCACAATTGTGTTTGCTAGAATAAAACCTACAAAAGGTCAATTGTCAACTCTCACAAATTCCTATGCCTCATTGACTATTATTTGCCTAAGGTGAATACAACTTGCTTGTAATAATGTTTCATGTTCATTGGTCATGCTAAAGGGATCTACTCCTTACAACTATGGACTTATTTGGGTCATTAGCTAATTCTTGGCTATATATTTTTAACATTTTAAGGAGACAATCACACTCAAATCTTGAGACACTGGATAGAGACAACACACACATGTAAAGATATATATATATATATATATATATATTACAATGAATAGACTTCAACTTACTGAAAACATGAAAACAAAGACTCAGACAAATTTCAACCCACAAAAGTATGTTAACATTGAAAACAAAAGATGGTTTATAGTTTAGAAACTTGAGCAACCATTTTCCATCCTAAATTTGTTCACATGTCCCATCCATACACTTTTGATCCCAACGTTTCTTAAGCCTTATAATGGAAGATGACACAATTGATTGAAACTATAATTGCAAAGGCTTTAAAATGTCCAGAAATGTGGCACAATTTGGAGAACTAAGGAAATTTGTACCTTAGGGATTCAAGAACATTGCAACAAAATAGCTAGGAAGAAAATAACTAGATGTAGCAAGCAAATAAAATATGTAATTTTTAATATTGTTGTAAAGGCGATTCCACAATTCATTTGTAGTAAGAATCAATCATCCTTTGTGCTTATGAGGTTTATGCATAGGTGTGTGTAATTCTCACCACTTTGTCTACACCTTTCATTAGACATGAGTTCAGAATTTTTCCATGTTGACTTCATTTTGTCATCATTTCAACAAACAATCCCAAGTTCTTCAACATCTTCAAATCAATTAATGTTATGTTAGATACAAAAGTGAGATGCTCACTCTTGAAAATTGGGTCAGTGATAGAGACAAGATTTATAAATTGTAAAAACAATTGCCAATAAATAACTTTCACCACCATTACTAGTTGGACACAAGCTTTTTGAATTTGAATTCAATCTTTTTGAAGTTCTTGTCAAGACTATTCATTTGATTCACGATCTCATTTTTTAATTTGTGGATCTTCATCATTTGCTTGGTTAGTCTATGTTTTAGGGTCATCATTTGTTGATTCAATCTCTATTCCAAGGTAGTATTTTGAATTCTATTGATGTCCTAGTTCACTGCCACTACACCAGTAATAAAAGTTGTTCCAACACCTATAAGCCACTTCATCTCTATGTACTATTTCTAGAATCCCCAAAACAAATGTGTCATCTTAAAAAAAAAAAACCATAGTAAACAAATAATAAAATTTCAAACAACATCAATACTTGGTACCTCAATTGTCATGAAATAATTATTGATGTACTTAGGAGTTTCAAAAAATGAACAAACCACTAGCAATGACTTGAATAAGATTTTCATTGCCATTTCGTTTCAAATAATATCAATGCGTATTGTTATGAACAAAAGATCTCAAAAGATGCAAGTAAAAGATTTCAAAAGATTTCATTTTATTTATAAGTTGGTGTGAAGATAACGGTAGGTTCTTGTTTTTAAAAAAAAAACTATGAACATTTGTTTGCATCTAATGTTTGCTCGTTTTGCACTTGCATTGGGAATATGGACATACATGGCAACAATGAGACGAGCCGATGCAAAACCAAAGGAATGGAAACAATTCCTACTGCTTGGTGGTGCACTTGTGTCGTTAGTTTTGGTACCTCTGGCTCACTCCCATGGTTTTGTGGATGGCTAGCCTCTTTTGTTTTTCTTTCTCTATGCCTTTTTGTTCTCTTTCAATGTTAACCTTTATAGTCAGAACTTGATGGAACTTTGAGCATCCCTAGTGATGACATAGACTAGGTGAGTATGCATCCAAGGTTGCACAAATTGGATTTAGTGTTGTCATTGCAGGTCATTGGTTTGCAACCTATGAAGCTCCTTCTTGGTCTACACTCACTATAAAAGGCCAACTTGACCAAAGTGTCCACATTGACTAAATGGTATGTCCATTTTAATTAAAGGTTTGGGGCATGAAAAACACATGTAGCCTAGGGGGCTTGGCTTAACCTAGGCTTAGGATATAGGGTTGGTAGGTAAATAAATAAATAAAATTTGGCATAATTTATTAGGTTTATTAATTAGGTAGGTAGGTATGTAGGGTAGGTAAGGTAATTAATTAATTAACATTTTTAAAATTAGTTTTAAGTAAAATATCTTTCTAGTTGTTGCCCAAATTATATTATTGTCATGGTGGTTCAAAAAAAAAAAACTTAGTAAAAAAGACTAACCAAAAGACCCAATCAAAATGGTCGGGTCCAAATCAATTTGTCCAAAATGGCATTTTCGTCAAGTTGGACATGGGGGCACAAAAACCATAGGATTGAAATTCTTGGTTAAAAAAACCAGGATTTCTTATAGTGATTCTACATATGGAATGGGGGTTGGAAGGAAAAGTTTGTGTAGCGCCTAATGTATGCTAGCTACATGTTCCGATTGCAAACTATTGTATGGCATTGTGGTCATATCCGAGTCTAAACACTTGTTATACTTGATATTGACCCTTGCGGTACATTTTCCAATCACATATAAATAAAATTATAACTTGTAATGCTAAATACTTCTTTTATTCAATTGAGTATTCATGCAGAGAGACATATTTCTACGAGCTATTATGTACCATACCTCTTGGAACCATTGTAGTTGAATTGAAAATAGCAAAGTAGTTAATTCTTGATCAAAGAACTGCAATAGATACCTCTAATTTGATGGTCTGGATCCTGACATGGGCTGTCTAGGGAGTAGTTGTTGTGCCTTCATAAATTCTCATCATCCTACTACTACCAGTGACTACATGTTGAGAGCAGCTTCTACATTTGGTGGAAGACCAAGTCCTCAGATGTCAAGTATGCAATGATGTAAACCTGCCAAACTACTACAGAGCAGTACCACAACACACTGAAGAAATGGAGATTTGAAAAAAAGAAAAAAAAGGACATGTGTCCTATTCTACTTCCTATTACCTAACCAACCTCACACAGGTGAGGTGAGGCCTGAAACTGCCTACCATATAATGTATGCATTGCATTGCCTTTATCTAGTGGAGCCATCATCATTCAACATTCAAGAGCAGGCAGCAGATCTCAAGTGGGAGAGGACAGTGGGTGTGCAAGGAGTGGAATAAATAGTTATGGTGAAAACCCAGGCCAAAAAGAAACCCAAAAAGGGGGAGGAAAAAAAAAAAAAACCCCATTGGATCATTGTATCCATGTACTTACATCCACATGCAAGGTAGTTACATCCACATCCACATCCAAGGTAGTTGAAGCTATGTACTAACATCCACATGCAAAGTAGTTAAGGCTATGTACTAACATCCACATGCAAGGTGGGTAAAAGGAGTAGGGGTACAATATATGGAAAAACTCGCCTTGCATTCCAACAATTTGTAGTAAATTCTGGATTATGATGGACTTAAGTTAGTGAATGATTAATAATTGTTTTTCCTTCCTACATTTTTGCTTAGTTGTTTATGATAAAGTACAAAGCAAGGTTTATAAGTCATACATTTTGAACATATTTAGAGTGTGTTATTATTTACCTTATATATGAGAGCTTGAGTTTACATATAATTGATTTGGTGAATTTTTTGTTGGAATGTCCTTAATGCAGCAGGTTCATGTAGCCAGTTCTTTGGGCAGTTGTTTGACTTCTTTCCAAAAGAATTGAGAACTGTGGTTATACATCAGAACCAGGTATTTGGTTTTTGATAACCGTGGTTATACTAAAATCAGAGTCAAGTATCTGATGTTTTGAGAATCAGGGTTACGAACCCTATGAAACCACCTTGATACCCAGTGGGGGATTGGGTGCAGTTTCTAATAACCGCACCCACATTACCTTTACCCGTACTCGATTAGAACTAGTGCTTTAGAATTGAACTGTGCAGAATTTTGATTGGATGTGTATGTCCTTTCATTTTCCCTTTCATTCCTTCATTGTTATAACATTTTTACATGCAACCCTAAAATAAAAGGAATTTGAATTAAATTTTTTCACATGCGAGTGTACAATTATTATATTGCGTGAAGTTTGTCAAGTTTACGTTATTTTATTTGGAGATCATGAGAATTGCAGCACATGAAGCTTATGGACTAGGTAACTGGCAAGAGCATGCATGTTTCTGCATGTTTCTGTGAATAGTTGGGGCAAGTGAGGTAACCAGCATGCTCAAGCTGGTTACCAAACATAACCCATGGTACGACATAACCGATTGTATGGGAGCACTGAACTTATGGGTCATGGGACATAGAAGAGGGTGAGTAATTAGGTTCAGCCAACCAGCGACCATGAACGCACCAAAAGGCATTAGGGAAGGATGAAAATGTCAGAAGGCAGTATGATACGTGATATATAGCTAGGGAGCTCTTGTCCAATGACTAGATGGTAGGAACTTTCTGAATGCAGCCCAGGTATGGAAGCAAGGATGCTTTGCAGATTGGAAAGCTAATGTATGAAGACCAAAACAAGTGGGAATAAGTGAGTGTATCTTATTCATTTTTATGTTACAATCTTGAGAATGCAGGACAGCCTGGAACAGCCACATCAGGAGCGGTGGGACATTGAGCCAGAGGGCAGTGATTGCCCTGGTTCCCCCACCAATCCAACCCACCTTGTGTGGTTTGCCCAAGAAAAATCCACAAAGCAATGCCCATGAATGCTGTCCCTGCGTCGAGAGCAGCAGACAACACATAAGTGTAACGCTTCCACCAGGCCTTGTAGTGTCTGAAAATGAGATAATTAAAGATGAGGCCGACTGTTAGAAACATGATATTGTTGATTGCAGATGCGGGAGGCATTGTCAAGCCTCCCATCAGCAACACAGGTATGTTGATCCACCGGATCCAAGTTGACTTGGGGAGAAGTTTTGTTGCAACCCAAACTGGGAGTGGTGCAAGAGCTCCAGCAAGGAAGAACCAGTTGAGGCTATTGTATAAACCAAGTTGGCCAAAAGTTCTGAGTGGACCCACAAGGCCCCAGATAACTGAAGATGTATAGTACACACCGTCACTTGGGCAGCTCCAAGGGCTGCCTGCTGGTAGCAATGCTGGATTGCATATGTTGGGTATGGATGTGAGCAACCACCATGATGTCCCCAAGCACGTAATTGCAGATATAAGAGAGCCAATGACCTGGTGACCAATCCTCCCCCCATGTACATATACCTCTCTAGTCTCAGCTTGTAATTTTCAACAACTGTTCTGTTCTTTAGGGTTTAGGGTTTGTCCTGTGTGATCAAGGTGCAGGCCTATCAAAGCATGAAATTGTGGCAGCATATAAGCAATTGTGTGAGGTTGGTTTTGATGCTGGAAGTAACACAATTTGCAAACATCAAAGCAACAAAAGCCAGGTCAAAATGTGGAGGTGATTTTTACCTGGGCAATGAACATAGAGCGAGGTGGGATTTTGGTGTACTGCCCGAGCTTCAAGTCTTGCAGGAACAAAAGAGAATTGTGCAAATTGCTTGTGCCGTATATCCTGAAACACAAGTTGGCCACTGGCTTCCCTGGTAATAAATAGCCCATGAGGTATTCGGAGAGGATGCTGATACTGGGTGCCTGAACATTTCACACACAAAACCAGTTCAACAATGTGTATGCTCAGGACTCTTGAGTAAAGCTCTACTATGACTTCTGTTCCAAGGAAGCTTGTGGAAGCGGCCAGTAGCCTTTCATAATACTAGTGAGGATTAGTGAGAATGGTAGTGCCAGCAGTGGCACAATGTTAACAGAAGCTTGGCACTTTCACACAAGTATCATGCACATATCAACAGCAGAAAACTGGCTATATGGAGGTGAGAACAAGCCTGGTTTGCAGTGGCAACAAGGACTCCAAAAGGGAGTGTGAACATGATGGCAATGATGCATCCCATAAGTACACCCCACCAAGGCAGCTGCAGTTGCTCTTTGTAGCCCTCTGCTCCCACAATTGCCAGAATCAGGCAGCCAATCAACAGAATCAGAAACCATTGCTGTGGCACTGGTGCATATGCCTCCATCAACCGTGTGTGCACATCTGAATTCTTCTTCTCATCTGCCCTATCACTTCCCAATGCATTATAAAAGTGCTGCACTAGCTCCCTGCACAACAGAGACAACAACACAAGCCACAGTCTCAATCTGTCAGAGAGCTTCATCTTGATCAACATGAACCATGGAGATCATGTTGTGTACATAGCCCTTACCAATGTCTGACAGACACATACAATATTGTTTGTGGCTGTAGTGCTCAGGGTTTCATTTGGCTGTGCACTGTGGGTTTCAAGCCAGATCTTCTTAGAACTCTGAAAAGAAATCAAGGGTTGATGGGTGTCTAAGGCTTTGCATGGCATACTTTCCATGGAAAAGAAGCAAATGGGTGATGGCTATCTAAGAGCTTTGCATGGCATACTCTCTGCAGCAGAGAATGCCAAGAGCTTGTGTGCAGAACAACAACAGAAATGCTAGTCTAGAAGCATTGCATGGCATACTTTCTATGGAAAAGAAGCAAATGGGTGATGTCTGTCTTAGAAGAGCTTTGCCTGGCATATTTTCCATGGAAAGAAGCAAATGGGTGATGTCTGTCTTAGAAGAGCTTTGCCTGGCATATTTTCCATGGAAAGAAGCAAATGGGTGATGTCTGTCTTAGAAGAGCTTTGCATGACATACTTTTCCATGGAAAAGAAGCAAATGGGTGATGGCTATCTAAGAGCTTTGCATGGCATACTTTCCATGAAAAAGAAGCAAATGGGTGATGGGTGTCTAAGGCTTTGTGTAGCATACTTTCCATGGAAAAGAAGCAAATGGGTAGTGGCAGCTCCAATGACTGCAAACCCCATTGCAGTTGTCATGGCCATCATGATACTGAGATGCAGCTTGCTGTAGGAGTTGTAAGCATCCAAATCCAAGGCAAGAAGACCAGGGGACAGAATCCGCTTGATGTCATAGGGGGAACCATCATTTGCATAAGATCCACTGGAGAAGAAGGGGAAAGTCTTGGCATCATAAGCATTTGTCCCCCAGTAGGCAATAGGGATGAGCACATAGAGGTAGAGGAAGAAGCCCACTGCAGCATTGACCAAGGAGAACAAGGGAACTGCCAGAGGACTCCCTCGGAAGGAAGAGACAGTTGCCCAATCTAGTGCAAAAGAACCAATGCCCAGACCATTTAGACCAGACCCAATCTGCTGTGCAGTGACAGAATGTGGCCATACAAAGCACACCACAGAGACAGTAGACAAGGAGCTGAAGAAGTAACCCGGGAGCAAGTAGTAGGCGAAGCTTGCCACTAAACAAATGCAAAAGAATTGGATGCGTGAGAATGAAGAAGATGAAGAAGAAGATCCCTTGCTATTGCTACAGTTGTTCAAGCCTGATTTCGCTACAGTGTTCTCCTCCTTCTCATGCATTGTCCTGAAGCAAGAGAAGACATGGAAAAGAGTCAGAGGAACAAGAAGAAGAAGGTCACAATGGGTTTTGCTCAGACAATGTCAGATCTTTAATTGCTTGATTCTAGAGCTCTCAGCTCATTACAACACATCTTGGGTTTTGTGACTTGGGTTTAGCAACTTGGGATATTTGCGACTTGGTTTAGCAACTAGCTAAGTTGAGCTGTGTTGTAGTCCAAGGCAACAAGGTATTTTGCTTGGACAATGTCAGATCTTTAATTGCTTGATTCTAGAGCTCTAAGTTCACTACAACACATCTTGAGTTTTGTGACTTGGGTTTAGCAACTTGGGGTATTGTGACTTTGTTAAGCAACTAGCCAAAGCTGTGTTGTAAACCAAGGAGAAGACAAACATGCTGCTGCAGCAAGCAGCAGGTCGGAAGAGAGAGAAGTACCTGAAGAGCGAGACTTGGACTAATGTGTGTGGCCACCACATATGGGCGGGCTCCACCAGCACCTTGCGGTACAATCCCGCAAACCCGTATCCTAATAGCTGCAATTTCAGATCAAAGCTTAGAGATGAGAGCTTCAGCAGCAACATGAAGGAAGGCAAGGACTCATGGAGAAGGAGGAGAGTTTTTTTGCTGCTCCTTACCTGAGTTGCTACAACAAAGATAAGGCTGGGCATAAAGTCCATTCTCTGCTTGTAGAAAGCTTTGACAACGTTGACGACAATTGTGGCAGCGGCTCCGCCTCCAGTGTTGGCAAAGACGGTGATCAGTACGTGTTCTTTCATGGTGAACGGGCCTGGATTGAGTGAGAAGCCCCAGCTCCACCAGCGACGACCGTCACGGTTCGTGATCAAACCAGGCAGCACTAATTGTATGGACTTTCTCGGCAGCAATTTGGCCATCAAGTGTCCCAAAGGAAGAGCCACGATCTGTATGGAGATGGCGGAGATGTGCAGCGGCTCCTTGCGATACCCGAAAAAAGTGTTGACGATGGTTAGCAGCATATTTCCTCCCACCCCAAGTACCACTGTCCTGAACGTCAAGCATGCAAGAGTGGGATCGTCGACTGTGGCCACAGTGAACGCCACTTCTTCGATGATGGGTGATGATGAGGAGACCTCCTCATCGAGAACTTCCTCCGAGTTGTGAACTTCTTGCAACTTCCCTGCATTCCGCTCTGTTGTCGGTACATCGGAGAAGCAGCCGACAGTTTCTGCACTCATTCTCTGCATGCCCAGGAATGAAAACTTCGGCATGAAATACAAACTGTGGAGATGAATACAAACAAATGCTGCAAAATCTGATCGTGGGTGCTTACTGATCGCCATCAAGCTCAAAGAAAAAACTCTGGTGGACAAAACCCAATTAGCACTTTTCAATACAACAGTCCTGAGCTCGTAATGAGTCTCAAGAGGATGCCAGATTGGAAATGGCAAACCACCCAATTTTCAAAAGACCGTGTCATTCATGACTCTAAACGATTGTAAGAATTATCATCGTCATCAGCGAATAGCTGTTTGACAATCTAAATTTCGAACAAGAAAGAATAATGCAACTACAAATTACGGTACTGCATTCACAAACGTGAGATCTGGGGGGGGGGTCGGTTTCAGTAGCTACAACTTCACGGAGGAGAGGGACTGACGAGCTCTACCAGCAGCGCTGCTGGATAGGTGGCGGTGGCTTCCTCTTGCAGAGGAGGAGCTGTGATCTTCGAGCTGTTGCAGCAGTTTGATGATTCATTAACCATGTGTTCCATGATGACAGCACATGCGCAATGCTGCTTCTTTCTTCCTTCTTCTTGACAATCGCAATGCTGGGTTCTTCTTCACAATCGCAATGC
>Ga0209208_10004889_pt1 | contig 18831 bp, 16 predicted proteins | sample S1TSphfallax_3_FD_187694 | JGI IMG/M metagenome (GOLD analysis project Ga0209208, IMG submission 187694) | Host-associated microbial communities from peat moss isolated from Minnesota, USA - S1T2_Fd - Sphagnum fallax MG (SPAdes) (version 2) | ecosystem: Host-associated > Plants > Peat moss >... | reverse complement strand
ACATTTATGAAAATACAAAAAAAAAAAATCTTAAATGTGATACTCAATGCAAATTAATTAGACAATTTAATGTTCACTTATTATTTTAAGTTCTTTCATAACTTTTCATACCTTCAATGAGCAATTTCATCAAAATGGGCCAAGGCTTTAACATTTTCAAGGTACAAAGTTTCTTTTGTTTGAAATCGGCTTGTTAACATGCAAACATGATGAGTGGGATCATACCCAATGCTCAAACGATATGAATTTTGGAAAACTTATGGAGAACTTGTAAAAAGGTTAAGTTGAAATAGGATCCCAAGATATTAGTGTTGAAATATGTCCACAATTCACTCACATGGGTAAGGTTGAAATTTAAGGAAAACGGTCAAATGAAAATTGAGAAAGATATAACTCAAGAAAGTTGCCGTTAGGAAAGACAAATGCAAGAAAAGAAAGAATTTGAAAAATTTGCAATTTATCAAAGACAGGATGGATGGATGGGTGGATGAAGGCAATGACAAATAAGACTTGATTTTAAGTTGAAATTTAGGAAAGAAAATAGATGCAACAAGTGTTGAAAAAACCTAGGAAGGTTTAAATTCATGGATGGCATCAATTGGTGGATTAAATACAAGTTGGAAAAAATAGCATCTAAGAGTTTGCTAATATCCAACAAATACTATGGCTGAAATGAAGGTTGAAAAATAAAGGATTTGAAAAAGCTAAAATGCCAAAAGACTTTAGATGAAATGGAAGTTAGAGAAAACAAGATTTAGGATAGTTGAAACTTGAAGAAGACAAATGGATCATAAAATGAAGGTTTAGAAAAATAGGATGTAAGAGAGTGTTGAAATTTGAAAAGAACCATGGATGAATGAGAGATGCAAAAGATGAAAACCACAAAGTTGTTTTTTTTTTAAAACATAGATGAAAATGTAAACAATGAATGATGAAAAATGGATGAAATTTGACATTCTATGTCATATGCACAAATCAAAATGTCAAAGGAAGTTTAACCCAAAAATGAATATTAAGGGAGTTGCTTTTCTCAAAACAAATAAGAGGCAATGAACAAAATTAATGAATATGGCCAAACTTGTGTAAAATATAGATTGAAGATAAAACTATATTTAAGTTGTAAATATTTGATGCTTGTTGATTGGAATATGATATGAAGAATCTTAAGTTACCACCTTTATGCTACCATCTTTATTATGCCCCTTTTTGATAAGAATGTCAATGTTAATCATCATTTCAAAAATTGGTATTTAGTCATCACATGTGGTAAAATTGTGATGTTGAATATTTACTTGAACAATGACAAACCATGACTACTTGGTTTTGGCAAGGGTTCAAATATAGTTAGTTTTTCTTCTCACAAAAGCCATTGGAGTCTTGGTTCAATGATTTTGTTGTCATCCTTTGAATTTCACATGTTAAGGATTTTTTTGGGGGCCAAATGTGGCTATTGGTGAAAAAGGATTAAAGGCAACATGATAAGCAAATTAAGGATAGTGGAGAACATCAAGAAAGAATGTGAAAATGATGAACAAATTTTGCATGCATAAAGTTGAATTTGATTTAAAAAGATTCAACATGATTGTGAGGATTTGTTTAGTTTTGGACATTGTATAATTTGAATTTCTTTGACCTTGGAATGTATAAAGTATGTGTGTGAATGTGTTTATTGCATAACTCAAATCTTGAAGTTTCTATTGTGGTTTAGAATGAGTTATAAAGAAAATGGCCATGTTTCTCGGCTTGTGCAAGTATAATAACATGCCAATGCTACAAATGTAACCATTGTGTAATTTTGCATGTTTTAGAGTCAAAAAGTAGACTTATGTTGAAAGTTTTAAACAATGAAACACAAAGCTTGGTATATTATTGGAACATTTTGAATTATTTGAAATAAATCTAACAAATATATATTATTAAAAAAATTATTGTTGTAACCAATGTTTTTGCTACTAAATTTTATTTTAGAGTATTAAATAAGAATGACTTGAAAATAATAGTTGTATATTGGAAATATGAAAATAACCTATGATCCAATTTTTTTAATTCAACCTTTTTTTCTTTGAAATATGGAAACTTTTAGTGGAACCATTTTATTCAAAAAATCTTTTATACAAGTCATAGCCCCTTTTATTTTGTTGCCAAGTGATGAAATTTTGCCACACAAAAAAACTTAATCCTCAATGAGTGTACATTGAATGTTTTAATCAAATTTTTATTATCACATATGTTCATTGACAAATGTTTTTCTTGAAAACCATATTTTACACCAAAAATAACACATTTTCTCAAGTAACCTTGAAAATCAACTTGGGCATCATGGTGCTTTACATTACAAATGATAAACTCTTCATGTGTATTATAATAATTTTGGACATAGATTTGGATAGTTTTCATCTACAACCCATACAAGGTCTTTAATATCAACCGTAAGTGTTAACATAATGTGTGAATGTTGACAAGTTATAGATTGTTGAGCCATCTAAAAAAGACACCATACATTTGGAATATTGAACTATTAATGTTGTTGAGGTTTACAAATGTTCAATACAAAACTAAATTCTCCTAACATATTCATTACCTTAAGAAAAAAATTAAGTTTTTTTGTGAAGTTATTTTCAACTCTTAGTCATGATAACTCCCCTATGACATCTAATCAAAGTCATCAATGCAAAGTTTTACAAGTTGCAATGTGCCATACGAAATTTATCTTAAAAAATCAAGATTACTTACAACCCAATCTAATTTATGAGTTTCTACCCAAGCTCCGAGGAAGGGATATTAGCTAGGGGAAAAGTAATGATGATTTTTTTTTAGAAACAATTTTTTCACATAGACAATGGATTGGATAACATGCACCTAGGAAGGCCCCATTATTTCTTGTCTTGGGGAAAGGGCCAAGGGGGTTTCATATTTTTGTGTTCCCACTCAATCCCACCAAGTTTCCAATGATGTTAAATATTAGTGTTGTCCCTAAGTTCCCACATGTTCCCCAAGCTATTCCAATAGTAGAATAATTTATCAATAATCATCACTTTAAATGTGGCACCAAGTTTGACACATTTACAATAAAATGCCAAATAAGAAAAAAATTCAGATTTTTTTTATTATATTCACATAATGATTAATGCTATAAATATCTTTCTTACACAACAATTCCAAAATAAAAACATGTGATGTAATGGTAGAATCCTTTCTCCAACTGAAAGGTCTATAGTTTAATCTCTTACCAATTGCTTTTATCAACAAACAAAATGGATGAAAAAATACATAAAACATTTAAATAAAATTTTAAAAGTTCCCCAAGGAGAAGGGCATTTTCCTTAGGGAGCAATTTATTTTCTTCAAGGAAGGGCCCAAGGTCCTTGAAGAGAAGGGCAACTTCCCTAGAAAGCAATGTACTTTCCCCAAGGAAAGACCCAAGTTACTCAGGGAACAGTCATGTTCCAAATTGTTTTGTAATCACAACCATGTCATATTAGTATTTATATAAGCTTGTAACATGTTATTGGAAAGGTCTTGAAGAGGGTTACAATTTTGTAGCTAAAAGAACTTTAATCAAAATTTGTATGAAAAGTTAAAGTCACACAAAGTTTCAAACAAATTTGCTCCATGAGGCACATGATTGGCCATGAGGAACAACCATTGCTCCTAGGGAGAAACGGTTTTAAATTGCCTTAGGGAGCAATCATGTCCCTTGGGGAACAACCATGTCCTACGGGGAAAAAAGGTTTTAAGTTGCCTTGAAGAATAACCATGTTCTTCGGGGAACAAATTTGTTTGAAACTTTGTGTGACCTTAACTTTTTCGTATGAATTTGGAACATCATTTTGATATTGTTGTGTAAGAAAGATATTTATAACAATAATCATTATGTGGGTATTAAAAAAAAATCTTATGTTGGGCATTGTATTGTAAATGCATTAAACCCAATGTTACATTTAATTCATCATCATTGTTTAGTGTTTGCTTTTTTCATAGTTTTTTTTTTTTGGCTATGCTTGTAAAATGCAAATGAAAGACCAAAAAATGACAAGAATTTTCATTTGATCCAGCATTTTGACGAATATTTACCAAATGTTACACTTAATTCTAAAATCAATAATTTGGGAACTTTAAGAGGCATTTCCTATTTGAATTGTTCTTGTTCATTGAACCATTTGGGGATGAAATGTTTATTCCATTTCATTTGACATATTTGCCTTTCCTTACAATAATCACCTTGGAACAAGAAACACTTATTACACTACTACCATGGTTAGAACATTAAAATTTTAAAAAAAATTTATTACATCTAAACATTTTAAGTATCATGTTCCAGCATTAAATTTGGGTTTCCAAATCCGAAACTTAATATTTCCAAATCAAATATTGACATTAAAAGGTCTTAATCGAGAAAATATCAATGTACCAAATGTGGGTGGACATGCTCTAAGATGCTTCATTAAAGAAGGTGGAATAATCAATATAATATTTGCAAAACATCAACACCAATTCTTTGTTTTTTACACAATCACCCATTTATTTAGTTGCCACATATCCACCTCTTCCTCAAATTTGTAAAGAAATCTCTATAATAACAATTTGAAAGGAACACAACTCCAAGGTCTCCACATAGGATCATTACCACATTGCAATTTTAGACTCCATTTGTTCTTGGCCATCATTTTTTATATGCAAAAACTAAATGGGATATACATGTCCCTTTAGAAAGACAATTTTTATTTTTTTTCCAAATCTATAAAGCTAAAGGAAAAAAAAATTAAATCCTTTTAGTACCCTTTTATCATCATTTTTTTTTCTTTGTAGAAAAAAGGATAACAATTCATTGTAACTACAACTTGACTACATCCTATTTACGGGATGAAAATATTGCTACAAAAAGATAATACGGCAAAATAACCAAAGAATGTCCATGATGGAAAAAATTTATATGTAGTGACAAAAACATCTTGGCATGATGTTGAAAGCCAAAATTAACTAAAAACATTAAGAGTAAATAAATAGGGATCACATCAAATGTTTGGATGTGTACATTTCACTTATAAAGTTGGAACTTTTTCACCAAGTCCATTTCACTACGAAAGGTTCATCTATAGTAGCCTTCCAATACCCCCAAGTGAATATGAAAGGGAGCACAAATCTTAAGTGGAAGGTATTAAATAATATTAGCTTACAACCAATCCCAAGCACAACAATTTTTAAAAAAAATTTGAAATAATGTATGAAGCTACCCCTATTATGCAAATTGGACCATAATTGAATTCCTATAGTGTGTACATGTACAAAGAGTTGACAAATTTGCATAGCTTTTAGTCTTTTTTCTACATCAAAATGATGCATTCTACTTTTTCAATGGGTGAGTATTTTAGAATTGAAATTCAAGCAAGAAGTCATGTCCTATGAAGATTTATCTCCTCAAAAGAAATCTAGTTCAAGAATGGATGAATCTTTTGTAGGACTTTCTTAGGGAAAGTGCAAAGAATAGAAAACTTGTCAACTTGGAAAACTAGAAAACATTTTGGGATTATTATATTCCAACTAAAAGATATGATGTTAAAACTTTGGAGTTTGATTATTTTGTGTTGTGTAAGTAGGAGTGTTGAAGGGGAAGGTAGTGTGTAATGGCACACTAGATGTACTTAACAAAATTGTAGAAAAGTGAAGCTTGAAAGGTTTGTCTAAAGGTTTAAGACCTAGTTGCCTTCAAGGTCATGTCGACAACATATGTATCATAAGAAATTGTGATGGTTCATATGAATTGGTTGGAAAATCATGTTAACAGATTGCTTCTTAGATTCAACTTACAAAAACATATTTTATATTATAGCAAGATCAGGCCTTGATTCTTAAATGACATTCATAGGATTGTGTAAATTATAGTAGACATTCTTCAAGTCACATTTTCAAAGTTTTACTTTAATCCCCAAATTTATCTCATGAAATTTTCTTCAATTATAATAAACAAGCCAATGCTTCCAATCAATGCACCACTCATGAAACAAATCACACTAAAAACAAGGTTCATTCATACATATACATGTGGAAAGGGATTAGGGTTTTAAGGTTGATGCAAGAATACATGTTAGGGGTGTTATGGACACCAATATGCTCGAGGTCTTATGTTTTGTAAACAACTTTGATGAAATTGATGAGACATATGATTTGTTCAAGTTGTAGTAAAATCAATTGTGAAACAAGGTCAAATGCAAAGATGTTGACTTGCACATGCTTGCACACCACGTTTAGAAGAAAAGCACTCATGCTAGTTATTGTTCTAGCAAATGAACCAATCAACAATGTCTAGATGTTCCTAATTGTGTCTATTTTATTGCATCTCTTGTAAAGAAAATGCAATGAATCATGCTCAAAATAGATGACACTAGCATACAAGATCACCCAAATGACACTTAGAACAAGGCCTTGATAAAACTCTAAAACACCTGGTACCAAGGATAGAAACTCAATTGCAAAGATACTAGATGCCTTTGATATCCAGAGCTGGCCAAATCCCTCACATATAATGACACAAAGTGTTGTCTTGCCTTTGATATGCAGAGGTTGCGAAATCCCTCACACATGGTGACAGAAAGTATTGTCTCTTTGTTGACTTGCTAGTTACCTCAATGCCACAATAGAAACCTGTTCCTCACCTCCTCACAAAACCATCATAATTGCTTCAATTGCCAGATTTCAACTATTTATGACACGGAATGGGCTGTTGGTGGCCGATTTTGGCAGGCATGCAAACACCAGGGTTGGCTTACCGGGTTTTCCAGAAGAACCTGCAGCTCAAGGAGTTTGCTTGATCCTTAGCATCAAGGAGGCAACGAGGGAGCTCTGCTGTTCAAGGACTTCACTTAAGGAAGCTGCTATTTTCGCTGCGGAACAGACGCTTGGTGGCCGATTCTGCCGGCTCTCGGCCACCAGGTGTGCCTTTCGACTGCTTTCCTGGCAGAATCGGCCACCAAGGTCCTGTTCCGTAGCGCGAAATCTGATATGATCCGGTCGTCGTCAATGAGCTCAGATCAACAAACCCTAATCTGCAAGAAACTTGCTCCGGCCCGTACTCAATCATTTCCATTTTGCATCATTCTGTTGTTTGTTGTATCAGAGGCAGAGGTTGTGATAAGAGTAATCATTGGATGTTTGGGTTGTCTTGGGGTTGGGGACTTTGGTCACCAAAGTGTGCGCATTCTGAAGTCCTCAATATCTGTTTATAAGAATTGCAAGTGTCAAGTCTGGTGCAAAGAAGGAGAGGCAGAAGAGGGCAGGCAGGAAGGCAGGCGCTGAAAAGAAAAAGCTGCAATGGGTAACTATAGCCAGGATCTGCAGCTGGCTGCTCGCGCCGTCCGACTTGCTTCTCGCCTGTGTCAGGTTTGATCCTCACCCATGTTCGTTGTTGTTGTTGTTGTTCTTTGAATTTTAATTCTGTGATTGTAGTAGTTAGAGCATCCCCAGCGGTGCTCAGAATATGACCCTGCACATTAAAATTGCACGAAGAAAAGTCCAATCATGCCGGTTTGGCTCAGCAAAATGGTTTTGGCCCAGCATATTTGCACAATTTGCTGAGGCTGGTAAAATGCACATCAAAGCTGTGCACCTGCCGGAGAAGAGTGTAAATGAATATGATCTGACTGCTGCTCCCTGTTTCTGATTGGTCCAGCTGGTTTGGTAGTCTTTCACCTATTTCCAGTCTTTGTTTCAGTCTTAGGTGTGGGGTTGCAAAAAAGTAAATAACTAAACTTGGATGTGAGAAGTATTTTTGCAGGGTCACATACTGAGCACCACTAGGGATGCTCTTACAGGTGATTGACACACATACAAGATTCTGATTTTTTTATACCTACCTTCCTTTTGTTGATGCAGTCAGTGCAGAGGGGATTGTTGGCAAAAGAGACACAATCCAAATCTGATGACTCGCCTGTCACAGTTGCTGACTATGGTACACTTTCAATACACAAGTTTATCTTACATTAGGTTATGTTAAATTGTGTATGTGTGCTCACAATACCCTAACCCTGAAACTGAACCCGGAATTGGAACTCATGTACTTTTGAGAAGATTGCTTCATTCACTGTATGATGCAAAATGTGGCACCCCCTGTTTTCTGTTGAAGGCTCACAAGCGCTTGTCAGCTGGGCTCTGGAGCGGGAACTACCGGCTGGCTCATTTTCATTGGTTGCTGAAGAGGTATGAATGAATCACTGAGGTCTTTTTTGTTTCCCTAGATGCAATTGCCAGCGTGACATGTTGAGTAGGTAATGTCATGATCACATTTTTTCTCTTTTTACATCTTTACTGGCAGGATTCAGAGGACCTTGGAACAGAGACAGGAGCAGCAATGCTCACTCGCATCACTCAACTTGTAAATGACACCATTGCAGCAGATTCTACCCTAGATGCAGCACCGTTGACCACTAAGGAAGTACTGCTCGCCATTGATCAGGGCAGGTCTAAGGGTGGTGCAACAGGTCGTCATTGGGTCCTGGACCCAATTGATGGAACACGAGGGTAAGACTAAATGTTTTGTCAGTATATCTTACTGGACACTGACTGACTCTGAAGATACACTTCCTTGATGTTGTTAGGAAAGGGGGAATTTCACAAAGTGCATACTGAGTTCATGAAGTACCATTATGCTGCTAGGGACTTCTGTGTAGCCAAGTTGACAATCTGATAACTGGTACAGATGTACAAATTTTGTTCCTCTCTTTTTTGCAAATAGTTGCAATTTGGATAGATTGTTTCAATGGTGTTCCTACCAATGTTCTGCCAAGGCAGTAGTAAAATGGCACAGCGCATGAGACTGATGGCTGTTGCTTCGCCAAAATAACCTACAGACGACTTCCAGCACCAAATCTTTGAGGCAATGGAAAATTTAGTGACCTTTCTGTCCACCTATATTGAAGGTTTTTTTTGTTCTCTCTTCTAAAGAGGGTTCCAAACTCAAATGATCCAGGTTCGTGAGAGGGGATCAATATGCAGTTGCTTTGGGACTCTTGGAAAATGGAGAAATAGTAGTAGGGGTGCTTGGGTGTCCCAATTTACCGATGACATCAATTTCTCATGGTGTACCCAAGGATTCAAATGAACCAGTTGGGTGCCTTTTCACTGCAAGCAAAGGTGCAGGCACTTTTGTGCAGTCACTTGATGGGAAACTGCAGCCACAACAGGTACGTTGTCAAGTAGTTTTCTATTTTTTTGCAAAGTTGAAGTGGCAGTCACAGAGTAGAAGGCTTTGTGAGAGGACTCCATCTGGAGAAAGTACTGGATGACTTTATCGCTTTGACTTTTTTGTAAGGAATTTTCTTAAGCATCAATTACATCATATATTTTGAAGTACCTTTTGATTTTTATAAATGGTGCAGTGGGATGACATGTGGGATGTGGCAGGTGTATGTGAGTAATGTGGAGGATCCAGCATGGGCTACATTTTGTGAGTCTTATGAAAGTGCACATTCTAATCAGAGCCTTACAGCCAATATTGCACGAGTAAGCCTCCTCCCCCTTGTTTAATTACACGTTTAGTGCTTGGTTACCAGGTTCATCACAGTTACTGGTTACTCTCACCTGAAGAATTGAAGTCTGACTCAAGAGGTTTCCCTCTTGTCCGGATGCTTGGAATCATGACTGAGCAAAATGGACAGCAATAGGTGGTCACTCACAAGGACATATAATGTCTGGATTCACAGATGGTCCACTTTTCTGGGCACTGCAAACTCCAAACCATAAGTGAGGTCTGGACAGTCATGGGCAGTAGTCCCTCTTACTGTGACAGCTAAAGGGTGGCCCTCTTATCTGGGCAATCTTATCTTTTCAACAGCCAGTTATTGCTGTCAAGTGTGAGGTTGGAAGTTTTGTCGTTCATTGTGTAGGTATTGGGAGTGACTGCCCCCCCAGTGAGGATTGATAGCCAGGCCAAGTATGGGGCTATGGCCAGAGGAGATGCAGTTATCTACCTCCGATTTCCTCATCCTGGGTATCGTGAGAAAATATGGGATCATGCAGCTGGGTCAATTGTTATCACAGGTATGCACTCTCAAGAAAATTGATAGTGAATGATATTATGGCATCAGTTTTGTGAAATGGAAGAAATAATGCCCTATCCTGTACTTGATTGTTGATTGGACGTTCACTATGTTTACTTGATGTGTTGATTTGTAGAGGCAGGAGGTGCAGTTTTTGATGCAGCAGGGAAATCTTTGGACTTCTCAAAAGGAAGGTTTTTGGATTTGGAGAGGGGCATAATTGCAACCAACAAGAAACTGAAACCAGTGGTTCTTGCAGCAGTTCAGACAGTTTTGAATGGAGAACAACCATCACAGAAGTTGTAAGCCAGGATTAAAATAAAGAGGAAATTGTAATCAAGGATTAAATTGAAGGGGCTATCCTTCTGCAATACACTTGTGATTGCCCCAGTCATGATAGCCATGGCTACAAGAAGAAAGTTGGAGAATAAGATGGTTATTCTGCAAGAGAACATCCTGAGTAGAATAAGATGACTATTCTGCAATAGAACATCCTGATTAGAATAAGATGGTTATTGTTCAAGAGAATATCCTCAGTAACCATGCCTAACATGCTTTGGCACTCTACGATGATGCCGATAAACCCTAGCTAATGGATCCTTAACTGTAAACTCTAGCTCATTCCTGGATCGCAGCAGTCATTGTTTCACGTGCAATTTCAAACTGAATATATCCCTTGGATGCACTATGTTGCCAATGTCAGTCCCAAAACCAGTTCAAAATACATCAAACATGCCAATTCCTGTGCGATTTATCCATCCTTAGAGGAACTCTAGAGCTCTGTGGGGGTTTGGATAAGTGTAACCTTATTGAGGATATGTTCGGGATAGTGTGAAACCAAACAAAATTTTGCACTTAAAGAGACGTGTTATGCTATCCAATGTAATTAAGAATAGGCAATGCTACATATTGAACACACAAATTCCCTTGAACTTCTTTGGCTTTAGAAATATTTCACAAAAATTTCACATTAGGGCTAGGCTACAACAATGTATGAGATTTAAGTTGTGTTTTGTTATCAATGACCAAAATTTTGTACTTGAACACATTCAAAGGCTTCAGACCACAGTAACAACAATGCTACAATCAATAGAGTTTTGAACACTAAGCATTAACACATGCAAACTTGCAACCATTATTGCTACACCAATTGTGTCAAAATGAACCAATAACCACCAAGACATCACAATGGATGAATGCTGGGTGAATAGGAAACACCTTTCTATTGGGCTGTAGCTCCCTAACTAATCACGATGATTATTTCAATTTTTGCTTTGTCTATATGCTACCTATTAACAATGCACTAGCTTGTACCTATGTCTGAACTATTTGCATGCATCTACTTATGTAGTAACCATCTATTATCCTACTTAGTTACCTATTTACAAGAACTAACCTTTAGAGGATAGGCTACCAAGGTGAAATTGGAAATCAATTCAATTTGGAATTGTGCACAACGGAGTTATAATATGCTTCCAATGGATGATTGTTGCTTCATTGTGGCCCAATGAGGATCATCTATCGTTTTGTGTTTAACTACAATAAAGGCAAACAAAAGGAGGGTGTTAAATGAGGAATGAACTCTTAGGTAGACATCTTGGAAATAATTGGAAATCTTGAGATGAAGGTCCTTTTAGTTTGTTTAATTGAACTACAAAATCCTTAGGTGAGATGTGATAGTTGGGATGAAGGTCCCTTTTAGCTTTGCTGAATGATAAAATCCTTAGGTGAGATGTGATAATTGTTGGGATGAAGGTCCTTTTTACCTTCCTTATTGAACTACAAAATCTTTAGATGAGATGTGATAGTCTTCCTGTGTTCAAGTAAGGAGGTTTAATCTTAACTAGTTAGTTAGTTAATGATTGAGTATGTCAGAAATCTACAAATAATGTCCTAAAAGGTTGAAGTCCAAAGGAGTTTTCTTGTATTATATCAAACTATAAGTGATGTAATTGGTTGGTATTGGTGAATTAGATTACTTAAAGGTTGCAATTTATCTATGAAGGAAGGTAGTTTGTTTTGTTTTGTAGTTATGAGATCCACCGAACTGGGATGCTTCAGATCGTGTTCTTGGTGTCTTTGGAAAGCTCCTGATGAGGAGGGGTGCATGTGCTTGGTTCCATGACGTTTGGACTTGCAGTGCAAAAGTTCTTGAATATTGAGTGATTTCTTCACTGAAAATTGAATTAAATTTGTAGCTGAAATTTTTGGAGGAATTGGATGCCATTGGTGCTGTTGGAAAGATCTTGATGAGCAGGATTTAATGAAATTTATTTGGTAAGATTTGGATTCAAAATGTGGGAGATATTGATTTTGAAGTGATTTCTATTGCTGAAAATTCAAATAAATTCCAAAAAACCAGATTTAGGAAGGAAAAGTCAGTTGAGGACGTGGTAACACAATAGTTAACTCATACATAAACTAAGAGTGAATATGAACCAAATTTATTCTAAAATGCCCAATTGTGACTAGCAACCAAATGTCACTTACCATTAGCACAACCCATAAGTTTTAACCCTTAATTCTAGTCATCTTTAGCACATAGTGACATAGTGGAGGACCATGAAAGTGGTGTAGCTTGAAACTATTATTATAGTAGAAAAATAGGGATTGAAAACATGTCTCAAATGATGATAACCCAAAAGTAATGAAATTTATCTTTCAATAATTATTTGGTGTTTAAACAATTGCCTTCACATTTAGACCATGAGACATTGTAAGAATATGACATTTTTTTGTTAACTTAACATTAAATAAAACTTGTTATGGTGGAAAGATATTTGCAATGACATGTTGAATTTACTGTAATTATCAAAGAAGGGTTATTTATTGTTGGAATCTAAACAATTGTTTAAATGCTTACAATATCATCGTCATTCACATATGTACAAGGCTTAATACATCATCTATCTCATACAAGTTAAAATTTTCATCATATATCCATTCTTTTTCTTCACAATAATGAATGTCAATTGACCACATGTAGTGGTACCCTCCTTTATCACATGTCCATTTGGTGTAGGGTGTTTAATTTTTTTGATGTTTTTGATGTTTTTGCAAATGATTTTGTGTGCATTTGTCCTTGGGCGAGTTGCTTGTAGACTTGACTTGTGTGTTGTGTGCTCCTAGGGAATTTGAGCTTCAAATTGTCTATTCTATGCGTGTTGTGTGTTCCTATCATATTTGAGTTCAAAGTTTTCATGCTCTTGCTATTGTTGTGATTATGTTTTTCATCAAGGGGATTATTTTTGTTGTGACCCTAACATTGGGAGAGTCGGTCAAGAGAGTGTCTTGGGAATAAATTATTTGCACAAATGTGAAAGAGTGAATCCCAACATTTTCAAATGGTTTTCCCACTTTGGGAGTTGGAACCTTGCAAAGTCCTAAATCTTTGAGACAAAAGTGAAAATAGCAAATGACATTTAAATTGGGCCCTCTTTGAATTGTTAAATTTTATTTTAAGTATAAATATAAAAAAATATGTTTTCATTCTCCATTTGAAAATTTGAAGTTCGTCTTATGGACAATATAAAAGTTCAAGAAGGCCATTTTTTATATATTTTATTTAATGCTTGAGATTAAAAGGTATTTTTTGGTATGTTCTGAAATTATGAAATAATTGAAAATATTTCAAGTAGATTTTAGATATATTCTCATGATGAATTTTATACACCTATTTACATTTAAGTTAATTATATCTTTTAATTTTTAATGAATTAGTTTGCACTTTATAATTTTTTGTGCATTGTTTGGAAGAAAATGGAAGTGACATTCCCATGAGGAAGGATTAGGAATCAAACCAGTAATTTGACTTTCAACTATTAAAACCCAAGAAAAAAGGGTCAAATGACCTTTGAATTCATCATGTGATATGGAGTTGAAAAGTTTCTTCAAGAGCTACAACTTTGTTTTCAAGATCTATTTGATCATGGTTCATATGCATGGGTTATGAACATAACAAAAGTTGTAGTAGAATGCAAATTTAAGGCAATTATGAAAGGGAATCAATTGGTTTTTAACCCTTGATATATATCACTTGACAAATCCAAAGGTACACCTATGTTGGTATTGTTGCAAATTATTGGTTTTGAAACAATGGTGTTGTGACTTTCTAATAGATTTGATCTTGAGACACATCAAAAGGTCAACATTTGTATTTTCACTTACAAATTTGTATTTTGCACTAGGTGGGCACAATTCTTTTATTTTTCATTTATTATTTATCTATTTTTTGGTCATGGATTAGTAAGGAGAGGTGAACTTGGGTCATTGTTGTGGTTAGTTTTCTTGTGGCTTGTGTGATGGCTAAAGGAGAAGTCCCCATTGTCAAAAGTGTGGGTGGACTTAATGACAATTTCCTTGATGTGATCATAAACATTGTTGGTAGATTTTCAAACTTTGAAAGTTGCATCTTGAGCCTAACAATGTAATAATAGTAAAAAGAATGCAACTTGTACATCTTTATAAAAATTCAATCTACATTTAATTTAGAAGTTGCACAATTATGGGTCTATTTAATGGGTTTTTTTTTGTTGTTGTTAATAACAACCTCCTTCATCATAAACTTACGAAGTTTTTACAAATTCATTATTCATAGGTTGGTACAAATTTCATGCAAAATTCAATTTTCATAAGTTCAAACAAAAATTGCACAAATTCTATGTTATGGTTAATATGAATGATAATTGTACATATTCAATATCTTAAATATTCAAACATGTGAGATTTTTTTTGAATGACATACATGAATGTTCATGTTTAATACACAAAAATTACATTGTTTTATCCAAAATTACATTATGATAATTGCATGGATTTAGTTAAAATGTAAATCGTACATACTTCATATCAATACATCATAAATATAAAAGACATATAATTTATATAAAGTAATATGTACACTTTTTGTGCCATATTTACATTTTGAAGCATGTGGATTTTGTACGAACATATTGTTTTATGATTTGTGCACATATTTTATTGAAATTTCATGATATTGTAAGTTTATGATGTTGTTTAACTTTGCAAACTTATAGATGTTATGGTGTATTATTTGTAAATTGAACAAACAATTGGTAATGTGTTTACTTACAAATTTATTATTATGAAAAAACTTATTAAATAACACAAAACAAAATGGGGATACTTTTAAAAGGATGCATGTTGAATGTGCACACCTCAAGATGCTTGTTGCTAGGAAGTTGCATCTTACTAAAAAGGTGGTTGAGGCAAATCACACTTAGCAAGTAGGGAAGAAAAAAGTTGGGATATTTGGTAATGATGTCACAATTATTTTTGGGGCCACGAATCTTTTTTTAAATGTGATGAGGCAAAAAAGGGTTTTTTGAAGAATTAATGTTGGTTATATTTGCAACGGTTCCATTTGTGAAAATAATTTTTTTGTTACAAAGGTTACTCTAGACCTTGATGTCTTTGTGTTTCCAAAAATTGTTTCATAGTATGGTCACAAAATGGACTTGCATGTCGTGTGATTATGTTTGTGAAAGATGAGGGCCCAACAACTTGACATCCATAATGACAATTAATTGTGTTGCATTAATGTTATGAGCTTTTGAACAATGAGTTTACAAAGGTATTTGATTTGGTCATGTGTTGTTTAAAACATGTTAATATGTTATGAGCGCTATCAAGGTTTTTATGGGATGTGGTTGGGACAAGGAGCTTGTGTTGCATTGGGCAAATTTTTTAAAGAATCAAAGTCAAATTCTCTTGCAAGTTACTTCATTTTTTCAATGCTCATGTCTTATTTTTTGCATTTTGAAGCTAATGTGTAGTTGTAAAAACTAAAATTTGAAACTTGAATATGCACAACCTTTAGGGTGAATGCATAATTGAGTTGATTAAAAATGATAGATGATTACATGCGCATAAGTCAATTTCCTAATTTGTATTTTTTGCAAGCCTAAGAATAAATAGTTAAACAATAAGAAACCATTAATTCTAGTTTCATTTAATCCATGTAGGTTTGGGTCTAATTAGTGACATTATATTCTGCATGTGTGCACAAATCCAATATAAAGATGAAAATTCTTTTCAAAATGAAATGAACTTTGAAAAAAATGCATCAAATTTGTCCATCATAAAGTCCATAGCTAGCAAAATTTGACCAAATGAAAAATTTCATAATCTTTTAAATTGTTACCATATTAGTCCATGTGTTACAATTCCAAAATCCATCCACTTTACTTAAGGACATTTATAATTTACAATATGATCACATAAATGTTTTCATATTTAAGTTAATAACTTAAAACCAAAATCCTTTAAATAAAACATTGATTTTAGTATTATTCAAAAGGGTTTTGATTGAAATGACCTTATGGAAAGTTGCATCGTGACACCATTATTGGTCCAGCCATTCACGCATTTACTTTATATATATCTATATTTTCTTGGGGGATTGACAATCAATTCATTCAAAACTTCCAAAGAAAATAAATGAAAAATTGAATGTATAACTTCTTGGTAGTTAAAACAACACTGAAATTATTGGATACATAACGTTCCAAAAGAAGGGTTTTAAATTAATGAAAGATATGTGCATTGATATTCAAAGTTCAAATCTAGAACTAGATAATTGAACAACATTGGCCTTAACTCCTTGAATTGGTATTTAATGTGCATGTTATTGTTAGGTTGAATTACATACATATATGTTAGTTAGAGGTACTCATACAATGGGTCTCTAATTATCATATGTGGCAAAATCATCATGCTAGATATATATTTATTAATCAAAGATCATGACCACCTAATTTTGGTGAGGGGTTCAAGTTAATTAGATCTTGGCATCAAAAAATAAGTACAATTTTGATATAATAGTTTTGTTGACATCCATGAAGGTCAAATGTCAAGGATATGATTTTTCTTTGGTAGATGCTCAATGAAATTACTAAAAACAAATTAGGTTCAATAGGGAGCTTATAGTAGATTTAATAAAATGATGTTTTTGATGATTATACATTTTTTACTAGAGCAATTGCAAACTTGGTGATATCTAACAATGGTCCACCACCAATGCATTCTAAATTTCTACATTTTTTATTAAGTTGTTGCAACATACATTTTGGAGATTCACATCAATATTACAATTCGAATTAATGGCACACCATCATGTGCTACCCATGTGAAAGGTCCTTGAATTTTACATTAACTCAAAATTGAAGCAAGACGTTTTCATTGCAAAATATTTAAATTTGACGATTATTTATGATTGAACTCATTAGTGATTTGAAAGTTATTGTACTTTTCAATTGAGTCTAGTTTGGGGGGCTTGTTGGTTACAATGAAGATTTCCAAATTCAAGAGGTTTTATTTGTTTTCCATTTGAAAGTGATTCTAACCATTTCTTATTGGAGGTTTAACATTTTGCCTTTGTTATAATGCTTTTAATTAAGTATATACCATAATTTGTATAATGTTTGCATATCTAGAAGTTTTTCTTGTGTAAATTTTAAGAGCAAACCTTCACATATGGTCATAAAATTATAAATGTGTGTATTTTTGCTTTTAAGTTTTACCAAAACATCTATTAACACACATTTACATTATCTACAAACATCCCTTTATACTTCCATACCTTCATATTTTCATAGTTTTCATTGCTATGTCTATAGTTTCATTCATTTTGTCAACTTGCCACTTCATCAACTTTTCAATTCTATAATTTGCCATTTTAGAATTTTATTTTGTATCCTTGCAATTATTGACTTTTGGGAGTTCCCACTTCCTTAGTTTTTGGCTTGTTTTAAACTAACACAATTCAATGATATTTTCATTAGACGATAATACATCTATCTATACAATGCAATTTTTTTCCATCATTGGACAATTGGACTATGGCATGTACATTGAAGAAGCCAACACAATCCATTAGTCATAAGTCATAACCTCCATAGCACATTATGTTTAATCAAAGACATTGAATTTAACCTTAAACATTAAAATGCTTTAAACTTGTGACAAAGCCATAGGCTAAGTTTCATGTATGATTGTTTACACATAATACCTACATTGTATGAAAGGCATAAACATGCAAAAGGAAAATGTGTTAACACTAGGCAAACCACCACCACACAATGTGATGAATGACTTAATCAAGAGGGTGATAACAGTAAATGCACAAACAATGATTAGGCACTACAAATTTAAGGACACCAAAATCCTTGAATTATTGGTTAAAGTTCACACCCACCATGTGGATGAATTATGCATACTATTAACTAATGTGTAATGTGGGGTCAATTATTGTAATTTTGGGCTCAAATAAGTTAAAGCATCTCCAATAGGGAAAGGGTAAGTTGATACTATATCAACAAAGTATAGTGCCGAGTGAAAATCCTTGTAACCTAATTAACATAGGAACATTATAAAGAATCATGTTCATACCAACCCATGTGTTTGCGACTTGTTTACAAACCACCCTTTTTTTTTACTACCAATGTGATTCTCCTACATGGCACCATAGTCAAAATTATTTGTATTCACATATGTAATTGCAAAATAGTTTTAAGTCACATATGCAATTATAACTTATAACTATGACTAGTGATTATTATTGGTTTTGATGAAAATGAATATGAAAAGTGCATTCATATCATCCATGACTAACAATGTCCAACATTAAATGAAAATTTAGTTGTTTTTGTAACTAGTAATGTAATTCATAGGTGATTGGACAACACGTGGCATTTTATTAAACTTGAATTACAACTATATATCATAGTTGCAAATGTACATGGCTAGTTAATGTATGCAATATGTCATGTTAACTTAAGTA
>Ga0209208_10004888_pt1 | contig 18832 bp, 15 predicted proteins | sample S1TSphfallax_3_FD_187694 | JGI IMG/M metagenome (GOLD analysis project Ga0209208, IMG submission 187694) | Host-associated microbial communities from peat moss isolated from Minnesota, USA - S1T2_Fd - Sphagnum fallax MG (SPAdes) (version 2) | ecosystem: Host-associated > Plants > Peat moss >... | reverse complement strand
CAGAGTGGTCCTCGTCGTTTTGGCACGTTTCTGACTGTAGTTTCTTGCACCTACAACCACAGTAGCGTACTTCTCACATTTCTGTTTTCTTTTTTTCTTTTTCTCGAACTTTTTTCCCTTTTTTTTTTGTTTTCTTTTTTTTTTTTTTTTGTTTGCAAGTGCAGGCACGCACTGTTTGCGACAAATTTGGAACAGAGTCTGAATCAAGAGTTGTGACTTCTCCAACTGCATTAGCAAGCTACATTGCAAATGGTAAGAATAGCGCCAATGAACTGTGACCTTTGGCCAATCTGCTAGTTTTTTGCTTCCGCCATCGAAACCCTATCTCAATCCTGTTTGCGTAGACAGGCAGAGTGATGCAGGAAGGAGAGAGGATTTCAGGCACACACCACTCGTGACAAATTTGGAACGGAGTCCAATTCCAGAGCTGTGACTTCTCCAACTCCATTGCAATGGTAAGAATAGGGCCGATGAACTGTGTCTTTGGCAAATCTGCGTGTTGTTTGCTTCCGCCATTGAAACCCTAACCTCAATCCTGTTTGCAGAAACAGGCAGACTGATGCAGGAAGGAGAGAGAGCATTACAGGCACGCACTGCTTGTGACAAATTTGGAACAGAGTCCACATCAAGAGCTGCTGTGATTTCTCCAACTGCTTAGCAAAGCTACATTGCAAATGGTAAGAATAGCAGCCATGAACAGTTTCTTAGTGCTATGTGCTTGCTTTTTTGCTTCCACCATTGAAACCCTAATCCCAATCCTGTTTGCATAAAGAGGCAGACTGATGCAGGAAGGATAGAGGATTTTGAGATGGTAAGAATAGCATCAATGAACTGTTTCTTAGGCCAATGTGCTTGTTTTTTTGCTTCCACCATTGAATCCCTAAATCCAACTCTGTCTGCATAAACAGGCAGACTGATGCAGGAAGGATAGAGGATTTTGATATCGTAAAAATAGCATCAATGAACTGTTTCTTAGGCCAATGTGCTTGTTTTTTTGCTTCTGCCATTGAAATTCCTAATCCCAACTATGTTTGCATAAACAGGCAGACTGATGCAGGAAGGATAGAGGATTTTGTGAAAGGTAGAAGAGTAAGAGATCCATCCACAGGGCTGATTGTAGTCCCAGGAGAGAGAGAGAGAGAGAATATAGTTCTCAATGGTGACTGATGGATCCACCAAGCAGCGGGTACGCCCTGAATGGTTACAACAATATGAACTGGTGGGCAAAATTGGTGAAGGCACTTATGGTTTGGTGTACCTTGCACGCAGCAAACATCCATCTCACAGGTAGTTTAGTTTCTGCCTTCATCAATGCTGTCAAGTCAGGATTTGAAGTCATCTTATATGTCCATGCTTGCAGCTTCTTTGTGAACCTATCTACTGCATGAAGTCTAACCCTGTCGTGTAGTAATTATCTAAACCTTGTTTGAGTGGCTTTGTTGTCAGGGGCATGAAAATCGCAATCAAGAAATTCAAACAATCCAAGGAAGGAGATGGAGTTTCACCGACTGCAATTCGGGAAATAATGCTTCTGCGAGAGTGCATCCATGAAAATATTGTGAAGCTGGTGAATGTGCACATAAACCATGGTGATATGTCTTTGTATCTAGCATTTGATTACGCTGAGCATGATCTATATGAAATTATCCGCCACCACCGAGAGAAGCTCAGTTTTCCTATCAACCAGTACACAGTAAAATCTCTGCTTTGGCAGATACTCAATGGGTTGAACTACCTACACAGTAATTGGATAATTCACCGTGACTTGAAACCCTCAAACATTCTTGTCATGGGGGAAGGAGATGAGCAAGGAGTGGTCAAGATTGGTGACTTTGGACTTGCACGGATCTACCAAGCACCATTGAAACCTCTGTGTGACAATGGTGTTGTGGTAACAATCTGGTATCGAGCTCCGGAGCTGCTACTTGGAGTGAAACACTACACAACTGCAGTTGACATGTGGGCAGTTGGATGCATCTTTGCAGAACTGTTGACATTGAAACCCCTCTTTCAAGTGAGCACTTGCTCTATCCTAAGAATTCATTGTCCACTTATAAGCATAAGGAAAAATCTTTGGAACTTTCACTTTGTCACTAGAAATTGGCCAGTTTGCTGTGAACTCTTGCTTCAGAAGGGTCTGAAGTCTTTTCTGTTGTGTTGTTTGTTTGTGTTTAAGGGAGTTGAAGACAAAAGCACTCCAAATCCATTTCAACTTGACCAATTAGACAAGATCTTCAAAGTGTTGGGCCACCCAACACTGGAGAAGTGGCCAACACTTGCAAATCTACCTCACTGGCAGAGCAATCGCTTACTTATTCAGTCACGAAAGTATGACAATTCTGGGCTCTGCAGCATTGTTCAGTTGCCACCAAAGAGTGCAGCATTCGATCTGCTGAGTCGGATGTTGGAATATGACCCTGCAAAACGTATCACAGCAGCACAAGCTTTAGAACACGAGTACTTCCGCACTGATCCTGTTCCAGGCCGAAATGCTTTAATTCCAGGCCAACCAGGGGAGAAGGTGAGCTGTGATTCTTTTTTTTCCTAGATACCTTCAAAGTGTTGTGGAGTTTTCTGTCCAATCTTATAGATTCATTTTCCTGCAGTGAGCACATCAAAAAGGGGGTTTGAAAGCAGTGTGGGAAATGTAAAGTGCAGTGTGTTGCAATGCTAGTCTGATGCTGTCCCATTGATGCTGTCTGTCTTGTGCATATGGAATTTGAGTGGTCAGCTGGTGAGCTATCCTGCTCGCCCTGTTGATGGCTTCACAGATTTTGATGGTGTGAGTGCACCAGCTCCCTCGCAGCTCCCTCCATCTTCAAACAGCATGTCAGGAAGTGCAGGCCAAGTGCACCAGTCCATAAATATGGGTATGCAGCAACAACGGGTTCAAAACCCAAGCATGGGGGCTGCCTTGAGTGCCAACCCTCAAGGGTCCATGCATGCAATGAACGCAAGCAGTATGTTTGTCCAACGTGCAAACACAGGTGGTATTCAACAGCAACAGAGTCAACCACAGCCACAACCTCAACAAGGAGGGAGAAGGAAAGATCAAAGTGGTGGAAATCCAAATTACCAGCATTACCAACCACCCAACAAGTCAAGGCGTATGTGATTGATGACAAATCCATTGCTCCATTACACAATACCTCAAATTCCACAAAGTTGGATGGATGAATTAATCTCATAGATTCCCACCAATTTTGGACAACAGTCCGTGCATGAGTGCTGCTGGAGTCTTCATGTCCACAGAGAAATCTTTATACATTTTCCTTTGGAGAAGAGCAGACTGTAATTGATTTTCAGATCTTAGTGTTATCTCAACACTTTTGTGCGTCATGCTGCACCTTCCAATTTAAGTTGACATAGTTCCTTGCAGTCCCTATTCTGGAGGCAACATTGACAGTTTGAACAGGGATCCTGTGGGCAATGTGTGGACAACAGCCTCATGAAATCTACACTAGGGTCACAATTGGAAGTATCATTCAAAAACAGGGCTTTTGAGTTCAGAGAATTCTGTTTCCTTCCCCACCTACAAGGATAAACTTGGGTGCACACAAAATGATCACAAAATATCTGCATGCTGTGTCAGTAAGAGCTGTCAATTCATCATCCACTTGCAGCTTGACACTGCTATTCATGATGAAGGTGATGGTCTGGTACTTTGTTAGTGACACTCATAAAGGTATGAGCACACCCATTCTTGTCATATTGGTTTTGGTTTTGCTGCAACTGACAGAATGGTTCCCTTCAAAGTTGTATTGAAGAGTTTTCTCTACACTGTTTTTATAGTGTCTCCTCTGCAATCTAATAGATTTGTGGTTTGTAACTGCTGTGGGTGTTCAGGCACAGAGAATATGATTTTGATTTTGCTGTGTTGTAGTGATCTTCAAGAAGGCACAACTTGGGCTGTGACGGCCATGAAGCTAAAAGTCAGTAAGGCTTCACATTGTAAAGCTGTCAAATTTTGGTAAACTGATTTCCACTTCTCACAATATTTTTTCATACTGATTCTTTTTCAAAATTCTGTATCAGTACTCAATTCACTTCTTGGAAGGAGAATGTAGTAGGTCTACTGTTAGAATTTACTTAACAGAAAGCCTTGTCTCAAGTACTGATTTTCATTCAAATCTTACAACTGTTCTGGCCTAGACATTGAATAAGCAGCATGCCAAGTAGTGGTTAGGTTGAGTTCTGTCAAGCAAATCAGAGTAAACTTAACCCTTAAGAGAAATATGGATTAATATACAGAATGCTAGAACGAAAGTCTGTACAGAAAAAGTGTCTGAAACATGGAAATTGTTGGCATGGGACTAAAAGTGCCCATGTACAAGAACCCAATGAGTACCATATTGTTTCAAACCGGCATAATATATACATTTTGAGGAAATAACCAGTGTTAGGCTCTTCTTTGATTTTTTTAAAGAATTAACAATTCCAGGTATACAACTTTTTTATTTTCACAAAACCAGTTGGGTTTGGTTCTTTGAAATTCTTCATTTTTAAAGAACTAGTCAGCTCCAGGTAGTTCTTTTTTAGCAAATTGTAAAGAACTGGCCAGGCAAGGGGATTTGGTAGTTTGAGATGGTTCTCTAGTCCAGTTTTTTTAAGAGAGAAAGCCTACAAGGTAGATGATGTGGTTCTTAGTGAAAGAACCTAAATTGTGTATAGTCTGTAGGTTGTGAATAAATCCATGGCTGGTTTTATTTAATTTTACCTTTGGACTAGTTATGCAAGGTCTGAAGGCTTAGAACATCCTACTTGTGGAACACATTGCCAAATTTTTTATTGTAATTCAAGTCAATAAATTGGTTTTTGTTCACCTTAACAAAAGCCTTAGTGGGTGAATTTATGTGATGATGCTTCTGAGCCTTGTTTTTTCAAACTCTTCAAAAGCACCTCTCACACAACAAACTCATCACCACTACCATGAATTGCATAAAAAAGGTGCTGTTGTTCTACACCAATGTCAATAATGCTATTGCCATTACCATATCTTGCTAAGCCCCCAATAGCAACACACAAGTCATTAAAGCTTGGTTGAGGCTACACATTTACATTAACATCCAAAGTTGAAAGTGGTAGGAAAGAATTGTGGGAAAAAGGATCTGTTAGAGTGAAGAGAAATGCACTCAAGTCATGAAAACAATAGGAACAACAAGGTGAGATAGTTAGAGAAGCAATAAGGCAAAGAACATTAGCAAATTAGAGAATGATGGGGTGAGGATTTGACTTGCATCTAGCCAAGTCAAAGATTGGTAATAGTGGAATCCAAACGTTAATAGGAAATTGACACAAAAAAGATATGCAAGTTGCATAAAACACCTTGATGAAGAAAGGCAAGACACAAAACATGAAAAGTATAGGCAACAAACAAAATGACAACTTTGCTCAATGAAAAACAATTGACATGTTCTCACCTTGTCTAAATTAGGTTATATTGCACTTTCCATACTTTAGTACAAGCTAAAAGGGGGGTTATTGATGTAAAGGATCCTCTTCCACAATGTTCCAAGGTCATATTCAAGAACAAATTCAAGGAAAAAGGTTGTTGAAATGTAGTTGTCAAATGTTGGCTCCCACTTCTTGTCGCAACCCTAGCCTTGGGCTTGTGACCAAAGCAAAGGTTTACAAGGACGCGGGCCAAGAGAAGTGTGAAAGAATGTGAGAGAGTGTGAGCATGAATACTCACACTCCAAAGTGATCTTCCATTTTAGGAGTTGGAGTCTTGGTGGACTTTCAAATTTGCAGAGAGCGATTGCAAAGGTCAAAACACCTCATATTGAGGAGTTTTTTATATCATCAGTAAGCTATTGAAGTGTAGATGTCTAAAATGGGCTCGCATGACCCATTTAGACATTTGCAACACAAGTTATGGCAAAAAGAAAGGCTGGGAGTCAAACTGGCAGTTTGACTCCCGACCACAAAAAGTTGAGAATCGACCCAACTTCCATGCGTGCAGGTGGCGTGCGATATGCCGTTGGAAAGCGCTCGACGAAAGATGCAACTTTGCTTTAGACTTCATCTCGATTGGAGGACTGAGCACGAAGTTATAGCCTTGTAAAGTTGTGGGAGTTTCAACCTTAGTAGTTTCGGGACTCCCCTTTGGGAGTCCTAAGATAAAAAGTCATTTGGATGCGAGCCTCGTAAAGAGGTGTAGAGTATACTATATGGGGGAAGGTGGTGGATCCCCCGAGTTTAGGCCGTGGTGAGTTTTGTGAGTCCGGGGTCGCTTGTGATTTGTCTTAGCACCAAAGGTGCTCCAACATTGTACTAACCAACTTGTGGTTGGTTGGATGTAGATTCATGTGAGTGAATAAATTGCTTGTCACTCTTCTTAGTCTCATCTCAGAGTTCCAACACGCCCCTTTACCCCTTTAAGTGTTAAGAGCCAATGAGTGTGCCCCGAACTCCTAACCTTTCCGTTGTTTTCTACTTTAGACTCATCTTTGAGTCTAGCAAGGAGCTTGGGAGTGCGTCGCTTCCCACTTTCTTCATCACCTTAAACTTAAACTTGAAAAACCATAAACCCTCGATTAAAACTGACAATTCTTACAAACATAAAATGTTGAGTTTCAAATAAAAAACGTTGAACATATTTTGGTCCCAAGTTTGAGGCAACCCAAGGTACAAAGATTTTTGTTTTGCTAAGTCAAAACAAGGAGCAATTATTTAAAATTTGTAGTTTGTTGAGTCAAAGTTAAAAGCATTTTTTCCTGAATTGACCCCCACCTATTGTATATCCATATAACCAGTGAGGAGTTTGGTATAGATTCAAAAAACTATCCAACACTAGAAATAACCTTGATTTCTACTTGTTGAAATGCGTTAAACCTTAAACTGAAACGCAATTATATTTTCCTTTATTTTCAACTTGAGCACAAACTTTTGAAAGCTTATTGATACTTGCTTTCAAGATAGATAGATGTACATAATGTGTGAATTATCATCTTACATTCGGCTTCTTTTATGCACACCCTCATTAATGGTGGACTTTTACACCTTCAATGCACAATTTTGATAGAAAATGCACATTGTACCTTTTAAAATGAAGATACAAAACAAATTGTTCAACATAGCTCCATTGTGAATGATATAATAAATTGTAAACTATAATTTGAATGAAGTTTAGATTTTTAATTCGAATTTTAATTAGTATGAAATTGAATTTATACTTATAAATATGCATTGAAAGATACAATGTTTTTCAAAAACTATCTATTAAGGTTGTTTGTTTATTTGGTTATCATGTTAAGATCTTCTAACCCATGGTACCCCATCCGCACTATTGGAAAGTTGCCAATGAATAAAGGTGCACTAAGGTTGTTTCCTAATGTTTAGACTTACAATGCAAGAGTTATTGAATATTGAATAATTTTATTATAAAAAATTCAATAGAATCAAAACAAAAAATTTGATAAAAATTGCAACGTGTTTTTGGAAATCGCTCAATGAGTAAGATATTATGAAAATGCTTTTATAATTCAATGATGAGTAATCAAAACTAGTATATGAAAGAGTTTTTGGAATCCTTTGTATGACTGCCCATAGACCATCATGAAGACAATTTCAAAAATAATTATGTCATTTTCAAGCCTTACTACTTCATTTTTTTCTTAATAACTACTTCTTTTTCTTATTAACTTTCTTAATAACTATTTCCCACCTTTCTTATAACTACCTCCAATTTATAGCTACCTCACTTTTTTCCCTATCCCCCGACATGGATATGAAAAAACAAATTAACATGTGTCTTTTTGTGTCCATGAAATGTATATTAATTTAAATTAAATTAGACATTGACATAAATAATGATGAATTATTGAAAACCATATGAAAACATAAGAAAAAAATAAAATAGTTGATCATCATTGGTAGTGCATAATAATGCAAAGCTCAAATTTTTTAACCTATGGTGGGGGAGATATTGAGTTTTGAGTATTTTTTGTCATTGGAGATTAATTTAAATTAAACAAATAATTTTCATAATTGGGGTCTATCATGAAGGTCATATTCACACTTGGAACAATTAGTTCTCACATAGCAAAGCGGTATGGAATCATTGGGCCAATGGGAGCCTAGGGTGCTAACTAGTAGATCTATATATTAATTCCACTCATGGTCCTCCAAAATGGTACTTTTGAATGGCACTTTGTTACACACAATCCAATAATATGTATGTATCTGTTATTTAAATCAGTAACTTTGTGGACAGGGGCCTGGGAGAGTGGGAGTGGCTGGGGCCTGGGAGTACCAAAATTAACAAAGAAACATAGTAAGGATGTAAAAAGTATGTAACAGTTGTGCGTAATAAAACTCTGTAGTAACGACCCAACAATTGCACATTACCCCAAACGCCGAGCGAAGCGAGGCGCGCCCACTAGTTGCTATTGAAATGGAGGTCAATGGTTATGGGTTGTAACTCACAACCTCAGAGCCAGCCAAAAACATCCAGATTCTCACAAGTGATGGTTATGCATCTCATGGCCATAGCTCCTTGCAGTTTGTAAAGGTGCCTTGGCCTCTATGCCAAGTAGAGCGGATTGAAGGCATACCTAAGATTTGGGTCCTAGACACTCAGCGACTAGTACCTATGTTGCAACTAGCCCCTCTTTTCGATGTAACCACTAACCACCCCCTATGGGGCCTTACCCTATACATAAAAGACCTACATCAAATTTTGCCGGGTGGTTGGAGGGCATGTTGTAGCCCAAAAAATTTCCTATATGAAGGGCGGGCATAAGCGGGATACACCCACTTTTGTGTTTTCCCTTACAACTGACGGGTATCCACCAGGTATCACAGAAAAAAAGGGGTATGTCACACTGTGGCCTTGCCATTTACATTTAAAAGTATCTTAATGCAAAGGAAGAATTATGAAAACTCAAATATTTCACCATGCAAAAATATAATCTTCAAAAACTCCTCTAAAAGAAACCAAAATCCTTCAAGATATTACAACTCTATAACTAGGTAATCTCAAGTTTCAACACAAGCCAAAATATCAACTTTCAGAAATCCTCATATAAAAATAGATCTATTACCTGGGGGCCAAAATTCATTAAACCTACTATACTCTATAATGAATCTAAACACAATATCCTTGCCTTGGTAGGCAAGGCCAATAAATAATTAAAATTAAAATTGGTGCCTGGTTATTTAGTCTTTACACTCAGTAAAGGCCACAAAGCCTGGGGCTTTACCCTAAGGTACGATCAATAAACAGGGCGTTCGGTGTGAAACGGGTTTAGCCAATCTTCCGAAGGATAAGACATTATCCACTAAATTGCATAACGCCGCCACCCAATTGGCTGAATCACCAAACTTTGGTTCCCATTGGGCCTACTGTCCATCCTCTTTTGGACAGTGTGCCCATTGCCTACTGGCTTTGTCGATTGCGCCTCCTGCGCTGCACTGCACTGCATTCTTGCATTCTTTTCTTTGCTTCTTGTTGCTGCCGTGCGTGTTTCCACCGTATTGCGCGTGAACGCCAGATCGCTTGCTTCCATTTCCCGATTGCTCAGCCTGCGGAATAATCCATACTTCTTCTCTTCAAGCTCTCTAATTTCGAGGTACAAAACTTTCAGTTTCTTTCATTCTGTCTCGCTTTGCATTCTTGTTTGTGTTTTGAAACGTGTGTGTGTGTGTGAGATGTTTTTTTTGGGTATAATTTTGTGTTTTTTAATTTGTTTCCTTTGCTCTGTATGAGTCTATGTTATTGCGTCTTTTTCAGTTTTAGATTTGATATCTTCTTTGTTGTTGCTTTTGATTTGTTTTCTGCATCATTCTAGCGATGGCGACTACTTCTTTTCTCGGATCTGCTGTCGCATTACCGGCTGCGTTGTCTGTGAGGGAGCTCAAGGGAGTTTCTTCTTCAATTTCGACTGCCAAGGTAGGTTTGACCGTGAGAGCAAACGGCACTGCAACGGATGAGGAATATCAGAAAGTGGACAGCAGGAGGAGCTTACTGAAGATGGCCGCCGTCGTGGTTGCCGGGAGTGCCTTATCTGCTGCTGCTGCAGGAAACGCCAATGCTGGACTTGTCGAGGATTTGCTCGCCAAAAGCGCTGCTAACAAGGTTTGTCTTCTCTTCACATGCTTCTCCTTGATCAATGTTCGCAACTAATAACCTTAGCTACCGGCCGATCTTTCGTTGTTCACTTTCGCAATTTGCGGATCATATGACACCTTTGCAACTCGAAGTTTTGATCTGAATAATGTGAATAACGATCTCTAATGATGCTCTGTGAATATGGCTAGTCAAGGAACTGTGAACCTATCTAGGTTCTCTTCGGATGTCAGTAGATTTCTTCTACCTCTATGACAAAGCAGCAGGCTTACTAGAGTCAAAGATAGTATTCTTGCTAACACTAGCTGATAGGGGGAGACCTTGCTTTGTCTTCTCTAATTAGTCAAAGATCGTATCTAGTTCAAATCATGATCATCATCCTGAGCAGTGAAGTATCATTCACCAGCATCTGTATTGGAACTCCAAATCCATTGAGAGAGGATTTCAGCAACCATCTTGCCTTGGTGCAGCAGCTGATTGGAAGTTTGTCGCCTGTATGAGCAGGTCGTAGATCAAGGAAACCACAGTTTAGACTCCTTCAATTAAATAACACATTACATATCTGATATGCATTAGTGTGCCCATTCTGTGGACTCTTGCAAGTGGAGAATTTTCTTGGTGACTTGGAGAAATGGCCATCCCTCCTCCACATTCTAGGCAATATAACCCTTTCAGAGTCCTAATGTTTCCAAAGATTGCAGATTCTCTCTGTGGATTTTGATTGAGTTCTCTGATCTGTGTTCATGATTCCCTTTTCTTTAGCCCTTTCCTAGATTGTTTTTTCAATTTTTAAAGAAATTCTTTTAGTATGGTTTTGGTTACCTTTAATCATGAGTACGGAGATTTTTTGGATACTTGTGAGGAGTTATTCTTCTCACTGTGGTCCCTGTGTGTATCTATTGCAGGATCTAAATGATAAGAAGAGATTAGCCACAAGTGGTGCCAACACAGCACGAGCTTACACTGTCCTCTTTGGAACCTGCAAGGCCCCTGAAAACTTTACTGGTTGTGAAGACCTTGCCAAGAAGAAGGTTTGTGCCATCTTTTTCCATGCTCCCACCCCCATGAATGTGAAATATCCTGCTAGGAGGCCTGAACAATTTTTTACTCGCTGTGATGCAATATGCAGCCCTGGAATTTTGAGTTGTGTTTCAAACTTTGCATTTTCTACCATTACCAGCTACTTATTTCTGCGAGCAGAGAACTCTTGCCTGACATTTGAGATATCCACCTATGCAGGAGGTGAAGTTTTTAACTGAAGATCTTAACCTTGAGTGTGAGGGGAAGGACAAGTACAAGTGCGGATCCAATGTATTCTGGAAGTGGGGAAAGTAAGTGAGAGATGCTGAATTCTGCAACACTATCAAGAATGTGAGGAGGTATCTCAGTTTTAGGTTCACTGTGCTGAATCTGATGATTTCAGCTTCAAGCATCGTACGACATGGGTTGAATTGAATTTTGTTGTGTGAAATCGCTTTGGAACTGCTACTTGTTAAACTTGAGCTATTGTTAACAAGTTTCACAGGTCTGAATCTGCAGTAAAGATTAGTTGGAACATTTCGCTTGGTAAAATATGTACCAATATGATTTTCCATCTTTCCAGATCTTCAGCACACAATATCAAGATTTAAATCTCATTGCCTGTCACCACTAGTGACATTGTATGCTAAGCAATTGTAACAAGAACTAAATATTTTCACATGAAATCGCGATGTGTCGGAGTTTATGTATGGCATAAATTAATTGAAATGGGCATGCTTTTTTGTGCACCACTTGACATTGGTCTCCTATGACCCCACACTGACTTATATATGAACAGTATCATTCATTCCACTGCATCCAGTTTGATTTATCTGAAGAGCAAATTTGTGTTGGAGAATCCTTTTGCATAAAGCTCTCAGCACAAAAACCAATCATCTTTTATGTTTGCCCAACTCTATTTACTGTCCATCTTCCATCTCTGCAGCCTTCTGGCTGCAAAACTTGGTCATAAGTGTCAACTGATAGGAAGAATTTTTCTTATATTGATCAAAGAAGAGAGGAAAATCCGCATCTCAAAACTTAAGCAATTTCTGCTGAATGTGTTGATAAAGAGTAACTAACGGGTATAGCACAGTCACTTCTCAAAATGCAGCCCCACAGTGTCTGGTACCTATCACAAACTTCAGTAGAAAATGGAGTGGCTGAAGCCTTTACTAGTCTACTTTGAGAACTTTTCACCTCGCTCAGTTGCTGCTAGAACAGCATTCATGAGTGCTGCTCGGAACCCCATCTTCTCTAGCTCATGTATACCTGCTATGGTTGTGCCTGCATGAAACCCCCAACATCGGTATCCACATGTAAGCCAAATTTGCAAGATGGTGTCTTCATGAGTACTGAGAATTGCTCCATACTTCTGTTTCAAAGTCAAGTTGGAAAGAATTGAGAGACAACCTGATAATAGGATTATGCAATTTTCAAAGCTCCAAACATGAACAAGAGGAAATGCAATCCTAAAGAAAGGAGGAAAAAGAGTCCAGAAAACAAAATTGAGGAGCAAACACAAAACTGAGGACTGGTGTGACAACAGTGATGACAATTTGCATTTCCCCTTGAAGCAAAAACATAAGAATGTGCTAAACAGCATGAAAAATAGCATTGATTACAGTTCTAGGGGTTTGTTGTTTAGGGCTTCAGGTTTAGTGCTTCAACCAACTGCCAACCCAGAGAGTAAGGAAGACATACACAGGCTTTCTGAATGCCCCAACTCTTACACGATGCACATTTTCTAGTAACAATCCTGACAGAGTGGAAAGGGGAAAAGCAGAACATCTTTACCTCCAGGTGATGCCACTTCATCTTTGAGTTGACCTGGGTGCTTGTTGGTCTCCAACACCATCTTTGCAGATCCCAATACCTGCATATGCCCCACCAGATGAGACTTCACAAAAGTGAAGTAGGTGATCCACAGCTTTCATTTGTACTAGTTGGAGGTTGAATGCTTAAGTTGCACAAGCCCTCAAAACAGTCCAGATCAGATACACTATGTCATGAAGAACTCACTGTATATTTCATCACACACAGAGAGGCAAGTCATCTATAGCCTTCTCAATGAGAGTCTCAGTTGTTTGAGTAACAAGGTAAGCTTCAACCCAACTGGACAGTATAATATGTAAAATTGTACTTGTGGGTAGCATATCACAAACTTCCACTTGCTTTAGCAATGATGTAATCAGAAAAGAAGGTTTCTTTGGTGACTTGGATGAATTCATCATGTGACACCACTCAATTTCATATACTCACTGTTTGAGCTGCAAGTGAGAGGGCAATGGGACGAGGGAGGCCTGCAGCAACACCACCATCTGCAAGGGCTTCAATTGCCAAAAACACATACCCTGGTCCACTTCCACTGCAAAACATGAAAAGGCCTTAATATGAGAGAATGCAACCATTAAAAACCTTCAAATAACAATGGCTATAGCAACCCAAATCATCTCAAATACTTCTGAGCTCATTGGGTAAGGTGTGCTCTTTATTCAATAGCTTTTTCAATAGAGTAATCTTTTAGCTCTTGGACAGATAAAAGATGGACATACCTAAGACCTGTCACTGCATTCAGGAGCTTCTCATCCACCACATGAATTTTTCCTAGAGTGTCAAAAAGCTTAATGACAAGATCAGAGTCTGCTTGTGTTGCACTGGATCCTAAGCTTAGAGCTGTCACGCACATATCACCACAATACAAGTCACAACTTTTGCAATATATAGACCAGGGTTACAGGTGGCTCTGACTAGAGACTGGACTTAATCATATAAAAACAAAGCAAAAAAATCAGACAATACCCAAAATCTCACAGCAGCACAGATGGGGATGCTAAGAAAGTGAGTGCATCTGGAGATCAAGAAGGATATAGAGACAAATGCACCTGCAGCAGTCGCACCAACAAGGCATGGCAGATTGGGCATTACACGCACCACTCTTGCTTCCCCTGCCCATCTCTGCATATATAACCACTGAATCTTCAAAAGGCAGAACCCTGAGTGAAGATGATAGTTGGAAAAGTTCAATCATAATCTAAGTTCACAAAATCCTACAGTATAACAAAAATCCAAGATCAAACTTCATGTACCATGCAGCTTTTTGTAAGACCAAGGAGCTTCTTTCTTTGTGTACAGACTGGATAAAAAAAGAGAAGAAAGATTTTCTGACCTGCAGGTTTACAAGAGTAACACCAGCAGCGATGGAGATCAAGAGATGATTCTTTGACAAACTTGGCTTCAGCTCCGTTGCTACCTTCTCAACTGCACACATAAAGCATCTAGAAAAAAATCCTTGAAAATCTGCTAAGTAGTCTAAAATCCAAACATGAAAAGAAGAACATAATGAAATGGGTAAATACCACAAAGAACATAATGCAATGGGTATATACCTATCTGGGGCTTAACTGCAAGTATAAGAACGTCACTGGCTTCCGCCACCTGCCACATCCAGTCACCCAAAACAGTCATATACCACATTCCTAGGATACAACTCCTCTCGACCGCAGCCCCCAAACACAAATCTTGGGACAGACGTCTGTTAACGATATGGGTCGGAGTGAGATTTCCAGGAGCACAGGAGAGTCCCCTGGAGCTGAAGGAGATAAGGGTTTAGGGTTTAGGATTGCACCTCCGTATTGGATCCACAAATGGCTATTCCAAGACTTTGAAACACTTTGCAACGACCAAGATTGACGTCCGCAGCAATCATTTGGTCGCATCGCACCACACCTGCGGAATTCAGACCTTTGGCTATGGCTTCTGCCATCTGTCCTGCTCCTATGAACCCAATCCTTGTCCCTGCCGCCACCGCCATCTCCACCACTACTATCTCCTCTAACCCCCACTACTGAAATGCTTACCCAAAAAATATAAGGCCACAAAAATCGAAGCGGCAACAATGGAAACCAAAAGGATTTTACAAAAATGAAGAAACCCAATGCCCACTAAGAAAAGATAATGGGGAGACTCGTAGACATAGGACACGAAGGGCACACAAAACCACACACTGACCTCGACTACAAAACAAAAATGCAGCACAGAGAGAGCTAAACAAGGAGAACAAGAGAAGGAATCAACTTCAGATCTTACTTCACAAAGAGCAACAGAGCTTAAAACTCGTGACAATCGACATCCTGACGGCACAGGGAGATATAGAGAGAGAGAGAGAGAGAGAGAGAGAGAATTCCAAATAGGGGATCATCCAGAAGAGGAAATGAGCCAAATTTTGGCCATTAGAGCTCAAAGAGTAAAGTAGAAAGTTTTTAGAATCCTGCTATGTTTTCGTGACCTTCTGCTGGATCATATTGTTTGAATATGGCGACTTCAGAAAAGAAAAATCCTCAAATTGTGGCGACTTTGGCCTTATTTTGGCCCAAAAAAAGAACCACTAATTCCATAACGCTCGACAAGGGGACCGCGCGGTGTGCTCTGCTACGGTTTGGTCGCTTGCGCCCAATAGAACCAGCCTAGTGTTTAGGGCTTCAGTCCACAGTGAAGAGGTGGCAGGTTCAATTCCTGCTACGACCATTCTGCCATTTAATTAACTAATTAATTAATTGTTCCAGAGAGAACTGAATTTTTTTTTTCCCACATGGGAAGAAGGGCTTTTTCCCCTTTTTACATGTGAAGGTTGATGAGTATTAAAGGCTCTTCATTGTTGCTTGTTGATTATTATTTTTGGTTGTTGATTCTATTTGACAAAAAATAAGGAAATTTTAACTTTTCTAGTGTAAATTCAACTATTTTTTTCTATTTATTGAGAAATTTGTGCCAGATTTTTTACATCACAAAATTGAGGGGGAAACCCTGCTAATAATACGTTTCCAACAACCCATAAGACATTGAGTAAATTTATGTTCTCATCCACCTGACAAGCCATTAGACATGGAATATGTTTGGACATTGAGTGAATTTACGTTGTCATCCATCCACCCAACAACCCAATAGACATTGAATATGTTCAGGTTGTCATCCGGAAAAAACATGTTTCTAACAAGCTAATAGCCATTGAATAAGTTTACCAATGTTGTGTCCAAATAATATGTTTCCAACAACCCAATAGCTAATGAATACATTTGTCACCCAGCAATATGCTTCCAACAACCCACTAGACATTGAATAAGTTACAATCCACAATTCCCATCCATAGGCAGTGAATCAGTTTGATGTGCATATGTTTCATCATCTTGATCTCAATCTCTCATGAAAGAAATGTACAATTGAAATAGTTTGATTTGCATCAATATTGATAGGAGGAGTGTTCCATATTTTTCAAGGGTTTTTTTGCAAAATTCAAAAAAGAGTAGACCAATCCTTCTTGGCCTTTATCTGACTCATGGAATGGAAACTAAAAAGACTAACCCGAGCTCAAGGCTTGACTCATCTTGTAAATTCAACAGCCTTGAACACACACCCACATCCTTAAAAGTACTGGTTTTGACCAATGTTGGGCATATGTAAGAGCGTCTCCAGCTGTGCTCAGACCTATTTGCTCCCTGCAAAAATATTTTTCACATGCAAGTTTAGTTATATAATTTTTGCAACTCTTTCGTAAAACTGAAACTGGGACAGCAAATAGGTGGAGGACTACTATAGCAAACCACCTGGACGAATCATTATGATGAGCTAATCAGAAAGAGTAAGCAGCAGTCAGATCCAATTTATTACACTCTTTTCTGCAAGTTCACAAGCCACTGCAAACTGTGCAGGTATGCTGAGGCAAAACCATTTTCTTGAGCTAAACCAGCATATTTTGACTTTTCTTCATCCCATTTTACTTTGCAGCATCACATACTGAGCACCGTGGGAGATGCTCTAAGAAGTTGGAAAAGACCCATGTCACTTCTACTCATTATTATATTCCGCTTAGTCAGCAAGGGTGACATTGATGACACAGATTCATAAGTGTTGGTTTTGATCTTGGGAACTAATGAGGTATGTTACTAAAAAGACCATGAAAGTTAAAGAATCTCCAAAGGAAGTTGAAGAACCATGAGTTTAACTGCAATTAGGTTAAGATATGTTAACAATTTAGTTTGGATTAAGGTTTCATTTGCTTGGATATGGGGGAATACGCAAGGCCCTTTTTTCTTGCGAATATTGTTGCTAAGCTTTTCAACCACGTATTATGAATAAAGAATGATTCTTCATGTAAAGAATTGTTCTAAGTTTGGTTATCTAAGAAGGAAAGTAGTTTTTCTTTTTGGTTTGTCATGTTGAGATCTCCTAAACCCTTGAAAAATATGGAACACCTTGCCATGGTCTTGGTACCATTGGAAAGCATTGAAGGGTGCACCAAGTTGGTTTCATAACGTTTTGATTATGGTGGAGAAGTTATTGAATATTGAACAATTTTTCACCAAATTTTCATTGGAATGAAAATTAAAGAAGAATTTGAGTGCACTCCTAATATTGTTGGAAAACCTTTTATGAATAGGATTTTATGAAGGTAATTTAGAAGTCTTAAAACCTAAGGTGTGGGAATCAAGGATTTTTTGTGGCAAAATTTCGTCGCCTAACAACCAAAAAAAAGGGTTGGTGAATTCAACAAAGGGATTTTTGAGATTTTTAAAAAACAATTCACCATATCTTGAGAAAAATAAAATTAGAAGTCATCAGATTTAGATAGTGTGTTCAATTACATCGTCAGAATTAGGCAAAATTCCAAAAAAAATCTACTAGTCCACGAGGATAGTCATCATTTATTTATTGATAATTAATGTTGAAGATCCTCGCCAATACACCTACTTAAGGAATTTGGAAAAAAAAACCATGGTGAGAATTATTGAATTTTGAATAGTTTGTGCCATTAAATATTCAATTAAATACAAAAAATTGTTTTGGAAACAAAAAATTTATTGGGTAGCCAATTCACATTTGGGCCAACCACACAAGCTACATTAGATTGTATTAATCAATAAGTTTCTTTCAAATTCAAAATATTTCCTTGCTTGGAATTTTTTTTATATTAAATTGTTTGGTGAACTAAATTTGTTTGTTTTTTATAAAATTGGATGACTACCCAATGTTAATTTTGACTATGCATTGTTTTGGGAGGTTTTTATCACATCAAAATTCAAACATGTAATCATTCTTTGTTAATGTTTGCAATCACAAACACACACACATTTTGAACAAAGTTACAAAATTGTGATAAGGTGATATCAAGCAATTATAAAACTTCCTTTCCAAAGTTTGATTGAAGTTTAATATTTTCCATATCCTTACCATATTATTGATAACGCACTCCCAAGTCCCGAGGTGAACCCACTTGAAGGTTCACCAAAGTGTAATTGCGGAAAGAGGGACTAGGAAGGGCGCTCTCGACTTCCAGCACTATAGAGGGGTAGAAGGGCATGCTAGAAGTCTTGGGATTAGACTAGGAAGAAGGTTTAGTAGATCAAGCTTGAATCTGCATCAAAACAATCCACGAAGTGGTTAGTTCACATTCCGGGACACCCTTGGGTGTTGGGACAAGCCACGGGCACTTTGGACCACAAGACACACCACGACCCGGATTCGAGGGGAAGCCACCACCTTCCCCCATATAGTATTCTCTGCGACGCTCCACTGAGGCTACATCCAAATGGCTCTTTTTACCGGGACTCCCAAGTTGGAGTCCCGAAATTGTCCCGAAATTGTCCCGCTCTTTTTACCGGGACTCCCAAGTTGGAGTCCCGAAATTGTCCCGAAATTGTCCCGGGTGGAGTCCCGGGGCTTTGGGAGCTCATAACTCCCGACTGC
>Ga0209208_10004887_pt1 | contig 18833 bp, 12 predicted proteins | sample S1TSphfallax_3_FD_187694 | JGI IMG/M metagenome (GOLD analysis project Ga0209208, IMG submission 187694) | Host-associated microbial communities from peat moss isolated from Minnesota, USA - S1T2_Fd - Sphagnum fallax MG (SPAdes) (version 2) | ecosystem: Host-associated > Plants > Peat moss >... | reverse complement strand
AGTGCACCCTAAAACCCTAAATCTTAAACCCTTCCCAAAAGGGTACCTATGCTGCAGAACCATAATCTGATTTGTCTTGATTGGAGTGCCTTTCTTTTGCATTGACGAACAGCACTAATCTGTGTAACATGTGCAGCAATTGTGCTAGAGGTTCTGACAACCTACATGATTTGAATCTCTGCAGAGAAGGGCAGCATGGAGGCCACAGCAAGTGGTGCTTCCTATGGCAAAATTTGAACTGCGAACACCTCCCTATGCCCTTGTGAGTCCTGCTGCCCTTTTGTTAATGAAAAAGCATGCTTCAAATTTGTGAAGAAACCTTTCCGGTAATGTGATAAGGAGCTGAAATACTTGGGGTTTTCCTGGACTTGCGTTTTGTGTGCAAGGGCAGGATGCATTGGAGCCACACATGAGCAAGCAGACACTGGAATTTCATTGGGGCAAACATCATAGGGCATACATTGATAACCTCAATAAGCAAATTGATGGCACAGATTTAGAAAGGAAAAACCTTGAAGAGCTTGTGAAGTTCTCCTACAACAATGGGAATCCACAAGCTTGCTTCAATAATGCTGGCCAGGTCTTCCACCTCTTCATTTGATGTAAAATTGGAAGTGAGAATATTTTTTTGCTACTTGGAATTCATAGAAACCTTCAAATCCATGAATTATGAATTCTACTGTGGAGTTTTTGCACTACAGTGCTGGTTCATTGATTGGATGGTTGGTCCAACTTCCTTCAGGCATGGAATCATGACTTCTTCTGGTCATCAATATATCCGGGTGGTGGTGGACAACCTGATGGTGAGGTGCTGGAGTTGATTGAGCGGGATTTTGGATCATTTGAGGAGTTTACAAAGGAGTTCAAGGCTGCAGGTGTGAGTCAGTTTGGCTCTGGCTGGGTTTGGCTGATATGTAAGTGCACAACCATTTTTGTTGTTGACTCAAATGCTTGTTGCCACTGTTCTCCTTAGCAGTTTCCTCCTGAGTGGATACAGTCAAGAAGAACCTGTTATGCTCTCCCGCAGATTGGTTTTAGACTAACATTGAAGTCATCTGTGAGAGTGCAGTGAAGGATGCAAAGCTTTCAATTTTGAAGACTTCAAATGCTCTCAACCCTCTCATCTGGGGATACATTGTAAGGAAGTTGTTTTTTGTTTGTTGCAACTTCAGCACAATACTTACATTCTACAACTTCTGCTTTGTGACAAGTGAAGGTCAAATTTACCTTCGTTTCTTGTGTTGTGAACAAAGTAAAATTTTAACTTGTGCTGCTTGACATGTTGCAGCCATTGACAGTTGTGGATGTCTGGGAGGTATGTATATATATATTTTTGGTTGCAATGTTAACATGCACATTTGGTCATTTTCCCTTGGACATTTGCATGTTTTGAGGTGGAGTGCCTGTTGGTCCAGAGAGTTGGGTCTTTTGACCAGGTAGGGTTTTCAAAGCTTCCAATGGCTTATTAAGACTAGAGGGTTTAGGAAGATCACACTCTTGAACTCTGCAACATATGTCAACCTCAATTGTCTTGAACCTCTAAGAATTGGGTAGGTCTTGCAACACTATCAATAAGTCAGGCTTGTTTGCTAACGCTGACATACATTCATGTACGATCGTCATCTGAACTAATGGGATTTTGGGGTTTGTTGGGCTGCAGCATGCATATTACCTTGACTTTCAGGTTAGTAAGGCTGTCCTTGTTGCAGTGGACATATTGCATATTTTTTGTCCATATTTGCCCAGTAGTTCTGCTGGGGAAGTCCAAGCTTGATAAATGTCTGTCTTACTTGTGTCTAATGGCATCGGCAGGCCAAATTACTACATTGCAAGTCTCTCTCCTAAAATCTTGCAAGGAAAGAGACTTGCAATGAAATCTTGCTGTGGTGCTGTGGATTGCTATGCCCAAAGAGAATTCTGCACAACACATTTGGGTGGTGTGATCTACCAGAACCGTCGGCCTGATTACTTGAACGCATTTCTAGATAAGCTCATTTCCTGGGAGGCTGTGGCAGGGCCCCTTGCTCAAGCCAAGGCATTTGTAACTCTAGGGGAGCCAACCATTCCAGAAAAGTGAAATTGTGAAACTCATCCACTTGAGCAAACATAAGGAATCAATTTTGGTATGTTTAGTAGGTAGACACAAGGTTCCAGAAGTGTCTATAGAGGGTTTGTCCTGTGCAGGACAAAAAATTGAATTGAAGTGCCAGACATATTTTCTCTAAATAATGGCTGCTGACAGTTAGTTTTTATGGAGTAGAGAAATTGTAGCGGAAGAGCCAATTATATTTTCTCCAAATGATGACCATGGTCAGTCAGTTTTTGTATTGTGCAGCCAATGAGGACTAGTGGGTGTCTGCTTTTACATGTTCTGGGCCTTCTGGGTTGGCTTTTGAGGAGAAAAAGAGATTTAATGTGTTCTTTGATGCTGTGAAAGATAGTATGTAGCACTCTGTTGGGTTTAAGATGGGTAGTGAATGAACTAATGTGGATAGTACAGCATAGGAAACCTTTGGTTTCTATGAGACAATCTTGTGAGCAGATGCATGCATGATGTTGCTAGTGTCATCTCAACAGGAACTGCAACAAAGTATGTCATGCTTGGTTATGACTCTTCGAAAGGTTGATTTAACACTGGACTACTGTAGAACTGTTTTGGCAAGAGAGTTGGGATGGCTTGTGAATGGAGGACAGGATTGCAAAATGGAGGATGTGAGAGAGGGAGGTGGTCTCAAGCCTGATAGGAAACCACGTCTCTTGCTTGTTGTATGGAAATAGCTTTGGAGATTTTCCACATTGAATTCTGACAAATTTCAGTTAACAACATTTTCATTTTGGAAAAGATTTGCACTTGGCAGAAATTATATACATGTTGAATTCTCAAATTTGAATCTAGAAATGATGCTGGTTGAAAGAATTTTTGTCACTGTAAAGGGTTTGACTGTAAAAGTATATTTCTGCTGTTTTATTAGGTTCTAATCCTTGATACAAGAAATTATTTAATATTTTAGAATTAACACCTACAATGAAGTTATCACTGTAATGGTTTCAAGGAATCTTTTTGTTATGCCAATTTAGCAGAAGCCTGTTCTCCAGTGGGTCATTAAACTCCTCATTTCTATAATTTTGAGAGTGAATTTCTGACTCTATAAACTTTTTTGGAGAAAATTTGTGTGAAAATGAAAGTGTGTGTACAGTTAACAGAGAGGCTGAGTTTGTGTCTGTTCAATTTTTCATGTTCATTTGCGGGTATGTGTATAATTCATACTCTTTGTTGAATGCAGTAAACACTAGTAGAGGTCCCAAACAGGGGTGGAGGTGAGTGTGGGTGTGTTTGCGTGATTTTTTTAATAACAGTCAGTTTTGGGTATTTTAAAACCCTCAAAGAACCATGAGGTTTCATGAAAGAACCAGCAAATTATTGTCAAGTTTTGGAATTTGAATTTAAAATATTTTGCTGGGTAGGAGTCAAGTGCACGTACCACAATCGTTTTTATTCAACAAAATGTGTTGTCTCTTTGTTAACAAAATTTGGGAGAATTTGGGGAATTTTTGTTTAGTGTAAATTCAACTCATTTTGCTATTCTCTTTTGGAATGGTACACCAAATTTTCAGTATCAAAAGATTGAAAAAAAGAAATAAGAGAAAAAAAGACTCTGGTGTTCACATGTACACTCTTGGTAAGAATGAAGAATCAAAAGTATAAAAATGATTTAGTTTGAATTGCTTTGATACCAAATGAGAACATAAGTTTCATTGAATTTTTGTTGCCTTTTCCTATATCCTTAACCCTGATTTCATGTGGGACAATTGCATCTAATTTAGCTGGTTGAGCAGGGTTTCTTTTTGGCAATGTCTATGCTCCTTTCCAGAAAAGTCTTTTAAGAGACCCCTGCAATAAAAATAGCAACTACAGGGAATTCTTTGTTTTGGGTCGGTCTGGCATTCAATGTTATTAATGTGTAGGGGTAAAGCTTGAGATTTGTGGGCTTTACATGGCATGAAATGAAGTTTGATTTTTTGTTTCTGCAATTGCTGGTGGGTACACAGGTACCCACCAAATATCTGGGGGAAAAAAATGATGTGAGGCATTTTGGAAATTGGAAAATCTCCAAATACACTAGAAAAATTCTTGGAAGTTTTTACACAATTTGGAAGATATATGTTGTATTTTCGTTCACCATATGACTCTATGTCACTTTCAATTTCTCGACTCCTTTGAATAGCTTTATTTTTGAAATGGAGGGTTGTGGTAGAAGCAGTATGCCCATAGCAACCGGAATTGAAATTCTTGTGAGCAGCAGCAACTGAAGGAAGAAGGAACTACCATACTCTGGCCACTTTCAAAACTTAATGAAATTCCAGCATGGGGTGAAACTTACACCAGAACTAGTGCTAAGTGCTAACCAGTGTTTTTTTGCTATTGAAAATTAGGAACAGACCCTGGAGGTTATCAGTGCAGTTCTTAGGATTGATTCATAAGTGCAATTGTAAGAAAAAGTCACAGACCAGTTCTCAAAATTTTTGAAAAAGCAAATAACCATCCAGTAAACTGCCAGTTCTTTCATGGAAAGCACAGGTTCTTTAAGGGGTTTGAAACAACTGGAAATAAATGGCTGTTCTTTGATTCTAGGTGAACTAGCATCAACAAGCACACCATGCAGGATGGATGGTATGTTGACAGAAAATACTTTTTCCTTTGTAGGCTTGTCCCATCACCAACCACAGTGGTTAACTCTCTACTAACAATTGTCACATATCTATCGACCTAGCAGCCACCTAGTCCCTTCCTTAGTCACTTCCTTACCTAGTGACTGCTTATATCCCCTATCAGCATTCAACATACTGAGGATACTTACCCATTTACATAGGTTAGTTGCCTAGCTAGGCTAAGGTGGAAGTCTCATACATGATAAGTTACTTAGTTGGGGTTCATCCACAGCTGAGTCAAAGTGGGTTTCAAATGCATGGCTCATTGATGGGTATTGGGTCACATAATTCAATAGTAGTAGGGCTTAAACATTTTAAATGTCCTTTTGAAGTCTTTTGTTTGCTCCAGTGGTATTGTAAGATCCGACCTTCAAAAATATGCATGGTAACAAACATCAATGATCGAGCAAATGAAGACAATTACATAATAGATGAATTAGTTGATCATAATCAAGATTGGACGCATGAATATTCATTGCAAATGTTTTACATGTAGTTTAAACAATTCAACAAATAACAATTGAAAATATGCTTTAAAACAGGTTGGAAAATGACTAGCTTTACTATGTAGATATGCTTCAAAGCCCTACAATGATTGAAGAATATCTGGAAAAATCAATGTTGTAAACTTAAAATGAGGAGAATCTTGAGATGTTACAAGAAAATCAACCTTCCCCAAATCTGACTTAAAAATCCAGGTGTTTGCTCAACTTGCTCATTGTTTTGTGTACATCCAAGATAAAAAGAAATAACCATTAGTTGATTATTCCTAGTCACATGTTGTGACATATATTAAATGCCTAGATAGCCTAAGGAAAAAACTATGGACAAAGCAATTGTTAAGGAAATCAAGATGGAAGGGGAAAGGAAAAGGAAGACCCAAAATTGACAAAGGTAATAGATGTAAGGATTGCAAAAAATTGAATAGCCCAAAAAGTTGTTGAGAAATGCATGAAAACACAATTTGTAGCAACTTGGATTCTAGCAATTATAAGGGAGGTGGGTGATAAATTTCACCAAAACTTTCAAGTGGACTTGTAAGTAGATTTGAACAAGTATAAGGGCGTGAATCTCCAATATTGCACAACATGGCCTCAACAATAAGCTAAATAACAAACATGAGCTAAACAATAGACATAAAGGTGCCAAATAACAAGGTTGATGCCTTCCAATGATTAAAATTCATCAAGAACAAATACAATAGAAGACAAATGTAATTAGGAAAGTTACGTAAGACCATAAGACCACAATGTTTAGGATGAACACCAAGACCATGGCAATTGGCATAAACACAAGACCACAACAATTAGGAGGAACGCAAGAGCACAAGGATCGAGAGGGCAAGAGCTTATGGGTAGGAGGCATAACAACTAAAGTGTTCTAAGTTTGGGAACGCACATAATTTGAAACCATCAATACAACTAGTGAAAAGAATAGAACACTCGTAGACTTTGATAAATTTGCACAAGGGTTTGGTGAACGGCATAATCTCACACCCATTACCTTTGATTTTCAAGCCTAAACTAGACCATATCTTTGTTGTATGGTTAAAAGTGTATGATAAAGTTTAAGAACATTAGTCATTATTTTCTTCATCCATCCCGTTGATGAAAGTAAGCCAAGTCCATTACTTTACATATGATTGTTTGGTTTTAGGTGGCAAAGTAAACTCTCATGGGTTGTCATGTGTATTAATGGGTTGTTTATTTCTCCTTTTTTATCACCCAAACTTTAGAGGGGTATATTTTTCTCATTTTTCACCCATTCTGAATTATTTAAAAGGTCGTGGGTGCATATTCTAGCCCTTTACACTTTATCTTTAGACCCCATAAATAAATGAGGTGGATTAAGTGAGAGGGAGGTGATTGACACAGTAAATGTTTAGTCATCAGCATGTTTACCTACATTAGTCTATAAGTAAAACAAACTTAATGCATCTCCACCACACAACATAAAACTCTTTTTTATACTAAAATTTGGTCAAAATATATAGTAATAGCATAACATATTCCAAGCAATAGATATCACAAAAATAGTGTGACTTAAAAGAACACTTTTGAAAATGAAAGTGAATTCATTAATATGGATTGATTGATGATTATGATTGGCCCAAAAGGATAAATTTAAATAGTTTTTCAAATTTGATCGTGCACTTTTTAATGGTTCAATTCAACAAGGGTGAAACTAAGTTCATTTCATATAAAGGCTCATATAATGTTGCATGTCGAAGATGTTTTTAAACAAAAAGACATTTTAGTTTATTATTATATATATTCTTGGGTTGTAGTTTGTGTAGATTGGCTCAAATGCATTTATGTATGTGTTGTTAAATTGAACATGAACAAACATTGCAAATGGACATTTTCATTGCATTGCACACACCTATCAATAGGGCTCAAATGCATATCAAACAAGGATTTTAATTCTATTTTTTTAATATATAAATAATTTTTAAAATAGCAATTTAAGTGAATTTACACCAAAAAGTTCCAAATTTTGGATAAAAATGACAAAATTTGTCCAAAAAAACGTGTTGGCGATCAAGTTTTTCTTTGTTGTTAACTTAAACATGAAAGAAATTTCTCCAAGTGGTGGCCATGTTCATGTTGCATCATCTCCCTTTTCAAAGGTGGCTCATTTCAAAATACTTAAACCTTAAACTATTCATTGGTTTTTGTATAGTAATAAAAGGCAAGGCAATTGGTGCTCTCATGTCCACCATCTTTATGACATCCCTTGGGCTCCAAGTAGCTTTGTGCAAGAAGTCTCCACAATCATGGGTAAAATTCAATTAAGCTCATCTCTTTTGTTATGGAGAAATGAACAAAAGCCGCAACTAATCTGAATTAAAGATTAAAAACCCATACCCATGTTTTAATAGTTTTTAAAAATGAGTGGAAAGTGGAGAATGCATTTAATTGTCCCCTTCCAAAATCTTTTGCCATTGATAATGAACAAAATTGTTGAGGGTTTGCATGAATAGATGACAATAATGATAGTGCATACTCAAATATGCATCCAAATCAAATACGTTTTTTGAAGTTAAATAACAAATTTCAGAATTGAAATGTAAATTTTCAAATTCAAATAATAATATTCAAAATTAAAATTTTCATTTTAAGACTCAATTAATAATTTTCTGAATTGAAATATTCATTTCCAGAATCCAAAATAATAATTTGGAATTCAAATTTCAACTTTCAAGTCAAACAATTTCTTAAAAACTCAAATTTAAACTTCAAAATTCAAATATCAAATTTCAAGTTCAAATAAAAATATTTAAAATCAAAATGTCGATTTTCAGACTCAATATTTTTTAAAAATTGAAATACTAATTTTTAGGTTCGAAAATAATAATTTAGAAATCAAATATTAATTTTTAGATCAAATAAGTTTTTTGAATTGAAATAAAAATTTCCAGAATTAAAATGTCAATTTTCCGATTCAAATAACAATATTCAAAATTAAAATGTCGATTTTTAGACTCAATTCATCATTTTCAGACTAGAAGTATTAATTTTGAGAATCTAAATTATAATAATTTGGAATTGAAATTTCAGCTTCAAATTAAATGATTATTTAAAATTTAAATGAAAAATTTTCTGAGTAGAAATATAAATTTTAATGTGCATACTAAATATTCAAAATTAGAATGTCCATTTTTACAATCAATTAATAATTTTCTGAATTGAAATACTAATTTTTTGATTCGAAAATAGTAATTTAGAATTCAAATATCAATTTTTAGATCAAATCAGCTGTTTTTAATTTAAATTGAACTAATGTTTTAAGCAATTGAAATAATAATTTTCAGATTCAAATATCATATTCAAATCAAAAATTTGAAATTCAAATAATGTTTTAAACAATTGAAATAACAATTTTCAGATTCAAATGTCAAGTTCCAAATCCTTTCTTTAAAAAAAATTAAAATAATAGTTTTGATAATTGAAATATCAATTTTCAGATTTGAATAAAAAATTCAAAGTTCAAATATTAATTTTCAAATTCATTATATGAATAGTATACATAGGTATGCATATTATATATAAAATTTTAGTACATACATTAAAATACACCCGTATGTCATTGTAGAATACCTTTAGGATGCAACTAATTTTCTGATTATTGCGACTAACGGGACATATCAACTTAATAATGGATGAAAATAAATATAAAATTGATCCAACCAATAGGATGAAATTTTCTAATAGTTGCATCATAGTTATGAAAATGACCAAAATAGTTGAAATTTGGTTTTGAAGTTGCAATATTCACAAATCTAGTTGCAAACCACTTTCATAGTTTAAGCCCTAAATCAAAAGAATTTTTTTTTCTTCTTAATTTGGAACCTTGGAGCAAGGATATTACTCATTAAAATTAAACAAACCACTCCACTTTTTGACCTTGTGAACTTTGAAATGAACTTTGTGTCAAGGATGATTTGTTATTTGATTTCAGCATAATTGTTTGATTGAGGTTGACACACTCTTATCCTATCTTCAATATGTTATTATGTGTTTACAATGCTACAAGTTTTGTCTAATGATTGTATTTTGTTCTCAAATGATGTTCCTATAAACATTGCACACACCAACCAACCTACACCAAAACATCACTAGATGAATTTTTCCTCTAAATTTTTATGCAATAAGTACTTGGAAGGAGGAAATATAGGAGGAAAATGGTCCAAACTCATACCATTCAATCATCATAATCAAGCCATTGGATGCTAGATTGTTTTGGAAAAATCAACCCAAAATGAAAATTAAAAAGAAAAATCAAAGAGAGATTATTAAAAGCAATTGACACATATATTCTCCCATAATTGACAAATAGCTCATAGGGGACTCATTTCATTATGCTTGCTCCTTGTAAGACACAAGAATTATATCATCTTGCATACATTTGAATCTATTACCAATGTTTTGCATCACCACAAAAATCTATAAGAAAATTTTGGTCTCACAACAATCTACATTAGTGAAAAGCTTTCCGAAAATGCAAAGCACTTGAAGAAATTGCCTAGTTTATTTTTTAGAAATCATCTTATTTCCATGAACATTTCTTTTAGAAAAAGGAAGGATCAAGTTTCACCTATTCCTTAAAGGTGGGAGGGAAATTATTCCTACATATAGGCGTAAGATCCTTCCCATTCTTAAGGAGTAGGTCTAAAAACATCCCCATTCTATGTTTAAGTTCATAATAACATTTGATTCATGCTTTACAATGGGTAAAGTCCACAAGGTGGGGGACATTCCCAAAATGAATAGCAAATGAATGGCCAAAGTAATTGGCTATCACTTTGTCTTAAGCCATTATTTTTGGGAATGCCCCCAACCCTAGGGCTTTACCATACAATGAATTCACCCATTCACCTTAAATCACAAATTTTAAATCTGAAACCCACAATCTTATAATATCAAGCCAAATTAAAATTACACAAAATATTCAACATTTATGTGTATGCATGCAACAAAAATCAGGAAAAAAAAATTGTCCCATTGAACGGCATGCACACATTCTTTGTTGATTTCAATGCAAAATGGGTTTGGTAGAAAAAAAACACTAGAGCTTTAAACACTAAAAAACTTTGTAGCATGAGAAAGAAACCAAGCCATCACCAATTAAAACTACACAAGGTTTTAACATATTTTTTGTGAAAACATGCATTAGGAAATGCAGTTTGAAGAAAAAGAGTTGGAGAAAAATTGTTGGTATTTAAACTAATAATTGTTACAATTCAATTGCATCAACACCTCATCATATGAACAACTTAAATGTGGGCTACCACATATGGATCATTGAACACAAAAAATGCCCAAGCCAAGAAGGTTTCACTATGCCAAAATTTGACATTTATGACTAGGACAAATATGACTAGTGACCATTTTCTAGTCATAGTATCATATATGACATGCTTTTGTGCCTAGTCCTATTCATGTAACCATGGATATGACTACATGATTAAAAGTCTTCATAGATAAGACTACGTGACTAAAAAATTTCTTCATGCACACCATATAAGTATTTAGTAATATACAAATTGAAACATTAAAAAATAATGAAATAAAAGAAGAAAAGAACTAAAAGATAAACATACGTACCTAGTAAGCATATTATAAGCTTATAGATGATCAAACACATAATTAATGCACAAATAAATAAATAATATTTTATAATTTCTAGAATTTTTTCCTTAAAGTCACCAATTATTCAATGTGAATTTTTGGATAGTGGCTAAAAAAAATTTTGGGGAATTTTTTTTCATTTTTTAAAAAATTCCCAAAAATGGGGAAAAATGCCAAAGTTCTTAAAACCATAAAATTAAATAAAAACTTGATGTCTAAAATATAATTAAAATATTTAAGTTGAGACTCTTGCTCAAAGGTTTATTTAAATGATTTTTTAAATATTTGATACTAAATAATGAAATATATTCTCATTAGTGATATCTAATGAATTTCAAAAGATATTCACATGCCCCAAAATGGCATTGTTTTTCATGTTTCCATGTGATGGGTAACAAAGAATATAAAATTTGATCTTTAGTAATTTATCAAAATATTTGGTCATACAACTTGGAATTTTTCAATATTTTATATTAAATTGCATTTAATGAATTGAAAAAAATTAAAATAAGATTATAATTTACTACTTACAATAAAATTTGATAAAAATTATGAAAATAAAAATTATATGTGTATAAATTAATAATTATGTCATCTAAGAAATTATTTTTTATACAATTTTAAAATGTGAAAAGTAATATTAGATGTTTCATAGATGACATATTTTACTTTAAAATATTTTTATGATTAAAAATAAATGCAACATAACATTTTTACCATTTTTACTCATTCATCATTTTTTTAAAAAATGGGGAATTATATATATATACCAAAAAAACCATGTTGATTTTAAATATGTAACTTATTTACAAATCGTTTTATGGAAAAAAAAAATCTTCAAGATATCATTGTTGTTCAAATGTATAAAATAGTGAAGATTCAAACACATTTTCGATCAAATTACTTGATTTTTTTTTTAAATTTTTTTTTTTTGTCAGTGTGTACACCTTAGAAAAATATTTAAGAATTGAATTTATTTATTATCATTTCAATAAAATATGAAAAATATAATAATGATCAAAGTTGGGTACTTTTGTATGCGACAAGGGATGATGTGAAATAATGTTCTAAATTTATTCCATAGGGTGCAATCACAATAACACATACCATAACAAGTGTAACACTTGTTTAATTTTTTCATGTTTTAAAGTCATAATCTAATTTGATGTTGAAATTGTAAATTGTAGGATTTGTTTATATAGTTTATTTTTAATATATCATGGGAACATTTGAATTAATTTGAAATTAATCCAAGGAGTAAAAAATTAACAAAAACACTCATTAAACAATATAACACTTATTTTTAAGAAGTAAAAAGACTTTTAAATGGATTTGAGTTTTTTATATGACATATTTTACCAAAATTTTAACATAAACTTTAATAAAATAATATGAAGAAAAAATATACATTTTTAAAAGACTTTTCAAAGACTTTTAAAAAATATTCCAAAAATATTTTAAGAATATTTCCCCAAAAGCAATCACAAAAGCAATCAAAAAGTAGGCAAATGTGACTTGTGTTATCTCATTTGCACCCCATATCCTTTGTCAACAAGTTTAATTTTGAAAACTATATAACCAAGTGAAAATGTATTAATTTACACAGAATACATGCATTAAATATACTCAAAGTGAAAATATTTCTTATGATGAGCTAATAAAAAAGGCTTGTCACCAAAAAAAATAGGATCCTACTTACCTACCTACCTACCTATTTATCTACCTGTTCTTACCTACCTACCAAATGGCTAAATTAAATTGAAATATATAATATATTCCATGGGATTTACAACCAAGACAAAAATATGAATAGTAGATAAACAACGTGCCCATATTCAATACATAATCATGTAAGTCACTAATGGTATTTACCACTACAAACCCAGACATGGGTGTAGTCATATTTGCCTTGTTTTGGTGTAGTGTTTGATGATGTAGAAACCAAAACTTCTAGTTCTTCTACAATTTGACAAGTGAAAACCTTAAGATGAATCATGGTCAACATTGACCTCAACACCTTTAGTCATCGGTTTTGCAATGGGTGTCTTATCCACAGTGTTAATAGGTTGTTCAACTAATTCACTGACATTGATGATTATAAGTTCTTTGATCATCATGATTTTCTTTACAACCAAATGAAAAATAAAAATCATATTCCATAGATGTCATTGCAAAAGATATATAGAAAAAAAATGAAAGAGAGATTGAAGTAGTATTAGTAACAACTTGAACAAAACACAAAATCCTAATTTCAAAAACATAAACATTAAATCTAGCACTTTGTGTTTACAATGCGCAAAACCTCAACAATGCATACCTTTCAATTTACATGGATATTATTACGAAGACAATGAGGGCAACAAGTCAAAACCACAATATTGAAATTAACCACCATGGTAACAAGATCACCACAACAAAAAAAAACTTCTTTGCTCTCTTTTTATAGCTTGCAACTCATGATGTGTAGGATGTAGAATTGATCAAAAACAAAAACACAAAAAATAAATGCAAGCTTCAACAAGGTTGAAAGGTTTAACAACTTACAAGATTTGGGGAGCCTTCAGCAAGCTCCTGCAAGAGTTGCATTGAAGTTGGAAAAAGGTACTAGTCAATAAAGAAAATGGTACCCTTATTGCAAAATGTTATTGCTCTCAACTTTTGACTCAACATCACATCCTACAATTCAAAACAAGAATGATGAATCACAAGTGTGTGAAACAAACATTGATGCTTGGGGAGATGGCTATGTTAAACCCCACAACATGGGTATGCAATCTAGTATCAAACCTTAAGACCAACTAATCTAGTACCAAATGAGTCATTCCAAAACACATAAAAATTGTGCCGATACCAAATGAGTACCCAAGTGGAATACATACAAGGCTAGTTGGATTTTTAATACTAATGTTGAAGTCATTATTAATACAAGTTGTCAACTTATATACCATACCAACAACATTGGTACACATAGTTGATCCATAGGTAAGGGTTGTGTTTGCTACCTACTAACAACATGTAAGTAGGTAGGGGTAGGTAGTGAAAAAAAGCTATTCAACTAACGACCATGATTAGCTTAGGTAAGGGTTGTTTTTGCTACCTATTGACAACATGCAAGCAAGGAGGGGTAGGTAGTGAAAAAAGTCAACTCAACTAACGACCGTGATTAGTTTAGGAACTATAACCCAACAAAAAACCATTTCTTGACAACTTACCATTCATCCTTCATTCTAATGGCCTAGATAAAAAGTCTGCCAACTTGCCCAACTAGGCCCATTCCATGATGCATAACCAATAAATGGATATTTATGCACTTCTTTTTAGGCTTTTTCCTCTTACATGGGAGAAGCAACCATCTACTAGTTACACTTTTGGTGTGGTGAGTTACCTTGAATCCACATTGTATGCTGACATGCTTGAGATGTGAATCAAGGGTGAGGAAATTCAGTTGTTTTTAGAATAGGCCCTTGTAAAAACTATTACCATTTAATGGAATAATGACTTGTCCTACCAAAATTATTGTGTTCCTAAGTGGAATGGGCCTTAACAAGTCCATTCCACAATACATAAATCCTAGCTTCTTATTTTCATGAGGTCGAAAAAGAATGAATCTCCCTAGGCATAGCAAACAAATTTCCCATTGTATGTGGCCCCTCCTTCTCCCTTAATGTACAAAAAGATGCATTATATTTTTATTTATTAATGAAGGTTGTTTGTTTTGTTTGTCAAATTGATATCTTTCAAACATGGGGCCCATTAGCATGCAGTTGCTGTATTTGGAAAATTGTTAATGAGTTGAAATTCATCAAGGAGGTTTTGTAAATGTTTAGAGTTTAAACCTTGGGCATGGGAGTTGTTGAATATTAAACAATTTTGTCATTGAAATTTTAACAAAATCAAAAATTAAAATTTTTAGTGAAATAATTGGAGCACTTTCTTCATATTATGATTGGAAAGTTGTTGATGAGTGGGATTTTATGGAGATGATTTCCTAATTTTTAGATTATGTTGTTGAGCATATGTTTATTTTGATTGATATTTGTCATGGGGAACAACCCATGTTCTATCCTCCACATGGTCATGATCTAATGGCACTAAATGACAAAATTTTCAAGTTCATGTGTTCCAACAAAACCTTGATCCAAAGAAAAATAGTTATGTTTTGTTCCCCTTCATCTCACGTACCCAAAAGACATCATTGGAATCTTCTAGACCACTAGCACTTGCAAAAGGAAATCCAAACACCCATATAGTATATAGTCCTCCAACAAGACCTCTTAGCACAAAAGAAGATGCAATTATATTTGAAAACTTTTTGAAATTGCCTCAACAACATCATTCAAAACACAAGTTACTCACACTTCTATTAAAATAAATTATAAATATCGTGCATCCTACGTACAAATCAAAAGCCTCAAAGAGTTAGCAATGGTAAATAATGTTTGCTTCTTCATTCAAAAAATTTGCGATCAGTGCCTATTATCATACTTTACAAAGAAGACGATTGGAAATGTCATTAATCCCTACTTCACCAAATTACCAAGCTATTTGATAACACCCTTAAATTTGAATGAATCCTACGATGATGTAAACATGTAAATGTATTTGAAAAAACATTGTTTACAACAACAATATGAACAAAACGAAAAAGTGTGTGCCAACTATAGAGTTGTCTTCCATATCCATCAATATAAAAATAAAGAATACGAAGAAAAAAAAAAGCTTCATACAGATAGAAGCAAAAGTAGAGATTCAAATAGAGCAAAAATGAAGACAACACAAAAACACAAAATGAAGACAATGGAACCAACAAGCTTCTTTTGTTGTGTAATGTCATGCATTGATGAAAGTGTCCAAACTTCATTAATAAGTTAGAAGAAACATGAACAAAAAAACTTCACAAAAACACAGCTTCTCATGGAAACATATCATCACAAAAAATTAAAATTAAAAAAAGACCTACAATGAAAATGCCGAAGCTAGCAAGCTTCTTAAATTGCACAAAGATGCAAAAATGGTCAACCAATTTCATCACTTTTAATCAAAATCCTAGTTTAGGATTTACATAGATTGAACCAAATAGTAAGTTGAAACATTGTTAGCTTACCAAACCTAAAGTGGTTCTTAGTTTGACATTAGGTGTAAACACATGTCAATACCCATAATGTTAACATGTCTAGATGTTATTAGGAGTAAGAAACCTAAATCCTAACGTCAACAAATATTTAAGGCTCAAAAAAAATTTAATTAAGTATCACTAAGTGTGGACAAACCCTAAGTAATGGAATCTAGGGGTGACCAAAAAGAGGGGTGGGGGTGAAGAGATGAATTTTGACCTCCCCAAAAAAAAAAAACAACAAAAAAAAAGGAAGGAAGGGGGGTTTGGGGGGTAATGATGCCCACAAAAACTGCGCCACTTTTTGCCGTCTACGGACTGGCCGCGTCTCTTGGGCCAAAATCCCACCTCTTCACAACACACAAAACCCACTACGCTCGAGAGCTCGAGCTCCGTCTCTCTCTCTCTCGCTCCCTCTCTCTCTCTCGCTCTCTCTCTCGTGATGCCCTCGCTCCTAGTGTGATCATCGAGGCGGGGATGACGACGAGGATCCAACAGTAGTATTGGATGCAGCAGTTTGGAAGTTACAAAAGTAGTGGAACCTTGAAACGAACTTGTCTGGGAAGAAGCAGCAAAAACAAAGCGGAAATCCTTCGCATTTGCGCAAAAAGATTGTGACCAGTGTTTTTTCTCACATCTCCCAACGACAGTAATAGTAGTTCTCATCATCCCACTAGCTTACGCATTCTTGTGTGTCTAGTAGCCTTTTGCTTTCGTGAACAGTTTATAAGCACCAGCAGCAGCTACCTGTAAATTAGTTTTACTAGTCTTTTCCTGGTTTCTTTTTTTTCTTCTTCTTCTTTTTGTTCAAGTATGTATTTCAGTACCAGCTCAATTGGCACTAGCTAGATTGGAGGTTTTTTTTGCTTTGTTCCACAATCGAGCGAGCGAGCGAGCGAGCGAGTGAGCAGAAGCGAATGTATAATAAATTGTTAACAACGTTTCAAGACAAAAGATCATGACAGAAACCAGTAGATCGCAGCAGTTGTAGTGAGATTCGTTTTTGCAGATTTTTGTTATAGGTTGCAATTGGTTGTTGCATTTGCAACGATCTGCAGTGAGTACTGCGAGCCTGGACATCGTGAAGAAGAATTGCGAGAGCTCTATTATGGCTGATCACAGCTCTTTGATAGAACCACTAGTAAACAAGGAAGAAGACGGGGTTGAGGAGCGGCCAGTTGCAGCTCCGGAACTAGTGTCCAGCTTGCAGCAGCAGGATGATGCAGCAGCTAAAACGACGACATTCGTGAAAAAAGACCCATCAGGGAGTTCAAGCGACCTGGGGCATGAGGAGCTGGAAATCCCAGTTTCTTTGACAGATGATGAATCTGCTGCAACAACAGCGCCGTGGGTTTGGACTGAGCTCAGTAAGCAGTTATGGCTAGCAGGTCCCATGGTGTGCGTGAACGTGCTGCAGTATTCTCTAACACTGGTATCAGTCATGTTCGTGGGACACTTGGGTGAGCTTGAGCTCGCAGGTGCAGCTCTAGCCACTTCCTTCGCTGCGGTGTCGGGTTTGGCTTTGATGTTAGGAATGGCAAGTGCGCTAGAGACTCTGTGTGGTCAAGCTTTCGGAGCAAAACAATATCACATGCTTGGCATCTACGTGCAACGCGCAATGGTCGTCTTGTACATCACCTCCATACCTGTTGCGGTGGTGTGGTATAACATGACTTCGCTGCTTCGATTGCTGGGCCAAGACCCACAAATCGCAGAGAAGTCAGGCGAGTATGCAAGGTATCTCATCCCGATGTTATTCGCATATGCAACACTGCAATGTCTCGTCAAATTCCTGCAAACACAAAGCGTGGTTCTTAGCATGGCAGCTTTCTCTGTCGTCACTCTCTTCTTCCACGTCCTTCTCTGTTACCTCATGATGTACACATTCGAACTCGGCTTTCACGGAGCCGCAGTAGCAACTAGCATCTCCTACTGGTTGAACGTCTTCTTCCTAGCTGCGTTCATCAAATTCTCTCCCAAGTTCAAGCAAACATGGACTTCATTCTCGATCGAAGCTTTCCATGACCTATACGGTTTCCTCAAGCTTGCCATTCCGTCAGCAGTGATGGTCTGCTTGGAGCAATGGTCATTCGAAACGGTAGTGATCTTAGCGGGCTTACTACCCAATCCTCAGCTGGAGACTTCCGCACTCTCCATCTGCTTGAGCACATCCACACTGATGTACATGATCCCATTCGGCTTGGGAGCTGCAACCAGCACAAGAGTGGCAAACGAGCTGGGAGCTGCAAATCCCAGAGGAGCTCAAAGAGCAGTGACAACTGCCCTTTCACTGGCACTTGTGGAAGGGATTCTGATTGCGCTGCTGTTACTCTCAGTACGCAACAAATGGGGATATGCATTCACAAACGAACCCGAAGTGGCCGAGTATGTTGCTCGTCTGTGTATTTTGTTAGCCATCTTGCAAGTCATGGATGCGATACAAGGAGTTTTGATCGGGATGATCCGAGGTTGCGGGAGACAAACTCTGGGTGCCATTGCCAACTTGGGTTCCTACTATCTGCTGGGCATGCCCACTGGGATTGTGCTGGGATTCGTGCTCCATTTCAACGCGTACGGGTTGTGGACTGGGATTCTGTTGGCGGTTGCGTCGCAGGTGGTGCTCTTGGGCTTCTTGGCTGCTGTTTGCGACTGGGAGAAGCAAGCCGTGAACGCCGTGAAGCGCGTCTACTCGTCGGCGGCTCACGCCACGGATGCTCTTCTTCTTCCTGGCCTCCATTCCAGCGAGTCTCAGATCATCAAGCAAGAAGAACAAATCTTAGAGTCTTTGTTGGTACACTAAGCTTCTCTGTCTGTGTGTATGTGTGAACTCGAAGAAGAAGAAGAAGAAGAAGAAGAAGCTTGAAAGTGGTTAGTGTGAA
>Ga0209208_10004886_pt1 | contig 18838 bp, 18 predicted proteins | sample S1TSphfallax_3_FD_187694 | JGI IMG/M metagenome (GOLD analysis project Ga0209208, IMG submission 187694) | Host-associated microbial communities from peat moss isolated from Minnesota, USA - S1T2_Fd - Sphagnum fallax MG (SPAdes) (version 2) | ecosystem: Host-associated > Plants > Peat moss >... | reverse complement strand
CTTAAAAGTAAATCACAGGTTTGAGTCCAAATTTAACATTTCTTGGGTTAAATATAGCCACAAAGAGGCATCCCTCACGCAAGGTGTAGGGAGGGAATCCTAGGAAGGGCCCTCTAATGTGACCCTCAAAGATTAGGTGAACTCTTTCTATTTTTTTTCCACCTATCCATTATCCCCCCCCCCATTTATCCTATTCCCTTTGGTGATTTATGGAGGAATGTTGTTGTTTCAATTTATATTATATTTTCCCATTAAAAAATATTTTATCTGTATATAGTATACAAGCATAATTTGGTAAACAAAAATTGTGTAAGTCAATCTCATAGAGGGTGTAAAGTGCCTGCTTGCTTAATAATCTTCAACCCAAAAATGCAGTCAGATAGCCAAGGTTAAAAAAGCAGAATGCCAGGATTTTACTGGGGTTGGGACTGAGGTTAAACCAGTCAAACCCTGTGGCAGAAGAGTGCAGCAGCCCAGCCAATTTTTTTTTGGTGAAAAATCGCCAAAAGGCGACACCAAAAAAGGGCTTGTGACAGGGCCGTTGGATAAAAGGGCCCCTGATTTCAGAAATTTCGCCTAAAGTAATTGATCCCAAGTGGCAACATCCTAACAACGTCTCCATCCCTAAACCCTAAATTGCCTGTCTCTCTCCCTCAGTTGCGGGGTTTTTGCGACTTCCACTGCCATCGCTAGAAACTTTTTGCCATACAAACTACAACCTGTAAAGCTCCATTGACCGCAATGGCGATGCAACTACAATAACAAATTGCTAGCAATGTTTTACCAATAATTTTTTTAGGGTTACATGAATTTTGGGCACTCATTTTTTAGAAAATGGGCGGTTGTAACTTGTAACTTGTATTAGTGATTTGGTAAAAATCGAGAATGTTTTAATTTGTATATACTACAATGCAATGCGCATTAATTACTTTGTTAAAATTTTCGACAAGTTGATGGATTTCGAGAGCTTGTGGTTGTTAGTGGTGGATATGGCGTATGAGGTTCGACCAATGGATTTACGAGAACGAGGTTGTTGGCCTCAAGTGTAGCTATTTGATGCAATTGGGAAAGGCCAAGCATGTTGCGGGACTCATAGTTTCGACTCAGGTTTTCAAATCTCAACCCTAATTTCAAGCATGCCCACTATGCACAGAAAATGGAGGTATGTCATTGGGCAATGGTCATTATTATTTTTGTTTTGAAGTTTTGATTTTACATGAGAGTGGCAAGAGATTGAAGTTGCATCCAAATTTTTAGTTATAAGTTTTGAATCTTGATCCAATATCCATAATTTGATTTCTGCATGCAAATGTGGAGTCTAGACTCTAGATTGTAATTTTGAATTAAAAAATTAGGGTTTGTCATTTCTCTTTAATCTCCAATTCCAATTTCCAAACTTTTGATTACATCCAAATTCTAAAGTATGTAGTTTTTGGTTTTGACTATTGTCTTCAAGTCCTTCCTCAAAATTATCAAAAAATGATCAAACGATCAGTATAGGGTTCAAATTTCAAAGTTGCACTAAAAGGTTCAAACTTCAAATTTACAGTTCTTAATTTCTTGGACCTTGGTCTTCTTTTTTAGAACCAAATTAGGTTTTGTTGTTTTTTTCAAATTATTTCATATCTCCAAAGTCCAAATTCCATTTGTTATTTTTGTTGTTTTTTTGTGAATCTTCTTTCAATTTTCAAACTTGGGTCAAAATCCAATTTCAACATTCATGGCCCTTCCATAGATCCCTAAAAATTTCAAGTTCAAGCCCATCTTCCCCCTTCTTTCACTAGCCTTTCAAGATGAAGTTGGTCCATCATTTGTTAGTTGTGTGGTTGTGTCACCTAATGATGACAAAGGCAAAATTGTTGTTGTTGATTCAACTAAAAAAACTCCAGACAAGAAGAAAAAGAAATTGTATGAACATGCATGGAAGTTTCAAGACACTTGGACCACTTAGTTGCCATGGGCAAAGTCAATCTTTGATGACAAAGGCCAAATCATTAAGTTCGTTTTGTCGTGGAAGGCAAAGAAAAATTGTTTGCCCCCAAACTAGACATTCTTTTGAAACACCAAGGTTGTCACAAGGCCACGAAATCTAGGCCCGGGGTTGATGTAGGTGGCTTTTTCTTCAACAAAGACTTTGTTCATGTGAATAATGAATGATGTTACATTACTATCGACCACCCTTTTGTCTTAGATTGTTTGCAAACCATTGTTCCATTTGAACAAAGATGAAAATATGTCCAATTTGTTGTTATTTATCATCTTCTTGCAAATGGTTGTCTAATGACTGATTATGAAAACTTGAAAGACTTGTTTCAACTATTAAAAATGAAATTTGTTTGTTGAAAACATTGGACCGATAGGTTTGGCTAGGGGATGGTAAAAATCATGCACAAGGTTTTGTTGGAAGCCATTAAAGTAACATTCATAACTACTTCCTTTATCGTGGTCAATGCAAATGAGGTTATTGCAATTAACAACACCTAGTGGTTATCAATCCACTTGTACATGGTGTAGTAGTGGAGGAGGATTCCCATTCTCCTTTGCGGAAAAACTGTTGGTATGTTTGTCACTTTCAATAACATATTTGCTCTTATGTTGAAATGTTTGCTTGAATTTGGGGGATTAGGGCTAAAAGAGCTTTGTGAGAAGATGGTTAACATTGGCTATGATGGTAGCAGTGTGTTCCAAGGCCATAGGACGGGGGTGAACCAATAATTAAAAAGAAGGTTGTTCCTTTTGTTATTGGGCTCCACAATTTTGCTCACAAGACAAACCTCATTGTCGTCACTTTATCGAATGTCCCTTTTGTACATCAACTTGAGCTTCTCCTACAAAGTTTGTATGCCTTTTTCACACATAGTCCAAAGAAATTTGCAAAATTTTAGAGGTTGGTTGATCTCCTCCAAACCAAGGGGAATAAGCTTATTCGAAATGTAAAGATTCACTAGATCAATTTGAGTTGCTCCTACAAAATTTGTTCGCCTTCTTCACACAGTCTAAAGAAATTTCCAAAATTTTAGAAGTTGGCTAATCTCTTCTAAACCAAGGGGAATAAGTTTATTCAAAATGTAGAGATTCATTAGATCAACTTGAGCTTCTCCTACAAAGTTTATATGCCTTTTTCACACAATTTGAAGAAAATTTCTAGAATTTCAAAAGTTGGTTGATCTTGTCCAAACCAAGGGGAATAAGTTTCTTTGAAATGTAAAGATTCACTAGATTTCCAAACTATTTCTATCCAAATGAATATAATCAAGATTCCATCCTCTCATTGTTAAAATGCATGCAAAGAGGCAATGGAATGATGTTGTTGGAAAGAACTTGAAATCATTTTGTGATGTGGAGGTCATTTTAAGGTTGCCATGTATCCTCCCTTTGCTTGAATGTGTTCATGTTTTGATCAAGGTTGCACAGGTAGAAATGTTTTTGTTTGTGACTTCATGGAAATTGTGAAGGGGGCCCAACAAGAGCTTTACTAGCTTGTATTGTGACCCATACACTAAATTTGAAGACCCAACTTTTGATGATTTCAATGCTATTGAATCCCTTACCAATTCCAACCTTCCAATGGAATGGTTTTTTGATCTTAACTACGAAGAGGATTACTTGGCATTTTTTTTTGCTAGTCACAAGTATCTTGTATACTACAACAATGATGATGGTGTTGGTGATCTTCAACCTATCACCAAAATCGCATTCAACCAAACAATTAATAAGGTGAAAGATGAATGCAAAGGTGTAGCCCATGGGTTGGTGTTTGAATTGGAAAAGCAATTCCCAGAGCATGAGGTGATGACTATTTTGGGTGTCATCCACCCCCAATTCTAGGCTACAAATATTCTAGAGGCTAATAATAGCTTTTATTTTCACCTAAATGTCCTTAAGGAAAAATTTTGTGTGCTTCATGCAATTGGTTAACATGGGAAAATTGTCTTGGCATTGTTTTCAGTTCACAATTTGGATTTCTAATGCTCCCACTTCAAGATGACCATGATCCATAACTCTAAGGTTGTCATGTGTGATCAAGATAATAGCTTGAATCCAATCATTAGGCCTTGGCGCAAAGTCAGCATATCTCCCATCTTCAACCATAAGCTCTTGGAATACATGAAACTAATAGAGATTACTATTGTCTAGGTGTTTGGTTACGTTGAAAATGAATGCATGTTTAGCACATTCAACTTCATGAAGAATCGGTTTGTGGAACCAATTGAGTGTGCACTTGGATCTATGCACTCAATTTATAACCAACACTTTTTTACATTGTAGAATTTTCCTTATGATCAGGCCATTTCCCAATGGCAAGACAAAACATGTTACGGTGTCAATGCATAGCTACAAGCAAGCTCATGGAGCTCATGGGGTTTTTGGAGAGTTTAATGAAGTTGCAAAAAAACGTCGAATGTCAAATAAGAATGTGGTAAAATTTTGACTTGTGAACTATCTTTTTTGAAACTTATGTTTTTTAATCAATTTGTGAACTTGCATTTTTCCCTTGCTCAAATTCCACTTTGCAACAACACTTTGATTTTGGTGGACCCATCTTTTTAAATTTTGTTTCCAAGGGTGTGTGGTTGGCGAGCTTTTGGTGGACCATGTATAGATTAAGGTTCTTTATTCTTGGTCTATGCATTTTGGTTGGCAAAGGTAAGATGCAGGTTCTTATCATTTGATTGTGAATTTTTGGAGTTTGGTTGTCCATGTCCAAATTAAGGTTATTGATTTTTAATGATGAAGTGCAAATGCATATGTATTATTTAATGTTCACAATAATCATGTGTAATACCTCAAATTAGAGCTCTAGCTTCTAAATAAAATTCTTTGTGTCGTTTCGATTTTTGATTTTTAAAAAAAAAACCTTGTTGTGCCTTGGTTGAAACACCAACTTGCAAAACTAGTTTCTATATGTATGTTAATCATGAAAACAACATTAAGATTTTTCTTCATGCAAAGTTGGAAACCTTTTGTTGATGTTGTGTAAATTTTGCTTCCAAATTTTCCCCCTTCAACAATTGCCCTGTCACCAAATACATACCCTTCACAATGGACATGTCATTAGTAATTTCGATCAGATTTTGACTATTATCACCACCTTGCAGACATTTGCAATTTCTAAGTCACCATCATGGCCATTATTCAATAAAAAAATCACCAAATCACCTCCATCTCACACAAAATTTTAGCTATCTATGCTACTCCATACATGAATTGTGTAGCCACCTTAGCAACCAACAATACTTGCAAATAAATTAGCTAGTGAGACCTTGGGTAATGTGCCACTTTAATTCTTGGTTAGGAATACTTAACTAGTACTTTGTCTCCCCCAACATGAAATGATCGTCAAGTTTTGATGGTAGGTGCTTACCAAGTGTCTACATTAGTATTTTTTTAAAGTCACGGGCATCCTAGCCTAGGGTGAAAATGTGTGCATGTGAGTGAAAATAAGGTAATTGTTAATAAATCAGTTTTAATCTAATAATAGATATTGTAGGGAGTATTGATAATTTTTTTATTTTGTTGTGTATGGAAATGACAATCAATGCATCATATTCCATCATGCATTATGTCATCATGCATCATGTTACATCATCAACATAAGTCCTATGATACATATGTATTGTGTAAGGAAAGCTGGGGAAAGTTTCAAAATGACTATATGAAAAAGAAGCTTTATAAACAAACATCTAAATGCTTGTTTACTATATTATAATTGTTAATGTATCAAAAGATATCAATACATTAAAATTATGAATAAAATATTAACACATTTCTAACTTTATGGGTAAGATAAAATAATTGTTAATTTAATACCAAACCACTAATTTATTGCTGACACATGTGTGAACAATATTTTGAATGTATTACTACTATTTCATACTTGAGAAATAAATGATTACATATGAAAACTTGACATTTGGTATACATTTAACCCTGCTTTTCGATCACTAAGCCTCTTCCAAGAGAGAGGAGGGGTGAAAGCAAAATAATGGCTTTTTAAAGAGTTTTTTTTTAATTAAAATTTTAGTGATGGACCTCTTTGATTGGTGAACCACCCTAAAACAAAAAACCACTCACTTTGGCACACTCCCAAACTAGAACCTGACCACATGGGAGCTAAGGTTGTAATTGTGATGAGGTAAGCTTTTCTCACTCTGAAAATAGACATAATGGAGGCCATCTATATAGTTACAAGAGGGAAAAAAAACCCTATTTCTATAGAGGAAGGGATGGGAACAATTTTTTACATTTATTTGACAGTTTTTGAAAATAATTTAATTACTGCGGAAATGGTAAAGGTACTAGGGTATTAAGGTAAGTGGATGAATGTAGTTTAGTAGTATGGGCTAAGTGCTTTGTCAGTAGGTGGGGTAGTAGGATTAACAATTGAGGTAATAATCCCTCTGGATAGCTAGGGAACTAGAGTTGAATGAAAAGTATTAGTTGGAGAGAGTTTGATGGATGAAAGATTGAAAGGCAATTCATGTTGCTTGAAATGCACTCCACTTGGGAAAAGGTAATTGGCTTGAGGTTGCTGGTTTCATAAAATAGCTAAACTGCAATAGTGCCTCGCCTCTTTCTAGTACCCGGAGGCCTCAAGCTAATTACCCAACATAACCAAGTCCTTCACATCAATGACTTGTTCCGCACAAGGGCTGCATATCATTTTTCATCCATACACAATGGACCCTAGCTTCACATCCATCTAGGTCTTGAGATACATTTTTGGCTTCAACTTAGAACCAGTTTAGGAGGATATCATGGACCACTTGTTCCACATCTATCTAGGGTCTTGGGAATTTGAACTAGAACCATGCCTTCAATTTGAAAGGCCTCAACACCAAGGTGGGTTCTAGGGGTAGAAGTTGTAAATGATAATAATAATAACATGGTCTATTGGTAGAAGGATGGGTAAGTAAGGAAGCAAATAATACAAGTAATGAGTTGTACATTGAGAATTCTGGATTAGGGACATAGTCTTGAGCTCATGAATAATTTAGTTAATTATTTTGTGTTAGTCATTATTGAAAGTGAATTATATAAACTTATTAAACCTTAGGGGAATTTTTTTAATTTCATATTTTTTTCATAGAATGGATGATAATTTTAGAAGGATAATATTACTAATTTATAGTTTGTGAGTGAAAATGTTTAGTAGATTTAAATAAATGGCGAATATAATTCAATCCATTCCTTCTTTCAAGTATATAAGGAGTTGTGAGTGGAACTTTGGGCTCATATTTTCCCTTTCATGATTTCATATTATTATTAGAGTTATCCATAAAGTCACCTTGTCTTGACTCTGTCTTTGGGCATGCTCTCTCCCTTTTTTCAGCGGTATTCACAAAGTAAGGAAATTTTATTAAATCTCGCTATGAAATGTTAAAATTCAGCATTTAATGCACAAGGTTCAAGAGTAATTATAGTAACCGTACAGTTAGGAGCAGTGAAAATATATGTAGCAGCAGACGAGGCGCTCAAGGAAACGGAAAGACAGGATGAAACTCAGTTTATTACCAAAATTGGTCGAAACACTAGTTTGGGTCTAGTTATTTTGCTTTGTAAAATTTTCATTCGCAGTTACGCGTTTGATGCTCTATTATGCCGAAATTAGCCGTTCTTGCCCCCCTCATCTTCAGGCTTTATGAATAATTTTATTTTGTGTTAAGCCTTGGGATATGCCTTTTATGTAATGAACCTATACTACAATAAACTTTTGTGTTATTATGATATGGAAGCATTCATAATAGCAAGTTACATACATGCTTTTGGTGAACAATCCCTATGAAGTCAGGTTAAACAACAAACACTAAATAGGAGCAACGAATCAAATGCGGCATTGGTCTCAACATAGGTCTCAACATAGTTGCAAAAGAATGCACATCAAAGGAAATATTTTCGAAATTTATTGAATGAAATCAAACTATGATTAATATTTTAATTATCTTTTTTACACAATATTTTCAAAGAAAAGTAAGTGATCTAGTGGTTACAATTCCCCCCTTCAACCAAAATGTTTAGGATTCAATCCTTTTTTCAATTTTATTTTTTCATGAATGACTTGGATGGAAAAAAGAAATTTTTGGGCAATTTTTTCTAGCTAGATGCCCAAGGGAGAAAGGGATTTTCCCCAAGGAAAAAGAGACAAAACGATAGCACCAACCATGTTCTCCAAGGGCAAAGGGGATTATGTTGCTCTAGAGAGCAACTTCTTTGAGAAGAAAGGAACTAAGTTATCTTGAGGAGCAATTTCTTTAAGGAGAAATGACTAAATTGTCTTCAAAAGCAAGTTCCCAAATATTTTTACAAGACAAAAATAAAATAAAAAATTTGTCAAAATGAAATCTTTTTTATGCGATTGGAATGTTCTTGAAGCATAAATATCTAAAATCATTTTGCAGTTTCAATTTGAGGCTATGAAGTTATGAAAAAATGAAAAAACTAAGGTCAAATTTTCAAGTCCCCTTCTTGCTATGGCAAACTAGTCCCCTTCTCCAAGGCAAGAAAGGGACTTGGAAAATTTGACCCAACTTTTTTTTTTTGTCATAACTTTTAGCTCATAGTCTCAAATTGAAAATGCAATATCATTTTAATTATCTAGATTTTGAGAAATTTTTAATAATATAAATAATTTTTTATTTGAACAAATTTTATCCCTTGTATTTTCTTCTCAAACATTTTATAATTTGCTCCCTAAGGGAAGTTACTCCTAAAGGCAATTTAGTCCATTTTTCCTCAAAAAAGGTTATCTTCCTAAAGGAAGTTATTTTTTTGTGGTAATTTAATCCCCTTATTTCAAGGGGGACATGGTTGGGCCTACCATTTTGTCTTTTTTTTCCTAGAGAAAATCCTTTTCTTCTTGAGTCATTTAACTTGAAGAAGTTGCCCAAATTTATTTATTTTTCACATTTCATTCATAGAAGAAGAATTGAGAAAAGGGTTGAACCTTTAATTCTTTGGTTGAAGGGGGAAATTTTAACCATTACAACACTTATTTTTCTTTGGAAATATTGTGCAAAATAATATTAAAATGTTAATAAGAGTTTGGGTATGATAAAAAGATATTTTTCTTGTTGGGCATTTTGTCTTGCAATTGTGTTGAAATTGGTGCCACATTTAATTTGTTGTTCTTGTTCATTGCTTGCCTAAACATGTGTGATGAACTTTTAATTATTTATACTTCACATAAAAGTCAAGCTTTAGGTAACCCAAAAATCATGTCAATTTTATCTTTTGTATTTTTAAAATGTTTTATAAATACAGTGTGTGGTTGTTGTGTGGGAATTTTGTTGTGCAACCTATCTATGTGATAATAAGGACTTAATTCAAAATTAACCTTTGAAGGCTTAAACCTTTCATAGGTTATAGGCCAATGTGAAAGATTACATCAAAAAGTATCATTTGCATTGATTGATTGACCATGAAAATGCTTTTCATAATTGAAAACCTTTTCAAAAACAAAATTCACAAATATATATATATGAGCTTGCATAGGTATCACCCCAAACACTTGAAAAAAATTTAAATGGGCTTTGTGTTAATTTTAAATTCATCTAGATAGGAAGGATTTAAAATTTTAAAAAATTGGTTGAATGCACACATTGAATATCTTTCCAATGGTATTTAGGGAGGGGTTTGTCAAGAAAATCCCATGCAATCATTTTACCATGTGTGAGGGGAACCACCAATGGGACAAAGTCTGCCCCCAATTAACGAAAATTCATTTAAAAGTTAACCAAAAAGTGCAAGTATGTAACTTAGTCATTGTGAATGTCATATTACAATGCATTAATCTATTTGCAAAAAGTTTTTGTTTTGGCCAATGAAACTTCAAATCCAACCTTGGGCAACATGTGTTGGATCATGTATGAATTCAATTTAACTTTGCATCTCATCATCCTTTGCTTAATTTTGGTTGAAATTTTTACTAGGGAATTATGAATTTGTAAACTTTGAATCTAATGGTTGGATTTGTAATTTGATTCATCAAAAAATAGATTGGACCAAATTTGGATAAAATAGTTATTAAATGGGTTTCGGTTTCTAGGGGTTAAACTTTCATCAAGAGATACATATATTCTAAGCCTTTTCTACTTAACCCCTAAGAGCTTAAGTCCTTAATTTCTACATTCAATTTACCTATCTTCAAAGCCTTAGTTAAAAATCTAATCCAATCTACCCATCTATGAATATGATTACAAAACTAACTATTGAAACAATATTGGATACAAATTTTACATATTGAAAAGTCTTTCACAAGAATTTCAGCCAAAATCAAGCAATGGATGATGAGATAACAAAGTTAAGTTGAATTCATTCAAAATTGGAGAATCGTTACCCAAGGTTGGATCAAAAATTTCATTGGTCATTTGATAAAAGAGTTTTTACATGACATCAATGCATGTGTCCTAATATGGCAATTGTAATCATCACATTAAGTATTCAGTAAAATACATTTCAAGCCAAATTTTTGTTCTTCAAGTGGATGAAGCTTTGCCATTTTCAAGATGTAAATATGAATAACTTTGAAAATAAACAACAATTTCAAAAGAAGATTATTTTGATCCCAATGGTGGAAATCAAAAGTCAATTCACAAATGAATTTCCTAATTTAACCCTTTATCTAACTATGATTTCCACCACTGTCATTGGTGTCGTCTTGAGTGCAAGGATTAGGTTTGGTTGTTCACAAGATGTCCAATGCATGTGATTATTTGATCAAAACCTTAGCCAAATCCATAGGAACATTCACAATCATTAGACCATTTTGAAATTTCTCAATAAACCTTATGCAACTATAAGACCACAAATTCAGCAACCTAAGAAATAGAACTTGGATAAAAGTCATTTGGTAAAACTCTTAAAAATCAAAAGGGAAAGGGTAGTCTTCAAGGATTGCCATGGGGAAGGTAACAATACCTCCAACACAAACTCAAGAAGGTACAATAAAAATGAGAACAAATTAGAATTTCCAACTATAGTTGGAGAGGGTAGGAAAATAAATACCTTCTAGCCCAAGCCTTGGTACCATCTAAAAATCTATTGGTCCTATCTTGTTGGTACTAGTACTTTGCAAACCTTATTGCCTTGCTTTTGTTGAACTACTACCTTCCACCAAACATGTAGACTATTTTCACTATTTTATAATAGCTACCTTCTAGCAAGTTATAATATTATAAAGAATATGTTCTAAATGTAACATAATGCAATAAAATAAACTAATGCGAGAACTATAATATTTTACATCAAACTACAATAGACCACTATCATTTTAAAAGGGAATTAAGGCAAAAGGTAAATAAAGGGAAAAAAAAAAGTGCAACAAGGTTCCCAACCTTCACCCATTCATGTGTATTACTCTTTTTTTCTTCATACAAAATCTCTGTCTTTGTCTCTCTCTCATATTCCTCCAAAACTCTCCATACAAGAATGATAGGAATCCATTTTTTAATCCTCTTCTTCTATAAACCATATAAAGCCCCTATTCCACTCACAAAAGTATGCCCCCCTTATTTTCATTTTTACACAAATCCTTCCTAGTTGATTGGTAAACAACTATCAATCACACATCTTTCCATGGGCTAACTAATATAATGGTTTCATCTTCAAAATAAACTAGAAGACAAGAAGCAATCTATCACTCGTAACTATTTAGTTACTAGGAGCCTCATATATAGGACTAAATGGTTTAGGCAAATTTTCTACATTTAATGACAACCTTAAAAAATTGAAATTAAAAAAATATATTTACATAGCCCACAACAACACCCGTTTGAAATTCCAAAAAAATTTAGTCATTTAAGATTTTTTTAAAATAAATATCTTTAAAACACAAAAAATGCTGACCAACAAATACAAATCTTCATGGACCATCCAATCTTTCACATCCTTCCATAAAATGTGTGTTTGCTAAGATCTTCAATGTTTCTTTCTGTACAATAAAATTATCCTTAAAGCAATCCTTACAGTGGGATTATTTTTTATCCTCATTGTACTCATTCATCCTCCCTTTTGAGTTATCTTTGTTGTCTAATAAAATTATAATCACTTGTCAAAAGTAAGGATGGGTGACCACCATTGTTGATGTTTTACTAATTATGATAAAAAAACAAATCATCAATGTTGATTAAAACAAATAGCCTTAAATTGGAGGATCCAAGTAAACATTTGGTTTATCACAAGGAAATGTATTTGCCATTGTTGACTATCATGGAGGAAACTTGGCTATTGTGTGTCTAAGGAATAGAAATCATCTATTCCATTTGTAGTTTTTTAGGATTATTGTTCATGTAATTCATTAATTATATTCTCACCTAACTCAATGAAAAATTCCACGTCACCTTTAAAAACTTTATGCTCCTACTGAAATTGGGTTTTTCATATGCACAAATACAAAATTGCAAATAATTTTCCTCTTATTGTCTTCATCATGGAAACTACTAAAACAAGCAATTGGTTTTTTTCTGAAGGTGGGTGCATGGGGTTTAGGTTTTTTCTATTGTCTATAAATTGAGAAATAACCATCTGATTATAACAAAAAATCAATTGGACCTTGAAAAAGGAATGGAAAGTGGGTGGAGAATCAAATGGATTGATTTCACAAAAGTTTAAACCCTCAAAAGAAAGAAGTAAAGTAAAACAATGTTGAAGGAGCTTTGTGATTGCATTTCACACAAAACCCACCCAAAGAGATTGTGATCATCCTTTCACCACTAAATTCACTATAAGGAATGAATCATTTTTTAAAGCTCTTATCATGCTTTTTGTCATGACCTCGAAGGGTTCATCAAAGCTTTGCCAAAATGCACATAAAAAGTCATTCATAAAATTGGCCCCCTTCATTTTCTCCAAAATGTTCAATTTGTGACACAACAAGAAGATTCCTTCATTAAAACCAAAAAAAATGATTCATTATACTTGTTACAAAACTCACAATGCAAGACCAAACTCGGGGAATCTTGATTTAAGGAGCAAAAAGAAATTTCATTGTCATTTTTTTCCCTTTGACAAATTGACATCATGCATTTTTGTGTTTGTAATCCCCTTCACCCAAACTTGAGACTATAACCTACAATTCTCAAAACTTTATGGATAACTTTAATATATACTTCCAATCTATGCATATTTTCTTGTAGGCCCAACAAGTGACACATGTATTAAAACATCAAAATGAGGAGATGTTTTTCATTTGATAAGAATATATGGTAAAAAGTTGTTCTTTATTAAATGATGCGAAGTTTTATTTAACAAGTTCCCTTCACATTGAAGGATTGGGAAAAAAAAATGTTAGCCTTTCACTATAAGACTAGGGTAAAAAGGCTAGTCATAGTACATTTAAGATAGGGTTTCTTGTCATTTTTGCAAGAGGGCCTCATTGTTTATGGTGTTCAAAGAGTAGATGGAGCTTTCCTCTTTTCGCATATATTGCATTAAATTGACAAAAATGGATTAGAAGGGAGAAAGTTACAACCTCCTGAAGTAGGGGGAGTCATTTTTATAGAAAAATTCTCGATCAAACAGTTCATAACCTCTTTTTGAACCCCCTCAAAAAAATCCTTAAATATTATTCTGATGCCTTTTGAGGTAAAAGATGATTTGTAGAACCTAAGATGGAAAATTCAGAGTAGTTTAAATCGTTCAATTTGAACCAAAAATGAGAAAGGTCTGCCAAAGTGTTCGGTCATAGGCTAGTGTTCGGTGACGGGCCAGTGTACCCTATAATGCAATTGAAGGCATCAAATTTAAAGGCCTGATGGGAACCGACTTGTAACGGACAGTTAAAGGGACAGTTTGTACTGAACTGACGAGGAGGCTTTTGTTTTATTTTAATTTTTGTAATTAATAAATCAAATACTTCTTGCATTCCAGTTTTGACACATGTTGCACGGTAACTTCCCTTGCAGCATTTCTCACCATTTGTAATTAAACCTGCCATAAATTGGAAATGTGGCAGATCCATTCAGCACATGTGTCGGTTACCCTAACTAGGATGGTTACCCTAGGTCTAATCAAGTGGTACCATCAAGTATTCCCAGTACATGACAAGCACATTAAATGTTCAGCTCCTTTTTCATGGCAAGTTCCAACAAAATCATGAAAAGTGATCTAATTATTTCACTCCATCATGAATTTGATTCAAAGAAAAAGTAGCCTATCAAATACAAACTAGGTCTCACACATGGGTTTCAAGTTCAAGTTTAAAAACTTGACCCCCAAAATCCTAAGTACACTCATGCAAAAGTCTCTTCTTCCCCTGCGTCCACATAGCAAAAACAATTAAAGATATTAGAGTTTTCCCCTAAAGTCAGGAAAATACGGCACCAGTACCCTGAGTTTGGTCCAAAACCGGATGAGATTAAAAAAAAAGTCTGCAAAAAAGTACATTAGCTTTGAACGCGGGGTCAAACTCAGAAATGCACCACTTCTTGTGCCAAACTGAGTTTCATCCTGTTTTGACCCCATCTTTTCATCAATTTTCTTGGAACGCCTCCACTGCTGCTGCTACATATATTTTCACTGCTCGTACATGTACAACTACTATAATTACCTCGAACCTTGTGCATTAAATGCTGAGTTTCAGCATTTCGTACCCAGATTTAATAAAACTTCCTTACTTTGCGTACCTGATTCAAAGAGGGGATAGGGGGTGAAAAGAGGCCCAAAGACACGGTGAAGACGGGATGACTTTAAGGAAAACACTATAAATCTTTTAAATTATTACCCTGGATTAAATCTTTTCAGGGCAGACCCAGAATTTTTCAAAAAATAAAAATTAAATTCATTAAAAGTTTGCACTACCCTGGATGGGTAGTGATAATCTTTCAGGAAACCAGTTTACAAACACTAGGATAAAACTTTAATAATAAACTAGAATAATTTGTTGGCCTCAATTAGGGTTATTAGTTTTAAATGACAAGCAAGTACAACAAGAATGTTAGTACTAACAAAGGTCTCACAAAAATCGAAAAAGATCCATGGCCAGAACCATCACAAGGGAGACAAAAAGGGAAGGCCAAAGAAAGGCCAAAATATGTACATGCCCCAGGAACCAAAAAAATGGAGGAAGCTAGTCCCTCTCATGATAGGAAGCTATTTCATCCACAGCCCTTCTAATGTTGAAAATAGGTATATCGTGAGATTTAACATTGCCTAAAAAATTGAATGTAAAAAGACAAGGATAAATGATCTCCCAATCGTCTATCATGGAAAAGATGGCCACACTCCCTAATGAAATGATCCATATCATGCTCGAATGTGTCATGCACCTCCATGGCCATTGGAATAAAATGGTGCCTTGCATGAAGCCCTTTGTATTTCCGGATCTTAGTAATGGTGTTAAGTTTCGTAGTTCCACTTGTTGATCGACTAATGACATTTGAAGCCACCATCTCTTTCATTAGGTCAATAACCACCACATCGCAACAAAGACCTAGTCCTCTCATGTCATGTAATGATTGATTCGTAATGGAATTCCTGATGTAAAAGAATACCACCATTCTCTCCATACATCTTGCCCATTCTCCTAAACAAAGGCATACATGATGTTTTGGATGGCATCATTTGTGGCTATTTGCTAACCTGCTGATCAACTAATGACATTTGAAGCCACCATCTCTTTCATTAGGTCAATAACCACCACATCGCAACAAAGACCTAGTCCTTTCATGTCATGTAATGATTGATTCATAATGGAATTCCTGATGTAAAATAATACCACCATTCTTTCCATACATCTTGCCCATTTTCCTAAACAAAGGCATACATGATGTTTTGGATGGCATCATGTGTGGCTATTTGCTAACCTCCAAATGGGCAACGAGCTAAATATGTGCTAGATGTGTCCAACACATGTCCACATTCACACGTGAGAAGATTAAATGTTGAAGGTTGAATCAAATCAAAACAAAAACGAAATGTTGAAATGAAAATAAAGTGTGATGTGAAACAAACGAATAGATGGCCTAGCAACCAACCATAGCCCTACCCCTAACCCGATCAAGAACAAATAGATGGCCTAATAACCAACCATAACCCTACCCCCTAACTTGAACAAAAATGAATGCGGGCTCTAGATATTGAAAAAATGTAGTCATCCTTGAAGATAAACCTAAGGGATGTGTCATGGTGGATGTCCATTAAAGATGCTTATAGACCTGGGGTGCCAGTAATTGTTAGACTCTCAAAAGAAAAGTGCATTTCCCTAGTTGCAGGAGGAAGGCCATCTCGTGTTGCACATAAACATGATTAAAGCAAATGTGGGCCCCCTCAACCTAAAAAACATATTCCTCCAAAATGGGTTTATTGAAAAATTACTACTAACAAAATAGTAACTAGTAACCAACCCCTTTATGAAACATCTTGTTGAGTATTTTCTATAAATAATGTCGAGGCATTAATTATGAAATTTCAAATATCTTTTGATTTTCCACACTTTTTCAAATGATATTTCATGAAAATATATGAATAAGGTATACCATGGTAGATATAGTAGATGGGTGCATGTTTGTAATTATTGGATATATGTGTATTTACTAATATTTATTAGTTGTTATACCAATCATTTCCTATTATATTATCATGGGTAAAAAGAAATATATAAAAGGAAAGTGTTTCAAAACTTAAACATTCGCTTTTTTTTCCCAAACAAGAAATGTGTATAAAAAATAATTGTTTTTAAATGTGTTTCCCATGTTTTTTATAATTGTCTCATTTTGATTTTTTCAGCCTACCTACTTTCCTTTCTCCATTTTTGCTTCTCTTTGTCCTTACAACTTAAAAAAACCTTGTCAAGAGTGTTGGTTTAAGTACTTAATTAAATTTTAATGATGTTAATGTTAAGTTGAGTCAATATAATTAATTATGTTTTAATTTGGAATTAATTTATGCATGCACAAAGTTTGAGCTATTTAATGTTTTGGGATATAATTTTAAAGTTGTGGGTTTTCAAATCAATTATACTAAATTTTTTTTGTATTGATTTGAACTTTCACTTTGGGCAACCTTGGGATAAGGAGAAGAAGGTCCAAATTAGACCTCCCTTTCTTATTTATTATTTTTTGGTAATTTTTTGAACCTAGGGCACAAGTTTGGCACCAATCCAAACTTTTCACATGGTATACATTTTCCCCCTATATTTTATGGGTTTTAATTTGTTTTTCATTTTTTCAATTTTTTCATCCATGTGAAAAAATTCATCCATTATTTGGATGTAATTTTTTCATCCACGAAAAATGGTTATTTGAATTATTCATTAACAAATAGCAAAGCAAGTGGTTTTGGTTTTTTATCATTGGCAATTTTAAAGTTATTTGTTGGTGAATGATGGAATAGGTTGTTTAATGATTTGTTGGAAACTTTTGGTGTTGTTGTTTGATCATGAATGTCAATAGATTTTTTTTTCAAAAATTCATATCATATACATATGGAGTTGAATTAAAGTGTTATGCAAAGTTTTAGCATTATGGAAACAAATATTTTTGGAGGGATTTTATAGGGCGGGGACAATTTCTAATCAATTTTTGGCAAAGTTTTTACATTTGTTGGTAAGCACCCATTTTTGTGATTTAAAGCCAGTGAAGCGCCATGCCATCAAGAAATGTGGAGGATTTTGAATTCTTATTGTAATTTTCAAAAAAAAATTATAAGAATGGCGATTATGTTGTATGAAAACTTCATTCCCTTTTTTTGTTGTTGGATGCATTTGTTTCCTATCATTGTGTTGATTGCGTAATCATTTTTTGGGGGGGCTAAGGGGGTTTGTGTGCTTTTGGCTAAAACCTTAAAGTAAGCACACACATTCTTAGGTTGATCTTTCAAAAATTTATGCATACTTCATAATGGGAAACCCAAGATGAAAGGTTATGAACCAACCCACACATGTTGATTGTTGTAATGAACTTTGGGGTTGTAATTGGTGTGGTTAAGGTCATGCATGGGACAAGTTATTCATCAATTTTGATAATTATGTAGGTCTTATTTGATTTTTAATTTGCCCATACATAACGATTAGGGTTTAGGAAGGCTAAGTTGCAAAAGGGTTGCCACTATATAGGTTAAATTATGGAGTTGATGACTGTACCAACTCCATTGTTTGGTTATGGTGGTCAAATCGGGTTGATTTCTACTTTGTTCACAATGTGCCCAAGTTTTATTGGCCTTATGGAATGCTTTTGTGGATTAAATTAAGCTTAAGTTAAACCCATAAGTTTAACATCCCAATTTAGGGTTAGGGTTTAGTTACCCCATATTTAAAGTTAGGGTGCACCAAAAAGGTGACACATGATTCCACCATGAGGGATATTTTGAAAGGTACTAATGGGTTTAGTAAGTGGGGGGTGATGCTCAAACCACCCGCACCATCATCATCTTAAATGGATTCTTTGGATTTAGAAATCACCATTAAATTTGGTTGCCACACTATTTTTTGAAACATGAACGACATGTATGAATTCACCAAGGGATCTCATAAGTATTCAAAGGCAATTGGCAACATTGATTAAATAATTTTATTTAGGGGTTTGACAACTAATGTGAAATACAACATATGTGTAATCCCTAATTGTTCACACCTTTCATGGCATGGAAGGGTTTGTTCTAACATTTGGAGGGGTTGCTAATGGACAATTATCATTAATTGAAGTGGGCATGCATGATGCTCAAAATCAAATTGAGGATTGGTGATTATATTAACCACCTAACTATGTTTCCATCAACAAATATATTATGATTTAAATATTTATTTCAATTCCCAACATGATTCTAATAGTTGTAAGTAGTGGTTTGGCTAGTGGAAATAAGGGTATTAGAAGTGCAACCACTGGAAGTGGTGTCTAGTATTTGT